>Ga0196960_10000340_pt1 | contig 17661 bp, 14 predicted proteins | sample S3v_5metaG_FD_183187 | JGI IMG/M metagenome (GOLD analysis project Ga0196960, IMG submission 183187) | Soil microbial communities from Anza Borrego desert, Southern California, United States - S3+v_5 | ecosystem: Environmental > Terrestrial > Soil > Desert | place: USA: California | collected... | reverse complement strand
TGCGGCCCAGGCCGTCGGCTTCGCGTACGGGGCACTCGGCAAGCCGTACGTCTGGGGCGCCACCGGGCCCTTCTCCTTCGACTGCTCCGGGCTCACCCAGGCCGCCTGGCGCGCGGCAGGGGTCTCGCTGCCGCGGACGACGTACACCCAGATCAACGCCGGCCGGCGCGTCTCCCGCTCCGAACTCGCCCCGGGCGACCTGGTCTTCTTCTACCCCGGAGTCACCCACGTCGGGCTCTACATCGGCGACGGCCGGATGATCCACGCACCGCGCCCGGGTGCACCCGTCCGTATCGCACCGATCAGCGAAATGCCTTTCGCGGGAGCGACCCGCGTCGCCTAGGCTCCCGGTCTCATGGACCTCGCCATCCAGGACTACGCCCGCTCCCTCGCACTCCGCTCCCCGGACCACTACCGGTCCGGGCCGTTCACGGTGCGGCACAATCCGGGCTGGGAGCTGAAGTACGCCAATTACGCCATCCCCGACCGGGGCGCCGAACCCACCGCGCAGGACATCACCGACCTGGTCACGGCGTTCCGCGCCCATGACCGGCTGCCCCGGCTGGAATTCCTGCCCGCCTGGGCACCCGCCGTCGAACCGGCCCTGCTCGCGGCCGGTTTCACGATCGAGAACCGCGCCCCCGTCCTGGCCTGCACCGCCGACGGCCTCCGCACGCCCGAGCCGGTGGACGGCCTCCGCATCGCCGAGCCCGTCACCGACGCCGAATTCACCTCCGCCGCCGCCGTCCAGCACACGGGCTTCGGCGGCGAGGGCGAACCCGGTGACGGCGGGATCACCTGGCTGCGCGGGGCGACGGCCGGCGGCGGTGTCTCGGCCCTCGCCACCCTGGACGGCCGGCCCGCCGGTGCGGGCGGCTGCTCGGTCCCGGTCGAAGGGATCGGCGAGCTGGCCGGCCTGGCCGTCGCCGACGGCTTCCGCCGCCGGGGCGTCGGCGCGGCGCTCTCCGCCTGGCTGACCCGCACCGCTTTCGAACGCGGCTTCCACACCGTGTGGCTGGAGCCGGGCGGCCCCGACGTCGAGCGGATCTACGCGAGCATCGGCTACCGCAGGACCGGCGAGAAGCTCAACATCTCGCTGACCTGATTTCGCGCGGCGGCCACCTACTCACCATTGGCTCCCGAGTGCCGCGGCCCGATGCCTTGTGGAACGTCGCCCAGCCATACCCTGCGCCCCATCTCGTCCAGCTCCGCCTTGAGCTGCTCACACTCCGGAACGGCCCGACGTAGCAGCCGCCAGTAGTCCGGACCGTGACCGGCCACCCGGATATGAGCCAGTTCATGAGCGATCACATAGTTCACGAGAGGGGAGGGAAGCTGGAAAACGGCCCAGTGCAAGGCCATTTCACCACTCTGTGTCGCGCCCGTCCGGTACGTGCCCCAGCGCCGCCCCACGTCGCGCACGGTGACCTCGGGCTCACTCACGTCCATACGCGCGGCCCAAGGCTGAAGCCGTCCTTCGGCCCAGTTCGTCCCTGCACGGCGATACCACCCGGTAACTGCACGACGAGCCGCTTCGACATCCATGGCGGTCGCCTTGTCCAAGCGCAACCGCCCGGCAGAGAGTCTGACCGGCCCGCCCGGTTCGTCCACCAGCAGCAGCCGGTACTCACGGCCCAGGTAGCGGTACGTCTCCCCGTCGGTGAACGAGCGGACAGGATGGACGGGGCGCAACTCATCGCGCAGTCTCAGCTTGCTGTCGATCCACCGCCTGCTGTCCCGGACGAACGACTCCGCCCGCTCGGTCTCACATGCCCCTGGGGCCCGCAGTATGAGCGACCCGTCGCGCTCGACCGTGAGTCCGAGCTTCGAGCGCCGGGTACTCACTCTCACGCGCAGCACCCGGCCGTCGACGGTCAGCTCCTGCCCGTCGACGACGAGCGACGAGGTGGACGGTCGGATCGGGCGTGATGCAGGCACCTGCCCATTGTCACAGCCTCTCCGCGCGGAACGCAGCAGCGTTCTGCTGTGCGTAGCCTGCGAGTGAGTTCGCCAGCAGGGTCAGCTGCCGTAGTCCGCCCTCGCGCGGCTTGAGGCCCTCCTCGCGCAGCAGCTTCCAGATTCCCAGCTGAAGATCTTCCAGGCTCGACTCCTGAGCAGCCCATGACGCGCGCGTCACGTGCGTCGCCACGAGTGCGGCCAGATGAACGGTGAGAGCACGCAGGGATTCCTGATCCGGCGCCTCGAACGCGGGGTCCCCACCCAGCCGGTCGGAGAGCTTCGCATACAGCTTCCGCTCGACCGGCGTCAGATCGGCCACCGCAGGGTCGGCCTGTTCCGCCTTCCTCGCCCGCTCGATGAGCGGTCCGAGCTTCTCCTTGATCTCGTCCCAGCGCCCGTCGAAGTCCCGCAGCACCTTCCGCAGCTCCTCGGAGAGCGTACGGAACACCTCGCGGTCGTCGTGCTCCGTACGCTCCTCCAGGTGGTAGAGCAGTGCCTGTGCCTGCTCGGCCGCCGATTCGCGTACGTCCGGGATCCGGCCCACGATCTCGTCGAAATCGGGGTCCAGGATGGATACGGGGGCGATGGCCTGCTCGATCTCGGGCAGCACCAGATGGTCGGCGATGAGTGCCCGCACCTTGCGTCCGTACCCACGCATCGAAAACAACCCGCCGGGGGCGTCCCGGTAGTGCCTGCGTACCCGCTTCTGCAGATGGGTCCAGCGCTGGGCGTTCGGTACCTGCCGAAGGGCCTTCTGGTGCGGCAGGACGCGTTCCAGGGCTTCCAGGAAGGCACCGAGCCGCTCATCGAACAGGGCACGGTCCTGCGGATCGTTCAGCGCGAGCATGGCCCGGGCGACCCCACCGGGCTCGTCCAGCCCGCCGAGCCCCTTGCCTGCCAGGAATTCCTGCACTTCGTCTGCGGCCCGCTCCATACCCGGAACCTCGGAGACCAGGCTGCGCAGCCCCTCCCGTACGGGACGGTCATTCCGGTAGGCCGCGAGCGTGACGGCGAGGTTGTTGAGCACCCCGTAGTAGTCCACGACCCGCCCCTCGCGCTTGCGCCGGGCCGGCCGGTTGACACGGGCGATCGCCTGGAGCAGTTCCGCGTCCTGGATGGGACGGTCCAGATACAGCACCTGCTCGATCGGGGCGTCGAAGCCGGTGAGCAGCATGGATTTCACGATCAGGAAGGCAATGGGCGGCTTCTCGGTCGGAGCCACCGTGGGTTCGTCACTCCAGGGATTCAGACCGATGGTGCCTGCGGGCAGCGGGTCGGTCTCCGGAGGGTGCTCCACCACCCACGGGTTGTCCGGCGGCAGCTCGGGGAACGGTTCCAGGAAGCGCTCGATGTGCTCTTCCTGGTTCTTCTGGTCGGTCCAGACCCGCCAGTGCCCGGCCTTGTGCTCCTTGCCCGCCGAGATGACCGGGACGAACTCCATGCGGCGCAGTACCTCCTGGTACTGCCAGGCCCGCAGCATCAGCAGGTCGTCGGGCGTGTACTGCTCCGGGCGCTTCGCACGAAGTGTCTCCGGGTCGAAATCCCGGACCCTGGCGAGGAGGCGGGCCCGCGCCTCGTGGAAGGCGGTCCCGTAGCGCACGGCCGCCCGCCGGCTGACCGCGGCGACCTGTGCCTTGAAGCCACCGGTGAGCGGGCCCCGGACGTAGTGCTCCAGCATGTCCGTGGCCTTGGCCAGGATCATCGGGAAGGACTCCGCGACGTCCCGGCTCGTGGGTTTCGTGCCCCTGCGGGCCTTGTCGCGGTCCTCTTCCCTCAGCTCGGCGATGAGGTCGACGAACTTCGCGTTCAGCCCCTCCTCGTCCTGGACGTCCGCGCGCCCGGTCCGCCCCTCGTACCGGACGGGGACGACGACCTTGTCCTTCTCGGCCTCCGCCATCCCGTACGAGTCGAGGAACGTACCACCGGGTTCCAGGCCGAAGATGCGGCCGGTGTTCTTCAGCTTGCCCTTCATGATCGGCGTACCGGTGAACCCGATACGGGCCGCGTTGGGCACCGCGTCCCGCAGACAGGCGTGCAGCACGGAGGTGTGTGAGCGGTGCGCCTCGTCGATCAGCACCAGGACATGCGGGTCCGTGCTGCATTCCGTGAACCGCCGCCTGGCCGTCTCGGTGGTGGCCTCGTCCGGCGTGGGATCGGCAACCTCCGCAGGGTCTTCGCCTTCGTCGATGCGGTCCTGCGCCTGCTGGAACTCGTCGGCGAACTCCCGGTCGTCCCCGTCAGTCGGCTCGACGTAACCAGGCACCCGGCCGAGGTATTTCTGGATCATCGCGAAGATCACCGCACGGCCGCCGGGCTTGCCCGCTCGGGACAGCATCCCTTCCACATCGGCCTGCGACGTGGCGATCCTGACCGTGCTGCCGCTCCTTCCGACAGCGGCGGAGAGCTGCTGCTGAAGCTGTTTGCGGTCCGTGACGACGAGCACCGTGAACCGGTTGAGCTCCGGCGCCCGGCTCATGTGCAGGCGCCGGGCCAGGAAAGCCATGGTGAGACTCTTCCCGGACCCCTGGGTGTGCCAGATCACCCCGCCGCGCTCGTCGTCCTCCGCGCCCGCGTCGAGGGGCGTGCGGCCGGTCTGCAGCTTTCTGACGATCTTCTCCACGGCCCGGTACTGCTGATGCCGGCAGACCGCCTTGACCGTGAGGGGCGGCTCGCCCTCCTTGGTCTTCACCGGCAACTCGAAGACGTAGTGCCGGATGATGTTGAGGAGGTTGCGCGGCTTGAGCACCGCCGCGATCAGCTTGTGCTGGCCAGTCAGTGCGGCGCCCCGGTCCAACACCTTCGATGCCGACAAGGCGGCACGCAGCGCGTCATCGTCGGCATGGTCCGGCTCCACGCTGCGCCAGGCCGCGTAGTGCTCCTCCTCCGAGGAGATCGTGCCCAGCGCGGCGTCCTGACCACTCGCCGCGATCAGCAGCTGTACGGGGGCGAACAGCTCGGGTACACCCCTGCTCGGTCCCGCGAGGCTGCTGGGGCCTACCAGGTCCAGCGGGTTCCCGGTGTACGCCCGCAGGTCCTGGATCGCGTCGCCGATGGCGTCCTTGCGCTCGGGGCTCTTGCACTCGACGACGACGACGGGGATGCCGTTGACGAACAGCACCAGGTCGAGGACGACGTAGGTACCGTCGGGCTTCTCCACGCGGAACTGGTCGACCACGAGGAAGTCGTTCCGCCGGAGGATCTCCTCGTCGTCCAGCCCCTCCATGTCCCAGTCGATGTATTGGACGAGGAAGTCCTGATCATCGGGCCCGGCCATCCGAGTCCCGTGCAGGAGAAGGCTGGTGGCATCCCCGTTGGCCCGCAGCAGCGGCTGCGCGACGATGCTACGGGCGGCCCGGCGCAGCTCGTCCTCCGCGTGGGCGGCATGCCCCTCGTCCATCCATGGCTCACCGGTCGACAGCCGGTTGAGCCGGCGCACGGCGGTGCTGAGGCGCTTGGTCAGCAGTGTGTGGCTGAGTGACCTGCGCTCGTCATCGGCGAGGTCCGGCCCACTGACGTGCTGCCAGCGCATCGCCTTGAGCTGCTTGAGGAACGGCCGCTCGGCCTCTTCGAGTTCCGCCGCATTCCGCATCCGCCCCACCGCCGCCATTCGCCCGCGCCCCTCGTCGTACCACCGCGCCTGCCGTCCCGTCGGACCATTGTGCGACAGGAGATCATGGGGTGTCCGGGGTCGCGCAAAGCCCCCGGCGGCGGCCAGGGGGCTTTGCGGTTGTACGACATGGTTTACGTCGCCGAGGAGTACGTTCCCTCATCGCGACCGCCGGGGAGTCGGCCGCCCCTGCTCTCGGCGATACGAAGCGCGTCACACAGGGCCTCGGTCAACCGGGACGAGAGGAAACGGAGCTCACCCGGGTGAGCCTTCGGGTCGTCGAGGAGGGCCTGGGCGTGGCCGACCAGCTGTGCTCCTATGTCCAGCTGCACGGCCTCCACGTCGTCGGCGAGACGCGAGACGTACCCGCCGCTCCCGTCGGCGGAGAGAAAACAGGGCTTGCCGTCCGTGCCGGCCCAGGGAAGGAGCCGCCGCATGCGGATGTCGTCCATCAGGCAGCGACCTTCACGCCGTGGATGCGGCGGGGTCCGGTATCGATGCCGTGGGTGGCGAGCCACAGGGCCCGGCGACGCTGACGCTGGAGCCGGAACTCGTCCGGGGCCAGGAGGTACGGGCGGACGAGCGGGGAGTCCTCGCCTCGGAGGAGAGAAACAGCGCGGGGCGCAGGGGTCTGCGGGGACGCGGCCACGGGCGCTCCCTCCCCCAGGTGCCGGTGCCGGCCTTGCGTCGGGAGCAGAAGTCCCAGCGTGAGCGCGATGAGGCGGGCGATACAGTGCGGCATGTCGACCTGCTTTCTCAGGTTGGCCATGCCCCCGGGCCGTGTCAGCGGTCGCGGGGGTCCGTCGTGTCCGACGGCGCTGCAACGCTAGAGAAGGGATGATCGCCCAGCCAGGGACATACTGTGCCACTGCGTGGCCCGGATAGGACAAGACGTCCTACCCGTCAAGGTTCAGCCGGTCCGCGAGCTCCGTGACAGCCGAACTGCGACGCCGCTCACGGCCTCTGAGATCGGCGACGAGACGGCGACTTGTGGAGTGGTAGCGCATCCACTCCGGAGCCGTGCGCTCAGCGGTGAGCAGCGCCTGAAGCGCACCGTCGTCCTTGTTCAGACCGGCGTAGGCAAGCGCCCGGTCCACGTGGAAACGCGCGCGCCACGTCGGAGGCAGCGAAGCCAGATCGGGCACTGCCCTGGCTGCTCGCAGGGCTTCCGCGCACTCTTCCATCTCCACCAGGAAGTTGACCTTGGCTACCCCCACATTGGTTGGCCCAAAGGGCGTCGCGTAGTCCAGCCGGTCGGTACCCATTCCGGCTGCCGCCGCACTCGTCAGATTCAGCAGCTCCCGAACCGTGTCCCGCTTCCCCTGGCGGACCGCAGCAGTTGCGGCGCGGAGTAGAAGTACTCCCCAGAGCGCCAGCTCTACCGGCGCTGAACGAAAGTTGGGCTCGATACGCTCGGCGGTGGCCGTAGCAATCCTTTCGGCATCGGCCAGCCGCCCCTGCTTGGTGAGCACCCAGGCAAGGCTGGAGACGCCGACAGTCGCAAGGTGGGGATCATCGCCCTTAGCAGCGGCTTCCCTTGCGCGTTCAAGGGCGGTGAAGGCCGCGTCCTCCTTGCCTAGTGCGGTCAGGGTCGTGGCGGCAACCTGGTACGCCTCCGCAAGAACGGACTGGGCAGCTGCGGCCTCGGCACTGCCGTATGTGCGAGTTGCAGCACGCGCATCATGGATCAGCTGAGGCAGCAGAGAACCAATCTCCCCCATGCGTCCCTCGCGCCGGATGACCTCAGTGGAACGCAGCGCGGCTTGTAACGCCGCGATGGTGGGCGGCTCTTCGGTGTCCGACTCCTCGCCGAGCAGGTCGGATACGGGGGAAACGGCCTGCCGGAGAGCCAGTACGGAAGGACGATCACCCTCGTCCCGCACTTCGAAGTTCGTCGGCTGTCCGACGAGGAGCGACGGCTCCACATCAAGGGCACTGGCGAGCGCGTTGAGCGTGGTCAGACGAGCGGTTTCCCGCACGCCTTGCTCAAGCTTCCTCACGATGTCGATGGAGAGACCCGCCCGTTCGGCAAGCCCCTCCTGCGTCAACTTCCGCCGCAACCGCAACCGCGCGATGCGGTCCCCGATGCTGGATTCTTCGTGGAACTGCATGACCACTCCTAGGAGCAGGATTTGCCGACCACGCTACGCCCGCCGAGCCTCGTACGGGTCAGTGCGGAGCGAAGTCACTCGGAGGTGGAAGCACGAGTCCTCGCGCGCTGGGCCACCCGCCCGCCAGCAAGTCGTCCACGATCCCAGCCCTCATCTGACGGAGCTTCGCAAGCTCGCTTTCCTCACGGCGAACTCTGTCATCACATGCTGCGAGAGACTGCACGATCGTGCGTTGCTGTTCAAGATCGACTGGAAGGTCGATCTCAAGTTCACGGAGCCGGGTCGGGTTAACGTTGACCTGTTGGACCGCAACGGTCGAAATGGCTTTCACCCGCTGTCTGATCAGCGGGTGCCGCAACCACTCCGCCAGATATTCAGGGGTGATCCGACCAAGGTCCGGGTTCAAGCGTACCAAGTAGGAAGCAAACGTCGCTCTCGGTAGTTCATTTTCCCATACCGCAGATTTTCCGACGTGCTCGATACTGTTGGTTCGATTGAACAATACGTCTCCACGACGGAGCATCAGCCTTTCCGAAACGGGGGCCGGGCTGAAACGAAGGTCTGTGACTTCCACACGCCCCTCGCGAATATTGTTCATCCGGAGAACCGGAATGCCCGTAGGCTCCTTGACCAGCGCATCGGATACGCCATAGTCGATAGATGGAACGACCTCCCGGAGTGGCACACGAACCCATGCCTCCCTAGGCTTTTCATGCCCCACGGACGCAATGAAAGAAAGCAACAAACCGGAGCGCACATCACGGATCTTCGCGATGGACGCAACGATGGAGCGCTCGAGGGGGTTCACGGAATCAAGCAGAGCAACAATCCGGCGTTGCGCAGACAAAGAAAACTTGGGGATCAGAAATCCCTGAATATCCGCTTTCGAAATCTTGAACTGTCCGCTTGTGCTGCGCATCGACGCTTCGATCTGCCTGCGGAAATAGGGGGACCGGACAACTATACCCAAGAAATCTGCGTCAAGCTTCGTCGGATCCGGTACGAGCCGATAGATCAAGTCGGGCAGCATCAATTTTCGACGCGTTTCAGGCACCACGCATCCCACCCCCACCAACCTTCGAGAACCATTTGCCCTCGCGATCAGTACATCTTGAGGCCTCACCTCCAACGCCGGGCGAGGTGCGACATCCGCAGGGAGTCGCTTTGCGCGTTCAGGCCTAAATTCTCCTGAAGTGATGGCGCCCACGCTCAGCACACCCCACTCCTCCGAACCAGGCGACTGTGACTCACAAGTCGGACTCCATCCGGCCTCAATGCGCTGCAGGAAGCAGGAAAGCGGAGCCCAGCCAGTCATTTCACTTTGCATAGCCCAGCTCCCTCAACATGCTGTTCAGGAACTCGGCAGCTTCACCACGTCGCGTTTCGATGTCTCGAAGCGATACCTCGTACTTGCCCACCCACTCATGGAACGATGCCACCAACTCACGGCGCAAACTCACCACATGGCCGCCAAGCTTCCGAACGATGTCCTCCCGCAGCACCCCCAGCACCGCGTCCCTCTCGGCGTCAGCTGTCAGCCCCCGCCGCACACGTGTGAGTCGAGGCAACTTCTCCTCACCCGGGGCCCCCGCCCGGACCTCCCCCACTAGCTCGTCCAGCAACGACCCCTGCACGTCCGCCTCTACCGCCACCGTCTCAGCTGTAACAACAACCCTCTTCGCCTTCGGCTTCTGCCCCGCCGCGATCGGCCAGAAGTCGTCCTCCAGCTCCGTGACCGCCTTACCCGCCGCCGTCCGGTCCCGCTTCAGCTTGGCCAAGACCTTCGGCGCGAGCACCGCCTTTGCCAGCTCCGGGTCGATCTCCGCGTCCTCGTCACCCGCCTCGGCCGCCGCCTTCGCCTCGGCCAGTGCGGCCTCCGCGTCCAGGGCCGCCTTCACCTGGGCGTCCAGGTCTGCCTTCACCCGGTCCGCCGCCGCCAGCTCCTCCAGGAAGTCCGGTGCGATCGCGGCGACCACCTTGTGGGCGTAGGCCTGGCGCCGTTCCGCCGCCGAGCGCTTGCGGCTGCCGCCCGTGCTCGGGTCCGGTTCGGGCGCGAGCATCGTGGTGACCATGTCGATCCAGCCGTCGATCACCCCGCCGAACCCGTTCACGGAGAGCGCGGCCAGGTCGTATTTCGCGTCGTGCCACCACCCTGCGACCGCACCCGCCAGCGCGTACCGGTCCAGCAGTCCGACTTCGAGCAGCCGTGTCCGGAAGGAGTCGATCAGGTCGGCACGCAGCCGGGCGATCTGCGCCTTGCGTTCGCCCTCCGTGCGGTCGTCGCCGTCCAGCGGCGTCAAAGCCGTGATCTGGCCGGCCTCGGACTGCCACCACTCCTCGAACGCCTTCCAGAGCACCGCCTCCCGCACACCCGCGAGCTCGGTCAGCTTCGCCGCGTCCGGCCGCTCGCCCTCCGGCAGGAAGTCCACGTACTCCGGATCGCCCTCGCGCGCCGCGAACAGGTCCAGTGCCTGCACCCCGTACGCGTCCAGCAGCGGTTTCTTCGCCTCGATCTCGGCGACGGGCACCCCACCCACCAGGTGAGCCCGTACGTCCTGCGGCTCCGGCGGCGGGGTGTTGTCGACGTACCGGCGGATGTTGAGGTTGTCCGCGTTCTCCGCCAGCTCGCTCCGGTCGACGACCCTGGCGAAGCCATCGACGTCTGCGTAGGCGTGGAACGTCGAGACGATCTTCTCCACATGCTCCGGCAGAAGCACGCTCTGCGCCCGTACCGCGTGGAACTCGCGGTCGGCGTTGATGAAGAGGACCTTGTCCCGCTGCGCCTTCGGCCGCTGCCCCGGGGCCCGCAGAACGATCACACAGGCCGGGATCCCGGTTCCGTAGAACAGATTCGGGGCCAGGCCGATGACCGCTTCGATCATTTGCGCGTCCAGCAGCTTCGTACGGATCTTCTGCTCGCCGCCGCCCCGGAACAGAACGCCATGGGGCATGACCGTGAAGACCGAACCACCGCGCCCCTGCACCATGTGCAGCATGTGCTGGAGGAACATCAGGTCGGCCTTGCCCTTCTCGGGCGACTCCCCGTACGGCATCCGCTCCTTCAGGTGCGGCACCTGGTCCTGCTTGTAGTCCATGGAGAACGGCGGGTTGCTCAGCACCAGGTCGAACTCGCCGCCCTGATGCAGCGGGTTGGTGAGGGTGTCCCCCGTCTTCAGGGAGAAGTGCTTGGTCCCATGGAAGAGCATGTTCATGGTCGCCATGACCCAGGAGCCGCTGTTGGCGTCCTGGCCGGCCAGCAGCAGGTCACCGGAGTCACCGCCGTGCTCGTCGATGTACTCCTTGGCGTGGATCAACATTCCGCCGGAGCCCACGCACGGGTCGTAGATCCGCATGCCGGCCGTCGGGCGGGCCAGCTCGACCATCATCCGGACCACCGCACGCGGGGTGTAGAACTCGCCGCCCTTGCTGCCCGCCGAGTCCGCGAAGTCCTTGATCAGGTACTCGTAGGCGGCACCGATCATGTCAGGGAACTCGAAGTCCTCACCGCGCAGCCGGATCGACCCGAAGTGCTCCACGAGCGCGGACAGCCGCTTGTCCGCGAGCTTCGCCGCCGAGGATCCCTGTCCGGCACCGCCGCCGATGCGGTTGAAGTTGACGTGGCTGAACAGGCCCCGCAGCTCGCTGTTGCCCTGCTGGGACTCCAGCTTGTCGAGCGCCGGCTGCAGATACTGCGTCGCCACATCGTCCACCGCCCCGGCCAGCCGCTCCCAGCGGGCCTCCTCCGGGACGTACAGGACACCGCGCAGCCGGTAGTTCTGGTAGGTCTCGGTCTCCTCCCGAGCTTCCTCAGGTGAGGAACCGGCAGCCAGAGCCTCCGCCTCGATCGCGTCCCGCGCGGCCTCGAACTCGTCGTTCACCCGTTTGAGGAAGAGCAGCACGAAGATGAAGTCGCGGTACTCCGCCGCATCCATCGTGCCGCGCAGGATGTCCGCCGCGGCGAAAAGATGGCGTTCCAACTGCGCGAGCGTGAGCTTGGCCACGTACGGCACTCCCTCTGCGTCCTACGGTTTCGTCGAGATCCACCGGGAAGCCTACGACGGAGAAGAGGGCAGGAAAGACCGTTCGCATCCGGTCAGTACTCGCGGACGCCGAGCCCTTCCTCCACGAAGCGATACACGTCGGTATACGGATCCCACCGGTTCTGGTCCGTACGCCCGGCGTGTGCCGCGTTCCGCTGTTCCGCGAACTTCCGGGCCTTCTCGTACCGGCCCCGGAGCTGCTCCGGCATCACACGCTTCGCCGTCTCCGGGGAGACGCTGCGGATGGTCGGACCGTAGGTCTGCGTGAAGCCGGGCTGCTGCTTGAGGCGGTCGGCGGCGCTGTCGCAGACGCCCCCGAAGGTGCTCGTGTAGTTCTGGTAGTGGAACAGCCGCCACAGCTCGAAGCAGGGATGTGAGTAGGCGATCCGTACGCCGGCCCTCTTCGCCCTGGAGAAGGCGGTGGGAATGTCCTCGTGCCGGTCACGGTCGAAGAGGCACCAGACCTGTGGCCAGTTCCAGTCGGTCTCCTCCAGACCGGCCTTCCTCGCAGCCTTCTCCGCCGAGGTCACGAAGGGGATGGCCTCCTCCACCAGCGGCAGCGGCTTGCGACGCTTCGTCGGTGCGGTGAGGTTCTTGAAGAGGATCTCGACACTCTGCCCTGGCTCCTTGGGCGTGCCGTGGTCCCGTACGTACTCGATGAAGCCGGGCTCGGTGACCTCGCCCTCCGTGAGGACGTAGACCTCGCGCGGGCGCAGCTCCGGCGGTGTCTTCTTCTTACGGCCCGGAGTGTCCCTCCCCCTGTCCCTCGCCATCAGGAACCCTCAGCCTCCCCAGCCCGTACTGCCAGAAGTTTCCGCCCGATCTGCCCCGCCGACAGTTTCGGCACACCCCCGAAGGCCCCCGCGAGGTAGGAGTCCGTGAGGTCCTCGTCCTCACCCGGTTCCACATCGCTCAGCGGGTAGATCTCCGTGGCCCCGTCCCGGTCCTTCTGGGTGAGCCAGATCTGACCCGGTTCCAGCTGCCGGCCGCCCCTGGGCGCGCTCAGCAACGAGGGGTCGTGGGAGGTGAAGACGAGCTGGGCGCCCTTGGTGTTGGCCCATGGCGCCTGGAAGAGCCGTACGACCTCCGCCGCGAAACGCGGGTGCAGGCTGGCGTCCAGTTCATCGATCAGCAGCACCGCGCCCTCGTCGAGAGCGAGCAGGAGCGGGCCGATGAGGGCGAACCAGGAGCGCGTGCCGAACGACTCGCGCTTCCAGTCGAACGGTACGGGCGTTTCACTTCCGCCCCCGTGCAGAAGCCTGACCACCGGCGACTGGCCCGGCCTCTGTTCCACCTCGGCCCCACTGATGCCGAGATCCGCGACACGCAGCAACTCCTCGATCCGCTCCCTGGACCGCTCGTCCAGCAGTCGGCGGGCGGTGAACGCCTCGCGCTGCGCGATTTCGGTCTCCGGAGTGATGTCCCAGAGGTTTCGCTTGAACCAGTTGAAAATGCGCGTGAGCTGCTGATGGTTGTCGTTGGCCGCCCGGGACAGCAGGAGCGCGTCCGGTCGAGTCATCCGAGCCAGCAGGGCACGGTCCTGGACCCGGTCGCCAGGGAAGTCGAAGACCTTCTCCCGGCCCGCGTCACGGTCGAACCACACCTGCCGACGGCCCTTGGGGTAGGCATGCAGCCACTCGGACTCCACGCGCTGCGCGCCCAGTTCGAACCCGTAGGTCCAGCGGACTCCGTCATCGAAGACGAAGTCGGCTTCGTAGAAGGAGCTTTCATCTCCGGCCTTGGGGTCCAGAGCGAACACGTCGCGCGGGATCCCCTGGTACGACGTCCACTCTCCGTACGAGCTGAGTACGGCTTCTCGCATCTTCTTCAGGGCGAAGATCACGTTGGACTTGCCCGACGCATTTGCGCCGAAGATACCCAGCAGCGGATAAACCTGGAGATGCTTTCCGTCGGAGAGCTCGACCGTGCGCGCGACGTCGGATTCCTCGCCGGCCGGTACGACGAAGGACAGTTCCTGCTCGTCACGCAGTGACCGGACATTCGCCGTGCGGAAACCCAGCAGCATGCCGTCCTCCTCTCGTCGCGCACAGGCTAACGGTGTGATCGTGTACGCGCCTACCCGGGGCTCAGACCAGCCGTCGCGCCGTCGCCCACCGCGTCAGCTCGTGCCGGTTGGAGAGCTGGAGCTTACGCAGCACGGCCGAGACATGGGACTCGACCGTCTTCACCGAGATGAAAAGCTGCTTGGCGATCTCCTTGTACGCGTATCCCCGGGCGATCAGCCGCAGCACCTCACGCTCGCGCTGCGTCAGCCGGTCCAGGTCCTCGTCGACCGGCGGGGCGTCCGTCGAGGCGAAGGCGTCCAGGACGAACCCGGCCAGCCGCGGCGAGAACACCGCGTCGCCGTCCTGGACCCGGAAGACGGAGTCGACCAGGTCGGTGCCGGTGATGGTCTTGGTGACGTAACCGCGGGCGCCGCCGCGGATGACGCCGATGACGTCCTCGGCGGCGTCCGAGACGGACAGCGCCAGGAAGCGCACCGGGTTCTCGACCGCGCCCATCATCGGGGCGCAGCGCCGCAGCACCTCGACACCGCCGCCTCCCGGGAGGTGGACGTCGAGGAGGACGACCTCGGGGCGGGTCGCGGTGATCACGGTGACCGCCTGGTCGACGTCGGCGGCCTCGCCGACGACCTCGACCCCGGTCTCCTCGGTGCGGCCGATCTCGGCCTGGACCCCGGTGCGGAACATCCGGTGGTCGTCGACGAGCACGACCCGTACCCGGCGCTCCGGGCCCCCGGCCGCTTCGGTGTTCTCGGTCATTGACTCGCCCTCTCCATCTCCAGCTCGACTTCCGTGCCCCCGCCGGGCACCGGACGCAGCCGTGCGGTGCCGCCGTTGCGCTGCATCCGGCCGATGATTGATTCTCGTACGCCCATCCTGTCGCCCGGGACGGCGTCCAGGTCGAATCCCGGCCCCCGGTCCCGTACGGAGACGAAGACCGTGCGGCCCTCGACCTCCGCGAAGACCTGGACGGCGCCGCCCTCGCCACCGTACTTGGCGGCGTTGACCATCGCCTCGCGTGCGGCCTGCATCTGTGCCGTGAGCTTCTCGTCGAGCGGGCAGTCGCCGACGACCACGACCTCCAGCGGGACCCCGTGCTTGTCCTCGACCTCGGCTGCGGCGCGCTTGACCGCCTCGGCGAGGCTCGACGGCTCCTCGGCCTCCTCCTTGCCGGTGCCCTCCGGGTTGTACAGCCAGTTGCGCAGCTCCCGCTCCTGGGCGCGGGCGAGCCTGCGGACCTCGCCGCCGTCGTCCGCGTTGCGCTGGATCAGCGTGAGTGTGTGCAGGACGGAGTCGTGGACGTGGGCGGCGACCTCGGCCCGCTCCTGGGCCCGGATGCGCATGAGGCGTTCCTCGGAGAGGTCCTGGGTCATCCGCACGAGATAGGGGCCGGCGAGCAGCGCGATGCCCGTGAGTACGGCGATGGCGGCGGTCAGCGCGGTGCCGAGCTGGGCCGCCGAGCCCCGCACCACCATGAAGGCGGCGAGACCGAGGCCGACGAGCGCGACGCCGGCCAGTCCGCGGGCGAGGTGCAGGACCCGGCGGCGGCGGCCGACCTCGATCCACTGGGCCCGTCGCGCGTTGTCGGCCTGGCGCCACACGAGGACCGAGCCCGCGCCGATGAGCAGTGCCGGCCAGACGTAACGGTCCGCACTGCTGCCCATGTCGACGTTGCCGACGAAGATCACGGCGCCGACGAGCAGCGCGAGCAGCGCGAAGACCTGACCGGCGTCGGGCTTGCGGAGTCTGCGCCGGCCGTCCGGGGCGGTCTCGAAGAGCGACCTGTCCACCCCGCCGACCCCGCCGACCCCGAGCGGTACGACGATCCAGAACACGGCGTAGAGCAAGGCGCCCAGGCCTTCCGCGAAGAACAGCCCGAGGAAGACGAACCGGACCCAGACGACGGGCAGTCCCAGATGGCCGGCGAGCCCGCGCGCGACGCCGCCGAGCATCCGCCCGTCGGCGCTGCGGTACAGCTTGCGCGGCGCCGGCTCCTCCGGGTCCGGGGCGTGGGAGCTCGGGGCTCGGGTCGTGGCTGCTGGCATGCACCGATCGTCACACGTTCCGGCGGGCCGGGGCATCAGGGTCTGCCCGGACCCGACCCTGAGGCGCCCGGGGCCGGTGCCCCGCGCCGCCCCCGGGGCCCTGGGGGCCCGCGGAGGCGCCCCCAGGGGCCGCCGGGGCGCAATATCAGGGATCGGCCAGGGTCGCCGCGGGTCCCACACGGGCGTACGGGCCGTCACCATGGAGCCATGACCGTTCCCCAGGACGCCCCTCCCGGCGTCGCCCCGACCCCCGGGCCGGTGCCCCGGCTGCAGCGCGCCCCCCGGCAGAAAGTGGTGGCCGGGGTGTGCGGCGGGCTCGGCCGGTACTGCGACGTGGACCCGGTCATCTTCCGGATCGTGCTCGGCGTCCTCGCGGTGACGGGCGGCATCGGCCTGATCTTCTACGGTTTCGCATGGCTGCTGATCCCCGTGGAGGGCGAGGAGGAGAACGAGGCACGCCGCCTGCTGTCGGGCCGCGTCGAGGGCGCCTCACTGATCGCTCTGCTGCTGGCCCTGGTGGGCTGCGGGCTGCTGTTGTCGATGCTGCACAACGGCGGGATGCTCGCCTTCGCCGCGATGCTGTCGCTGACCGTGATCGGTTTCTCGGTCTGGACCCAGCACCGCAGGACGGCCCCGCCCGAAGACGCGCCGGGCACGGCGGCCCGCACCCCGAAGAGCACGGCGCACGCCGCCGGCCACGGGGCACCACCCGAGGTGAAGGCTCCGCCCGCGCCGGGCAGCCCGTCCTGGTGGCGGGAGCCGATCATCAAGGACGGCACGACCGGCCCGGCGGCGACCGGCTATCTGTGGGGCCCCGTGGACGCGGCGTCCGAGGCGGCACGGATCGGCAGGAGCAGGCCCACGGCAGCCGCCCCGTACCGCCCGCCCTACCGCGCACCGGACTCCCAGGGACCGCGTTCGATCAGCGGCCTCGTCCTCCTGCTCGCCCTGGTCGCCGGCGGCCTGGGCACGGGGCTGAGCTGGGGCACCCATCCGCTGGGGGTGAGCCTGCAGATCGGGCTCGCCGCGGCACTGGGGGTGTTCGGCCTCGGCCTGCTGGTCGCCTCCGTGCTCGGCAGGACCGGTTTCGGCACGATCCTGCTGGCCGTGATCACGGCAGGGCTGCTGGCGGGGGCGTCCGCCGTCCCCGAGGACATCGGTACCGACTGGATCCGCAAGGAATGGCACCCGGCTTCGGCCGCGGCGGTCCAGCCCCAGTACAAGCTCGGCACCGGGGTCGCGGAGCTCGACCTCTCCCGGGTCACCGTCCCGGAGGGCGAGACCCTGCGTACGCGTATCGAGGTCGGGGCGGGCCGCGCGCTCGTCGTCCTGCCGGAGGGCGTGACGGTGAAGGTGGACGCCGAGGCCGGTCTCGGCGACATCCAGTTCCCGTCCGACCTGCGCGAGGACGTGGACATCGCCGCCGACCGGCGCACCCGGAAGATCATCGAACCCCCCGGGAACAGCAAGCCCGCCGGCACCGTCGAGCTGGGCATGGGGATCGGTATCGGACAGCTGGAGGTCGCCCGTGCTGCGTCATGAGATCCGGCCCGGCCGCGCGGTGGCGGGACTCGTCATGCTGGCCCTGGCGGCCGGCTACGCGGCGGACGCGGCGGGGGCGTGGGACGCCCCCTGGACCTTCTTCGCCCCCCTGTTCTTCGGCGGCCTGTGGCTGGCCGCCACGACGACCTGGGTCGGCTACCGGCTGCGGCGGCGCGAGGCGCGTAAGGCGTCGGCGGAGAGCCCCGCGACGCCGGAACCCTCGCGCAGGGGTGCCGAGCCCGGCAGTTGAACGAATCTCCGCATGGTCGAGCGCCCGGGTGATCCGGGACCTCGGGTGCCGGAGCGGGAGACCCGGACCCTGCCGACGGGCCC
>Ga0196960_10000339_pt1 | contig 17702 bp, 14 predicted proteins | sample S3v_5metaG_FD_183187 | JGI IMG/M metagenome (GOLD analysis project Ga0196960, IMG submission 183187) | Soil microbial communities from Anza Borrego desert, Southern California, United States - S3+v_5 | ecosystem: Environmental > Terrestrial > Soil > Desert | place: USA: California | collected... | reverse complement strand
CTGGCCGGTCCGCCGTCGCGGCGCCGCACCGGCGGGCGCCCCCACCGGCCGCCGCCCGTCAGGCTCCCGCCAGCAGCGCCTCCAGTGCCGCCGCCGTCTCCGGGTGACGGCCGGTGAGCATCGCGCCGGACGGCTCCGGTGCCTCCGTCTCCCACGCGCCCTCGCAGCCCAGCAGCTCAGCCACGCTGTCGCACGTCTCCGGGTGGGCGGCGAGCAGTACGGCACGGCGGGCCGTGCCGCCACCGGTCGCCGCAGGGGCAGCCTGTGCCTGCGGAACGGCCTGCCACGGCGGGACCCAGGCGTCCAGCGCCGCGAGGCGGCCGGGGAAGACGCGTCCGGCCTCGCGGATCAGCAGAGGGGCCAGGTCGGCGCCCTCGGACCGCAGGGTGGTGATCAGCTTCGGCAGCCAGGGCAGCAGCACCGGGTCGGGCAGCCGGGCGAACGCGTTCGAGACGGCCTCCACGACGAAGCCGGCCAGCTGCGGCACCGGCTCCAGCGCGTGCAGGAATCCACTGAGGTAGCGCGGATAGGCGGGCACCACCAGCGGGTTGTCCAGCAGTTCGTCGCACCGCTCCCTCAGCTCGGCCCGGGAGAGCTGCCCGAGCTGCACCTGGGCCGCCCAGAGCAGCGCGACCCTGGACGGCTCCTGCGGGTGTGACTGCGCGAAGGCCAGATCCAGCTGGGTCCGGTCGCAGCCGAGCGACAGGGCCAGGCTCTCCATGCTGAACAGGAACCCCAGCATCGCGGCGACCTGGCGGACGGTCGCGTCCTCGTCGGTGAACGCCGTGGGCAGGAGCGTGCAGTAGTGCGCGTATCCCGTCTTGGCGAAGGACTCGATCCACGCCGGCAGCACCGGCCGGCTGATCCGGTAGTACGCCAGGAGCCGGCGCACCCTGCGCAGCACCTCCGGCGCCCCGTCGACGCTGCGCTCGGTGGCCAGCACCTCCAGGGCACGGGTGCCCAGCTCGTCGGCGAGACGGCCGCTGCGCAGATGCAGCACGGCGTCCTCGACGGCCCCGAGGACCTGTGCCGTGGTGGCGTTCGGGGCGTACGCGACGCGGCGCAGACGCTGTTCCAGGACCTGCTCGATGCTGACGCCCTCGTAACCGAGCTCGATGAGCGCCCGCTGATGGGTGCCCAGCGCCAGGTCCCAGGACTCCTGGACCGACTGCTTGCCGAGCTCCCGCTCGCCCATGATCGGCCGCGCCGTGCCGGGGGGCATCAGATGGCGCAGCATCCACAGCACGTCGGAGCACTGCCGCAGTTCCGGCCGCGCGTTCATGTCCAGCAGGGCCCGCTGCACCCCGCGCTGCTGGAGCTTGAGGTTCAGCGGAGCGAGGCGGTCGTGCACGTCGCGGGCCAGCGGCGGCAGTGAGTCGTAGCCGACCTGGCCGATCCGGTCGCCCCCCATCAGGATCTCCACGAGGCGGCGGACATCGCGCCTGCCCGGGACGGTCTCCTTCTCGATGCAGGTGACGGCCGCGTCCTGGAAGTCGTACGGCGTGGGTCTGGCCCGGTCCCGCATCCCGGCCAGCAGGATCGACGTCTCGAACACCGCGATGGCGTCGGCGGTGGAGGCGAGGTAGCCGTTGCGGCGGGCGGAGCGCACGATCTCCACCGACCAGCCGAGGAGTTCGGCCTCGTCCAGCCGGTCCAGGGCCGGCGGGCTCTGCAGGAAACCCGAGAGCTTGTCGGAGGGGGCGTCCGGCGCCGCGGGGACGGCGGGCGCGGCGGTCCTCCTCGGTTTCGCCGGCTTCCTGGCGCCCGCCTGCCCCGTGAGCCGGAACGGCTGCACCCGGGTGCGCCTGAGGTTCTTCGCCCACTGGGTGGCGGCTATCGACACGGATCCGGCGGCGAGGCCGAACTGTGCCTCGATCGCCGCGTGGCTGGACGGGATCAGACCGTGCTGCCAGGTGCTCCCGCTCGGCGGAGTGATCTCGAAGGTGTCGCTGCCGTGGACCCCGAACTCCGCGACCCTGCTCGACGCGTGGAAGGCGCCGCAGACGTAGAGGCAGTCCTCGGGGTCCGTGCCGGTCGCGGCCAGGTGCTCGCGCATCCGGGTCCACATGTAGCGCTCACGGTCCTCGTCCACCCGGACCCGGTCCGTGTCCCCGGGGGCCAGCCTGCGGAAGAGGCTGCCGATCAGGAGCATGACCTGGCGGTAGGTGTCGTGGTCGCTGTCGCCGAGCGGCAGTTCGACGTACTGGTGCCACCACTCCGACCAGTGCCGCACGCGGCCGTGGTGCAGGAGGTGCTCCTCCAGTTCCGCGAAGCGGGGCCGCAGGTCGCCGATCTCCACCCCCACGGCGTCGCCGTGCAGCGCCGCCTCCTCCTCGGCGGGCGGCGCGTCGGGGCCCGCGGGCTCCGGCGCGCCGGCCTGCCACTGGAAGACGTGGTCCGAGGAGCGGTCGACGAGGACCAGCTCGACGCCCGGGGTGTCCAGGGCGTAGGCGATGGCCTGGTATTCGGCCGACGCCTCCGTGATCGGGGCGACGACCGACAGGGGTGCCCATTCCGCGGGGAAGCCCTTGGCCTCGCTCGCGAACGCCTGGACGGCCACCGGCAGCCGGCAGTTGCGCAGCTCCGGCAGAAGGGGAGCCATGTCCTCGCACAGCTCCAGATAGACCACCTTGGGCTGCTTCTCCCGCAGGCGCCGTGCCATCGCGACCGCCGACGCGGGCGAGTGGTGGCAGACGGGGAAGATCTCCAAGGGCTCACGCACGGCGCGGTCGACGTCGTCGACGATGCCGAGGAGCATCCCTTGCAGCGCGTCCGGCCCGTCGGCGAACTCCGCTGCGGCTTCCTGGAGTTGCCCCCTCAGCGCTGCGAAGGGCGTCCCCTCGTCCAGGGCGCTCACGAGAGGGTGGCGATCGCGTCGCGGCCGCCCTCCAGGAACTCCGGCCAGGAGCCGCCCTCCTCCTTGCTGCGCGGCTCGACGACGCCGTGCAGGTACTTGTTGAGGATGGCCAGGTCCTCCGGTTCGCGCCGTGCGAGCGATCCGACGAGCGAGGAGGCGAGGGTGCGGGCGGTCAGCGCGCTCTCGCCGAAGAAATTGCTGTGCAGGATCGCGTCCTCCAGTACGCCGATCTGCTCCGCGCTCGACAGCGCGGACTCCAGCTTCTCGTCGTCGCTGCCGGCCGCGGCGGCGGAGGCCCGCAGGTCGGCGAAGCTCTGCAGCAGCACGTCCAGCAGTGTCGGCGGCACGTCCAGCTCGATCTGATGGCGGCGCAGCAGCTCCTCGGTGCGGAAGCGGACGATCTCCGCCTCGCTCTTCTTGTTCGTCACCACCGGGATGCGCACGAAGTTGAAGCGGCGCTTGAGTGCGGAGGAGAGGTCGTTGACACCGCGGTCCCGGCTGTTGGCGGTGGCGATGACGGAGAAGCCCGGCTTGGCGAAGACGATGTTGTCGCTGTCCATCTCCGGTACCGAGATGTACTTCTCCGACAGGATCGAGATCAGCGCGTCCTGGACATCGCTGGTGGAGCGGGTGAGCTCCTCGAAACGGCCGATCGCCCCCGTCTCCATCGCGGTCATGATCGGTGAGGGGATCATCGACTCCCGCGACTGTCCCTTGGAGATCACCATGGAGACGTTCCAGGAGTACTTGATGTGGTCCTCGGTGGTGCCGGCGGTGCCCTGCACCACGAGGGTGGAGTTACGGGAGATGGCAGCGGACAGGAGCTCGGCCAGCCAGCTCTTGCCCGTGCCCGGGTCACCGATGAGCAGCAGCCCCCGGTCGGAGGCCAGCGTGACGATGGAGCGTTCGACGAAGCTGCGGTCGCCGTACCACTTCTGGGAGATCTCCCGGTCGAGGCCGTCGGAGCGCTCGGAACCCAGGATGAACAGGCGGACCATCTTCGGCGACAGGCGCCAGGAGAACGGCTTGGGGCCGTCGTCGACCGACTCCAGCCAGTCCAGCTCCTCGGCGTACTTGATCTCGGCGGGGGCGCGCAACAGGTCGGACATGTGTAGGCCTTTCCAGAAGTACGGGTTCAACTGCACCGGGCGCGAAGGCCCTAGGTGAGGAAGGTCTTGAGCTCGTGGACGAGCTTGCGGATGTGGCCGGAGAGAACCGGTGTCCCCTGGTCCTTGAAGCGCTCGCGGAACCACGGGTTGACGCTGGCGCGGCCGGAGCTGGTCACGGAGCCGACGGGGATGAACCTGGCCCCGGAGCGGTGGATGGCGGCCATGCTCTCGAAGAGCGGCTCGGTCTGCCATTCGTAGAAGTCGGAGATCCACACCACGACCGTGTTGCGCGGTTCGGCGATCTTCGGCTGGGCCAGTGCCATGGCGGCCGTGCCGTCGGTGCCGCCCCCGAGGTTGGTGCGCAGCAGGGTCTCGAACGGGTCGTGCACCCACGGGGTGAGGTCGAGGGCCTGGGTGTCGTAGGCGATGAGGTGGACGTCCACCTTGGGCAGGCCCGCGAAGATGGAGGCCAGGATGGTGCAGTTGACCATCGAGTCCACCATCGACCCCGACTGGTCGACGACCACGATCAGCCGCTGGGGCGTCGTCCTGCGCACGGTGTGGCGGTAGAAGAGGCGGTCGACGTAGAGGCGTTCCTCCTCAGGACTCCAGTTGGTGAGGTTCTTCCAGATCGTGCGGTCGAGGTCCAGGTTGCGGAACACCCGCTTGGGCGGGACCGAACGGTCCAGGGCGCCGACGGTCGACTTCTCCACCTGTGTACGCAGCACCTCGGCGACCTCGTCGACGAAGCGGCGGATGAGGGCCTTGGCGTTGGCCAGGGCGACACCGGAGAGATTGTCCTTGTCGCGCAGCAGCTGTTCGATCAGTGACATGCTCGGCGTGAGCTGCCCGGCGAGCTGCGGGTCGGCGAGCACCTCGCGCAGCCGCATCCGCTTCACGAGGCCCGCCTCGATGGAGCCGAGCTCGGGGCCGATCTCCGGGATGAGCCGGCTCAGGTCCGGGGTCCTGCCGCCGCCGCCCGTACCGGTCGGGCTGACGCCCCTCCTTCCGGCGCGGCCACCGCGCAGCTCCCCGGGCCCGCAGCCGAGCGCACGCTCCAGCCAGCCCGCGTCGGACTGCCACCGGGACAGCTGGCCGGCGGTGACGGTGCCGGGAGGGGAGTGGAAGACGTTCAGCAGCACCTTCGAGACGAGCGCGGCGCGCCGCACCTCGGCGGCCCGGTCGCGGACGTCGTCAGCTGTCCCTTCTCCCGCTTCACCGTCCTCCGCCTCCGCCTCCGCCTCCGGCACCATCAGGCCGTCGAACTCGGCGGCCAGCTCGGGGTGGCGCTGCACCACGGAGTCGACCGACGCCTGCGGGTCCAGCAGGGTGGCCGGCAGTCCGATGTCCTCCACGACGGCGAGGCTCGCCGCCTCCAGGGCCGCCTGCTCCTCGTGGTCGAAGAGCCGGGCGAGGAGACGCCAGTACACGACCTGGCGGCGGTTGTCGTGCGCGCTCTCGCCGACCGCCTCGGAATTGCGCTGTCCGGTCATGTGCGCAGCAGCCTTCCCGCTCGCTCGCCCAGCACCTTCGCGGCGTCGGTGGCGGCCTTCTCCGCCCTGACCCCGGCCTTGTCGGCCGTCCCTCCGGCCCACGCCCCCGCGTGCACCGCCGTCACCTTCTTCCGCACCGTGGTCTCCACGGCGAGCGGCTGCACGCCGAACGCCCCGGCGTCCCAGCGGATCAGCGCGATGCACGCGCCGGACCTGGCGACGGCCTCGGGGGTGAGCGGCCCGGCGGCGGGGATGCGGTCGGTGTCGACGACCAGGTCGGACCCCGCGACGGTGAAGGTCAGTACACCGTCGTCATCCGTGCGAGCGGTGTAGCCCTCCAGGAAGACGGGTACGGCGATGCCTGCCGGATGCCGGTCCAGGGGTGTGGTCACCGGGGCGGTCGCGGTGGGCAGTGCCACGCGGGCCGTGGCGAACGCCTCGGCCGGCTCACCGGGACGGGCGTGCTCGTCGCTCCAGACCAGGTCGCCTCCGGCGGTGACCGGCATACCCGTGAGCTCCATCGAGCGGCCCTCGCCCGCAGCCGCGAGGAGCGACATGTGGGGACGCAGCAACTGCCAGATCCCGGCTCCGACGACCGTGTCGGGCTTCGGCACCGCCACACCGGCACGCACGAGACGGGGCCCGGAGCCGTCCGCGGGCTCGAACACCGCGTGCACCTGCGCCTGGGCGGCGGTCGCGTGCTCGGTCACGTCGATCCCGAGGGGCAGCAGGCGTCCGTCGGCGGTCCCGGTGACGGGTGCGGCGGCCGCGCCGGGCACCGTCAGCAGCATTCCGCGCGACCACAGGTCGGCCCAGCGGCGTACCGGGAAGCGCTCTGCCGACGCGCCGGGGCAGGACGCGGCGAGTTCGGCGGCGAAGCCGTCGAGGAGGGTCGCGAGGCGGCGCAGGGCCGGCTCGGGAAGCATCGCGGAGACGACCTCCGACGCCCCGGACACCACCTCGTGGTCGAGTCCCTGCCATCCGCAGCGCGCCAGGTCACAGAGCCAGGCACGGGCGGCTGTCAGCAGATTCGCCGCCGGCTCCCCGCCGGCCGGGGATACGGCCGGCGCACCGCGCGAACGGCCGGCCGCCTCCTCGGCCCGGGCCAGCAGCGCGTCGTGGACGGAGCCGAGCAGCGCGGTCCGCGCGGCGGCCAGGGCCACGAAGTGGTCCTCACCCACAGCTCCGGCCGCCGCCTTCGCGGCAGCCTCGGCGGCCCTGGCTGCCAGTGGCGTCCCCGTCACGGCGTCGGCGAGCCGCGTGGGGCCGGCGGCCCCGGCGGGCTGGGCACGGAGGAGACCGGCGACGAGGGCGTGGTCGAAGGCGTCCACGGCCGCCAGGGCCTCGTCCAGTCCTTCGACGGGTCCGGTGAGGAGGTCGGCCCGCATCACGCCACCGCCCGGGTCGGCGGGAAGAACTGCATTTCGGGCAACGGCGTCGTGACCGGTGCGTGTTCGAGGTAGGCGAGGTGGCGCAGGAACCGGCTGAAGACGGAGGCGGCGGCCTTGGTCCCGTCCATCGGCGGGCGGGTGCTCCTCATCGCGGAAGCCAGTACGGCCCCGTCCACATCTCCCTCCGGGACCTCGGCCTTCAGATAACGGACGACGCGCTCGGCGCCGTACTGCAGGACCGCCTCGTTGATCAGGGCGCCGATGTGGTTGCAGAACGACCCGCGCGCACCGCCGCAGGGCCGGTTGTTGTTGGTGCTGCAGGCGAACGCGTAACTCCCGGCCGCGACGGACGACACGTAGACCCGCCCGATGTCCGAGCCGCTGGACACCACGCCCTGCAGGCGTCCGTCGGCCAGCTCGACGAACGGAACCTTGGCGAGCTTGCGCGGCCGCGCGGGCGGTATCACCCGCGCCGTGCTCGACCTCTCCCAATCCGACAACGCGCCATCTCCAATGCACAGCTGAGGGGTTGTTCCCGCCGGACCGGCGGAACACGACTGAACCTACTGGCACCCACTGACAACGCCGTGACCGGCAGCGAAGAGAGCCCCGCGATGCTCGGGCAGGGCGCTCCCCCGCCCCGTGGGTGCAGGTGCTCCCGGGTGTCCCGGACCGGCGTGGACGGCGCACCGGAAGGGGCGTGCGCACGCTGTGGCAATGACCCGTGCGGTACTTCGCACGCCCTGCCGACGGCCATGTGCCACAGCAAGGATGAGCGGACCGCACGTGATCCGAAGAACTTCGTGCTCCTGCCCGCCGGCAGGCACCCATACGGTGAAAGGAAGCCACGTTGCTGCTCCTCATCTCTCCGGACGGCGTCCAGGAAGCCCTCGACTGCGCGAAGGCGGCCGAACACCTCGACATCGTCGACGTCAAGAAGCCCGACGAGGGCTCGCTCGGCGCGAACTTCCCCTGGGTCATCAGGGACATCCGCGCCGCGGTCCCTGCGGACAAGCCCGTCTCCGCCACCGTCGGAGACGTGCCGTACAAGCCCGGCACGGTGGCCCAGGCCGCCCTCGGGGCGGTTGTCTCCGGAGCCACGTACATCAAGGTCGGTCTCTACGGATGCACGACGCCGGAACAGGCCGTCGACGTCATGCGGGGGGTCGTCCGGTCGGTGAAGGACTACCGGCCGGACGCCTTCGTCGTCGCCTCGGGGTACGCCGACGCCCATCGGATCGGCTGCGTCAACCCGCTCGCGCTGCCCGACATCGCCCGCCGTTCCGGCTCCGACGCGGCCATGCTCGACACGGCCGTCAAGGACGGGACACGGCTGTTCGACCACGTACCGCCCGACGTCTGCGCTCAGTTCGTCCGGCTGGCCCACGAGGCGGGGCTGCTCGCCGCCCTCGCGGGCAGCGTCAAGGCGGCGGACCTCGGCGTGCTGACCCGTATCGGCACGGACATCGTGGGAGTGCGCGGGGCGGTCTGCGAGGGGGGTGACCGCAATGCGGGAAGGATCCAGCCGCACCTGGTGGCCGCCTTCCGCGCGGAGATGGACCGGCACGCCGGGGAACACGCGGCGGCCGTGGCCGCCGCGAGCTGAGTGCCGGGCATGCCGACATCTCAGCTCAGCCGCGCGCCCGGATCCAGCGGGGAACGCATCCCCGTGCTCGACCCGGCGACGGGCGAGGCGTTCGACGAGGCTCCCGGCCGGCAGCCGGACGAGTTGGACGCCGTCGTCGACCGGGCCCACGAAGCCTGGCGCAGCTGGCGGGCCGACCCCGCCGCCCGCACCGGAGCCCTGCTCGCGGCAGCCGACGCCGTCGAGGGGGCCGGGGGCGACCTCGCTCCGCTGCTCACCCGGGAACAGGGCAAACCTCTCTCCGAGTCGTACGCGGAGGTCGCCCGCACGGCGGCCCGTCTGCGCTACTTCGCCGAACTGAAGCCCGGTACCCGCTCGATCACGGACGGCCGTCCGGTGCACAGCGAGATCCGCTGGCGCTCACTCGGGCCCGTCGCCGCGATCGTTCCGTGGAACTTCCCCCTCCAGTTGGCGTCGGCGAAGTTCGCGCCCGCCCTCGCCGCCGGCAACACGATGGTGCTCAAGCCCTCCCCGTTCACGCCTCTCGCCACAAGGATGCTGGGGTCCGTCCTGTCCGCCGTCCTCCCGGAGGGCGTACTGACGATCGTCACGGGCCGCGAACCTCTCGGCGCCCGTCTGGCGTCCCATCCGGGGATCCGTCACGTGACGTTCACCGGCTCTGTTCCCACCGGGCGGGCCGTCGCAGGGGGCGCTGCGGCCTCGCTCGCCCGGGTCACCCTGGAGCTGGGCGGTAACGACGCCGCCATTCTGCTGGAGGACGTGGATGTCGGGCGGATCGCCGAGCGGCTGTTCTGGGCGGCGTTCCGCAACTGCGGCCAGGTCTGCATGGCGGTCAAGCGCGTCTACGCCCCGGCACGGCTCTACTCCCAGGTCGTCGAAGCCCTCGCCCACCGCGCGAAGACCGCAATCGTCGGACCCGGACTCGACCCCCGCTCGGAACTGGGGCCGCTCAGCAACGCTCCCCAGCTGGCACGGGTCGAGCGCTGCACGGCCCGGGCCATGGCAGCCGGCGCCCGGGCGGCGGCCGGCGGCCACCGGCTGGAGGGGCCGGGCTACTTCTTCGCCCCCACGGTCCTGGCGGATGTCCCGCCCCGGGCCCCGGTGGTGACGGAGGAGCAGTTCGGACCTGTCCTGCCGGTGCTGCCGTACGAAGACCTCGACGAAGCCGTCGAGGCGGCCAACGACACCGGTTTCGGGCTGGGCGGCTCCGTGTGGGGGACCGACCTCGACCGGGCGGAGGCGGTCGCCGGCCGGCTGGAGTGCGGTACGGCCTGGATCAACCACCACGCCGAGCTCTCCCTCGCCCAGCCCTTCGCGGGCATCAAGGAAAGCGGTGTCGGCGTCGCGGGCGGCCCATGGGGGCTCTACGGAAACCTCCGGCCGTTCGTCGTGCACCGTCCGCAGGAGGCATGACGATGAGGTTCGGCGCGGCGGTGCTGCGCTCGTACGGGAGCCGGTTCGCCGTCGAGGAGGTGATCCTGGAATCGGGGCCCGCCGACGGGGAGATCCTGGTCAGGATCGCGGGCTGCGGGATGTGCCGGACGGATCTCGCGGTGCGGCGTTCAGCGGGCCGCACACCGCTTCCGGCGGTGCTCGGCCACGAGGGCTCCGGGGTCGTCGTGGAGACGGGCGGCCCCCACACCGGCCTGGGAGCCGGTGACCACGTCGTGCTGAGCTTCGACTCCTGTGGGCATTGCCGGAGCTGCGTGGGCGCGGCCCCCGCCTACTGCGATTCCTTCGCCTCGCTCAACCTCTTCGGAGGACGCAAGGAGAACGCGGCACGCTTCACCGACGCGGCCGGGGGCGAACTCGCCCCACGCTGGTTCGGCCAGTCCTCGTTCGCCGAGTACGCCGTGGTCCCGGCCCGCAACGCCGTCCGCGTCGATCCCTCCCTGCCCCTCGAACTCCTCGGACCACTCGGCTGCGGCTTCCTCACCGGTGCCGGAGCGGTTCTCAACTCCTTCCGCGTGGGCCCCGGTGACACCGTCGCCGTCTTCGGCGCGGGAGCGGTCGGCCTGGCCGCGGTGATGGCGGCCACCGCCGCCGGGGCGGTGGCCGTGGCCGTCGACCGGCACCCCGAACGGCTCGCCCTCGCCGAGCGATTCCGTGCGATCCCGCTGGACGCGGCCTCGGCCGGCCTGCCCCACCGCATCCGGCAACTGACCGACGGCGGCGCACAGTACGCGCTGGACACCACGGGATCCGCCGAGCTGATCGACCACGCGCTCCGGGCCCTCCGCCCGACCGGACACCTCGGCCTGGTGGCACGGCTCCACACCCCGCTCCCGCTTCAGCCGGGGGCGCTGGACCGCGGCCGGAGGATCTCTCACATCTGCGAGGGGGACGCGGTGCCGGGACTGCTGATTCCCCGGCTGACCGCACTGTGGCAGGCGGAGCGGTTCCCCTTCGACCAGCTGATCCGCAGATATCCGCTGACCGACATCAACCAGGCCGAGCGCGACTGTGACGCCGGCCTCGTGGTCAAACCCGTCCTGATCCCGGGGGCATGAGGCCGGCGGACGAGGAGCTCCGCCCCGCTCCCCACCTGACCGGCCGCGACGGCGCGTCGGACACGTTCACGGTCCCTACTCGCAGCAAGGAAGTGCACATGGCCGGCACAGCACATCGGAGCACCGGCGTGGGAGGCCTGGAAGGCGGTGTCGGTCTGACCGCTCTCCTGGTCGCCGCGGCACGGGCCATCGAGACCCACCGTCCCGACAGCCTGGCGCAGGACCCCTTCGCGGAGCACTTCGTGCTCGCCGCACCCGCTTCCGCGGGCTGGCCGGTCCGCATACAGCAGGTCCCGGACGGGAACGCGAATCCGCTGTGGGGGCGTTTCGCGCGCTACTTCGGGCTGCGGACCCGGGTCCTCGACGACTTCGTCCTCGAATCGGTCCACGCGGGTGGCGCCCGCCAGGTCGTCCTGTTCGGGGCGGGGCTGGATTCACGGGCGTACCGGCTCGACTGGCCTCCCGGCTGTGTGATCTTCGAGATCGACAGGGAAGGCGTACTGGCCTTCAAGCACAGGGTCCTCGGCAACCGGTCGGCGAGCCCGAAGGCGGCGCGCGTGGCGATTCCCACAGACCTGCGCGCCGACTGGACCGGAGCGCTGACCGATGCCGGCTTCGACCCGGCCGCACCGAGCGTCTGGCTGGCCGAGGGACTGCTGTTCTATCTGCCTGCGGCTGCCGAGACCCACCTCATCGCCACCGTGGACCGGCTGAGCGCGGACGGGAGTGCGCTGGCGTTCGAGGTGAAGCTCGAGAAGGACCTGCTGGCATACCGGGACAGCCCGCTCTACACCTCGACGAAGCAGCAGCTCGGCATCGACCTGCTCGGCCTGTTCGACGGGGAGCCACGTCCTGACTCGACGGGTGATCTGGCGGACAAGGGCTGGGCGACATCGGTCCACACCCCCTTCGACTTCACCCGTCGGCACGGGCGCGGCCCGCTGCCCGACGAGCAGAACGACGACGCGCTCGCGGGGAACCGGTGGGTGTTCGCGAGGAAACCTCGGCATCCCGGCCGGTGAGCGACTCGCGGTCCGGCCCGGCGGAACAGGGGACCGCCGGGCCGGACCGCGGGTCGCTCCGTCCTCGGACCGGGCTGGATCCCAGGTCGTGGGCGCCGCCGAGAAGGCCCGGAATCTGCCGGAGGCCGAGGGGTCCGGGGTTCCGGCTCATCGGCGGGAGGGGTGGAGCCGGACCCCCGCGTGGCACTCAAGGGGTTCGCGGCGGGGCACCGGGGGCGGCGGGCGGCCGACGGCGCCCTGACGGAGCCGGGCGACGCCTGCGTACGGCGGAGCCCGAGCCGCTGACCCGGGAGACCGCCTCCGGCGTCCGAGGGCCACGCTCCGGCCGGGCGGCGGTCCCGGCGGAGCCGTGGAGGAGGGACGGACGCGGCCGTCAGACCGTCCGGTGGCGGGACTCCAGCTCCAGGAGCTTGCGCTTGCGGTCGAGGCCTCCCGAGTAGCCGGTCAGGGCGCCGCCGGCGCCGATCACGCGGTGGCAGGGGCGGACGACCAGCAGGGGGTTGGCGCCGATCGCGGTGCCGACCGAGCGCACCGCCGCGCGCGGGGCACCGATCCGTGCGGCGATCTCGCCGTAGGTGAGCGTGGTGCCGTAGGGAATCGCCTCCAGGGCCTGCCATACGCGCCGCTGGAAGTCGGTGCCCCTGCCGGGTGCGCATTCGATGCCGAAGGCCGTACGGCTGCCCTCGAAGTACGCGCGCAGTTCGGCGGCGATCACGGAGAAGGCCTCCGCGTTCTCCGTCCAGCCGTCCTGGACCGTCGCACCGCCCTTCTGGCCCGGCACGGAGAGTGAGGCGAGGGCGGTTCCGCCCTGGGCGGTGGCCGACTCCTCGCCCACCAGCAGCAGCTCGCCGAGCGGGCTGTCGATCGTGGTGCAGAGCGTCATGGTCGGGATCCTTCCGGGTTCATCGTTCGTACACGTCCACTGTGCGGGTTCCGCGGCGGTGCGGCCGGCGGGATCCGGACGTCACGTCGCCGTGACGCGCCGGCGGTCCACGCCCGTGTTCCAGAGGTGGTGCATGGCGTACGTGCGCCAGGGGCCCCAGGCCCCGGAGTCCGCCGCCCCGGCTCCGGCCCGCCGCATCCCGGCCCGCAGGGCCACGTCGCCCGTCAGCAGCACGTCGGGGTCGCCGAGCGCCCGCATCCGGATGTAGCCGGCCGTCCAGGGGCCGACGCCCCGCAGGCTCAGGAGCTCCTTCTCGGCCTGGTCCCGGTCGGCGCCGGGGTCGAGCCCGATCCGCCCGCCGGCCAGGGCGGCGGCGACGGTCCGCAGGGTGGTGCGCCGCGAACCGGGCGTCCCGAGTTCCTCCAGCCCGGCTCCGGCCAGGTCCCCGGGGTCCGGGAAGGTGCGGGTGAGGGCGCCGCTGGGCACCTGCAGGGGTGCGCCGTAGGCCGTCACCAGCGCGCTGCCGAGGCGGCGCCCGGCGGCCACGGAGACCTGCTGGCCGAGGACGGCACGGACGGCCAGTTCATGGACGTCGGCGGCGCCGGGGGCCCGCAGACCGGGCGTACGGGCGACGAGCGGGGCCAGTGCGGGGTCGGCGCCGAGGCGCTCGGCGACCGCCAGGGGGTCGGCGTCCAGGTCGAAGAGACGGCGCATGCGCTGGGTGGCGGTGGTCAGGTCGCGCAGGTCACCGAGGTGCAGCCGGCATTCCAGCCAGCCGTCCCCGGCCTTCTCGCGGACCTCGGCGATGCCGGTGCCGTGCGGCAGGCGCAGGGTGCGCCGGTAGGTCCGGTCACCCCGCTCCCCGGCCATCTCCTCGATGCCGGTGAGGGCGCGGGCCGCGAGGTGGTCGAAGATCTCGGCCGCGGCGTACGGCCCCCGGTGGGCGAGCCGCAGCGGCACTCCCCCGGCTCCGTCGGCGGTGCCCACGGAGCCGAAGCGGGAGGAGCTGCCGGGCCGGGCGGTGCGCAGCTCGCCGGGGGTGAGGGCGTAGATCTCCCGCACCGTGTCGTTGAACTGCCGCACGCTGGCGAAGCCTGAGGCGAACGCGATCTCGGCAGCCCGCAGGGTGGTGGTCTGCAGCAGGACCCGCGCGGTGTGGGCCCGCTGGGCGCGGGCCAGCGCGATGGGTCCGGCGCCGACCTCGGCGTTCAGCTGGCGCTGTACCTGGCGGGGGCTGTAGCCGAGGCGTGCGGCCAGGCCCGCCACACCCTCACGGTCCACGACCCCGTCGCCGATCAGCCGCATCGCCCGGCCCACCAGGTCGGCGCGCGCGTTCCAGCCCGCGGAGCCCGGCACCGCGTCCGGACGGCAGCGCCGGCAGGCGCGGAAGCCGCGGCCCTGGGCAGCGGCAGCGGTGGGGAAGAACGTGACGTTACGGCGCTTGGGCGTGGTGGCCGGACAGCTCGGACGGCAGTAGATCCCGGTCGTGGACACGGCGAAGAAGAACTCGCCGTCGAACCGGGCGTCGCGGCTGGTCACCGCCTCGTATCTGCTGTCGTCACCGGTCATGCTCCAAGAGTGCGGCATCGCGCGTCCCGGCGCTGGCGGAAATCGGACGCCGCGTCCCGTGCACCCCCTCGGCGCCTCCGCGGGGCCCGCACCGGCCGGCGCCATGCGCCCGCGCCCGCGCACATCTCCTTCCAGCCGGACCAGGACTAGTTTCATTCTTATATTGGAATCATTCCAGAAAAGTGGTTGACTGCGTGCGTGTTCGAAACCGAGGCCAAGGCCCTCCTGCGTGGAGCGTCATTACGGGTGACCCGCCCCAGAGCCGCCGTGCTCTCGGCGGTCCACGAGGCCCCGCACTCCGATGCCGGCGCCCTCCTCACCCTGGTGCGCACACGCATCGGCGCGGTCTCGACCCAAGCCGTCTACGACGTGCTCAGGACGCTCGTCGACGCCGGCCTGGCACGGCGGATCGACCTGCCGAATTCCCCGGCACGGTACGAGGGACGGTCCGGGGACGGCCATCGGCACGTGGTCTGCCGTTCGTGCGGCACGATCGCCGATGTCGACGTCCCGCAGGGCTCTTTGCGCATCGAGGCACCCCAGGATCACGGGTTCACCATCGACCACGCGGAGGTCACGTACTGGGGCCTGTGCCCCGGATGCCGGACCGCGCGGTCAGCGGGATCCGGAGTCGGTGAACTGAAGTTCTCACACGAGGAGCAGGAAAATTTCTGACAACACGAAGCCGCTGACCACCGCCGCCGGTGCACCGGTCGCGAACAACGAGAACGCCGTCACCGCCGGTCCGCGCGGCCCGATGCTGCTCCAGGACGTCTGGTTCCTGGAGAAGCTGGCCCACTTCAGCCGTGAGGTCATCCCCGAGCGCCGTATGCACGCCAAGGGTTCGGGCGCCTTCGGCACCTTCACGGTGACGCAGGACATCACCCGCTACTCCAGGGCCGCGCTCTTCTCCGAGGTCGGCAAGCAGACCGAGCTCTTCGCCCGGTTCTCGACGGTCGCCGGTGAGCGCGGCGCCGCCGACGCGGAGCGCGACATCCGCGGTTTCGCCGTCCGCTTCTACACGGAGGAGGGCAACTGGGACGTCGTCGGCAACAACACGCCGGTCTTCTTCCACCGCGACCCCCACCACTTCCCCGACCTCAACCGGGCGGTGAAGCGCGACCCGCGCACCAACCTGCGCTCGCCGGAGAACAACTGGGACTTCTGGACGAGCCTGCCCGAGGCCCTGCACCAGATCACCATCGTGATGTCGGACCGCGGCATCCCCGACGGCTACCGCCACATGCACGGCTTCGGTTCCCACACCTACTCGTTCATCAACGCGAGCAACGAGCGCTTCTGGGTGAAGTTCCACTTCCGTACGCAGCAGGGCATCAAGAACCTGACCGACGCGGAGGCCGCCGCGATCGTGGCCGACGACCGCGAGTCCTCGCAGGCCGACCTGTTCGACGCCATCGAGCGCGGCGACCACCCGAAGTGGACCTTCTACATCCAGGTCATGCCGGAGGCGGACGCCGCGACGTACCGCTACCACCCGTTCGACCTCACCAAGGTCTGGTCCAAGAAGGACTACCCGCTCATCGAGGTCGGCGAGCTCGAGCTCAACCGCAACCCGGAGAACTACTTCGCCGACGTGGAGCAGGCGGCCTTCACCCCGGCCAACCTCGTTCCCGGCGTGGGCCCCTCGCCCGACCGCATGCTGCAGGGCCGGCTGTTCTCGTACGGTGACGCCGCCCGCTACCGCGTCGGTGTCAACCACCACCAGATCCCGGTGAACCAGCCCCGCGGCGCGAAGAACGTCAACACCTACCACCGCGACGGCCAGCTGCGCGTGGACGGCAACCAGGGCGCCGTGCCCGGCTACACGCCGAACAGCTACGGCCGCTGGGCGGAGCAGCCGCAGTTCGCCGAGCCGGCTCTGGCGCTCGACGCCGCCGCGGCCGACCGGTTCGACTACCGCGAGGACGACGACAACTACTTCGAGCAGCCGGGGAACCTGTTCCGGCAGATGACCCCGGAGCAGCAGGACGCCCTGTTCGGCAACACCGCCCGGGCCATCGACGGTGCCTCGCAGGCCGTCATCGAGCGCCACATCCACCACTGCACGCAGGCCGACCCGGCCTACGGCGAGGGTGTGCGCAAGGCCGTCGAGGCGTTGCAGGCCGCCAAGTAGAGCTGTACCGCCACCGTACGCAGAGGGGCCCCGGGCGACGCGAAACCGCCCGGGGCCCCTCGGCGTGCGGCATCGGCTACTCCAGCAGAGCCGTCCTCCCGAACATCTCCGCCGCGGCCCGGGCGCTGGGGGTTCCCGCGTCGAGGTCGGCGCCGGCGGCGATCAGCGCTCCCACGATCGCGTCCTCGCCCTTGAAGAGGGCCCCCGCGACCGGCGACTGGTCCCGGCCGTTACGCAGATCGACGTCGGCACCCCGTCCGATCAGCGCCCGCACCGTGTCCGTGTGCCCGTGGTACGCGGCGAGCATGAGCGCCGTGTTGCCCTCGGCGTCCTGGACGTCGACGGGCAGCCCGTGGTCGAAGAACTCCAGGAGCTCTTCCGTGCGTCCCTGCCTCGCCAGATCCGTCACGATGACGACGAGCCGGCCGGTCTGTTCCTCGGAAAGCGGTTCCATACCCCTACTTTAGGTCCGCGCCCCGAGGGCCGCCGGACACCCCGGCACGGGTCCCGGCGTCCGCCGCGTCTGAACTTCACGGGAACTCCAGCGAAATGGCACGTGTGTGGATATCGTGCACCGAGCGAGGGCGCGTCCGTCAGTCCATGAGATCGACGGATGCGCCCCGTTTGTGGGGATGCGACTGTGGCTGGGGGGCTCATGGGGCATGTCGAAATACCTGAATCGGATATATCCGGGCCGGTCGGGCTCATGGGGGCACCACGACCGCGTACGGCGGGGCGGCCCCGGAACCGCACGGTGGTTCCGGGGCAGTCGTGGAGAGCTCCGACGGCCGGCGAGCACGACCACGCGGAGAGACCGCGGGCGAGGAAGAGGCCCGGCCCGCGTGTTCCCTTCCTCGTCCTGACCGACCTCCTGGGCGTGGGGGTGCCCGCCTGGCTCGTGCTGCGCGCGGGTGAACAGCCGGGAGCGCTGACCGCAGCGGCAGCGGCCGCGCTGGCGTGGGCGGGAGTACGCGGCGCGCGTGGCCGGTACGCGCAGCGGCTGCCCGGGGAATCCACCGGAGGGCCCTACGGCCTCCTCGGTGACTGGCTGCTGCTCGTCGGCGTGCTGGCCGTGCTGCGGGCCGTGACGGGCGGGGGCCTCGACCCGGCCACCGTCGTCGCGGCGCT
>Ga0196960_10000338_pt1 | contig 17729 bp, 9 predicted proteins | sample S3v_5metaG_FD_183187 | JGI IMG/M metagenome (GOLD analysis project Ga0196960, IMG submission 183187) | Soil microbial communities from Anza Borrego desert, Southern California, United States - S3+v_5 | ecosystem: Environmental > Terrestrial > Soil > Desert | place: USA: California | collected... | reverse complement strand
CACGAGCTGCCGGGCACCGGAGGCACCCGGGACCTCGCCTGGTTCGCTCCCGACGGAGGCCAGCTGACCACCGCGGACTGGTTCGACACCGGCCTGCAGACCTTGGGCATGTACCTCGACGGGCGCGGCATCCGGAACCGGGACGAGCGCGGCCACCCGGTGCTCGACGACTCCTACCTCGTGCAGCTGCACGCCGGGCCGGATCCGGTGACCGTCGAGCTCCCCGGGTCGCCGTGGGCCGACGGTTACGAGCTGGTGCTCTCCACCGAGTTCGCGCGCGGCGCTCCCCCCGCGCCGGCCTTCCTCGCGCCCGGCCCGGTCGAGCTGACCGGCCGCTGCGTGTGGCTGCTCCGGGTGGAACGCAGGCCCTGAGGCGCGCTTGGTGCCGCCGCGATGCTGTGACTCCCGGAGGCGGCCGGCCGCCGACTTAGCTTCCCCCGCCGGCCCGACGTCGGGCAGCGACTTCCCTAGCCCGAAGACACACGAACTGCACAAGTTGCGGAGGCGGGTCGGCGAACCGCCTGTCTCACATGATGGGCCGCAGTGGTTCGACGACCTCGGGGACGAAACCCCTAGCGGGCGTAGGGTGGCGGGACCAATCTCAGCCGCATGACCACATCCACTTCGCGGCCCGTCGCACTCCCCGACGCACTATCCGCCACTGCGGGATCCGGGGACCTGCTGTCTGGGATCCGGCCGGGTGACTGCTGGCTGGTGGCCGTCGCCCATCCGGACGACGAGTCGTTCGGGTGTGGCTCGGTGATCGCCGCAGCGGCCGCCCGTGGTGCGGCGGTGACCGTGGCTTGTGCAACGCGCGGAGAGTCGGGCGAGCCGGCCGGACCCGTCGACGGCGGCGGCCTCGGGGCGATGCGTGAGGCCGAGCTGCATCGCGCCGCGGCCCGGCTGGGTGCGGCGAGGGTCGAGCTGCTCGGCTGGTGCGATTCCGGCTTCAACGGGGAGCCGCCCGCGGGGTCGCTCTGCGCCGTGCCCGAGGGCGCGGTGGTCGGCGTCCTGGAGCGGCTGCTGCGAGACCTGCGGCCGGACGTCACCGTCGTGCTCGACGGCAGCGACGGCCACCGCGATCACCTGCGGATGCGCGCCGCGACGGTGACCGCGGCCCGGCGGGCGGCCCGCACCGGGCCACGGACCCGGCTCTACGAGCACTGCCTGCCGAACTCGCTGATGCGCCGCTGGCTCGACGAGACCAGCGCGTTGAGAGGAGACGACGCCTACCACGAACTGGACCCGGCTGCGTTCGGCCGTCCGGATGCCGAGGTCACCGACGTCCTGGACACCAGTCACGTGCTGGAGTGCCGCGAGGCGGCCATGGCCGAGCACCGCTCGCAGAGGTCGCCGTTCGACGGGCTCAGCGACGGCTTGCGCCGCGCCTTCCTCACCCGCGACCACCTGGCGGCGGTGCCGCTCGCCCTGGCCTGGTCCGAAGGGTGCGAGACCGACTCCGTGGACGGCTACTGGGATTTCACTGCTGCCCGGTGGCGCCGCTAGAGCTTCCTAGCCGCCTGCGACAGGTCGAGGCACTCCTCCTGCCGGACCTCGCTGACCACGATCCACGAGGGCCGCATCCCCAGCGCCTCCTCGACCAGCCGACGCAGCGGGATCTCCCCGGCGTCGACCGGGCTGGCGGGCCTGCATCGCGACGACCTTGGGCAGCGGAACGCGGAGACGGAACACTTCCTCGCATGTGCTTCTCCGGTTGCAACAGAACTGAACGGCACAAGCGACGAGGCCCCGCTCCGGGATTCGGAACGGGGCCTCGGTACTGCTGCGGGATCGGCTACTCGGGGGTCTGCTCGAACGTGATGACGGTCCAGCCCAGGAGCAGGCGGTCGCCGTCGGAGAGCGGGTGGGCCACACCCGGCTCGAGCTGCGTCCACTCGGTGGCCTCGGGGCCGGCGACGTGCGTGCCGTTGAGCGAGCCGAGATCGACCAGGGAGACCTCGGTGCCCGAGCGGGTCAGGGCGGCGTGCGCCGAGGAGAGCACGTTCTGGGTGTCGGCGATCGGCACCGCACGCGCCGAGCCGCTGGTCACCATCTCGTGGTTGTCCGGGCGACGGCCCAGGACCAGGTCCTCGTCGACGGTGACGACCATGCCGTCGTCGAACCGCAGGACCGGCGCGGCGGCGTCGCTGTCCGGCCGCCAGAACGCGGTCTGCTCACCGGACTCCGGAGGCGTCGCGGCCGTCGAGCCCTGGGCGGAGCCGGCCACGGCATCCGACGGGGCGGCGAACGGCGACTGCGCGGGCGCAGCCGACGTGGCAGCGGGAGCAGCAGCCGCGGCGGCGGGTGCCGCCAGGTGCAGCGTGGCACCGCCACCGGGCACGGTGCCCTCGACGAGGTCGAAGCTGACGCCGGGCGGGGTGCGCGGCGCCGACTGGCCGGGGCCGACGTAGAGCGACGTCCCCAGCGAGAAGCCGGAGGCCAGCGTGCCGCCCTCGACCGACGAGCCGGAGACGGGAACACCGTCGACGGCCGGCTGACCCTTGCCGCCCCACAACGCGATCCCGGAGCCGGTGCCGGACGCGAGGACGAGGGCGAACGACGCGCCGCCCGAGGCCAGCGAGCCGACCTGGGCGGCCACGGCGGCCAGCACGCGGTCGGCACCGGGCCCGGTCACGCCGAGGCAGGCGTGCAGGGCTGAGACGAGGGCGGGCGAGCCGGGTGCGTCGACCCACAGCAGGCCGCCGCCACTGCGGGCGACGACGGCGTCTCCGGGGAGGACTTCACAGCGGTCGGGCATGGCGTCCAGCCTAGTGATGCGCGGCCGATCTCCGCTCGCCCACAGCGTCGCCACGCCGGGCCATCAGGACGTCACGCGTGGTGCCCGGGGTCCGCGTGACGGGAGTGTCCGCTGTTCCGGCGTCAGGCGGTGCTGACCACCCCGAGCTCCGCCGGATCGGCCAGGTACTCGGAATGCGGCAGCACGCGCACGGTGTAGCCGAACGCACCGGTGCGCCTCAGCGGCAGCGTGGCGGTGAACCAGTGCCGCGAGCCCTCGGTGTGCTCGTGCGTCATGGGCACCGAGGTCACGTCGTGCAGGCCGTCGGCGTCGTCGACGCGACCGTAGGCCGCCTGCACCTCGACGTCGGACGTCTCCAGACCCGGCAGCTCCACCTCGGCACGCAACGCCAGCGTCGAACCGATCTCCGGGGTGTCCCCCGCACCGGTCGCCTCCACGTGCGCCACCCGGACGTCGGACCAGTGCCGCAGGAGGTGCGAGCGCCACGTCGCCTCGGTACGCGCGGCGGCATGACCGTCGGCGGCCATGGTGCGGGCCGAACCCGCCGCCGGCACGTACAGGTTGCGCACGTAGTCGCGGACCATGCGCGTGGCCAGCACCTTGGGACCGGTCTCGCGCAGCGTGTGCCGGACCATCTCGACCCACCGGCCCGGGACGCCGTTGCGGTCCCGCTCGTAGAACCGGGGCAGCACCTGGGTGCTCAGGAGGTCGTAGATCGCCCGGGCCTCCACCTCGTCGCGCCGGTCGGCGTCCTGGACGCCGTCGGCCGTGGGGATGGCCCAGCCGTTCTGCCCGTCGAACCACTCGTCCCACCAGCCGTCGCGGATGGAGAGGTTCAACCCCCCGTTGAGCGCGGCCTTCATGCCCGAGGTGCCACAGGCCTCCAGGGGCCGCAGCGGGTTGTTCAGCCAGACGTCGCAGCCCCAGTAGAGGTAGCGGGCCATGCCGATGTCGTAGCCCGGGAGGAAGGCGATCCGGTGCCGGATCTCCGGGTCGTCGGCGAAGGCGACCATCTGCTGGATGAGCTTCTTGCCGCCGTCGTCGGCCGGGTGGCTCTTGCCCGCGATGACCAGCTGCACGGGCCGCTCCGGGTCCAGCAGGAGCGCCTTGAGCCGCTCGGGGTCGCGCAGCATGAGGGTGAGCCGCTTGTACGACGGCACGCGGCGGGCGAAGCCGATGGTCAGGACGTCGGGGTCGAAGGCGGTCTCGGTCCAGCCGACCTCGGCCTCGCTGGCTCCCCGGGACAGCGCCGTCTCGCGGATCCGCCGGCGCACCTCGTCGACCAGCCGCGACCGCAGCACCCGCCGCGTGCCCCACAGATCGGCGGCCGGGATGCCGTCCACGCCGTCGAAGTGGACCGGCCCGTCGACATCCACGGGGTCGCCCTGGCTCGACGTCTGGGTGCCCATGTCCACCAGCTCGCGGGCGGTCCAGGTGGGCGCGTGCACGCCGTTGGTGATCGAGCTGATCGGCACGTCGCCCTCGTCGAAGCCGGGCCACAGGTTGCTGAACATGCCGCGGCTGACGTGCCCGTGCAGCTGGCTGACGCCGTTGGCGCGCTGCCCCAGCCGCAGGCCCATGTGCGCCATGTTGAACTTCGCCGCGTCCTCCTCGGCCCCCAGCGGGAGCAGCTGGTCCAGCGGAACTCCGAACCCGGCGAAGTAGCGCTCGATGAGCGCCCGGGGGAAGCGGTCGATGCCGGCGGGCACCGGGGTGTGCGTGGTGAAGACCGTGCCGGCGCGGACGGCCTGGAGCGCCTCGGCGAAGGTCAGCCCGTGGGCCTCGGTCAGCTCGCGGATGCGCTCCACGCCCTGGAAGCCGGCGTGACCCTCGTTGGCGTGGAAGACCTCCGGCGCGGGGGTGCCGGTCAGGGAGCAGTAGGCGCGCAGCGCCCGCACCCCACCGATGCCCAGCAGCATCTCCTGGCGCAGCCGGTGGTCCTCGTCGCCGCCGTAGAGCCGGTCGGTGACCAGCCGCTCGGCCGGCGCGTTCTCCTCGATGTCGCTGTCGAGCAGCAGCAGGGAGACCCGGCCGACCTGCGCCCGCCACACGTGCGCGTGCAGGGTGCGGCCCTCGGGGAGCGGCACGGTGATGACCACCGCGGTGCCGTCGGCCTGGCGGAGCAGCTTGACCGGCAGGCCGTGCGGGTCCAGCGACGGGTAGTGCTCGAGCTGCCAGCCGTCGGCCGACAGCCCCTGGGCGAAGTAGCCGGCCCGGTAGAGCAGCCCGACGCCGATCAGCGGGACGCCGAGGTCCGAGGCGGCCTTGAGGTGGTCACCGGCGAGGATGCCGAGCCCGCCGGAGTACTGCGGCAGCACCTCGGTGATGCCGAACTCGGCCGAGAAGTAGGCGATGGTCTTCGGCGCCTCCGGACCCAGCGACTGGTACCAGCGCGGGGTGGAGAGGTACTCGTCCAGGTCGTCCACGGCGTCCTGGAGACGGCGGACGAAGCGGCGGTCACCGGCCAGCTGCGCCAGCCGCTCGGCCGAGACCTCCCCGAGCGCGCGGCCGGGATCGCCCCCGCAGCGCTGCCACAGACCTGGATCGAGCATCTCGAACAGGTCCCTGGTCTCCGGGTGCCAGGACCAGCGGAGGTTCATGACCAGCTGGGAGAGAGGGAGGAGCGGCTCCGGCAGAGCCGCGCGGACGGTGAACCGACGAAGAGCTCGCACCTCTGGAGCCTAACCAGGCCCGGGCCCTTCGTCAGGATGTCCCCGGGAGTGGCGCACGAGGGGAAGAAGTCCAGCCGAGATGCTGCTGGGGCGGCGGCTCGATAGCGTTGCTCCGATGACTGGCCGCGCTGATCTCCGCCTCGGCATCACCGATGTCGCCCCTGTCGTGTCCTGCGGGTCCTTCTCGGCCCGCGCGGTGATCGGCGAGCACCTGCCGATCACCGCCACCGTCTTCCGCGAGGGCCACGACGCCGTCGCGGCGAACGTGGTGTGGTGCGCGCCCGGCGGGGAGGGCGATCCCGGACCGCTCCGCCGACTGGAGAGGTACGGCCAGGAGCCCGATCGCTGGCTGACCACCGTCGTCCCCGACCGGGAAGGTCTCTGGACCTTCCGGATCGAGGCGTGGAGCGATCCGCTGGCCACCTGGCGGCACGCCGTCGAGGTCAAGGTCGAGGCCGGCCAGGGTGCCGAGGAGCTGGCCAACGACCTGGAGGAGGGTGCCCGCCTGCTCGAGCGGGTCGCCGAGGAGGCCGACGCCGGCTGGCGGGGCCGCGTCACCGCGGCCGCGGAGGCGCTGCGGGACACCTCGCAGGAGCTGACCGTCCGGATCGCCCCCGCCCTGGCCGCCGGTCTGCAGCGGTACCTCCACGAGCACCCCGTGCGCGAGCTGGTCACCGCCTCGCCGACCTACGAGGTGTGGGTGGACCGCCGCGAGGCGCTCTACGGCTCCTGGTACGAGTTCTTCCCCCGCTCCGAGGGTCCCGTCGTGGGTGGCAAGCCCACGCACGGCACGTTCACGACGGCCGCCGACCGCCTCCCGGCCATCGCCGACATGGGCTTCGACATCGTCTACCTGCCCCCGATCCACCCGATCGGCACGGTCAACCGCAAGGGCCCGAACACCCCGCAGTTCCCCGGCGGCAACCCGCACGAGATCGGGCCGGACGACGTCGGCTCACCCTGGGCGATCGGCAGCGCCGAGGGCGGCCACGACGCCGTCCACCCGCAGCTGGGCACGATGGACGACTTCAAGGCCTTCGTCGCGCGCACCCGCGAGCTGGGCATGGAGGTGGCCCTGGACTTCGCGCTGCAGGCGGCGCCGGACCACCCGTGGGTCGAGGCCCACCCGGAGTGGTTCACGACCAAGCCCGACGGCACGATCGCCTACGCGGAGAACCCGCCGAAGAAGTACCAGGACATCTACCCGATCAACTTCGACAACGACCCCGAGGGCATCTACGCCGAGTGCCTGCGGGTGGTCCGGGTGTGGATCGAGGCGGGGGTGAAGATCTTCCGCGTCGACAACCCGCACACCAAGCCGCTGAACTTCTGGCACTGGCTGATCTGGGAGGTCAAGAAGACCGACCCCGACGTGCTGTTCCTGGCCGAGGCCTTCACCCGGCCGGCGATGATGCACCAGCTGGCGCGCATCGGGTTCACCCAGTCCTACACGTACTTCACGTGGCGGACCGAGCGGGGCGAGATCGAGGACTACGGCCGCGAGCTCGCCACCAACGCGCACTACATGCGGCCGAACTTCTTCGTCAACACCCCGGACATCCTGCACGAGTCGCTGCAGTTCGGCGGCCCGCCGATGTTCAAGATCCGGGCGGTCCTCGCCTCGATGCTCAGCCCGACGTGGGGCGTCTACTCCGGCTTCGAGCTGTTCGAGCACGTGGCGGTCAAGCCGGGCAGCGAGGAGTACCACGAGAGCGAGAAGTACTCCCTGCGCCCGCGCGACTGGGCCGGGGCGGAGGCCAGCGGCCGCAGCCTCGCGCCCTACCTGCGCCGGCTCAACGAGGTCCGGCGGGCGCACCCGGCGCTGCAGCAGCTGCGCACGCTGCGGTTCCACCCCGTCGACAACCCGAACCTGATCTGCTTCACCAAGACCGATCCCGGCTCGGCCGACGCCGTCCTGGTGGTCGTCAGCCTCTCGAGCCACAACACCCAGATCGGGACCACGGCCCTGGACATGCCCACCCTCGGCCTGGACTGGCACGAGCGCTTCGCGGTCACCGACGAGCTCAGCGGCGCCCGGTACGACTGGGGCCAGTTCAACTACGTCGAGCTCGACCCCTATCGGGAGCCGGCGCACGTCTTCGGGATCACCTTTCCGCGTCCTGTGCAGTTCCCGCCCTCGACCGCCTGAGAAAGGACTCCCGTGCCCCCCGCCACTCGCACGCCCGCGGCGGGCCCCTGCACGGGGGCCACATGCTTCCACCCGTTCTCTCGATAGAGGTCCTTCCCCCACGATGACCGTTCCCGTCCCCGACTCCCCCGCCGCTCGATCCACGCTCCCTCCGCCCGGTTCCGACCCCGAGTGGTACAAGCGCGCCGTCTTCTACGAGGTCCTGGTCCGCGGCTTCGCCGACAGCAACTCCGACGGCGTCGGCGACATCCGCGGCATGATCGACAAGCTGGACTACCTGCAGTGGCTCGGCGTCGACTGCCTGTGGCTGCCGCCGTTCTTCGCCTCACCGCTGCGCGACGGCGGCTACGACGTCAGCGACTACACCGCCGTGCTGCCGGAGTTCGGGGACATCGGGGACTTCCGCGAGTTCCTCACCGAGGCCCACGCCCGCGGGATGCGCGTGATCATCGACTTCGTCATGAACCACACCTCGGACCAGCACCCCTGGTTCCAGGCCAGCCGCAGCGATCCCCAGGGCCCCTACGGCGATTTCTACGTGTGGGCCGACGACGACACCGGCTACCCCGATGCGCGGATCATCTTCGTCGACACCGAGAGCTCGAACTGGACGTTCGACCCGGTGCGCAGGCAGTACTTCTGGCACCGGTTCTTCAGCCACCAGCCCGACCTGAACTTCGAGAACCCGACGGTGCGGGAGGCGATCCTCGACGCCCTGCGGTTCTGGCTGGACCTGGGCATCGACGGCTTCCGCCTCGACGCCGTGCCCTACCTCTTCGAGGAGGAGGGCACCAACTGCGAGAACCTCCCGCGGACCCACGAGTTCCTCAAGGAGGTGCGCAAGGTGGTCGACGCCGACTACCCCGACCGGGTGCTGCTCTGCGAGGCCAACCAGTGGCCGGCCGACGTCGTCGAGTACTTCGGCGAGAACGGCGACGAGTGCCAGATGGCCTTCCACTTCCCGGTGATGCCGCGCCTGTTCATGGCCGTGCGGCGGGAGCAGCGGTTCCCGATCTCGGAGATCATGGCCCAGACGCCGGACATCCCCGACAACTGCCAGTGGGGCGTCTTCCTCCGCAACCACGACGAGCTCACGCTCGAGATGGTCACCGACGAGGAGCGCGACTACATGTGGGGCGAGTACGCCAAGGATCCCCGCATGAAGGCCAACATCGGCATCCGCCGCCGGCTGGCCCCGCTGCTCGACAACGACGTCAACACCCTGGAACTGTTCAACGCGCTGCTGCTGTCGCTCCCCGGCTCCCCGGTCCTGTACTACGGCGACGAGATCGGCATGGGGGACAACATCTGGCTCGGCGACCGGGACGGTGTCCGCACGCCGATGCAGTGGACCCCGGACCGCAACGGCGGCTTCTCCAGCGCCGATCCGCAGCGCATGTACCTGCCGCTGAACCAGGACCCGGTCTACGGCTACCAGGTCACCAACGTCGAGTCGCAGCTGCGCAACACCAACTCGCTGCTCCAGTGGGTCCGCCGCATGATCCAGGTGCGCAACCAGCACCCGACCTTCGGCCTCGGCAGCTACGCCGAGATCGGCTCCCGCAACCCCACGGTGCTGTCGTTCGTCCGTGAGTTCGGCGACGACGTGGTGCTCTGCGTCAACAACCTCTCCCGGTTCCCGCAGCCGGTGGAGCTCGACCTCCGCCGGTTCGAGGGCTACACACCCGTGGAGCTGACCGGCCGGGTCGACTTCCCGCAGATCGGTGTCCTGCCCTACATGCTCACCCTCGCCGGGCACGGCTTCTACTGGTTCGAGCTCGCCAAGCCCAGCACGCCGGCTCCGGACGAGACCGAGGACTGGGCCAGCGCCACCTCCAGCGCCGTGGCCGACTCGCTGCTGGCCGGCGGTGTGGTCAGCGACGCCGGCGGAACCTCGACCGACGAGTCCGGAGGCACCCGATGAAGGCTGATCCCCGAAGCGCGCTGACCGATCTGTTCCGCGCGTGGATCCCGCAGCAGCGGTGGTTCGGCGGCAAGGGCCGGGAATGGGCCGACGTCACCGAGGACGGGTTCTTCCTCGACCGGGGCAATCCCGTGCTGACCGTCCACCGGGTGCGCATCGAGTACCGGGACGGCGGCCGGGACACCTACCTGGTCCCGCTGTCCTGGCGGGACCACCCGGCCGAGGAACTGGAGGCGGCGTTCGTCGGCGCCGTCGCCAACGAGGGACGGGAGACCTACGCCTACGACGCCATGCGGGACCGCGAGTCGACCGCCCCGTGGCTGATCCACCTGTCCCAGGGCTCGTCCATCGGCCCGATGCACTTCTCCCCCGCCGGTGAGGGGCACATCCCCGAGGGGCTGCCCGGAGACATCCTCTCCACCGAGCAGAGCAACACGTCGCTGGTGTACGGCAACGAGGCGATCTTCAAGCTCTTCCGGCGGCTCGAGCCGGGACTCAACCCGGACGTGGAGATCCACGATGCTCTCCGCCGGGCGGAGAACGAGCACATCGCGCCGCTGCTCGGGCACGTGCAGATCGACGACGCCGCCGGTGGGGAGCCGGCCACCGTGGCGATGCTGCAGACCTTCGTGCCCAATGCCAGCGACGGCTGGCGCCTGGCCACGGCGAGCGTCCGGGACCTCTACGCCGAGGGCGACCTGCACGCCGACGAGGTGGGGGGTGACTTCGCCGCCGACAGCGGGCGGCTCGGTGCCGCCACGGCGTCGGTGCACGCGGACATGGCCCGGGTGCTGCCGACGGAGCCGGCCGATCGCGACTGGAACGCGACGGTCGCCCGCCAGATGACCGAGCGGCTGGACGCCGCCATCGGTGTGGTGCCCCAGCTGCAGCAGCACGCCGAGGCGCTGCGCGGTCTCTACGCCGCCGTCGCGGACAGCGACGAGCCCGTGGTGCGCCAGCGGGTGCACGGCGACCTCCACCTCGGGCAGGTGCTCCGGACCGCCACCGGCTGGATCATCCTCGACTTCGAGGGCGAGCCGGCCCGCCCGCTGGCCGACCGCCGGGAGCTGGACAGCCCGCTCCGCGACGTCGCGGGCATGCTCCGCAGCTTCGACTACGCCGCCCGGCACATGCTCGTCGAGCAGCCCGACGACTCCCAGCGCGCCTACCGCGCGCAGGAGTGGGCAGCACGCAACCGCGCCGCGTTCTGCACCGGCTACTCGGAGGCCAGCGGCCTGGACCCGTGCGGGGACTCACCACTCCTGCGGGCGTTCGAGGCCGACAAGGCGGTTTACGAATGCGTCTACGAGGCGAGGAACCGTCCGCACTGGCTCATGATCCCGCTCCAGTCGTTGTCGAGGATCGCCGACCGCGGCTGAGCCACCGAACCCACGGACCAGAGCACCGCCAACGGACGAGGACGGCGAGACGATGACGACCGAGAACCGGGACGCCAACCCCGTGGAGAGCAAGGACGAGCTCCAGCGCGCGGTGGAGCAGAGGGTCGCGCAGGCCGAGGCGGCCGCCGGCAGCGAGCCGCCGGTGAACGCCCCCGCCGCCGGCCGGACGACCAGGCGCGCCGCGGCCAAGAAGGCCCCCGCCGACACGGCGACCGCGGACAAGGCGCCGGCCAAGAAGCCTGCGGCGAAGAAGGCGGCGCCGGCCAAGAAGGCGCCGGCCACGAAGAAGGCGGCGCCGGCGAAGAAGGCGGCCGCCGAGAAGGCGACCACCGCCAAGCGGGCGACCGCGAGGAAGGTGGCCGCCACCCCCACCGCCACCGAGGCGACCCCGGAGCCCGGCGGCGAGGACACCGAGATCACCGCCAACCCGGTGGTGGCCCCGGCGCCGATCGCCCAGCCGGGATCCCCCTCCGGCGCCCCCGCCGGCCAGCCGGTGGCCCCGAGCCCCGACCCCGCCGAGCCCGACAACCCGCAGGCCCCTGAGCAGGACACCGCCGGCGGCCCGCCCGGTGCCGCCGAGCCGGCCGCTCCGGTACGGGCGCTCCCCCGCGAGGACGCCGGGGCACAGGGCGACGGCGGCACCGAGCCGGTGCCCGACGCGGCGACCGGTCCGGCGGGTGGCCCGACCACCGCCTCCGCCGGGGTGGGCGACGTGGAGGTCGAGGCGTTCACCGAGGAGGACCTGCGGGCGATCGTCGACGGGTGGTCCCGTGACCCGCACCGGATCCTCGGGGCGCACCGCACCGCCGACGGATGGGCCGTGCGCACGCTGCGCCCCGACGCCGTCGGGGCCGCCGTCGTCGACGAGGACGGCACCCGGTACGAGACGACGCGGCTGCACGACGCAGGCATCTTCGAGGCGAGCCTGCCCCGCCAGCCGGGCGACTACCGCATCGAGGTGGTCTACGGCGACGGGGACGGCGGCACCACCACATACACCGTCGACGACCCCTTCCGCTGGCTGCCCACCCTCGGGCCGGTCGACGAGCACCTCATCCGCGAGGGCAGGCACGAGCGGCTGTGGGACGTCCTCGGCGCACACGTCCGGCGCTACGAGACGCCCCGCGGCACGGTCGAGGGCGTCTCCTTCGCCGTCTGGGCGCCCAACGCCCGCGGCGTCAAGGTCACCGGCGACTTCGACTACTGGGGGGCCCGGGCCTACCCGATGCGCCACCTGGGGTCATCCGGCGTCTGGGAGATCTTCGTCCCGGGGGTCCAGGTCGGCAGCCGCTACCGGTACCACGTGCTGGGTGCCGACGGCACGTGGCGGGAGAAGTCCGACCCGCTGGCGTTCGCCACCGAGGTGCCGCCGCTGAACGCCTCCGTCGTCACCGAGTCCACCCACGAGTGGACCGACGACGCGTGGCTCGCCGACCGCGCCCGCGGCGGCTGGCACGAGCGCCCGATGAGCGTCTACGAGGTGCACGCCGGCTCCTGGCGGCAGGGGCTGGACTACCGGCAGATGGCCGACGAGCTGGTCGACTACGTCGTCGCGGCCGGCTTCACCCACATCGAGTTCATGCCGCTGGCCGAGCACCCCTTCGGCGGCTCGTGGGGCTACCAGGTCACCTCGTACTACGCGCCCACCTCCCGGTTCGGCAGCCCCGACGACCTGCGCTACCTCATCGACAGGGCGCACCAGGCCGGCATCGGCGTCATCGTCGACTGGGTGCCTGCGCACTTCCCGAAGGACGAGTGGGCGCTGGCCCGCTTCGACGGCACGCCGCTGTACGAGCACGGCGACCCACGCCGCGGCGAGCAGCTGGACTGGGGCACGTACGTCTTCGACTTCGGCCGGTCCGAGGTCCGGAACTTCCTCGTCGCCAACGCGCTCTACTGGTGCAAGGAGTTCCACATCGACGGCATCCGCGTGGACGCGGTGGCCTCGATGCTCTACCTCGACTACTCCCGCACCGAGTGGCTGCCCAACGAGTACGGCGGGCGGGAGAACCTCGAGGCGGTGGCGTTCCTGCAGGAGTTCAACGCCACGGTCTACCGCGAGGTCCCCGGCGTCGTGACCATCGCCGAGGAGTCCACGGCGTGGCCGGGGGTGACCCGGCCCACCCATCTCGGGGGTCTGGGCTTCGGCTTCAAGTGGAACATGGGCTGGATGCACGACTCGCTGTCGTACATGGAGAAGCAGCCGGTCTACCGGAGCTACCACCACGGCCAGCTCACGTTCTCGATGCACTACGCCTACACGGAGAACTTCGTGCTGCCGATCAGCCACGACGAGGTCGTGTACGGCAAGGGCTCGCTGCTGCGGAAGATGCCCGGTGACCGGTGGCAGCAGCTGGCCAACCTGCGCGCCTACCTCGCCTACATGTGGGCGCACCCCGGCAAGCAGCTGCTCTTCATGGGATCGGAGTTCGCGCAGGACTCCGAGTGGGCCGAGAGCCGCTCCCTGGACTGGTGGCACCTCGACGACCCGGCGCACCGCGGCATCCTGCAGCTGGTCACCGACCTCAACTCCCGTTACAAGGAGTACGACGCCCTCTGGTCGCAGGACGTCGAACCGGCGGGCTTCCAGTGGATCGACGCCAACGACGCCTCGGGCAACGTCGTGTCGTTCCTGCGCTACGGAGTCGCGGCCGCGGCCGATCCCGTCGCCGGTGAGCCTGCCGTGCCGGAGGGGTCGGCGCTCGCGTGCGTCGTCAACTTCGCCGGAACACCGCACCACGAGTACCGGATCGGGCTGCCGCGCGCCGGTCAGTGGCGCGAGGTGCTCAACAGCGACGCCGAGGGCTACGGCGGCTCCGGCGTCGGCAACTACGGCGGGGTCGAGGCCGTGGCCGAACCGTGGCACGGCCAGCCCTGCTCGGCGACGATCTCCGCTCCTCCGCTGGGCACCGTCTGGTTCCTGCACGAAGGCTGAGGCCCGTCACCGGGTGCGGCGCCCCGCGCCCGGTGACCCCGCAGGTACCGGGCATGCTGGTGCGGCCCGTCCGGCCGGACGGCTCCGCCGCGCACGCAGGAGGTCGGCACCATGTTCCTGCGCCGGGTCGTGCCGGCCGCGCTCGCCGGACTGCTGGTGACCGGCTGCTCCGTCGACGTCGTCCGCGGGGCGGCCGTCCCCGGCGGGGACGCGCCCGTGGACGTCACCGTCGACCAGCTGCCCGTGACGGGTGCCGCCGACGAGCCGATCGACCAGATCGCCCGCAACGCCCTGGCCGACCTGGAGACGTTCTGGGAGGCGGCCTACCCGGAGTACTTCGGGGCCGAGTACTCGCCGCTGGCGGGTGGCTACTTCTCCGTCGACTCCGGAGATCCCGACGAGAGCGCCTACCCGGTCACCGGCATCGGCTGCGAGGGGTCACCCACGGCTCCGCAGGACGTCGCCGGCAACGCCTTCTACGACCCCGCCTGCGACGTCGTCGCCTACGACCGGGCGCTGCTGCAGGAGCTCGCCGACGACTACGGCCGGTTCCTCGTTCCCGTGGTGATGGCGCACGAGTTCGGGCACGCGATGCAGGGCCGGTTCGGCTTCGCGGCGAGCGGCCGGAGCATCCTGGACGAGACGCAGGCCGACTGCCTGGCCGGCGCCTGGACCCGCTGGGTGTCCGACGGCGAGGCCGACCACCTGTCGCTGCGCGAACCCGAGCTCGACGACGTCATCCGCGGCTTCCTCCTCCTCCGCGACGACGTGGGCACCGATCCGGACGACACCGCTGCGCACGGCTCCTTCTTCGACCGGGTGTCGGCCTTCTACGACGGTTTCGACTCCGGCCTGGCGACCTGCCGGGACGCGTTCGGCGAGGACCGGCTGTTCACCGCCGCCGAGTTCGCCCCCAGCGACTACGGCAGCCAGGGCAACGCTCCCTTCGACGACATCGTGGACTGGGTCGGCACGACGCTGCCCGCGTTCTGGGGCGAAGCGTTCCCCGCAGCCTTCGGGGGCGAGTTCGAGCCGCCGGTCGTGACAGGTCTCGACGGCGAGGCCCCCGCCTGCCCGCGTCTCGACGACCGGGACCTGGGCTACTGCGCCGACGAGAGCATGGTCTACGTCGACGGAGCCGACCTGGCGGTTCCGGCCTACGGCGAGATCGGCGACTTCGCGCTGGCCACCGCCCTCTCCCTCCCCTACGCCCTGGCCGTCCGCGATCAGGCCGGGCTCCCCGCGGACGACAGCGCGGCCACCCGCTCGGCGGTCTGCCTCACCGGCTGGTACGAGGCGCAGTGGTACACCAACTCCTTCTCCGACCTGGTCACCGCGCAGATCAGCCCGGGCGACATCGACGAGGCCGTGCAGTTCCTGTTGCGGTACGGCGTGGACGACCGCGTCTTCCCGGACGTCGACACGTCCGGTTTCGAGCTCGTCGCTGCCTTCCGCGGCGGGTTCCTCGACGGGATCGGCGCCTGCGACCTGGCAGAGTGACCGCGGCACGAGGGTTTGCACCACGCCCCGGGCGGCGATGCAGGGGGCATGGAACGTCGGCGAGGGTCCCGCCTGCTGTCCGGCGCCGTCAGCCTGGTGCTGTGCGGCGCGACGGCGGGCTGCGGGGCGGTGGTCATCGGCGAGGCCAACCCGGGCCTGTCGGCGCCGACCGACGCCCCGGCGGGCGACGTCACGGTCGTCGGCGCCACCGGCGAGCCGATCGACGTCCTCGCCCAGAACGCGCTGGCGGACCTGGAGACGTACTGGGACGAGCAGTTCCCCGACGTCTACGGCACGCGCTTCGAGCCGCTGAGGGGCGGCTACTTCAGCGTCGACCCCAGCACCTCCGCCCCCGGGGAGTTCCCCGACGGCGTCGGCTGCGGTGCCGATCCGCGGGAGGTGGCGAGCAACGCGTTCTACTGCCTGGCCTCGCAGTCGCCGAACTCCGACTCGATCACCTACGACCGGGCGTTCCTGGCAGAGCTGGCCGACGGCTACGGCCGCTTCCTGCCGGCGCTCGTGATGGCGCACGAGTTCGGGCACGCGGTCCAGGGCCGGGTGGGGTCCCCGGGCGCCTCCATCGCCACCGAGACGCAGGCCGACTGCTTCGCCGGCGCCTGGACCGCATGGGTCGCCGAGGGGAACGCGTCGCACTCCCAGCTGCGCGAGGCCGAGCTCGACGACCTGCTGCGCGGCTACTTCCTGCTGCGCGACCCGGTGGGGAGGAGCAGCGCCGAGGAGTCGGCGCACGGCTCCTACTTCGACCGGGTCTCGGCGTTCCAGGAGGGGTTCGACGACGGACCGGAGGCCTGCCGCGACCGGTTCGGGCCGGACCGGGTGTTCACCCAGAGCGAGTTCACGCGGGACGACGACTTCCGCCGGCAGGGGAACCTGGACTACCGGACGCTCGTCGACTACATGAGCCAGGCGCTGCCCACGTTCTGGACACAGGCTTTCGCGGAAGACTTCGACGAGAACTTCGATCCGCCGACGCTCGAGCCGTTCCAGGGCCGGGCTCCCGACTGCGCGCCATCCGACCGGGGGCTCGTGTACTGCGCCGACGGCAACGTCGTCGGCTACGACGAGCGCCTGACCACCGAGGCCAACGGTCTGGGCGACTTCGCCGTGGCCACGGCGATCGCCATTCCCTACGCCCTGGCCGCCCGCGACCAGCTCGGCCTGGACGCGGCCGACCCCGACGCCATCCGCTCCGCGGTGTGCCTGACCGGCTGGTTCAGCGAGCGGGTCTACAGCGAGGGCGTGTCCCCGGTGGCGATCTCCCCGGGCGACCTCGACGAGAGCGTGCTGTTCCTCCTCGAGTACGGCGTCTCCGAGGAGGTGCTAGGTGCAGCAGAGCTGTCGGGGTTCCAGCTCGTCGACGTATTCCGGGGCGGCTTCGTCGAGGGCCCGAGCGCCTGCGAGGTCGGGGTCTAGAAGAGGGCGGCGGTGAGCTGGCGCCGCGCGACGCCGACGCGTGGGTCCTGGTCGCCGACGACGGTGAAGAGCTCGACGAGGTGCTTGCGAGCCTGATCCCGGTCCTCGCCCGTCGTCCGCCGCACGACGTCGAGCAACCGGTCGAACGCCGCCTCGATGTCACCGGTGCCCAGCAGGAAGTCCGCCGCCCGCGTCTGCGCCGCGACGTCGCCGGGAGCGGCGTCCGCGGCGGCCAGCGCGTCGGGCCCGGCCTCCTCGGCCCGGCGGAACAGCTGCACCTGCCGGAGCGCGATGCCGGCGTCGGGGTGGTCGGGCTCCTCGGCCAGGATCGCCTGGTAGGCGGCCTCGGCGGCGGCGAGGTCACCACGCTCCAGGGCAGCCTCCGCGGCGTCCAGGCGCGGGTCCTCGGCGTCCTGCGGTTCGCCCCCGGGAACCGCGCCACCGGTGGTGGCCTGCACGAGCTCGGTGACGAACTGGCGCGCCTGCTCCTCGGGGATGGCGCCGGTGAACTCGGCGACGAGCTGACCCTGCCAGACGGCCTTCACAGCGGGGATGCCCTGCACCCGCAGCCCCTGGGCCAGCGTCGGGTTGGCCTCCACGTCGACCTTCGCCAGCACCCAGGAGCCGCCGCCCTCGACGGCCAGGCGCTCCAGCACCGGCGACAGCTGCTTGCACGGGCCGCACCACTCGGCCCACAGGTCCAGCACCACCGGCACCTGGAACGACCGGTCGAGCACCTCGGCCTGGAAGGTGGCCTCGGTGACGTCGACGACCGCGCCGCCAGGGGCGCCGGCCGGTGCTGACGCGCTCGGGGGCGGGGCTGCCTGCGCGCGGGCAGCGGCCTCCGAGCGCGCCTTGACGGCGGCGAGGTCGACCGCGCCGGCCATCGCGGCGGCCATCTGCGCCTGCTGGGCCTGCGCGCGCGGGTCGGGACGTCCGGGACGGGTCGGCTGCATG
>Ga0196960_10000337_pt1 | contig 17790 bp, 15 predicted proteins | sample S3v_5metaG_FD_183187 | JGI IMG/M metagenome (GOLD analysis project Ga0196960, IMG submission 183187) | Soil microbial communities from Anza Borrego desert, Southern California, United States - S3+v_5 | ecosystem: Environmental > Terrestrial > Soil > Desert | place: USA: California | collected... | reverse complement strand
CGCTCCGGCGGGATCCGAACCGCCGCCGCGGCGCCCGCGCGGTCGCGGCGCGCGTCGCCTTCGCCAGCGTCAGCTTCGGCGCGCGCAGCGGCGCGAACGCGTCGTTCGTCACCTCGCCCGCCCACACGAGATCCCACAGCGCCTCCTGCACGACCTCGGGCGCCAGCTCGAACTCCACCAGCAGGTCGGTGAAGAAGCAGGGCGACGCCGCGAGCCGCGCGCGCAGCCGCTCGTGCTCGGGGTCGGACGGCCGCTCGACCTTCGAACCCGGAGGTCCGAGCAGCTGCGCGTCCTCGCGGAAGTACAGCGCGACGCGCCCGTTGTTCCGGCCCAACGCGCCCGCCCCGACCCACACGAGCTCGCCCGACGCGCACAGCTGGTCCAGCCACGTCGTCGAGTACGCGCCCGTGCGGCGTGGGAGCACGTCGCGCTCCCACACGTCCGCGGGCAGCGCGAGGCCCTGCAGCGGCACGAGGATCTCGCGGAGCCGGTCGATGCCCGCACCGGTCGGCGGGTGGCGGTCGACGCCCTGCCACGACGGCAGGAACGCGGCGAGCGCCTCCTGGTCGACGGCCTCGACCTCCTTGCGCAGCACCGCCAGCGACGCGCGGCGCAGCCGGCGCAGGACGCCGGAGTCGCACCACTCGCGCTCGGTCCCGCCCGGCCGCAGCTCGCCGCGCACGAGCTCGCCGTCGCGTTCGAGCAGCCCCAGCGCGGCCGCGACGTCGACCCGGTACCGCGCCTTCGCCTCGTCGGTCGTGAAGGGCCCACGGGTCCGCGCGTACCGCGCCAGCAGCTTGACGAGCGCGTTCTCAACGTCCGCCACGAACGGCTCGGGGAGCCCGGACGGCGGCACCGCGCCGACCGCGTCGCGGTAGAGGCCGGCGTCGTCGGAGGCGATCCACCGCTCCTCACCCGCGATCCGCAGCTTCACCGCGCGCCGCTCGTCCTCGAGCGCGCGCAGCATGGCCTCCACATCGACGCCCGGGATCACGCGGGCGCGCACCTCGTCCAGCGACAGGTCGCCGACCCGCCGCAGCACGTCCGCCAGCGCGTCGCGGTTCTCCGCCCGCGTGCGGTCGGAGCGGTGCTGGAGATCGTCCTCGACCTGCTGGAGCGCGTCCGGGTCGATGAGGTCGCGCAGCTCCTCCTGCCCCAGCAGCTCACGCAGGAGGTCGCGGTCGAGTGACAACGCCGCGGCACGCCGTTCGGCGTTCGGCGTGTCGCCCTCGTACATGTACGTCGCGACGTAGTCGAACAGCAGCGACGACGCGAACGGCGAGGCGGTCGGCGTCTCGACCTCCACCAGCGACAGGTCGCGCCGGTGGAGCGACCGCAGCAGCTCCTCCAGCCCCGGCAGGTCGAGCACGTCGCGCAGGCACTCGCGATACGTCTCCAGCACGACCGGGAAGTCGCCGTAGCGCTTGGCGACCTCCAGCAGCGACTGCGCCTTGAGCCGCTGCTGCCACAGCGGCGTGCGCTTGCCCGGGTACGCGCGGGGGATGAGCAGCGAGCGCGACGCGTTCTCGCGGAAGCGCGAACCGAAGAGCGCGCTGCCGCCCAGCTCACCGACGACCAGGTCCTCCAGCTCGTCCGGGTCGATGAGGACGAGGTCGGCGCCCGGCGCCTCGTCGGCGTCGGGGAGGTGGACGATGATCCCGTCGTCGGACCAGATCGCGTCGGACTCCAGGCCGTACTCGTCGCGGATCCGCGCGGACAACGCCAACGCCCAGGCCGAGTGGATCCGCCCGCCGAACGGCGAGAGGATGCACAGCCGCCAGTCGCCGATCTCGTCCCGGAACCGCTCGATGACGATCGCCCGGTCCGAAGGCACGACCCGCGTCGCCTCCTGCTGCTCGCGCAGGAAGTCGAGGAGGTTCTTCGCGGCCAGCGCGTCGAGGTCGTACCGCTCCTCCAGCACCTCCGCGGTCTGGTCGACCGCCCAGCGCGAGAACTCGCCGATCGCGCGCCCCAGCTCCTTCGGCCGGCCCACGGAGTCGCCGCGCCAGAACGGCACCGCCCCGGGCGCGCCCGGCGCGGGCGTCACGATGACGCGGTCGCGGCCGATCTCCTCGATCCGCCACGTCGAGGCGCCGAGCAGGAACGTCTGGCCCGCGCGCGCCTCGTAGACCATCTCCTCGTCCAGCTCGCCGACCTTGCGCCCGTCGGGCAGCGTGACCAGGAACAGCCCGCGGTCGGGGATCGTGCCCGCGTTGGTGATCGCCAGCGCGCGCGAGCCCTTGCGGGTGCGGATCGTCCCGCCGACGCGATCCCACACGATCCGCGGGCGCAGCTCGGCGAACTCCTGCGACGGGTAGCGGCCGTCGAGCATGTCGAGAACGTTCTCGAAGAGCGGGCGCGGCAGCTCGGCGTACGAGTAGGTCCGCGTGACGAGCGCGAAGACCTCGTCGACGCTCACCGGCGCCTCCTCGTCGGTCGACGCGGTGATCGCGACGAGGTGCTGGGCGAGCACGTCGAGCGGGTTACGCGGGACGACCGTCGGCTCGATCTTCCCCTCGCGCATCTGCTTGACGACGACGGCGCACTCGAGCAGGTCGGCGCGGAACTTGGGGAAGATCCGACCCTTGGACGTCGCGCCGACGCCGTGGCCCGCGCGGCCGATCCGCTGGAGCCCGCGCGCGACCGACTTCGGCGACTCGACCTGGAGGACGAGGTCGACGGCGCCCATGTCGATGCCCAGCTCCAGCGACGAGGTGGCGACCAGGCACGGCAGCTCGCCCGCCTTGAGCATCTCCTCGATGACCGTCCGCTCCTCGCGCGCGAGCGACCCGTGGTGGGCGCGCGCGATGTCGGCCTCGGCCAGCTCGTTGAGGCGGATCGCGAGCCGCTCCGCGCCGCGGCGGTTGTTGACGAAGACGATGGTCGAGCGGTGCTCCTTGACCAGCTCGAGGATCTTGGGGTAGATCGCCGGCCAGATCGACTTGCGCGTCGCCTCGCCGCCCTGCAGCGCGTCGAGCTCGATGCCTTGGCCGTCATCGGGCTCGATCATCGACTCGACCGGGACCTGGATCTTGAGGTCGAGGTCCTTCCGCACGCCCGCGTCGACGATCCTCGCGGTGCGCTTGGGCCCGACCATGAACCGGGCGACCTCCTCCAGCGGGTTCTGCGTCGCGCTCAGCCCGATCCGCTGGAAGTCCTTGCCCTCCTCCTGCAACGCCGAGAGCCGCTCCAGCGTCAGCGCCATGTGCGCACCGCGCTTCGTGCCCGCCACCGCGTGGATCTCGTCGACGATCACGGCCTCGACGCCGGTGAGGATCTCGCGCACCTGCGACGTGAGCATCAGGTAGAGCGACTCAGGCGTCGTGATGAGGATGTCCGGCGGGCTCTTCCGCATGTCGGCGCGCTCCTTCTGCGACGTGTCGCCGGTGCGGATGCCGACGCGCAGGTCGGCGCCGATCCCGCGCAGCGGCGCGCGCAGGTTCCGCTCGACGTCGTAGGAGAGGGCCTTCAGCGGCGACACGTACACCAGCCGCGTCTTCTTCTCCGGCGCGGACTCACGGCTCAGCTTGTCGAGCCCCCACAGGAACGCGGCGAGCGTCTTGCCGGACCCGGTCGGCGCCGAGATGAGCACGTGCTCGCCCCCCGCGATGGCCGGCCACGCCTGCTCCTGCGCGGGCGTCGGCCCGGCGAACGCGCCCTCGAACCACGAGCGGACGTGCGGGCTGAAGGCGGACAGCGGCATGCCTTCCACAGTACGCCCGGACGGCCCGCCGCGATCATGCCAACAGGACGGAACCGGTCCGCTTTCCGGGTCACACGCGCCACGAAGCTCCCGCCGTTGATCCGGTGGGCTCCGCACGCCGCAACGACCCTCCATCACTGCCCGTCACGAGGAGTCCCCCATGCAGCGTCGTCTCCGTCTTCCGTCCCCGTCCATGGCGGTCTCGCTGGTCGCGCTGAGCGTCGCGCTCGGCGGTACCTCGTACGCCGCCGTCGCGATCACGGGCAAGGACGTCCGCAACAGCTCCCTGACCGGAGCCGACGTCCGCAACAGCTCCCTCACCGGCACCGACCTGCGCAGCAGCAGCATCACGTCGAGCGACATCCGCAACGGCTCGCTGCGGGCGCAGGACTTCCGCTCCGGGGACCTCCCGCGCGGCGCGACCGGCCCGGCCGGCGCGACGGGTGCGCAGGGCCCGAAGGGCGAGCCGGGCGCCGCCGCGCCGCGGATGCGCTGGGTGCTCGTCAACGCCGCCGGCCAGATCGAGGCGCAGTCGGGCGGCTTCACCGTCCAGTCCGGCTACGTCGGCAACCCGGCCGGCGCCGCGGGCAACGTCTACATCGACGCCGGCGAGGACCTCTCCGACAACGGCATCGTCGCGACGATGGCGCTGCAGAACGCCGTCGACCAGGACGGCGACGGCATCATGAACGGCCGCGCGCCGGGCGAGGACGCCAACCCCGAGTTCGCGGGTGAGATCTCCGCCACCCGCTGCGCCATCGCCGGTGTCGTCACCTGCGCCCCGGCCGGCACGAACGTCCCGACCTCGTTCGTCGTCAGCCCCCGCAACAGCGACGGCTCGGTCACGCAGGACGGCGCCCGCAAGCGCTTCTACGTCGCGATCACCGGCTGAGCGCGCGGGCGCGCTCCAGGACCCCGTCGATCATCGGCGGGGTCAGGACGCCCGTGAACGTGTTCTGCTGCGAGGGGTGGAAGCAGCCGAGGAGCGTGTAGGCGCCCACGGCCGCCTCCGCCCCGTGGCCGAACTTCGGCTTGGGGCGCGGGATCGTCGCGCCGTCGAGCGCGAGGACGCGCAGCGCCGCGTCCCACGCGAAGGCGCCGAGGCAGAGCAGCACGCGCACGTTCGGGAGCAGCTGCAGCTCCGGTACCGCCCAGCTCATGATGCAGGTGTCGCGCTCCTCCGGCGTGGGCTTGTTGGCCGGCGGCGCGCAGCGCACGCCGCACGTGACCCAGGCGTCGCGCAGCTCCAGCCCGTCGTCGCGTGAGACCGACGTCGGCTGGTTGGCGAAGCCGGTGCGGTGGAGGGCGGAGAAGAGGAAGTCACCGGAGCGGTCGCCGGTGAAGATGCGGCCCGTGCGGTTGGCGCCGTGCGCGGCAGGCGCGAGGCCGAACAGCACCACCGACGCCTGCGGATCGCCGAAGCCCGGGATCGGGCGGCCCCAGTACTCCTGCTCGGCGTACGCGGCCCGCTTCACCGAGGCGACCTCCTCGCGCCACGCGACCAGCCGCGGGCAGCGGCGGCACGTCGTGACCTCCGCCTCCAGCGCGGCGAGGCCCTCCAGGCTCATCGCGGACTGGCGGAGAGCAGCCCGGTGACGAGCCGCTCGATGACCGGCTCGAGCGCCGCCGGATCCTCCGGGAGGCCCTTGCGGAGCTGACGCGAGCAGAGCTCCATGATCGCCCCGACGAGCGCGAACGCGTCGTCGAACGAGGCGAACTGCGGCGCGCCGTACTGCTCGTGCGCCAGCGCGCCCTCGGCCATCAGCAGCTCGGCGAACGTCTCCAGCACCGAGTCGCGGCGGGCGTTCGCGCGCGGTCCCGCGCCGATGATCTCGACGAGCAGCGTGCGCGCGTGGTCGGGGTAGGCGACGAGCGCGCCGATGAACGCGTGGATGCCCGCGCGGATCCGCTCCTGGGGCGAGTCGCCGGTCGAGATCCCGGCGACGACGGCGGCGCGCGTCTGCTCGGCGGCGGCGTCGAAGAGCGTGACGATGCACTCCTCCTTGTTGGAGAAGTGCTCGTAGAACGTGGCCTTCGACATCCCGGCCTCGCGGCTGATCGCCTCGGCGCTCGCCTCCGCGTACCCGACGCGCGCGAAGACGGCCGCGGCGGCGGCGAACAGGCGCGCGCGCTGGCGCTCCAGGCGCACCTCGAGGGGCGGCGCGTGGCGACCGCGCGGGACTGGCGGGGCGGGATCCGGCATCTCGCGTCCAGCATAGGTGCAGGGTCCAGCGCGCTCAGCGGCACTCGGCACATGTCGCGGCACTAAGCTGGCGACCCGTATGCGACGCACCGCCCTCGCCCTGATCCTCGCCGCCGCGACCACCGCGGGCTGCACGTCGTCCGGCGACGCCGACCCGACCTTCGACGGGGAGCAGGAGGCGGTCGCGAACGTCGTCGACGACCTGGCCGAGGCCGCCGCGGACGAGGACGGCCGCCAGGTCTGCCGCGAGATCTTCGCGGCGCCGCTGCGCGACAAGCTCGGCAACGGCTGCCAGACCGCGATGGAGCAGGCGTTCGACGACGCCGACGTGACGGAGATGACGGTCCGGTCGGTGCGGGTGAGCGGGAACACCGCCCGCGCGCAGGTCGACAGCGGGCGCGACGACGAGAAGCGCGAGCGCAAGACCTTCCAGTTCGTGCGCGAGGGCCGCGACTGGCGCATCAGCTCGCTCGGCTGACGCGTCCCCGCCCCGGCCCGCGCGCGGGCCTACGCGTCGTCGCCGGCGGTGTTCGGCGCGAGCACGCTGCCGTACTGGCGCTCGTAGTACGCGCGGTAGTCGCCGCTGCGGATCGGCTCCCACCAGTCCTTGCGCGACTGGTACCACTCCACCGTCTTCGGCAGCCCGTCCGCGAAGCGCACCTGCGCCTCCCAGCCCAGCGCCCGCACCTTCTCGCTCCCCAGCGAGTACCGGCGGTCGTGGCCCGGGCGGTCGGTGACGTACTCGATCAGCGACTCGTCCGCGCCCGTCAGCTCGATGATCTGCCGCACCACGTCGAGGTTGTACGTCTCGTCCGGCCCGCCGACGTTGTACGCCTCGCCCGGCCGGCCGTGCTCCAGGACGTGGCCGATGCCGCGCGCGAAGTCCTCGACGTAGAGCCAGTTGCGCACCTGCTTGCCGTCGCCGTACACCGGCAGCTTGTCGCCGTGCAGCGCGTTGAGCACCATCAGCGGGATCAGCTTCTCGGGGTACTGGTACGGCCCGTAGTTGTTGGAGCCGCGGCAGATCAGCGTCTCCATCCCGTACGTGTGGAAGTACGAGCCGACGAGCAGGTCCGCGCCCGCCTTCGTGGCCGAGTAGGGCGACGACGGCGCGAGCGGCGACTCCTCCGTGAAGGAACCCTCCTCGATCGAGCCGTAGACCTCGTCGGTGGAGACCTGGAGGTACCGCACGCCGGCCTGGCGCGCCTCCTCCAGCAGCACGTACGTGCCGAGCCCGTGGGTGGTGACGAACGCGTCCGGCTCGGTGATCGAGCGGTCCACGTGCGTCTCCGCCGCGAAGTTCACGACCGCGTCGATGCCCTCCATGGCCGAGCGCACCGCCGCCGCGTCCTCGATCCCCGCGTGCACGAACTCGTGCTCGACGTCGGCGAGGTTCTCGCGCCGGCCCGCGTACGTGAGCTTGTCGAGCACGACGACCTCGTCGCCGTGGTCGCGCACGCGGATGCGGACGAAGTTCGAGCCGATGAACCCGGCCCCTCCACAGACGAGCAGCTTCACGTGCTCACACGCTCCTTGAGATGGTCGGCGACGGCCTCCTGCCACGGCGGCAGCCGCAGGCCGTCCTCACGTTCGGTGCCCAGCACGCTGTAGGCGGGGCGCGGGGCCGGGCGGGGGAACTCCTCCGTCGTCACGGCGACGACGCGCACGTCGAGGTCGGCCTTCGACAGCGCCTCGATCGCCAGCGCGTGCCACGAGCACTCCCCGGCGTTCGTGCCGTGGAAGACGCCCGCGCCGCGGCGCTCGGCCAGCTCCACCAGCGCGGGCGCGAGGTGGCCCGTCCAGGTGGGGGAGCCGACCTGGTCGAAGACCACGCTCAGCTCGTCCCGCTCGCCGCCCAGCGCCAGCATCGTGTCGACGAAGTTCTTGCCGCCGCGCCCGAAGAGCCACGCGGTGCGGACGACGGCGTGCTGGTCGGACGCGCCGAGCACCGCCTCCTCGCCCGCGAGCTTGGTGCGGCCGTAGGCGGTCCGCGGCGCGGGCGTGTCCGACTCCACGTACGGGCGGTCGCGCGCGCCCCCATCGAAGACGTAGTCGGTGGAGACGTGGACGACGTACGGCGCGGCGGCGGCGAGGTTGGCGGCGGTGTCGCGGTTGATCCGCAGCGCCAGCTCCTCCTCGGCCTCGGCCTTGTCCACATCGGTGAACGCGGCGCAGTTGATCGCCACGTCGGGGGCGTACTCCGCGACGAACCGCGCGGTCGCCTCGGCGTCCGTCAGGTCCAGCTCGGGGAGGTCCGTCCCGCGCACCTCGTGGCCGCGCTCGCGCGCGACCTCGACGACGCGGTGGCCCAGCATCCCGTTCGCCCCGCACACGAGGACGCGCATCAGAGGATGCCGATCTCGCTGTTGTCGCCGACCATGAACCGGAACGCGCGCGGCTGCGAGGTCGTGCGGCCGATCTTCACGTTGCGGCCCAGCAGCGACGACTCCATCCGGCCGTCCAGGCCGCGGACCGACGAGCCCTCCAGGAGGATCGAGTGCTCCACCTCGGCGTTCTCGACGACGCAGCCGTCGCCGACCGCCGTATACGGGCCGATGTAGCAGTCGACCAGGTGCGCGCCCTTGCCGATCACGGCGGGGCCGCGGACGGTGGAGCGCTCGAGCTTGGCGCCCTCCTCGATGATCACGCGGCCGTGCGTGGTGGAGTCGATCATCTCGCCGTCGGTGCGCGAGAGGATCGTGTCGAGCACGAGCCGGTTGGCCTCGAGCATGTCGTCCAGCCGGCCGGTGTCCTTCCACCAGCCGCGCACGATGTGCGGCTCGACGCGCTGGTCGGTGTCGACCAGGTGCTGGATCGCGTCGGTGATCTCCAGCTCGCCGCGCGGCGACGGCTCGATCGCGCGGGCGGCGTCGTGGATCGACGCGGTGAACATGTAGACGCCGCAGAGCGCCAGGTCGGTCTTGGGCTCCTTGGGCTTCTCGACCAGGCGCGTGACGCGGCCGTCGGTCAGCTCCGCAACGCCGTAGCTCGACGGGTCGTCGACCGGCGTGAGGAGGATGAGCGCGTCCGGCTCGTTCGTCTTGAACGCGTCGACCAGCTCGGTCATCCCGCCCTGCAGGAGGTTGTCGCCCAGGTACATGACGAACGGGCTCGTGCCGAGGAACGGCTCGGCGGTGAGGACCGCGTGGGCCAGGCCGGCGGGCTCGTCCTGGAGGATGTACGTGATCTTCACGCCGAACTCCGCGCCGTCGCCGGTGACGCGCTTGATCTCCTCGCCGGTCTCCGGCGCGATGATGATCCCGACCTCCTCGATCCCCGCCTCGGCCATCGCCTCGATGCAGAAGAAGAGCACCGGCTTGTTCGCCACCGGCACGAGCTGCTTGGCGCTGGTGTAGGTGATCGGGCGGAGCCGCGTGCCGCGGCCGCCGGAGAGGATCAGGCCCTTGAGCGGTTCCATCGGTGCGCGGAGGCTACCGCCAGGGCGGGCTCAGTAGACGCCGGCGGCGAGCTTGCGGTGGTCCCACGTCGCCCGCTCGCGCTCGGCGAAGCGCAGGCCGACGCGCTTGGCTGCCTGCTTGCGGATGCCCTCGAGGAACGCCTCCGGCACCTCGCCCTCGGGGAAGCCGGGGGTGTAGCGGCGCAGGATCTCGGTGCCGAGCGCGGTCACGGTCTCCAGGTCGTGGACCAGCTCGACCTCGGTCTTGAACATGACGCCGCGCAGCTGCGCGTACTCGGTCCCCGCCTCGACCTGCACGGTCGCGCGCGGGTCGCGCTCGAGGTTCTTGACCTTCTGCGACTTGGCGAACGTCCACGCCCACAGCTCGCCATCGCGGACGACGTACCAGAGCGGCATGAGGTGGGGGAAGCCGTCGCGCCCGATGGTCGCGCAGACGAGCGTCTTCTCCTCGCCGAGGAACGCGAGCACCTCGTCCTCGGTCATCTTGATCTGGTCGCGGCGGCTCATGGCCGCGGCACGTTACACCCGCGGGCTGCGCTCAGCGGGGCGTGGCCGCGGCCGGCGCGCGGAGCGCCTCGACGGCGGCGCGGACGGCGTCGCGCGCCTCGCCCGGCTCCAGCACCGCGGCGTCGCCGGCCAGCTTGAGGATCTGGCTGACGAGGTAGTCGGTGCCCTTGTAGGGCAGCTCGACGATCAGCGCGCCGTCCCGCAGCTCCTGCGCGACGCGGCGCTCCTCGCCCTCCCACCGGGCCCGCTCGGGCGAGACCCACACGCGCGCGGTGCGCGACGCCTCGACCTCACCGGTGCGCGGCCAGCCGTCGACCATCGCGGCGGGGTCGACCTGCGGGCGCGGCGTGAACGTCTCGTCGGTGATCTCGGCGGTCTTGACGCGGTCGAGGCGGAAGGAGCGCAGCGCGTCCTTGGCCGGGTCGAACGCGGCGACGTACCAGCCCTCGCGGCCGTTCATCAGCGCGTACGGCTCGACGACGCGGGTGGAGAACTCGTCGGCGGTGGCCTTGTAGTACTCGATCCGCAGCAGCCGCCGGTCGGCGATCGCCTCGCTGATCGTGCGCGCGATGCCGGAGTCGTCGGCGGTGGCGCCGGCGATGTGGAGCTGCTCGCGCGGGTCCTCACCGCCGAGCGCGGCGACGACCTTCTCGCGCGCGGAGGTCAGCGCGCCGCTCGGCAGGTGCTCGCCGATCAGGTCGATCGCGGCGACGAGCGCCTTCGCCTCGACGGGCAGGAGCCGCGCGGGGCGGGCGAAGTTGTCGGCGTACGGCTCGGGGTCGACCTCGATCGTCCCGTCGTCCTTCAGCTCGGCGTAGAGGACGTACGTGCCGCCGCCGAACGAGACGACGTTGAGGACGGCGATGTCCTCCACCAGCTCATTGCGGCTGACGTTGAGCGCCTTGCGCACGTCGGTCTCGCGCGGGCTGAGCCCCTTGCGGCCCGCGTCGATGAGGATCGTCGCCAGCGTGACGAGGCGCGCGAACCGCTCGGGGCGGATCGACGCCTCGCGCCGCGAGGAGGCCGACGGCGTGTCGGCGCCCTCCTCGGGCTCCTCGGGCTCGGGCAGCGCGGGCGCCAGCTCCGGTCCCTCGGTGTGGAGCTCGTACAGGCGCTCGACGCGGGCGGCGAGCTCGTCGGCCAGCGCCCGCGGGCCGACGACGCGGGCGTTCTCGCGCAGGCCGAGGACGAACGACGCGAGCTGGCGCGCATCCGCGTACGGCGTCGCCAGGATCATCCCGTCCTCGACGTGGCGGGTCGTCCCGAAGCGGCCGTAGTGGCGCTCGACCTGCCAGGCGATCCGCTCGGAGACCCACACCTCGGCGGTGTCGACGGTGTCGCCGAACTGCCACTCGGCGCGGCCGGAGTAGGCGCGCGGGTCGAAGTCGGTGGGGCGCTTGAAGTCGTGCTCGGCCTTCGTGGCGTACGCGACCTTCCCGCGCATCCGGCTGAGGCGGAAGACGCGGATCGCGTCGCGCTCGTGCGAGCGGCCCACGAGGTAGAACTGGCCGCCCTGGAAGAGCAGGTGGTACGGGTCGACCTTGCGCGGCTCGGTCGTGTCCCGCTGCATCGTGTAGTAGTCGAACGTGATCGTCTTGTGGCGGAAGATCGCGGTCTCGACCTTGGCCAGCCGCTGGCTCAGCTCGTGGCCGCCCGCCGAGGCGGTGATGCCGAGCGCGACGCCCTGGCTGTCGGGCGACTGGAGCGGGCTCGGGCGGCCCCACGAGATCTGCTGGAGCGCGAGGCGGAGCGGCTCGGCGTACGCGAACTCGCCGTCGAGCAGGCCGAGCGCCGTGTGGAGCGCCGCGAGCTCCTCGTCGGAGAAGGCCACCGGCGGGAGGTGGAAGTTCTCCGGGCGGAGGGAGTACGTCTCCTGCTCGCCGCCGGCGTCGAGCGGCTTGTCGACGGTGAGCTGGATGCCGAGCGACTCCAGCTCGGCGCGATCCGCGTAGAAGCGGCGGGCGAAGGCGTCCTCGTTCATGCCGCTGTAGCCCTCGACGTCCCTCCGGATCTCGAGGGCCGTGACCGGCCGCCGCTCCGCCATGAGGTACGAGATGAGGGAGAGCTGCCGGATGAGCTTCTCGGTGTCCTTCGCCATGCGCCGGTAGACGATAGATCGCCGGGCCAACCACTGAGTGAGGTGCGATGCACCTCCGCGCCGCTCTTTGCGGAATTCCGCGCGAGTAATGTTCCGCCGCGTGACGAAGCTGGCGGTAGTCGACGACCACGAGGCGCTGCGGGGCGGCCTCGAGGTGCTGCTCACGCAGGCCGGGCACGAGGTGGTGGGCACGGCGGGGAACATCGCCGCCGCCCTGGACCTCGTCGAGCACGCCGATCCGGAGGTGGCGCTGGTCGACATCAAGCTCCCCGACGGCAGTGGGATCGACCTCACGCGGCAGCTGCTCGCGCTGCGGCCGGACCTGGCGATCGTCCTCTACACGGGGGATGCCGACGCCGAGCTGCTGTACGAGGGGCTCGACTCCGGCGCGCGCGGCTACGCGCTGAAGGCGGGGTCGATGGAGGAGCTGCTCGCCGCGATCAAGCAGGTGGCGGCCGGCCTGTCGTACGTCGACCCGCGGCTCGACCGGATCCTCCTGTCGCCGCGGGCGACGGCGCGGGTGCCGCAGCTCTCGCCGCGCGAGCGGGAGATCATCGGGCTGATGGCCGAGGGGCACACGGCCGAGCAGATCGGCGACCAGATCACCGTGAGCGTCGAGACCGTCCGCACCCACGTGCGGAACGTGATCCGCAAGCTCCAGGCCCGCAACCGCGTGCACGCCATCGCGATCGCCCTGGAGCGCGGGGAGATCCAGCTCGAGCAGCAGCAGCGCTCCTCCCATGGCTGACGACCCGCTCCGCCAGCTCGTCCACGACCTCCGCTCGCCGCTGGCGATCATCGACGGCTTCGCGGCGCTGCTCGCCCGCGACGAGGGCAAGCTGACGCCCGAGCAGCGCAAGGACTACGCCGTCCGCATCCGCACCGCCGCCGGCGAGATGCGCCGCGCGATCGACGAAGCGGGCCGCGCCGCGGACTCCTAGTTCTCGTCCGCGCCGTGCTCCTGTTGTCGTCCCGCCCGGGCTCTGTCCGGTCCGGTTCGGCGGCGGGTGTGTGGTGTTCAGCGGAACCCAGCGCACCTTCACCGTCGTCGCGGTCGTGAGGGTGCGATTCGTTTCGCCTGGCGGAACTCAGCGCACCCTCGTGCGGGAGCTCGTGGCCAGGGTGCGATTGGTTCCGCTTCGCGGCTGACTAGGCGGCGACGCGGGCCGCGTCGGTGGCGCGGGCGGCGAAGTAGGCGCCGCCGCCGAGGACGCGGTCGAAGGCCGACCAGCAGGCGCCGTCGGGGAGCTCGGCCTCGAGGCGGTCGAAGGAGCCGAGGCGGCCGCCGAGGTTGTCGAGGAAGTGGACGAGCGTCGCCTCGCGGGTGCAGGGGACGACGGGCGAGCCGTGCTCGAGCGTGCCGTGGTGCGAGAGGACGATGTGGGTGACGGCGGCGGCGACCTCCTCGGGGAAGCCGGGGATCCGCTCGATCTCGCTGCGCACGAGGAAGTAGCCGAGCGGGATGTGGCCCTGGAGGCGGCCGGCGTCGGTCATCGCGATCGCGCCCGGCTCGTCGTCGCACGGCGTGTACGCCTCGAGCTTGCCGATGTCGTGCAGCAGCGCGCCGGTGACCGCGACGTCGCGGTCCAGGCCCGGGAACGTCGCGCTGATCGCGCTCACGCCCTGCGCCACCGACAGCGAGTGCTCCAGCAGCCCGTGCCGGTACGCCTGGTGGAGCCGCTTGGCGGCCGGCGCGTCCCGGAAGCGCGGCCACAGCGGCGCGTCCGGGCCGACGATCCGGTCGAGCAGCGCCGCCAGGTGCGGGCACTGCACCGTGGCCACGAGCGCGCGCAGGTCCGACTCCATCTGCTCGGCAGAGCGGGGCGGGCCTGCGACGACGTCGGACATGTCGGGGACCGTAGACCGGGCGGCGGACGAAACCGTGCCGTTTGCAGGTCCGCTCCGTCCCCCGTGCGACACTCCGCGCCCAGATGGAGCCGAGGATCCGCCCCGCGACCGCCGCCGACCTGCCGCAGGCGCGCGACACGCTCGCCGCCGCGTACGCCGGCGCGGCGTGGACGAGCTGGGTGGTCGACCCGCGCGACCACGAGGAGCGGCTCCGCGAGCTCTACGCGATCTACCTCCGGGTCGCCCTGGAGCTCGGCGCGGTGCACGTGGCGGACGACGGGTGCGCCGTCGCCGCGTGGACCTTCAGCGGCGCCGAGCGCGCCCAGGCCGAGCTGCTCTCTCGCGAGGGCCTCGACGCCCGCGTCGCCGAGCTGAGCGGCGACCGGATCGACCACCTCGCCGACGCCGCCCGGCTGCTCACGCCCCACGCGCTCACCGGCGACTTCTGGACGCTCGCGGCGTTCGGCGTCCACCCGTCCCGGCAGCGCCAGGGGATCGGCACGCGGCTGCTGCAGCCGATGCTCGACCGCCTCGACGCCGAGGGCCACACGGCCGACCTGGAGACCTCGACCCCCGAGAACGTGCGGCTCTACGAGCGCCTCGGCTTCACGATCCGGGCCGAGGAGCAGATGCCCGCCGGCGGCCCGCACGTCTGGCTGATGACCCGCCGCCCTCAGCCGCGGTAGAAGGCGATCGCGCGGTCGGCAAGCGCCCGCACCTGCCGCTCGTTGCCGATCGAGTTGACGATCACCGCCAGCCCCGGGATCGCCCGGCCGGCCAGCCGCGACGCCCCGCGCTTCAACGCCATCTGCGCGAGCCGGGAGACCAGCGTCTTCTCATCGCTCCTGCTGATCGCCCGCGTCACCGCCGCCTCGGCCAACGTGCGGCCCGCACCGTCGAGCGCCTTGCGCGCCTCGACCGGGTCGTCGTACAGGTCGTAGAGCGTCAGCAGCTCGGCCGGCCGCATCGGGTCGAGCGGGTCGTAGCCGTACGCGGCGGCGACGAAGAAGACCATCCGCGACTGGATCCAGATCGCCGCGGCCATGTCCGGCACCATCGTCAGCGCGCCGCCCAGGCCGGTGACGCCGCCGGTCACGCGGGCGTACCGCGCGTGCGTCCGCTTCGCGCGCTTGGCGAGCTTGTCCGGCGACGTGCCCGGCGCCTGCTCGGCCAGCCAGTCGCGCGCGGCGGGGCCGTGGCGCTCGGAGGCCGCGAGCGCGATCAGCTCGGGCGCCCGGACCGGGTCGGCCTGGATCCGCTTCAGCAGCGAGGCGGGGATCACCGGGGCGGGACCGGGATCGGTCACGCCGTCGTCGTCGTCGGGCTCGCGGGCGCTCTCGTCGGCCATCGCCCCGCACCATGGCAGAAGGCACCACGCGTGGGCTCCGGGCCTCCAGATACCGTGCCGCCTGGCATGCAGCCGCTCGTCGAACACCGGCTCGAGCTCGCCGGCTTCACCACCCGCGCCCTGGAGCTGGAGGGCGACGGCCCGCCGATCGTGCTGCTGCACGGCTGGGGCGACAGCGCCGACACGTGGCGCCGGGTGCTCGACCGGTTCGCGCGCAAGGACCGGCGGGCGCTGGCGATCGACCTCCCCGGCTTCGGCACCGCCGACCCGCTCCGCCCGCACGGCTCGATGCTCGAGCAGCTCGGCGAGACCGCCCGCGCCGCGGTCGAGTACGCGCTGGACCAGAGCGCGGGCACCGCCACCGAAGCCGTCCTCGCCGGCAACTCGCTCGGCGGCACCGTCACCCTCCGCGCCGCCGAGGACCCGACCGCGCCCCTCGCCGGCATCGTCCCGATCGCCCCCGCCGGCCTGGAGACCCCGCGCTGGTTCACGATCGTCGAGCGCGACCCGTTCGTCCGCTTCGTCCTGCGCTCCCCGATCCCGCTCCCCGAGCGGATGCTCCGCGCCGCGGTCGGCGAGGCGTACCGCCAGCTCGCCTTCGCCAAACCCCGCGCGGCGGCGGCCGAGGTCGTCCGCGCGTTCACCGACCACCACACGACGAAGGCGGCGGTCAAGCGGATCCTCGACAACGGCGCGCGGCTGCTCCCCGAGCTGGAGGACGCGTACCGGCTGGAGGAGATCGCGTGTCCGGTGCTGCTCGTGTGGGGCGATCGCGACCGGATGGTCACCCACCGCGGCGCGCAGCGGGTCACCGCCGCGCTGCCCGACACGACGTACGAGCTGCTGGAGGGCGTGGGCCACTGCCCGCAGGTCGAGGCGGCCGAGCGGGTGTCCGAGCTCCTGCTCGACTTCGCGGCGCGCCCCTCGCAACGCGTGGCCTGATCCGGGATAGTCGTCGCCGTGGCCACGCTGGCAGAGAGGCTGGCGGCCCGCGATGCGGAACGCTTCGTCGGGCGCGAGAGCGAGCTCGCCTTCTTCGACGAGCTCCTCGTCGACGATCCTCCGGCCAACGTCGTCCTCCTCCACGGCCCGGGCGGGATCGGCAAGTCGACGCTGCTGCGCGAGGTGTCGCGGCGCGCGGCCCGGCGCGGCTGGCAGCCGCGGATGGTCGAGGGGCGCGAGCTGGCGCCGGCGCCCGGCGAGCTGGAGCGCGCGCTGGACGGCGTCGAGGGCGAGCAGCGGCCGCTCGTCGTCTTCGACACCTACGAGCGGATGACCGCCGTCGGCGGCTGGCTGCGCCAGCGGCTGCTGCCGACGCTCCCGTCCGCCTCGCTCGTCGTCCTCTCCGGCCGCCGCCGCCCCGAGACCGAGTGGTTCCAGGGCGGCTGGGAGCGGATGGTGGTGGAGCTGGAGGTCGGCCCGTTCGGCGACGCGGACGCGCGCCGGATGGTGCAGCTGCACGGCGTCACCGACGAGCAGGCGGTCCAGCAGCTCGTCGAGTGGTCGGAGGGCTCGCCGCTGGCGCTGGAGCTGGGCGCGAGCGCCGCGTCGTCGGCCGGGGACGGCTGGCGGCCCGAGTGGCTGGAGGGCCGGCCCGACCTCGTCCAGGCGCTGCTGCGGCGGATCGGCAGCGAGGAGCTGGAGGCCGGCGACCTGGAGGTGCTCGCGGTCGCGGCGATCGCGCGGACGGTCAACGCGCGGCTGCTGCGCTCCGTGCTCCCCGAGGTCGACGCCGAGGAGGCCGAGGCGTGGCTGCGCGACCGCTCCTTCGCCGAGCGCGTCGGCGACGGCGTGGCGCTCCACGACCTCGTCCGCAAGGCGCTGCGGGCCGACCTCAAGCGGCGCCGCCCCGAGCACGAGCGCGAGCTGCGCCGCCGGCTGGCCGACCACTTCCACGCGCGGGCGATGCAGGGCGAGGCGCGGCTGATCTCCGAGCTGGCCGACCTGCAGGAGGGTCCGGCGCTGCGGTGGGCGATGGGGGCGGAGGGCTCGGTCCGCCACCGCGTCGAGGCGCTCGGCCCGAACGACGACCTCTCCGAGATCCCCGTGCTCGTCCACCGCCACGTGCCCGACCTCAGCGACGAGGGGCTGGCGGAGTGGTGGGCGGCGACCGAGCGGCTGCTGCGCGCTGCGCCCGAGCGCGCGGTCGTGGTGCGCGACGCCGACGACGCGCTGTGCGGGATCGCGTACGCGGTCACGCCGTTCAGCGCCCCGCCCGCCGCGGAGGAGGACCCGTGGCTGGGGCGGTGGGTCGAGCACGCGCGCGCCCACGCCCCCGGCGGGCAGGCGATCGTCTGGCGCGACTCGATCGACCTCACGGCGCCCGCCGAGGGCGACGTCACCTCGCCGGTGATCCCGCTGATGAACGTCGCGGCGGTGCTCCGCTCGGGCCTCTCGAACCCGCGTTGGTCGTACATGCCGATCGACCCGGGGAACGAGGCGGCGGTCGCGTTCGCGCGGCTGTCGGGCTCGCGCCACGTGCCCGAGCTGGACGTGCGCGGCGGGAACCGGATGACGGAGTGCTGGATCCTCGACCACGGCGAGGTCGGGATGCTCGGCCAGCTGCGGGCGGCGATCTACGCGGAGGTCGGGCTGCCCGCGCCGTCGGGGGCGGCGGACCTGCCGCTGGTGCGCGCGGCGGCCGGGACGGCAGGGACCGAGCGCG
>Ga0196960_10000336_pt1 | contig 17808 bp, 15 predicted proteins | sample S3v_5metaG_FD_183187 | JGI IMG/M metagenome (GOLD analysis project Ga0196960, IMG submission 183187) | Soil microbial communities from Anza Borrego desert, Southern California, United States - S3+v_5 | ecosystem: Environmental > Terrestrial > Soil > Desert | place: USA: California | collected... | reverse complement strand
TTGAGGCCGCACCATTCGTTCGGCGCCGTGTCTTTGAGGCCGGTGAAGACCACGGGCTCTTCGGCGGTGCCCTGGACTTTGAGGGTGCCTTTGACGGTCATGCTGCTGACCGTGAATTTCACGCCAGATTCGACATTTACCGTCGCCCCTGCTGCAATGGTCGTGCTCCCGGTGTAGGGATTACCAGCAGCCGTCAAAGTCGTGTCAGAACTGATCGTTACCGGGAGGGCAGTGGCCCCGGCCGAAGTTGCAGAAGCAAGCACCCACGTCAGCAACACGAAGACGATAATCCCACCGCTGCGCCACCTTGATCTAACTGCCCCTGCTCCCCCCGCCATTGAAGCCCTTCCTGCTCGATTTGGAGAGGAGCTTCAAACCCGAGGCTTCCCCCTGAAGGTACGGGGGAATACTTCCTGTCAGACAGGAAAAAGTCCATACCCATTACTAAGAGCGACTGTAATTAGGGGACTCTTGGTTGCTACGCAGGGGCAGCCTGAGGTTCGGGAGCCTCTTGGGCGGCGTCACCGAGCAGCCAGCGCATTCCGTAGCTGCGCATGTCCTCTACCAGCGGCACCAGCGCCTCGCCCTTCGGGGTCAACGCGTACTCGACCCGCGGCGGCACCTCGGGATAGGTGTGGCGCTCGACGATGCCCTCCTCCTCCAACGCCCGCAGCCGCAGCGAGAGCGTGCGCGGGCTGATCCCCTCCAGCGAGCGCTCGAGCTCGCAGAAGCGGGCGCTGCCCTCGGCGAGGTCGCGGATCAACAGCAGCGTCCACTTTCCGCAGACGACTTCGGCGGTCCTACAGACGGGGCAGCTTGAGTTGCTCTCGGCACTCATGGTGGAAGGGAGACGGCGTCGGGCCGATCTCGCTTCAACAAGTGTAGCCATATGGCTTCACTTACTGAAGCGCCTGGAACGGCGGTGCGCTCAGGAGCCGCCGGCGGCCACTGGCTGAACTTTCAGCACCGTGATCTTGTAGCGCGCGCCCTGGGGGCCGAAGACGAAGGTCGTCGGCATCCCTTGTTCGACTTCCAACAGCTGGCACGTCCTCACCCCGGCGAGGCATTTGGCTTCGCCGAAGACGGCGGTGACTTCGTCGGAGACCAGGAACATCGGGTTGCGGGTCTTCTGGGTCACGCCCATGTAGGTGACGACCTGGGCCTTCTCCCCCGGCAGGGCCGAAGGCGCCAGCACCTTCGCGCGCGTCAGCGGATCACCGGACTCAGTGCCGCCGTCGGCGGTGGTCGTCGTCTTCTTGATCCTGACGTCGATCGCGAACGAGTAGAGGGTCGGCTCCGCAGAATCCTGCTTCGTCTCGTCCTCGCCCTCCTGCGAGCCCGGCTCCTCGGTGCTTTCGGTGGTCGTTTCCGTTTCGGTGGTGACGACCGCGTCGTCGCCACCGGTCGTCTTGGTCGTTTCCGTGGTCTCGGTACTTTCGGTGGTATCGGTCGTGCTCGTCGAGGTGGACGTCGTCGAGGTCGTCACCTCGCTCGCTTCGAAGCCGTTGTCCTCCTTCGAGCCGAGTTTCGCGCTCGAGAGGTCCGGCGTCGTGGTCTTCGCCTGGAACGGGTCTTTCGGAGAGCGGCCGCGGAGGCGCTTGCGGTAGTCGCGCAGCCCGGGCGTGGCCGGAACCACCGTCAGCTGCGAGGTGTTGACGCTCGAGGCCCCCGCCGTCGGCGGCATCACCCGCGGTGGCCCTGATTCCTCAGGGCTGTCGGAGAGCAGGAAGGGGACGGCGACGATCGCGACCAGCACGAGTGCGACCAGCGGCAGCAGCCGGCGGTCCCGCAGGTCGTAGTAGAGGTCCGTGGCGAAGCCCGGCACCTTCAGGTCCGGCATCTTCAACTCGGGGGCCTTCGGTTTCTTCATGGCGTCGTCCCGGTGGTGGAGGAGGTCAGGGTCGTCACTTCTTCAGGGCCTTCCGGCGTGGCGCCCGCGGTCAGCCCTTGGCCGGGCGGGACGAGGTAGGTGGTGACGGAGAAGGAGGCGCTGAGCCTCGTCGAACCTTCTCCCTCCATCGGCGAGAGCGAGAAGCTGTCGACCGTGATCAGGCGCCCGTCCGCGGCCACGTTTTCGTTCGTCGTCCGGACCAGGTTGTCGAGGCTTTCAATGAAGGCGGCGATCTGGAAGAAGTCCCCCTCGAAACTGAGCGAGTAGGGCATCACCGCGAGGCCGGCGGGGCCGACCGAAGCTCCGAGCGGCAGCAGCGCAGCGGCGGCCTCGGTCGGGGTGGCCGCGGGGGCGGTGGTCGCGGCCGGGGCGCCTGCGGATTCCGAGTCCCCGTTCAGCGTCAGGGCCTTGAAGCCGACGCCCGCCTTGGCGGCGAGGTGGCTCAGCTGCACCAGCAGCGAAGCGGTTTCGTCGCCGCTCGGCACCGCCTTGCCGAGCAGAACGAGGTGCGTGTAGTCCTGCGGGAAGGCTTCTTTGGCCACCGCCGCAGCTTCAGCTTCAGAGCGATGCTGGGACAGCGAGGCTTCCACCGATTCGATCTGCCCGGTCAGCTTCTGGGCTTCTTCGCGCTTGGGGCTGAGAAGCATCATCCAGAAGGCGCCGGCCAGCACGGCGACGACGAGCATCGACGCCACTATGAGATTGGTCGTCTTCTTTGCCGGGGCTTTCACCTCAACCGCCTTCCTCGGATTCTTCGGTGGCTTCTTCGCCTTCTTCTTCAGCGCCTTCTTCACCCATTTCCGCTTCCGGCGCGACTTCTGCTTCGGTCGTGCTCGCCGGCGCCGGCGCGGCATCGAAGGCGACGACCAGGGAGAACTGGGTCTCAAAGCCGCTCGCCTCGCAGGCGTTGCTGCCGCCGGCTTCGGCGGATTCCCCGTCCCCACCGGCAGAGGATGATTCGAGGCCCACGCGGGTCACCCCGTCGATGTCCTTGAGGGCGGTAATGAAGCGGGCGACCGCGTCCTGACTGGTCGTGCATCCGTTCATCTCCAACGAAGGCCCCTGTATCCCACCGAGCCCTTCGCCACCGGCTTCGGCTTCCCCGGCATGGGCGGCGGCAGCCCCGGCGCTGAGATCGCTCAGCAAGACGTCGCTTGGCAAAACCAACGCCAATTCGCGCATCACCCGCGGCCAGTCGAAGCGACTGTCGGCAAGGCTGGCAATCGTTTCGACCCGCTGTTCACTCATAACCTTGAACTGGGCGTAGGGCGCAAGTCGTTCGGCCCGCGCTTTCGCTGCCGCGTCTTCGCGCTGCAGCGTCGCCACTTCCTCTTTCTTTTCGGAGACCTCGTTGGAGGCGAGGACCAGCATGGTCACGCCTGCGAGGGCCAGCGCCAGGGCGCCGACGAGGATGTAGGCGAGAGGGCCGGTACGCAGCGGAGCGCTGTCGCCACGGCGCAGCTCCGGCGGGATGAGGTTGACGGGCCGCATTGCTCAGTTCTCCAAAGCGAGGCCGTAGGACAGGGTCAGGCGCGCGGCGGCGAAATCTTCAAAGCTCCCCAGCGCAGCCGGCCGGACGACCTGGATCGGCAGCCCGAGGCGCTCTTCCATCTTCGGCGCCAACCCCGGGATCACGCTGCCGGCGCCGCTGAGGGCGATCTGGCGCACCGGCAGGGCGCTCTCCTGTGCTCCGTAGTAATCGAGGGAGAGGCGCAGCTCGTCGAGCAGGGACGCCAGCCCCTCCTCGAGTGCCTGCCGCGCCTCGGTGACGACCTCGGGGTCGCCTTCGATCGTCTCCGGAGGGTGCTCCAAGCCGACGTAGGAAAGCCATTGGAAAGCGTGTTCGGGGGTCAGCCCACGCGCTGCGGCAAGGCGGGCGGAGGTCGCCTCGAGCCCGACGTGGGAGACACGGGTGAAGAGGCAGGAGCGGCCGCGGGCGACGGCGAGGTTGGTCACGTCCCCGTAGTTGCAGTAGAGGACCGCCTCGCGGGGCTTCTCGCCGGGCTCGAGCTGCTCGGTGAGGGCACCGTCGGCAAGCGCCCTGATCATCGCGAAGGCGGAGAGGTCGATTCCCACCGGCTCCAGACCGGCCTTGCGGACCGGCTCGAGGAAGGAGGCGATCATCTCCCGGCGGGCGGCGACGACGACCACGTCGACCTGCGGCGTCGCGCCTGCCTCGGCGGCGACGCCGCCGACCACCTGGAACTCGAGCACCGCCTGGTCGAGCGGCATCGGGATCTGCTCCTGGGCCTGGAAGCGGACGGCGGCTTCCATCTCCTTCGGGTCCTCGATCGCGGGGAGCCGCACGGTGCGGACGACGACCTGCTGGTTGCCGATCCCGAGCCGCACCCGCTTGGAGAGCTTGTGATCGTTGAACATCGACTTCAGCGCCCCGGCAAGACCGTCGGGATTGACGACCTCCCCCTCGTGGAAGACGTCAGGGGGCAGCGGCCCGATCGCCGAGGCGGCGACGTGGGCGGTGCCGTTGACGCGCACCTCGGTGGCGGCGACGCTGCCCGCCCCGATGTCGAGGCCGGCGACGGCGGTGGGTTTCTTCTTCCTCGTCAGTTGCATGGGTGGATGCGGCCTCGTCAACGCGGTCGCACTCCCTGAATCGACAGAAAGAGCCCGAACCTTTCGCCCTGCAAGTACTTATTTGTGGGAGAACCTGGACGTCTCTACGAGAACGTGCCCAGGTAGAGGTCGATCAGCTCGTCGCCCAGCAGCAGTCCGACCACCCCGCCGAGAGCTAGGAACGGCCCGAACGGGATCCCCCGCTTGCGGGCGCCGGCGCCCTCCCTCGCCATCATCGCCAGCCCGACGATCGAGCCGACGAGCAGCGCCACGAAGATCGCCGGGGCGACATCCCGGCCGAGGAAGATCCCCATCGTCGCCGCCAGCTTCACGTCCCCCAACCCCATCCCCTTGGGATAGGCGAGCGCCGCGGCGAAGAAGAGGCCGCCGGCCGCGGCGGCGGCGATCACGCGCTCGGGCAGGCTGCCCGGGTCCCCCACCGCGGCGATCGCGACGGCGAGCACGGCGGCGACGAGCAGGATCTTGTTGGGGATGATCCGTCGCTCGAGGTCGGTCAGCGTCACCGCCACCAGCGTCGTCACGAAGACGAGGCCGAGAATGAGCTCGGTCGGGTCGTCCCAGAGGACGAGGACGGTCGCCGCGTACAGCGCTCCCAGCGCCAGCTCGGTGAGGGGGTAGCGGGCGGAGATCGAGGCGCCGCAGCAGCGGGCGCGTCCCCGCAGCACCGCCCAGGAGAGCACCGGGACGTTGTCGTAGGCGGCGATCTGGGTTCCGCAGCCGGGGCAGCGCGAGCGCGGGCCGACGATCGATTCCCCCCGCGGCACCCGGTGGGCGACCACGGTCACGAAGCTGCCGGCGAGAAGGCCCCCGAGGAAGCCGAGGAGAGCGGCGGGCGCCAAGGCCCTAGTTCCCTTCGAAGGGAGTGGTCGTGTCGACCTCGAGCCGGGTCGGGTAGTTCGGGTGGTCGTACATGATCGGGATCGCGTCGGCCGGGGTGGTGCCGGCGTCGACGCTGAGCGCCACGCCCAGGCGTTCGGTCGGTTCGATGGTCTTCGGCGCCCCGGCGATGTTCATCGTCAGCCTCAACTTGGTCCACTCGGTTCGCGGCCAGGATTCGTTTCCCTGCGAGGAGTAGGTCCAGAAGCGTTTGCCGGTTTCTTTGTTCTCCAGCATCACGTCGGTCGCCATGATCGATTCGCTGGCCCCGACCTCGCGGCGGATGAAGAGGAAGGCGCAGACGGTGCCGGGGTAGCTGGCTTCGTTCAGGGTCCGCGAGTAGAACTCGAGGGTGACCGTGCCGCTCATCTTGAACGCCCGCGGCATCGGGTCGCTGACCCAGCGGTGCACCTTGGCCTCCGGGTGGACGCTGCTTTTCGGCACGTAGTTGCAGCCGGCCGAGTCGTCGTGGAGGATCTGCACTCCTTTGTCGGTGTCGGGCGTCGGCTCCAGGTAGGAGTCGCTCGAGTAGTCGTAGAGCAGCGGGTTGAGTTCGTCGGCCGGGGCGGGATCGGGCGGCGCTCCGAAGACGAGCGCGTCCGGCGCCCCAGGGCGAGACTGACCCGTCTGCGGGCCGCTGGCGCAGGTGCCGAGCGTGTTGTGCAGGAGGTGGTCGCCTGCGATCTCCTCCCGATTCGTCGTGCCGGTGGCCGAGCAGGGGGTGTCGGAGAGGAAGAACTGCTGGCCGGTGATCGCTTTGCCGGTGCCGTATTTGCCGGTGCTGTCTTCTTCTTCTTCTTTTTCCCGTTCTTCTTCTTCCTGCTCGCCGCCTTCGCCGGTGCCCCCGTTGCCGACGTCGGTGCCCTGGGTCGAGCGCTGGGCCACCGTTTCCGGGTTCATCACCTTGGACTGGACTTCGACGTAGTTGCCTTCGCTCTTCTGGCTGACGGGAGCGTCGAGCTTCACCGCGACGATGATCTGCTTGTAGTCCTGGTGTCCCGGGCAGAAGTCTTCGCTGGGGATTTCGCTTTCCGGGCACTGCTCGTCGTTCCGCCAGACCACGTATCGGTATAGCTCGCCGCTGACGTCGCCCTCCTCGAAGGTGATCGGCCCGGGCGTGACCACGCCGCCCGTGATCAAGCCGTTGCCGCGGAGGGGACCGCCGTTGCGGACGATTTCCACGTAGTGCCCGAGCGGGTCCCGCTGCAGCGCGAACTTCATATCGGCCTCGCGGTAGCGGTAGTTGGGATTCCGCGGGCTGCCCGCGTGCGCCAGGAGGCCCGTGAGAGCCAGTTTCGAATAGGGGAGCGTGTGCAGTTTCTCGATCTCTTCCTGGGCCTTGTCGAGGGCGATCTGCGTAGCCTGCGCCCGCTGGGCGTTACGCGTCGCCGCCGCCAGCACGCCGAAGGTGGCCATCGCCGCCAGCGCGAGGATGATCGAGGCGACGAGGACCTCGACCAGGGTCATCCCCTCCTCCCGGCGCAGCGGCCGCAGTCCCCTGTTCAATCGCGCGAGGATCATGAGCTGCTGAAGATCGAGCTCCGCAGCGTGGCGCCGTCGGAGATGGTCATGAGGCCGGGACCTTCGGGGTCGGGCACCCGCAGGTTGACGCCGACGAAGGTGGGGGGCGATCCTTCTTCCGGGGCAGCGCCGCACTGGGTCGGATCAGTCTCGGCGCTCGGCACGTAACAGAACACGTTCGGGTTGCCGATCCCCGAGAGGGCGACGACCGGGGTGCTCACCGGGACGCCGGCAAGAGTTTCTTCGGTCCGGGTGCATGAGCCGCTGCCGCAGCGATAGGCAACCCGGCACTGGACCGGTTCGGCCAGAGGATCGGTCTGGAACGCACCGCCGCAGGAGACCCGACGGACCTGCGTCCGCAGCCTCACTTCCGTAGGGCTTGAGACTTCGACCATCACCCCGTTGCGGAGCTCGCGGACGACCCGTTCCAGCTGATAGCGGGCGGTGGTCACGGCTTCGGCTTTGCCGCTGAGGGCCGGCTGGTCGCGTACCGCGCTGATCAGCATCGCGCAGGCCGCGCCGACGACAATCACGCTCATCATCGCCGCGACGAGCACCTCGATCAGGGTCATGCCCGACTCGTCCCTCATCGCGGCACCACCCGGAAGGCTCGCTTGGCGGGCTGCGGCTCCGCCGTGCCGGCGGCGTTGACGGCCTTGACCTGGAGCACGTGCTTGCCGCGGCTGAGCCGCTTCAGCCGCAGCGGCGAGCTGCAGCCCTTCCACGGCTTGCGGTCGACTTTGCACTGGAACCTGGTGTCGCTCTGGCCGGTTGCGTCGGTGAAGCGGAAGACGGGGTTGCGGGACCGCGTCTTCGCGGCGGGCGCGAAGGTGATCCGCGTGTCGGGCGTGAGGTAGCCGATGCCGGGGAGGGGTGCCGGCGGGGTCTCACCGCCCGAGCTCCCCGAGCCGCCGCTTCCGCTGCCGCCGCCGATGCCCCCTTCCTGGGCGAGGTGCTGGTAGGAGATGGGGCCGGAGCAATCGGAGACGAACCCTTCCGCTTCGGCGGTCGCCCGGAAGGTGGTCAGCGAGCTCGCGGGCACGGTGACGGCGAGGCCGGGGCTGAGCAGTTCCCCCCCGGTCCCGGAAGCGAGCGGTTCGCCCGCGCAGTCTTCGCTGGCGTAGATCTTCACCGTCGAGCCGAGCAGGGCTTCGCCCAGCACCCGCGGGGTCAGGCTCGATCCGGGGGACGCCGGATCGGTGCCGGTCAGGGTCGGCGGCGCGGGCCCCAGCTCGAGGTTGGGGTCGTTGCCGGTCGAGACCAGCCGCGTCACCTCTTCGCTCGGGTCCTCGCCGAGGAAGCGTTCGTAGACGTCACCTTCGTTGTCGCCGTCTTCGAGAATGAAGCGCTCGACCGTGCGGAAGAAGACGCGCAGGCCGTCGTCGGAGGAGCCGACGAAGGTCGCGCCGCAGTTGCCTTTTTTCAGCGGGCAGTAGCTCGGTGCGATCGTGATCAGGCTGCTCGTCCCATCGTCGAGGTCGCGGAGGTAGATGTCGTCTTCGCCGTCTTTGTCTTCGGCGAGAATCCCCTCCTCCGTGGTGAAGACGACGCGCGAGGCGTCGGCCGAGGCTTCGTTGAAACGGGCGTCGAAGTTGCCGCTCCAGCAGCCCGGACAGCTCCCTTCGCCCCGCGAGACCAGGACCGGTTCGCCACCGGCGACGGCCTGGCGGTAGATGTCGTCGTAGGCGTCGTCGTCCTCGGGGACGAGCGCCGCGGCGGTGGTGAAGAGGATCCGGGTCGAGTCGGCGCTGACCGCGTCGAAGGTGGCGCCGCAGAAGCTCCCGCAGGGGGCGGAGGTGATCAGGTTCAGCGTCCCCCCGCTCCACTCGTAGACGTCGTTGGCCCCGTCGGTGTCCGCCCCGACCAGGCTCTCGGCGCTGGTGAAGAAGACGTGGGTGCCGTCGGCGGAGGCAGCGGCGAAGCTGGCGGTGGCGTCGTTGTCGACGCCACCGGAGATCAGGACGGTCGGCCCGGCGGGAAGGTCGCGGAGGTAGACGTCGGTGGCGTTGTCCTGATCGGCCGCGGTCAGTTTCTCTTCGCTGCTGAAGAAGACCCGGCTGCCGTCGTCGGAGGCGCCGTTGAAGAACGGCACCACGCCGCTGTTGCCGCAGCCGCCGCAGTTGCCGATCGATACCAAGGCGGTGGTCCCGGCTTCGAGGTCGCGGGCGTAGATGTCCAAGGCACTGTCGGCGTCGGCGACCGAGAGCGCCTCCGCGGTCGTGAAGTAAGCGTAGGCGCCGTCGGCCGAGATGCCGCGACGGGAGACTTCGAAGGCCCCGTTGCCGCAACCGGGCTGACACGCGGCTTCACCGGCGGAGACCAGGCCCGTCGCCCCCGCTTCCAGGTCGCGCACGTAGAGGTCGGTCGAGGTATCGGTGTCGCCGCCGACCAGCGGCTCTTTCGACTCGAAGAGGACCTTCTCCCCCAGCGGGGTCACGCCGGCGAAGGTGACCGGGATGGCGCCGTTGCCGCAGCCGGGGGCGCATTGCGAGCTGCCCTGGCTGACGAGGGTCGTGGTCCCGTCTTCGAGGTCGCGCATGTAGACGTCGACGTTGCGGTCCGCGTCTCCGCTGACGAGCCGCTCGTTGGTCGAGAAGAAGACCCACATCCCGTCGTCGCTCACTCCCTCGAACTGAGCTTCGTAAGCATCGTTGCCGCCGGTCGGCCCCAGCGAGACCTGGCGGGTGACGTAGGCGCCGATGCCTTCGTCGTAGGCGCGCTCGTAGACGTCGCGCTTGGTGTCGGTGTCGCCGGAGACCAGCAGCTGCTCTTCGGAGTCGAAGAAGACGACTTCGCCGTCGCTCGAGGCCCCCTTGTAGTTGGGCGCCGCGGCGCCGGCGGGCGCGGCCGCGAACAGCCCCAGGAGGAGCGCCGCGAGGGCGGCGACCAGAAGCCGGGGCGTCTGCCGCAGGGGAGTGGAGAACGGCTGTGCCGACATCACGGATCTATCGGCCTCTCTAGACGTTTCACTTAAGCCCCCTGCCAAGAATTCAGTAGCCGAAAGAGCAAGGGGCGGGCCCTCTGGCCCGCCCCTTGCAACTGCTTGGCGATCTGCAAACTGATCAGACGACCGTCAGATCAGTTCTCCCAGTTGCCGTTCGGGGGGCAACCGCCGTCGCCGGTACAGGTGTAGGTCAGCGCACCGTCGTCACCACGGGTGATCGAGAAGGTGTTCGCGGTGGACGAGGTCACCGTGATCCGGTAGCTGGTTTCTTCCGGCTGCGTGATGGCAACGCCTGCCGCCGGGAGGGTTTCCTCGTAGTTCGCCCGCAGTTCGGCGTAGCTGCACGGTTCTTCGGCGGCAACCGGGTACTGGCCACCGTTATCGGTCGAGCAGCTCTCCAGGGCGACCTGAGCCGTGTGAGCGGTCTCCTTCGCCTTGGCGTCGCCGGCCTTGTCCTTCTGGTTGAAGAAGGCGGGCAGTGCGATCGCGGCGAGGATGCCGAGGATGAGCATGACGACGAGGAGCTCGATCAGGGTGAAGCCCGACTCCTTGTCGCCGTTGAGCCGGGCGCCTACTTTGGCCCGGAGATTCTGGAGAAACATTAGTGACCTCCTATGGTCCTAATAGCTTGCGCCAGAGCCCCGTCGCCTGAAGCCACGTGGTGTCTGTCGACCCCGGTGGTAGCCCGGCCGACTCCCTCATGGGAGTCCCGACGGCTTTGCGCCCCCGCCTCGCAGCGAGTTTGCCTTTTGCACCGAAGCACTGGCAGATTCATCACAGGGAGGTCATCGACCTCAGAACTCAGACCTTGATCCCTGAAATTTGGGTTACCTGCGGCGAAAAGTCGGTCCTCTGGACGCACGTCCAGAGGACCGGGACGAAAAGCGATTACGCCTCAGCGGATCTTTTCGTAGATGGTGAACATCGGCATGTACATCGCGATCACGATGAAGCCGACGACACCGCCGACGAAGACGATCATCACCGGCTCCAGGAGCGCCGTCAGCGCCTTCACCTTGGCGTCGACCTCGGTCTCGTAGAAGTCGGCGATCTTGCTCATCATGTGCTCAAGCTGGCCGGTCTCCTCGCCGACCGCGACCATGTGGCCGACCATCGGCGGGAAGATCGCGTTCGCTTCGATCGGACCCGCCAGCGAGCCGCCGCGCTTGGCGGAGGAGTAGACGTCCTCCATCGCCTGCTCGATCACCACGTTGCCGGCGGTTTCGCCGGTCAGTTTGATCGCCTGCAGCATCGGCACACCGGCCGAGACGGCGCCGGAAAAGGTTCGCGACCAGCGGGCCAGCGCGACCTTCTGGATCACGTCGCCGATTTTGAACGGGATGCGCAGGGTGATCCTGGTCCAGGTCTCCCGCCCCCGATCGGTTTTCTTCCAGCGGACGAAGGCGAAGGCCGAGATCACGATCATCGGCAGGATCACGAACCAGTAGCCGGTGATCGCTTCCGAGCCGGTGACGCAGATCTGCGTCGGCAGCGGCAGCGCCGAGCTTTCTTCGTTTTCCTCGCCCAGCTCTTTGAAGATGTCGGCGAAGACCGGGATCACGAAGGCGACGATCGCGGTCAGGACCACGAACGCGAAGCCGAAGACCAGCGCCGGGTACATCAGCGCCGATTTCACCTGCCGCCGCAGGGCGTCGGTTTTCTCGACCTGGTAGGCGATTCGATCTAGCGCTTCATCCAGCCGACCCGATTCCTCGCCGGAGCGGATCATCGCCCGGTAGAGGCGGTCGAAGACCTGGGGGTGACGGGCCATCGCCTGCTCGAGCGTGCTGCCGGCCTCGATGTCGGCGCGCAGGCCGGCGGCGGCCTCCTTGATCATCTCGTCCTGCGTCTGCTCTTCGAGCGTGTGCAGGGTGCGCAGCATCGGCATCCCGGAGGCGACCAGGGTCGCGAACTGGCGCGAGAAGACCGCCAGCTCGCGCATGTCGACGCTCTTCCAGCGCTTGAAGAAGTCCTCGACGTTGAACGGGTTGGCCTTTTCGGTGACGTCGAGGACGATCAGCCCGCGCTGGCGCAGCTGCTCGGTGACCTGCGCCTTGGAGTCGGCTTCGACCTCGCCGGTGGAGGCGACGCCGCTGACGTCCATCGCCCGGAAAGCGAAGGTGGTGCTCGCCATCGCCTACCCCACCTGCATGTACTGGGGCGCCTCCACCGAGGCGCTCCCGAGCAGCCGCTTCAGCTCCTCCGGGACCGAGGCGCGCTGCTCGGCGAGCGAGCGGGTGATCTTGCCGGTCCGCACGAGGCGGGCCAGGTCGGCGTCCATCGTCTGCATCCCGACCGCGCCGGAGGTCTGCACGGCGGCGTAGATCTGATGGGTTTTGCCCTCGCGGATCAGGTTGCGGATCGCCGGGGTCGGAACCAGGACCTCGGTGGCGACGACCCGCCCCATCCCGTCGGCGGTCGGCAGCAGCTGCTGGGTGACGACGCCCTGCAGGGCGATCGAGAGCTGGGTCCGCACCTGCCCCTGCTGCTGCGGCGGGAAGACGTCGATGATCCGGTCGACCGTCTGCGCGGTCGACTGGGTGTGGAGGGTGGCGAAGACGAGGTGGCCGGTCTCGGCCGCGGTCAGCGCCGTGGAGATCGTCTCCAGGTCCCTCATCTCGCCGACGAGGATCACGTCGGGGTCCTCGCGCAGGGCGGCGCGCAGGCCGTGGGCGAAGTCGATCGCGTCGGTCCCCACCTCGCGCTGGTTGACGATCGAGCGTTTGTGGCGATGCAGGAACTCGATCGGGTCCTCGATCGTGAGGATGTGGTCCGGCCGCTCGGCGTTGATCGCGTCGATCATCGCCGCCAGCGTCGTGCTCTTGCCCGAGCCGGTCGGGCCGGTGACGAGGACGAAGCCGCGCGGTTTGGCGGCCAGCTCGCGCAGCACCTGCGGCACCCCGAGCGAGTCGAGCGCCGGGATCTCCTGGGGGACGAGCCGGAAGGCGGCGCTGACCGAGCCGCGCTGGAAGAAGCAGTTGACGCGGAAGCGGGCGACCCCGGGGATCGCGTAGGCGAGGTCGATCTGTTTTTCGTTCTCGAAGCGTTTGCGCTGGTCGTCGTTGAGGATGCTGTAGACGACCTCGCGGGTCTCCTGGCTGCTCAGGACCGGGAAGCCCTCCATCGGAACGATCTGTCCTTTTTCCCGGATCGCCGGCGGCGACCCCGGCGTCAGGTGGACGTCGGAGGCGCGGACGGAGACCACGTGGGTAAGGACCTCGGAGAAGTCGAAATCCATAGGACCTAGATCGGCAGCGGGGCCCGGTTCCTCAAGGCCCGGTCTCGGCTATGCAGTGACACGGAGCACCTCCTCGAGGGAGGTCAGGCCGGCGCGCACCTTGGCGACGCCGTCCTCGCGCAGCGTGCACATCCCCTCCTCGCGCGCGACCGCGGCGATCTCCGCCTCCGGCGCCTGCGAGACCACCATCTCCTTGATCCGCTCGGTCATCCGCATCACCGAGTAGAGGCCGACCCGGCCGCGGTAGCCGCTCTGGTTACAGCGGGGGCAGCCGACCGGCTCGTAGGCCTCGATCTCGACCCCGGCCCGCAGGTCGGCTTCGGCCAGCGCCTGCGGCGGGATCACGGTGCGGCGCTTGCAGTGGCTGCAGAGCTTGCGGGCGAGGCGCTGGGCGACGACGCAGTCGACGGCGGAGGCGATCAGGAAGGCCTCGATCCCCATCTTGGTCAGGCGGGTGATCGCGCCCGGGGCGTCGTTGGTGTGAAGGGTGGAGAGCATCATGTGCCCGGTCAGCGCCGCCTCGATCGCGATCCGCGCCGTCTCGCCGTCGCGGATCTCGCCCACCATCACGATGTCGGGGTCGGCGCGGAGCATCGAGCGTAGGCCGGTGGCGAAGTCGAGCCCGGCCTTGCGGTTGACGTTGATCTGGTTGACGCCGTTCAGCCGGTACTCGACCGGGTCCTCGATCGTGATGATGTTTTTCTCGACCTGGTTGAGGTCCTGCAGCGCCGCGTAGAGGGTCGTGCTCTTACCGGAGCCGGTCGGGCCGGTGACCAGCACGGCGCCGTAGGCCTGGCGGAAGGCGCCCTCGAAGAGCTCGCGGGCGTCGCCGTCCATGCCGAGCTCGTCGAGCGAGCGCTGCGCGTTCTCCTTGTCGAGGATGCGGATCGTCGCCCCCTCCCCCTTCTGGGTCGGCAGCGTGGTGATCCGGAGGTCGACGCGGCGCTCGTCGACGGTGACGCTGACGCGGCCGTCCTGGGGGACCCGCTTCTCGGCGATGTTGAGGTCGCTCATGATCTTCACGCGGGAGATCACGGCGTTGATCATCCGCTTCGGCACGTGGGCGGCCTCGCGCAGCACGCCGTCGACCCGGAAGCGGACCCGCATCTCGTCCTCGCCGGCCTCGAAGTGGACGTCGGAGGCCCCCTCCCCCACCGCCTGCCCGAGGATGCTGTAGACGAGCTTGATGACCGGCGCGTCTTCGGCGCTGACTTCGATGTCGCTGACCTCGGCCAGCTCTTCGTCGGCTTCGGCCTCGCCTTCGGTCACCGCCTCGCTGACGGCGCTCTGCAGGGTGTTGAGGCGGCCGATCAGCGACTCGATGTCCTCCTCGGCGGCGACCGCCACACGGCAGTCGAGCCCCGTCGCGATCTGGATGTCGTCGACGGCGAGGACGTTGGTCGGGTCGGCCATCGCCACGATCAGCGTGCTCTTGTCGACGAAGCCGACCGGCAGCGCTTTGTAGCGGCGGGCGGTGTTGACGGAGATCAGGTTGGCGGCCGCCATGTCCACCTGGTAGGCGGAGAGGTCGACATGGTCGAGGCCGTAGCGCTCGGCGAGGGCGCGGGAGAACTGCTCCGGGTTGACGGCGCCCTGCTCGAGCAGCAGCCGCTCCGGCGGACGACCCGCGGTGCGGGCTTCTTCGATCGCCTGCCGCGCCCGGTCTTCGGCGACGTAGCCGAGGTCGACGAGGACGTCGGTGACGAAGCCGCTGGAGCGCCCGCGCGAGATCGGCGGCGTCAGGCCCGGGGTCCCGCTCGACTCCGCCGGCAGCGCCGGGGCGGTGGAATCGCCTGAGTCGGGAACCGGCCGCAGGTGGCTGGGGAATTCCCGGGCGTCCATCACGGGTGGTATTCGAGCGTGGGGCCCTTGTAGCCGGCGTCGATCACTGCCTGGGCGATGCTGTCGCCGTCCTGGAAGCCATAGCTGACCGAGGCGGTCGGCACCGACTGGTTGAGCCGCTTCGGCCCGAGGACGACCAGCGCCGGCACCCGGTCGACTCCGACGCTCTGGGTGATCGCCGAGTAGCGGGCGATCTGGCCGGCGGGGACGACGAAGGTGCTCACGCCGGGCATCCCGTCGAGACGGGCGCCGGCGAGCTTGACCAGGCCGTCGTCGATGCCGCCGTCGTTGACGATCAGCAGCACCACCGTCCGATTCGCATTCCAAGCGGCCATCACCGGGTTCGGCAGCGGCCGGTCGGCGAGGGTCGAGAGGCCGCCGGTCGCGGTCGCGGGCGCCGCTTCGCCCGGCGAGGGCGCCGCTTCGGTGGGTTCGACGGATTCGGTGGCCGTGACCGGACTCGAAGCCGATTCGGCTTCTTCTTCGCCGCCGCCCATCGAGGTGAGGAGGAAGATCGCGGCACCGAGCAGGAGGACGGCGATCACCCCCATCTGCACCATCGGGTTGTTGTTCAGCTGCTCGCGCATGTCTACCTGCATCTAGCTCGGCAAACCTGGGCGAGAGCTTGAATGGCGGGGCTCCTCGCCCGTCGCGAGAAGGTCAGCAGTTGGCGTTGGGAGGAGACCCCGCCGGGGGCAGGCCGATGCACTCGAAGTAGGCCTGCGGGGTGAAGTAGATCGCGGCGCGATTGGTTTTTTTCATTTCTTCTTCCTCGCGTTCGATCTGTTCCTGCTGTTCTTTGGCGACTTTTTCGGCTTCGGTCATTTCTTCTTCTTCTTCGGACGCTTCTTCTTCTTCTTCGTTCGAAGTTTCTTCTTCGACCGCGCCCGGGTTGAGCTCGGGCGGAACCTGGAAGCCGGCGTCCTGTTCGACTTTGCCGTTGCCGCTCATGTTGATCTGCCTACCGACGAGGATGCCTTTGTAGGTCGCGTTGCCGCTGATGTTGACGAAGGTGTCGGGGCCGTAGACGATCATCTCGTTGACCGTCGAGAAGTTGCCCGAGAGGCTGATCTGGCTCGTCCCCGCGGTCGAGCCGAGGAAGTAGAAGCCCGGCATCTCGAACTGGCCCAGGGAGGGCTGGTAGCCGGTCGCGGAGATGCGGTTGTTGCCGCTGAGGTTGAGCTGGTTGCCGTTGCCGCCGCAGTTCTCGGGGGTGTCGAAGAAGAAGCGGACCCGGGCGCCCTGGGCCATGATCAGCTGTGAGGTGCCGCTGAAGCTGATCGAGCAGACCCAGTAGTCGCCGCCGCCGACCGTCAGCGTGTCGTTGCTGCTCAGTTTGATCTCGCGGGTGCTGGGATTGAACGGCGGCTTCGATTTCCAGTTGCCCGTGTAGGCGTCTTTCTGGCAGTTGAGCGGGACGTTGGTCGAGGTGCAGGCGACGAGCCGGTTGTTCGAGTTGACGGTGGCGATGTTCGTCGGCATGAAGCTGCTCACCGGGGGCAGCTGCACGTTGGCTTCTCTGGTCCCGTAGCCGCTGCACTGGGAGGCGTTGCCGGTTTTGGTCCAGCTTTTGCCGATCCCGTGGCGGATGTCGCCGCAGATGCTGGCGTTCCCGGAGGTGACCAGGTGGCCGTTGGTGCCGAGCCCGACGCGGATGTCGGCGTTACCGCTCAAGACGATGCCGTCGCGCCCGATGAAGCCCTCGACGCCGGCGGCTTTCGATTCTTCTTCTTTTTCTTTTTTGATCTGTTCTTCGAGTTCCCGGGTGCGGTCTTCTTCTTCTTTTTCTTTGGCTTCTTTCAGTTCCCGTTCGGTTTTTTCCCGCTGTTCCCGGTTTTCGCGCGAGACCCGTTCAGCTTCGTTGGTGACCAGGCCGGAGCGGTCGTAGGTGACCTCGATCCGACGGTTGACCTCGCCGGCGGTCCCGGTGGAAACAACGCAGAGTTCGTAGGCACCGCAGTCGAGGCCGACGGGGCTGACCCGGTAGACATAGCCGGCGTCCCCGACCGTGCCCGAGACCGGCGGGCACCAGAGTTGGCCGCCGACGGTTTCGGCAGGAGTCTTTTCGAGTTTGCCGCCGGCGCCGATTTTCAGACAGGGGTTTCGTTCGTTGAGGATGAACCCGTAGCGGCTCTGGCGTGCTCGGGCGACGTTGGCCCCCGCGTCCGCCGCCGCGATCGCGCTTTTCGCCGAGTGGTCGCGGGTGGAGCCGCGCTGGGCGTTGGTGGTGGCGACGACGGCGGCGCTGGCGAGCGCGACGCTCGAGATCATCGCGAAGAGGGCGACCGGCAGTGCCATGCCGCGCTCGTTGCGGCGAAGGTCCCTTACCAGCAGGATGAACCTGTCGATTGCTGCCATCGCCTTATCCCATCGTCAGCGGCACCGGCGACTTGAATTTCCCGGCGCGCCGTTCCGACGATCTGGACGGCCGTCCTACTCAGTAGCGGGTGCCAGCTGCTCGATGCCGCTCGCCCGCTGGCCGCCGGCGGCCAGCATCAGCTTGAAGTCGTGCGGGCTGGAGGCGAACTCGAGCGCGCACTCCTCGGTGACCTTCCCCTCCATCACGTACTGGAGGAGGGACTGGTCGAAGGTGCGCATCCCGTAGTACTCGCCTTCGGCGATCACCTCGGTGATCTTGCCGGTCTCTTCCGGGTTCATGATCAGGTCCTGGACGCGGCCGGTTACGACAAGGATCTCCGAGGCGGGGACGCGGCCGTCGCCGGTGACGTCGGGGACGAGGCGCTGGGCGATCGCCCCCCTGAGGGTCGCGGCCAGCATCACCCGGGCCTGGTGCTGCTGGTGGGGCGGGAAGAAGTCGACGATGCGGTTGATCGTCTCGGTCGCGTCCAGGGTGTGGACGGTGGAGAGGACAAGGTGGCCGGTCTCGGCCGCCGACAGCGC
>Ga0196960_10000335_pt1 | contig 17830 bp, 15 predicted proteins | sample S3v_5metaG_FD_183187 | JGI IMG/M metagenome (GOLD analysis project Ga0196960, IMG submission 183187) | Soil microbial communities from Anza Borrego desert, Southern California, United States - S3+v_5 | ecosystem: Environmental > Terrestrial > Soil > Desert | place: USA: California | collected... | reverse complement strand
AGCACCGCCGCGCCCCAGCGCCGCAGCGCGAGCGCGACGAGCACCGGCACGACCGACGTCGCCGCCGCGTACGGCGTGAAGGCCATCGCGGAGACGAGCGGGTGGCCGACGACGTCGAGCCCCGTCGTCCGCGCGACCGCCCACGCGACCCACGGCAGCGCGACGACGAGCGCGAGCGCCCGCCGCCACGTCCAAGCTCCTCCGAATCGCGTCAGCATCCGCGCCGCAGCCTAGGTCGGCCGCGGCGCGCCGCTGTTCAGGTTCGGTAGATCTTCTGCTCGTAGTCAGTGACCATCCGGGTCGCCGAGAACTGCGGGATGTTCGTCTTCATCGAGCGCTTGACGCGCTCCACCCACGCCTGCGGGATGCCGCTCGCGTCGCGGTCGTGGAACTCCGGCACGACCTCCTCCTCGATGAGGCGGTAGAGCTCGGCGGCGTCCCGGCCGTCCTGCGCGCCGTGGTCGTGGTCGACGTCGCCGGAGATCGCCCAGCCGTTGTCGCCGGTGTAGCCCTCGACCCACCAGCCGTCGAGCACGCTGAGCTGCAGGCCGCCGTTGACGGCGCTCTTCATGCCCGAGGTGCCGGAGGCCTCCAGCGGCGGACGCGGGACGTTCACCCACACGTCGCAGCCGCGCACGAGGCGGGCGGCGACGCCGAGGTCGTAGTCCTCGACGAACACGACGCGCTGCGCGACCGCCTGCTCGCCGCGCAGGCCGAAGAGGCCCTGCACGACGTGCTTGCCGCCGTCGTCGCGCGGGTGCGCCTTGCCGGCCAGCAGGAGCTGGATCGGGCGGTCCGAGCCGAGCACCTTCAGCGCCCGCTGCACGTCGTGCATCAGCAGGTGCAGGCGCTTGTAGGTCGCCAGGCGGCGGGCGAAGCCGATCGTCAGCGCGTCCGGGTCGAACGCGTTGGCGGCGGCGTCCGCGAACGCGCGCTGCTCCCCGCGCGCGACGCGCTCGAGCGTCGAGCGCTCCCGCACGAAGTCGACGAGCTGCTTGCGCTGCTCGTTGCGCACCGCCCACAGCTCCTCGGCCGGGATCGCGTCGATCTTCGCGAACGTCTCCGGGTCGCCGGCCCGCGTGAGCCAGTCGTCGCCCAGGTGCCGGCACAGCAGCTGGCGCATCGACAGGCCGACCCACGACGGCACGTGCACGCCGTTGGTGACGTGGGTGATCGGGACGTCGTCGACCGCCTTGTCGGGCCACAGGCCCTGCCACATCTCGCGCGCGACCTCGCCGTGGCGCTTGGCGACGCCGTTGGCGCTGCGGGCGGTGCGGAGCGCGAGCTGCGTGACCCCGAACGGCTCGTCCGGGTTGTCGGCGTGCGTGCGGCCGAGCGCGACGATGTTCTCGCCGGTCGTGCCCGACGCCTCGGCGAGCTTCTTCACGCAGGCCGAGAGCTGGTCGGCCGGGTACGTGTCGTTGCCCGCCGGGACGGGCGTGTGCGTCGTGAAGACCGTGCGCTTGCGGGCGCGCTCGATCGCCTCGTCGAAGCTCGCGCCGTTCTCCACCTCGATCCGCGCGGTCTCCAGCGCGGCGAAGACCGCGTGGCCCTCGTTCATGTGGACGACGCCCGGGTCGATCCCGAGCGTCCTGAGGGCGGTCATGCCGCCCGCGCCGAGGAGCATGTACTGCGCGAGCCGCGTGCCGGGGTCGCCGTCGTAGAGCCGGGAGGTGATCCAGCGCGTGTAGCGCTCGTTCTCCTCCACCTCGGTGTCAAGCAGGAGCATCGGCACGCGGCCGACGTTGACCCGCCAGATCTGCGCGTGGACCGTGTCGTCGCCGACGTTGACGGCGATTTTGACCGGTGTGCGGCCGTCGCCGTTCTCGGTGATGAGGACGGCGGGCGTGCGCTCAGGGTCGGTCGGGACCCAGAACTCCTGCTGCCAGCCGGTCGCGTCGATCCGCTGGCGGAAGTACCCGCGGCGGTACATGAGGCCGACCGCGACGAACGGCAGCGCCAGGTCCGACGCCTCCTTCACCGTGTCGCCCGCGAGCGCGCCGAGGCCGCCGCTGTAGATCGGCATCGACCGGTGGACCGCGTACTCCGCGCTGAAGTAGGCGACCGGCTTCTCCGTGGAGATGACGCCGGTCCGGTAGGGCCGCTCGAGGTCGGCCTTGATCTCCTGCTCGACGCGCTCGGCGCGCGCGATCAGGTCGTCGTTCGCAGCCGCGCGGAGGAGCGACTCGGGGGACGCCTCCTGGAGGAGCCGCACGGGGTTCGCGTCGCACAGCCGCCAGCGCCGCGGATCGACCTCGCGGAAGACCGCGGTGCCGTCCGCGGACCACGCCCAGCGGTAGTTGTACGCGAGCCGCCCGAGCACGCCCAGGGGCCACGGCAGGCGCGAGGCGAGAGCGCTCGCGGCTCTGTCGATGTCCTGCTGTCCGGGAGTAACCATGTGCACCGCATGCTCGCATGCCCCCGATCCGGCCACGCCTAACGGTGTACGCGTCCGCGTTTCGTGACGGCGCTCCCCCGCTCTGCGCCGACTCCGCGCAGGGACTGCGACAAGTCGGCCTTCCGCGGCCCGCCCCCTGTCACGGTCGAGACGGAGCGATGCCGGAGCCCACAACGACCGCCGCGCAGGAGAACGTCGAAGCCCTCGTCGAGCACACCCGTGCGCTCGTCGACATCGACCGCACCCGCAACCAGCACGCCGACGTCCGCGCCGGCGGCCTCGCCCTCCTCGCCAACGGCCTCCTCGCCGTCGCCGCCACCTTCGGCCCCCGCGTCACCGCCGGGCGAACCGCGCACGATCCGCTGCTCGTCGTCTACGGCGCCGGCCTGCTCCTCCTGCTGTTCGCCGGCGCGAGCGCGGCGATGACCCTCTGGCGTTCGGCCCGGCCGGTCTTCGCACTCGGACGCGTCGGCGACTACGCCGATTCGGCGAAGCACCACGCCGATCCGCTCGCGCTGCACCGGGAGTTGCTCGGCGGCTGGATCGTCGCGCTGAGCGAGGAGCGCCTCGTCCTGGACCTCAAGCGCAAGTACCTCGAGCGCGGCTACGCGTTCTTCGTCGGCGGCCTGGTGACGCTCGTCGCGGTCGCCGTTACACTCGCCTCCGGAGCCACGTAGATGTCCGATCACCCGCTCAAGCGCCTGCGGCACGCGCTCTTTCCGCCGAACCGCGCCCTCTTCAACGAGGAGGAGCGCCGCATCGCCGAGTACCTGCGGACGGAGGGACGCGAGCGGCTCGCCAGGGGCGAGCCGTTGAACGTCCGGCAGTTCCTCGAGCGCGACGCCGAAGCCCGCGCACGCGCCCGCTAGTCGCGGGAGAAGGCCGCGTCGAAGGCGACGGTCGAGGCGGGGAAGTCGGTGCGGCGGACGTAGGCGAGCGCATCCTGGGCGCCGAAGTCGCGGTCCATGCCGGCGTCCTCCCACTCGATGGAGAGGGGGCCGGTGTAGCCGATGCGGTTGAGCTCGCGGAAGATCGACTCGAAGTCGACGTCGCCGTGGCCGGGCGACACGAAGTCCCAGCCGCGGCCGGGCTGGCCGAAGTCGAGGTGGCCGCCAAGGATGGAGGAGCGGCCGTCGAGGCGGCGCTTGGCGTCCTTGACGTGCACGTGGTAGATGCGGTCGGCGAACTCGCGGACGAACGCCGCTGAGTCGAGGAACTGGTGCTCGAGGTGCGACGGGTCGAAGTTGATGCCGAAGCCGGGCCGCCGGCCGATCGCATCGAGCGTCCGCGCGGTCGTGACGACGTCGTAGGCGATCTCCGTCGGGTGGACCTCCAGCGCGAACTTCACGCCCTCGGCGTCGAAGACGTCGATGATCGGCGACCACGCCTCCGCGAAGGCCTCGTAGCCCGCGTCGATCGTCGCCGGGTCGTTGGGCGGGAACGAGTACAGAAGGTGCCAGATCGGCGACCCGGTGAACCCGGTCACGACCTCGACCCCCAGCGCCGCAGCGGCGCGGGCCGTGTCCTTCACGCGCTCCGCCGCCCGCTCCTGCACCCCGGCCACGGAGCCGTCGCCCCACACCTCGGGCGGCAGGATCGACTTGTGGCGCGCGTCGATCGGGTCGCACACCGCCTGCCCGACGAGGTGGGCGGAGATCGCCCACACGTCGAGCCCGTGCCGCGACAGCAGCTCGCGGCGGGCGGGGATGTAGGAGCTGTCGGAGAGGGCTGCGACCACGTCGAAGTGGTCCCCCCACGTCGCGAGCTCCAGGCCGTCGAAGCCCCACTCACCGCACTTGGCGGCCAGCTCGGCCAGCGGCAGATCGGCCCACTGGCCGGTGATCATCGTGACGGGTCGTGCCATGTGCGAATCGTTCCTCCTCAGAGCGCCACCCCGGAACGGCCGGTGGCCCGCCGCACGAGCGACGAGCCACCGACCATCTTCCCGAGGAGAGAGCGGGAGGTCTAGAAGCCGAGGTCCTTGAGGTCGCCGACGTTCTCCTTGGTGACCGTCGTCGCGGGCACCGTGACCTGCGAGGGCACCTCGGGCTCGGCGAGCTCCTCGAAGCCCTGCTTCTGCACGATCATCTTCGCCATCGTGATCGCCGAGGCGCTCATCGACGGGTTGTAGAGGAAGGTCGCGCGGTACAGGCCGCCGGCCTCGATGCGGTCCATCGCGGCCTTCGAGCCACCGGCGCCGGTGAGGAACATCTCGTCCTCGCGGCCCGCGTTCTCGATCGCCGAGACGACGCCCTCGGCCATGTCGTCGTCGTGCGTGTAGACGGCGTCGATCTGCTTCTGCGCCTGGAGGATGTTCTCCATCACCGACAGGCCCTTGTCCGGCACGAAGTCGGCCGGCTGCGACGCGACGATCTTGATGCCGTTCTGGCAGCGGCGCTTCAGGGCGTCACGGAAGCCCTTGGAGCGGTCCTCGGTCACCGCGATGCCCGCGATGCCCTGGATCTCCACGACGTTGCCCTTGCACTTGAGCTGGTCGGCGAAGTAGTTGCCCGCCTGCCAGCCGATGCCGTAGTTGTCGCCCGTGATGAACGAGCGGGACGCGCCCGGCGCGCTCAGCGCACGGTCGATGACGACAACCGGGATGCCGGCCGCGGTCGCCTTCTGGGCCACCGGCGTGAGGGCGTCGCCCTCGTTCGGCAGCATGACGAGCGCATCGGGCTTCTGCGCGATGAGCGTCTCGATCTGGTCGGCCTGGGCGGCGCTGTCGGTGACGCCCTCCGCCGCGATCAGCTCGACGTCGCCGGACTTCTCGGCCTGCTCACGCGCGTTCTCGGTGATCGCGGCCATCCAGCCGTGATCCGCGCCGGGGGCGCTGAACGCGATCTTGACCTTGCCGCCTTCGCCCGTGCCGGACGCCGGCGAGGCCTGGGTCTCGGCGGCCGCGGCGGCCGCGCCGTCGCCCCCGCTCTCCTCGTCGTCACCGCACGCGGCAAGACCGAGCGCGAGCGCGGCACACAGGGGCAGTACGACCCGCTTCATGGACATGGACTGGCTCCTCCTCCTAGAGGGTTGGGACAACACCGACTCAGCGCTCACGGCGCTGGATCAGGACGGCGGCGAGGATGATCAGGCCCTTCGTGACCTGCTGGATCTCCGTCGCGAGGTCCATCAGCGTCAGCAGGTTGAAGATCAGGGCGAACGTGATGACGCCCAGGAACGTGCCGACGATGGACGCCCGGCCACCCGCGAGCGCGGTGCCGCCGATGACCACGGCGGCGATCGCGTCGAGCTCGTACAGGTTGCCCACGATGGGCGAGGCCGAGGCCAGGCGGCCGCTGAGCAGGATCGCCGCGATCCCGACGCAGAGGCCGCTGATGACGTAGACGGAGAAGACGATGCGGCGGACGTTGACGCCCGCGATGCGCGCGGCCTCGCGGTTGCCGCCGACGGCGACGACGTACCGCCCGTAGGGCGTTCGGTTGAGCAGCACCCACGCGAGCGCGGTGACCGCCAGGAACACGACGGCGGCGGACGGGATGCCGAGCACCTCGCCGTTGCCGAACCACCGGACGAACTCGAGGTCGAAGATCGAGACGGGCTGCTTGTCGCTCATCCACAGCCCGAGGCCGCGGGCCATGGTGAACATCGCGAGCGTCGCGATGAACGGGACGACCTTGCCGTAGGCGATGGCGCCGGCGTTGATGCCGCCGAGCAGCACGCCCATGCCGAGCGCGCCGAGGACGAACATGAGCGAGCCGGAGTCCGCGAGCTGGCCGCCCGCGACGGACGCGGCGGCGGCCATCGAGCCGACCGACAGGTCGATGCCGGAGGTCGCGATCACGAACGTCATGCCGATCGCGATGACGCCGACGACCGACGCCTGGCGCAGCACGTTGAGCATGTTGTCCGACGTCAGGAACGCGTCGGGCTCGAGGATCGCGCCGACGATGAGCAGCAGGAGGACGACGCCGACCAGCGTGTACTCCTGCAGCCCGCTCCGGGCCGGCAGCTTGAAGGGCAGCGAGCGCCCGCGGCGGGGCGCGGCGCCTTGGACGGTGCTCATGCGGTCTCCTCGAGGACAGGTGCGGTATCGGTGGGCGCCACGGCGTGGCGCAGCAGCTCGAGCTCGGTGGCCTCGTCGCCGGCCACCTCGGCGACGATCTCGCCCTCGCGCATCACGAGGATGCGCGTGCAGAGGCCGATCAGCTCGGGCATCTCGGACGAGACGACGACGACGGCCAGGCCGGCCTTCGCGAGGTTCGCGATGACGCCGTAGATCTCGGCCTTGGCGCCGACGTCGACGCCGCGGGTCGGCTCGTCGAGCAGCAGGACCTTGCACTCGCGCAGCAGCCACCGCGCGAGGACGACCTTCTGCTGGTTGCCGCCCGACAGCTCGCGGACGATGCGGTCCGCGTCGTCGGGGACGGTCTTGAGCGCGCGCAGCTGCTCGGCCGCGGCCTGGCGCTCGCCGTTGATCGACAGCACGCCGCCGCGCGGGGCGAACCGCGGCAGGTCGGCGAGCGTGACGTTGCGGGCGAGCGACCAGTCGAGGAGCAGGCCCTGCGACTTGCGGTCCTCCGGCGCCATGCCCAGGCCGGTGCGGATCGCGGCGCGCGGGTTGGCCGGCTTGAGCCGCTGCCCGTGCACGTGCACCTCCCCCGCGTCCGGCTTGTCGAGGCCGTAGATCAGGCGCAGCAGCTCGGTGCGGCCGGCGCCGACGAGGCCGCCGATGCCGAGCACCTCGCCGGGCGCGACGGCGAAGCTCGTCGGCTTCACCTCGGGGGCGCGCGCGAGGCCGCGCAGCTCCAGGGCGGGCGCGGCGGCGGCACCGTCCGCACCGCCGCCGCTTGCGGTCGCCCGGTCGGGGAACAGCTGCTCGACCTTGCGGCCGACCATCTTCTCCACCAGCACGTCCGGCGGCGTGTCGGCGGGCAGGCCGGTCGCGACCGTGCGCCCGTCGGAGAGGACGCTGACGCGGTCGCCGATGCGGGCGACCTCGTCGAGGCGGTGGGAGATGTAGACGACGCCGACGCCGTCGGCCTTCAGCCGGCGGACGACGCCGAAGAGGGTCTCGACCTCGTTGTCGTCGAGGATCGCGCTCGGCTCGTCCATGATCAGCAGGCGGACGTCGTGGCTGAGCGCGCGGGCGATCGAGACGACCTGCTGCGCGGCGGGGCGGAGCTGGCCGACGCGCGCGTCGACCGGGATGTTCGCGTGGTCCAGGCGCTCGAGCAGCTCGCGCGTGCGGCGCTTCATCTGCGCGCGGTCGAGCAGGCCGCCGAGCTTGCGCGGCTCGTGGCCGAGGAAGATCGAGTCGTAGACGCGCAGGTCCTCGACGAGGTCGAGCTCCTGGTAGATCGTCGCGACGCCGTGGGCGAGCGAGGCGCTCGGGGTGCCGGTCGGGAGCGGCTCGCCGTCGACCAGCACCTGGCCGGAGGTCGGCTCGACCGCGCCGGAGACGCACTTGATCAGCGTCGACTTGCCGGCGCCGTTCGGGCCGAGCAGGCAGTGGACCTCGCCGGCCTGGACGTCGAAGTCGACGCCGTCGAGGGCCTTGGCGCCCGGGTAGTGCTTGACCAGGCCGCGGACGCTGAGGATCGGGGTGGCCGTGCTCATGCGGGGACCTCCTCGGTCTGCGTGGCGGTGCTCGCGGGCGCGCCCGCGGCCGCGGGCGCGGGCGCGACGTCGACCCAGCGCTCCTCGCGGGCGGAGCGGAGCACCGCGTCGGTGATCTGCGCGGCGCGCAGGCCGTCGGCGAAGGCGGGCATGCCGTCGGCGGCGCTGCTCTGCCCGCCGCCGCGGATCGCGTCGTACACGTCGCGGACGAAGGCGTCGAAGCAGAGCGCGTAGCCCTCGGGGTGGCCGGCGGGCAGCGTGTTGACGCGCGCGGCGGCGGCGCTGAGGTGCTCGGGGTCGCGGCGGTAGAGCGTCGTCGACTCGCGCCGGCCGACCCACAGCGTCTCCGGGCTCTCCTGGTCGAAGACGACCGCCTCCTCGGCGCCGTCGAGCTCGAACCAGAGGCGGTTCTTGCGGCCTGCGCTCACCTGCGAGATGACGGTGGAGCCCAGCGCGCCGTGGTCGGTCTCGAACTGGACGACGGCGGCGTCCTCGGTCGCGACCTGGCGCGTCGTGTGCGCGGCGCCGTTCCCGCCGTTGCCGTCGGCGCTCGTGAAGGCCGGGCGCCCGCCGGTGTCGACGCGCTCGGCGAGCACGGTCGCGGTGCGGGCGGAGAGCTTGGCGATGCGGTGGCCGGAGACGAACTCCACCAGGTCGCACCAGTGCGAGCCGATGTCGGCGAAGGCGCGCGAGAGGCCGCCGAGCTGCTCGTCGATCCGCCAGTTGTCGTCCTCGGGCTTGAGGAGCCAGTCCTGCAGGTACGACCCGTGCAGCAGCCGCAGCGGGCCGGTCGCGCCGGAGCGGACGCGCTCGCGCGCCTCCAGCACCGTCGGGTGGTAGCGGTAGACGAAAGGCACCCCGACGCAGCGCCCGGACGACGCGGCGGCGTCGGCCAGGCGCTGCGCCCCGGTGAGGTCGAGCGCCAGCGGCTTCTCGCACACGACGTGCTTGCCCGCTGCCAGCGCCCGCTCCGCGAGGGGGAGGTGGAGGTGGTTGGGGGTGCAGATGTGGACGACGTCAATGTCGGACGCCTCCACGAGCTCCTCGGCCGTCGCGTACGCCCGCTCGGCGCCGAGCTGCGCGGCCGCCTGCTCGCCGCGCTGCGGCGTGGACGCCGCGACGCCGGCGAGGTGGCCTCCTGCGAGGCGTGCCGACCGAGCGTGGACGGCTCCGATGAAGCCGGTGCCGGCGACGCCGACCCGGAGTGCTGCAAGACCCATTGCCGGAAACCTATGCCGGACTTTGATCGGCTGTCAAGCAAAAGTTTGCAACTTGACGTCGAGATGTGTCGCAAGTCCGTCATTTGCCGCCGCAAGCACGACGGGTTACTCTCCTCGGCGGATGCGTCGAGACGGGGGCATGGCGGCGGGAACGGCGACGAGCAGCGAGCGCTCCTCGACGCTGATCGGCGCCGGCTCGGTCCTCCGGCTCATCCGCGACGGCGAGGCCGTGACGCGCACCGACCTGGCCCGCCGCACCGGCCTCGCCCGCTCCACCGTCGCCCAGCGCGTCGAGACGCTCCTCGCCCACGAGCTCGTCTACGAGGCGGGCGGCTCGACCTCCACCGGCGGGCGGCCGCCCACCGTCCTGGCCTTCAACCACGAGGTCGGCGTCGTGCTCGCGGCGGACCTCGGCGCGACCCACTCGCGCATCGCGGTGAGCGACCTGTCCGGGTCACCGCTCGCCGAGCACGCCTTCGAGATGGAGATCGCGGAGGGGCCGGAGAAGGTCCTGGCGCAGGTCGACGAGGAGTTCGGCGGGCTGCTGCGCGAGATCGGGCGCCGGCCCGCCGACGTCCGCGGCATCGGGATGGGCGTCCCCGGCCCGGTCGCGTTCGCGGAGGGCCGGCCGGTCAACCCGCCGATCATGCCCGGCTGGGACGGCTTCTCCGTCCCCGGCTGGTTCGCGGACCGCTACGACGCGCCGGTGCTCGTCGACAACGACGTGAACATCATGGCGCTCGGCGAGCACTGGACGACCTGGCGCCACATCGAGCACCTGCTCTTCGTCAAGGTCGGCACCGGCATCGGCTGCGGCATCGTCGCCGGCGGCGCGATCCACCGCGGCTCGCAGGGCGCGGCGGGCGACATCGGCCACATCCACGTCGCCGGGCACGACGACGTGCTCTGCCGGTGCGGGAACGTCGGCTGCCTCGAGGCGGTCGCGGGGGGAGCCGCGCTGGCGCGTTCGCTGGAGGCGGCGGGCGAGGAGGCGCGCGGGTCCCGCGACGTCGTCCGGCTCGTGCGGGCGGGGAACGCGCAGGCGGGGCGGCTGGTCCGCGAGGCCGGGCGGACCTTGGGCGAGGTCCTGGCCGCGGCGGTGAACTTCTTCAACCCGGGCGTGATCGTGCTCGGGGGCGATCTGAGCGACGCGCACGAGCCGCTGCTGGCGGGCGTCCGCGAGGTCACCTTCCAGCGCTCGTTGCCGCTCGCGACGCAGTCGCTGCAGACGGTGCCGTCTGCTTTGGGCGACCGTGCGGGCGTGATCGGGGCGGCGATCATGGTGATCGAGCACGTGTTGGCTCCCGAGGCGATCGACCGGGCGCTTCAGGGCGCGGCGTAGCTTCCGCGCTCTTCCGGCTCCGGCTTCAGGGCCGCGGCCGTTGCGGGGGCGGTGGCGGCGTGTAGTCGGTTGTTCGACGCTCCGGTTCGTCCGCCGGCGGGAGAGGTGTGTGACGACTTTGTCCCGCATACCGGGACAAACTCGTCACAGACCTCAATTGGCACATCCGGTGCGGTATGCGCGACAAGAGCGCCATTGACCTCGGGCGCGGACGACGGACGGGCGCGCGGAACCGCACATCGATCACCACCCGCCACCGCCCCCGCGACGGCCACACCGCTTGACCGCGCCGCGGAAGAGCACGCCGAACGTCAGCGCCCGAGCTTCTCCGCCACCGAAGCCAACGCCTCAGCCCCCAGCTCCACCGTCACGAGGTGGTGGACCGTCCCGGCGAACAGCGTCGCCGACCCGTCCTCGTGCAGGAAGCCGCCGAAGACGTTCGGCCCCTGCTGGCGGGTGGCGCGCCTCTCCCGGGCCAGGACGTCGAGCGTCTCGGAGAGCCAGAGGTACGACCCGTGCGGGAACATCACGACCCCGCGGCCGTCGTAGACGATCAGCGCGCGGTTGTCGAGGTGGAGGTACGGCGCGGACGGCGCCGATGCCTGCACCGTCAGTGGCTTCTCGGTGGGCTCCATCGCCCGTAGGATGATGCCGGTCAGCAGGACTCGCCGTCGGCGCCGTCCGCGAGGATCCGCGACAGCACCTCACGGTGGACGGGCTTGGCGGCCTCGTAGCGCGCCCGGCCCTCCTCCGTCAGCTCCACGAAGATGCCGCGCCGGTCCTCGGCGCACATCGCACGGAAGACGAGCCCGTCCTTCTCCAGCCGCCCGATCACACGCGACAGCGCGCTCTGCGACAGGTGGACGGCGTCGGCGAGCTCCTGCACCCGGCGCTTCGCGCGCCCGGCGACGTACAGCCGCTCGAGCACCTCGAACTCGCTCATCCCGAGGTCGTGAGCCTTGAGCTCACGGTCCATCGCACACGTGATGCGGGCGTGCTGCGAGAGCAGCGCGCGGTAGGCGTCGACCAGATCGGTCTCGGAGCTGACCCGGCTCATGTGCTGCCGCAGGGTACCAGATCAGGCGCATCTTCTGCGTTCACATCTTCTGCACTTGCATTCATTGCACGTGCATGTACTGTCTCCGGCCATGTCTTCCGCTCCCCCCACCGTCACCGCCGCCCGCTGGGACCGGCGCCTGTGGTTCACGCTGCTGATCGCCTGCGGCGTGATGTTCCTCGACGGGCTCGACGTGTCGATGATCGGCGTTGCCCTCCCCCAGATCAGCGCCGACCTCGGCCTCTCCACCTCGCAGATGCAGTGGATCGTCAGCGGCTACGTCCTCGGCTACGGCGGCCTGCTGCTGCTCGGCGGTCGTGTCGCCGACCTCCTCGGGCGCCGCCGCGTGCTGATGGTCGGCCTCACCGTCTTCACGCTGGCCTCGCTCGTCGGCGGCCTCGTGAGCGACCCGACGGTCATCGTCATCACCCGCTTCGTCAAGGGCATGGCCGCCGCGTTCACCGCGCCCGCCGCGCTCTCGCTCGTGACGACGAACTTCCCCGAGGGCCACGCCCGCAACAAGGCGCTCTCGATCTACACCGCCGTCGCGGCCAGCGGCTTCAGCCTCGGCCTCGTCTTCGGCGGCCTGCTGACCGAGATCGGCTGGCGCTGGACCTTCCTCCTCCCCGTGCCGTTCGCGGCCGCCGTCCTGGCGTCCGTCGTCTTCGTGCTGCGCAAGGACACGCCGACCGCCCGCACCAAGGGCGCGTTCGACATCCCGGGCGCGCTGACCGTGACCGCCGGCATGCTCCTGCTCGTCCGCGGGATCGTGCAGGCGCCCGAGGTCGGCTGGGCCGACGTCCAGACGATCGTCTCCCTCGCCGGCGCGGTCGCGCTGCTGGCGCTGTTCGTGGCGATCGAGAGCCGCACCCGCCAGCCGATCCTCCGGCTCGGCATCCTGCGCAACCCCGCGCTCGTCCGGGCGAACCTCGGCGCGATGGCGACGTTCGGCTGCTACCTGGGCTTCCAGTTCGTCGCGACGATGTTCTTCCAGTCCGTCCTGGGCTGGTCGGCGCTCGAGACCGCCGTGGCGTTCCTGCCCGCCGGCCTGATCGTCGCGTTCGGCTCGCCGCGCGTCGGCCTGCTCATCGAGCGGTTCGGCACCGCCCGCGTCGTCGCCGCCGGCTTCGTCTCGTTCGCCGCCGCGTACGCGCTCTTCCTCGGCATCGACGGCGCGCCGAACTACGCGCTCGAGATCCTGCCGACGATGATCCTGATCGGCATCGGCTTCGCGCTCGCGTTCCCGTCGCTGAACATCCAGGGCACCGCGGGCGTGGCGAACGAGGAGCAGGGCCTCGCCTCCGGCATGGTCCAGACCTCGTTCCAGATCGGCGGCGCGGTCTCGCTGGCCGTCGTCACCGCCGTCCTCAACGCCGAGTCGACGCTGGGCGTCGAGGCCTTCCTCGACGCGATGCGCCCGGCCCTCGCGGTGGTCGCGGGGCTCGCCCTCATCGGCCTCTTCGTCGCCCTCAGCGCCGGTCTGACCCGGCGCCAGCCCGCCGGCGAGCTGGCGACGCAGCGCGCGGAGTAGCGATCGCGGTCCCGGGCCAGGCGCTCAGGCGCCCGGCTCGGGCGTGATCGCCGCCCGCCGAGCGGCCCGCCGCGCCATCCGGTCGCCGGTCTCCATCGCGTTGAACTCCTCCAGCGCCATCCCCGAGCCGATCGCGACGCAGGTCAGCGGCGAGTCGGCCAAATGCCAGGGCATCCCGGTCTCGTCGGAGATCCGCTCGCCGAAGCCGCGCAGCAGGCAGCCGCCGCCCGCGAGGAGGATCCCGGTGATCGGGATGTCGGCGGCCAGCTCGGGCGGCGTGCGCTCGAGCGTCTCCTTCACCGCGTCGATGATCGCCTGCACCGGCTCGGCCAGCGCGCTGCGGATCTCGTCCGAGTTGAGGAGGACCGAGCGCGGCAGCCCGGACTCCAGGTGGCGCCCGCGGACCTCCATCTCGAGGTCTTCGACCTCGGGCCAGGCGGAGCCGAGCGTGACCTTGATGTCCTCCGCCGTGGTCGAGCCAACCGCGAGGCCGTGCTCGTTGCGCAGGTGCGCGGTGACCGCGTCGTCCAGCTCGTAGCCGCCGATCCGCAGCGACTCGGAGACGACGATCCCGCCGAGCGAGATCACCGCGACCTCGGTGGTGCCGCCGCCGATGTCGACGACCATGTGGCCGCGCGGCTCGGAGATGTCGAGCCCGGCGCCGATCGCGGCGGCCAGGGGCTCCTCGATCAGCTGGACCTGCCGCGCGCCGGCGCTCGCGGACGCGTCGATGACCGCCCGCTTCTCCACCTCGGTGACGCCCGACGGGACGCACATCACCAGGCGCGGGCGGCCGAACCGGGGCTGGTCGACGAGCCGCATGAAGTAACGGAGCATCGCCTCGGTGACCTCGAAGTCGGCGATGACGCCGTGGCGCAGGGGCCGGACCGCGGAGATGCGACCGGGCGTGCGCCCGATCATCCGCTTGGCCTCGCTGCCGACGGCGTGGACCTCGCCCGTGTCCTGGTCGATCGCCACCACCGAGGGCTCGGAGGCGACGATGCCCTTCCCGCGCAGGTACACGAGCGTGTTGGCGGTCCCGAGGTCGATCGCGACGTCGCGCGCCCCGAAGCCGAAGTTCATTGCCACACCCCACAGGCTCGCACATGGGCCGCTCAATCCCACGGACGACCGGTCGACATAGACGGGAGCCGCCGTTCGTCCCAACCCCGCGAAGGACCACTCCTTGCGCTTCACGATCACCGCCAAGCTGGCGCTGGCCTTCGCCTGCGTCGTCGCCGTCCTGGCCATCCAGGGCGTCTCCTCGATCTCCCGCACCGCCGACATGAGCGACGCCACCGGCGCGCTCAGCGACAAGGTCGTGCCCGCCACGCGCCTCATCGGCGACATCAAGGACAAGACCGGCGCCTACCGCCGCAACCAGATCCTCCAGAACGCCGGCGAGAGCGACGCGAAGGAGCTCGACGAGAACCTCGCCGACATCGACGGCTGGCTCGCCGAGTACAACGACAAGTACGCCGAAACCGGCGCCGACCGTGCCGCGGCCGCGGCGTTCGTGAAGGCGTGGGCGGCGTACCGCGAGGCCACCGCCGGCGTCGCGGACGTGCCGGCCGACGACGTCTCCGGCGTCATGCAGATCCTCGCCAACGGCGACGGCGACGCGGCGTGGGAGGCAACGAAGGAGAGCATCGGCGCCTGGGCCGACGCGACCGCGAAGGTCGCCGAGGCCGCCCAGGCCAAGGCCGAGGACACGGCGTCCACCACCCGCACGCTGTCGATCGCGCTGCTGATCGCCGGCATCCTGATCTCGCTCGCGGCCGCCTTCTGGCTGGCCCGCACGATCGGCGGCGGCCTGAGCCGGATCGTCACCGCCGCCCGCGGCATCGCCAAGGGCGACGTCGAGCAGAACGTCGCGATCACCTCCAACGACGAGCTCGGCGACGCCGGCAAGGCGTTCGGCGAGATGGTCGAGTACCTCGAGGAGTCCGTCCAGGTGGCGGACCGGATCGCCGGCGGCGACGTCTCGTTCGACGTCACCCCGCGCGGCGAGCAGGACGCGCTCGGCAACGCCTTCTGCCGCATGACCGGCTCGCTGCGCCTCGCGCTCGGCGACGTCCGCGGCTCGGTCACCACCGTGTCGAGCGCCTCGCACGAGATGTCCGGCGCCGCGCAGGAGGCGGGCCGCGCGGTCGGCGAGATCGCCGATGCCATCCAGCGCATCGCCGAGTCCGCCGAGCAGCAGGCGCGTCAGCTGAGCGAGACCCGCCAGCTCGTCGGCGACGTCGTCCACGGCATCGAGGACTCGGCCCGCACCGCCGACGAGACGGCGCGTGCCGCCGACGAGGCGACGGAGCTGGTCCGCGAGGGCGTCAGCGCCGCCGACGAGGCGACCGAGGCGATGCGCGGGCTGCGCGACTCGTCCGGCGAGGTCGCCGGCGCGATCCGCGACCTCGGTGCCAAGTCCGACGAGATCGGCGGCATCGTCCAGACCATCACCGGCATCGCCGAGCAGACCAACCTCCTCGCGCTGAACGCCGCCATCGAGGCCGCCCGCGCCGGCGAGCAGGGCCGCGGCTTCGCGGTCGTCGCCGAGGAGGTCCGCAAGCTGGCCGAGGAGTCGCAGACCGCGTCCTCCTCGATCTCCGAGCTGATCGGGCACATGCAGGCCGAGACGCAGAAGGTCGTCGCGATCGTCGAGCGGACCGCCGAGCGGACCGAGGCGGGCGCCGAGACCGTCGAGCACGCCCGCGCGGCGTTCCAGCGGATCGGCGCGTCGGTGGACGACATGGGCACGCGCGTGAAGCACATCGCGACGATCACCGAGGGCATCGCGGCGGGCGCCGCCGACGTCGACGAGCGGATCCGCGAGGTGGCCGAGCTGGCCGAGCGCTCCTCCGCCGCGACCGAGGACGTCTCCGCGTCGACCGAGGAGACCTCCGCGTCCGCGCAGGAGATCGCCGCGTCGACGGACTCGCTCGCGACGACGGCGGACGAGGTCGGCGCGATCGTCGGCCGGTTCCAGCTCGAGCGGGCCTAGGGCAGCGGCGCCGGCGGCGCGGGCTGCGGCTCGCTCGGCGGCACTTGCGGTTCGTGTTGTGCGGAGGGCGGGGGCTTCGGGCCATCGCCCTCCACGTCGTTGTGGCGGCCGCGGAAGATGGGGAAGCGCCGCCACGCGACGGCCTCCCCCGCGAACCCGGTGGCGAACGCCGTGGCGTACTGGGCCAGGCTGCCGCCCCACGTGCCGTCGGTGAAGGCCTTGGCGCCGAGCGTGTAGACGACGGCCGCGACGAGGCCGGTGAGGATCGTCCACGCCCAGTCGGCGACGACCACGCCCCGCCAGCCGCTGCCGCCCGCGGTCTGCGTGCCGGCGACGGTGCGGCTGGGGTCGCGGACGACGTACTCGAGCAGCATCGCGCGAGTCGTGCGGTCGGCGCGCTTGGGCGGCTCCTCCCCCTCCGGCCACAGCTCGGCCAGCCGGTCGACGCGGTCGTGCAGGTCGAGCCGCAGCTGCTGGTTCGTGCGGTCGTCGCGCTCGTCGAGCGGCGGGTAGCGGTCCTCCAGGAGCTGCAGCTCGCACGTCAGGATCTCGGCGTGGGTCGGCGCGTCGATGAGCCCGCGGTCGCGGAGACGGTCGAGCCCGCCAGGTAGCACCAGGCCTGGAGCGCGAGGTCGAGCACGACGGTCTGCTCGGCCACGGCCTGCGCGAGGCGGGCGGACGCCTGATCCTCCCGGCGCTCGTGCGCGAGGTACGTCTCCTCGTCGGTGAACGCGGCGTGGAGCGCGGGATCGGGCGCGGCGCGGGCGTCGTCGAGGAGCCGGCGGACGTCCTTGAACGCCGCGCACTGGAGCATCGAGACGTTCCCGCGGCGCGGCGGCCGCTCGTCCAGCACCCCCGCGGCCGCGCGCGCGACCGGCTCCAGGGTGAGCCACCGCTCGACGTGGCGGACGACGGCGCGGACGCGGAACCGCTGCTCGTCGACGTCGCGCTTGGTGCGGGCGGTGCCCAGGTGCCACTGCATGCCGGCGACGCCGCGGGTGCCGGGGTAGCGGGCGAAGCCCTGGTGCTGCGGGCGCGGGTCGAGCCACGTGTCGAGGGCGTAGCTCGCGGGCCGCTTGCCGGGGCACGTGGCGAGCTTGGCGTCGTAGTCGGCGACGGCGGCCTTGAGGCGGAGGCGGAGGATGCGCGCGTCGCGGCCGACCTCGCTGTAGCGCTGGGCGAAGCCGCCGAGGATGGAGCCGAGGAGGACGACGAGGGCCATGACGAGGAAGCTGAAGCCGACCTTCACCTCGACCCGGAGGCCGTTGTCGCTGCCGGTGCTCCCGCTCACCGGGACCGTGCCGGTGAAGCTGCCGGTGTCGAGCCCCTCGGCGTCCTGAACGGTGACGGGCGCGACGAAGACGCCGTCCTCCGCGCGGGGCGCCCCGACCGCGACGCGGATCGCGGCGTCGCCGTCGGTGAGGATCTGCGCGCCGATCGGCGTGTGCGCGGCGGCGAGCGCGGGCGCGTCGGGGCCGCGGACGACGACCTCGGCGATGCCGCCGGTGGCGAGCGGGCCGTAGCGGTCGACGGAGAGCTCGAGCTTTCGCGGGTCGAAGGTGACGCGCGGGCCGGTGCCGCGGACGCGCAGCCGCGCCGTGCTCCCGGGCATCCGCGCGACGAGCAGGCCGTCGAGGCGGTCGGGCGGTTGGCCCGCCGGGAGCGTCAGCCGCAGCCGGACCACCGCGTAGTCCCCGCGCGCGATCC
>Ga0196960_10000334_pt1 | contig 17859 bp, 19 predicted proteins | sample S3v_5metaG_FD_183187 | JGI IMG/M metagenome (GOLD analysis project Ga0196960, IMG submission 183187) | Soil microbial communities from Anza Borrego desert, Southern California, United States - S3+v_5 | ecosystem: Environmental > Terrestrial > Soil > Desert | place: USA: California | collected... | reverse complement strand
CTCCGCGGCGAGCGGAATGACGCTCACGATGAGCATGCCGACTCCGATGAGCGCCAGATCGCGCGTCAGCGATGCGCTGCGACTGAGCGCGCGAGACGTATCGAGCTGCGCGCCGACACGTACGGTGTCGGAGGCGGCGTGCTCGAAACCGCGACGCTCCACCAGCCAGGCTGTGCCGACACCGAGGGCGAGGAGCACCCACCCCAGCCACGCCCACTGCACCACGAAGAACGCCGGCGCAGCGGCGCAGACCAGCAGTGCGGGAATCACCGCCGGCTGCCATCGCGTGGCCACCACACCGCCCTCGGTTCTCACGCCCGAGGCCTCCGCCGGTACGTGAGATCGCGGATGTCGCGTCCCTTCGCGATCCCCTTCCGCTCGAACGCCGTCATGACGCGGCCATCGAAGCGCTCCGCCCAGTCGCCCTCGAAAGCCCGCTCGAACAGCGGGTCGGCATCCAGCACGTCCCGCATCTGCAGCGCGTAGTCCTCCCAGTCGGTCGCGAGGCGCAGGACGCCGCCGTCGCGCAGCGCTCGAGCGGCGGTCTCGCCGAAGCCGGGTCGGATCAGACGCCGCTTGGTGTGCTTGTTCTTGTGCCAGGGATCGGGGAAGAAGATCCAGATCTCCGCCGCCGCGCCCTCGGGCAGATACGAGGACAGCACCTCGGGAGCGTTCGCCTCGACGAGTCGCAGGTTGCGGGCGCCCTCGCGGTCTGCATCGAGCATCGTGCGAGCGAGTCCCGCTCGGAACACCTCGACCGCGAGGAAGTCGTCTTCTGGACGTGTCGTCGCCGCTGAGACGATCGCGTGCCCCTGCCCGGAGCCGATCTCGACGTACAGCGCGCCCGCCCGGCCGTACGCTTCGGCCGGGTCCAGGCGCGCCTCCGGGTGCACCGACGTCCAGGCGACGTCGCGCGGCACGTCGAGCAGATAGAGGGGCGCGAGCTCCTCGAACGCGCGCTCCTGCGCCTCGGACATCCGGCCGCTGCGGCGCACGAAGGACACCGGTTCGTCACGGAAGGTGCGAGGTTCGGGCATGGTTCCAGGGTAGTCGCGCGGCAACCCGTCACTTCGCCGGGCGAGCACGACCGCGCCGGATCATCACGTCACGCCGGCGTCGTCACGAAGTCGATGAGCTCTTCGACCCTGCCGAGCAGAGCAGGCTCGAGGTCGCGGTACGACTTCACCCTGCTCAGGATGTGCTGCCAGGCGCGGGCGGTGTCGGCCTGCGTCTCGTGGGGCCAGCCGAACGCACGGCAGATGCCGGTCTTCCAGTCCGTGCCCCTCGGGATCTCCGGCCACCGGGCGATGCCGAGCGCCTGCGGTGTGACGCACTGCCAGACGTCGACGAAGGGGTGCCCCACGATGCGCACGTGCTTCCCGTGCGGCCCGCGGGCGACGGCATCGGCGATCCGCGACTCCTTCGACCCCGGAACGAGATGGTCCACCAGCACGCCGTAGCGCCGCGTGGCGCTGGGAGGCTCCTCGGCCAGCAGTCCGTCGAGCAGGTCGACCCCCTGCAGGAACTCGACCACGACGCCCTCGACCCGCAGATCGTGTCCCCAGACCTTCTCGACGAGTTCAGCGTCGTGCTTGCCCTCCACGAGGATGCGGCTCGGAAGCGCGACCCTGGCGCGCTGATCGGCGACGGCGAACGAGCCGGATGCCGTGCGGCGAGGAGACTTCGCGCTCGGCGCGGGGACGGTCAGGCGCACGGCCGCGCCGTCGATGAGGAAACCGCCGCCGAGCGGGAAGAGCCGCCTGCGACCGGTGCGATCCTCGAGCTCGACGGTGCCCGACTGCACGCGCGTCACCGCCCCGCAGAACCCGTCGTCAGCGACCTCCACGACGAGATCCAGTTCCGCCGGCACCTGCGGCACCGGCTTCACGGCGCGCTCGCGCCAGCCTGCGGCGAGGACATCCGAACCATACCTGTCGTCCATGCCTTCCAGCGTATGTGTCTCCGCTGACGGCGAACGGCGATCCGGCTCCGGAACCTGTCGCGTGTCGGCCGGTGTGCATAGACTCATGGGCATGGTGCACGGCTGCCGGTCGGAGGGAACGCTATGAGGACTCGGGGGCTGACTCTGGCCGCGCTGACCGCCGCCGTGCTGGCCGTCGCCCTGTCGGCGGGCTCCGCGTCGGCGACCGACCCGCTCACTCTGGACGCGGGCTACGTCACCGACGACGCGGGGGTACTGAGTGCCGAGGAGCGCGAAGCGGTCGAGTCCCGGTTGCAGGAGCTCACCGAGAGCTCCGACGCCGACCTCTTCGTCGTCCTCGTCGACGAATTCACATCGCCGTCCGACCGGGTCGCATGGGCCGACGCCGTCGCGGAATCCAACAACCTCGGCCCGGAGCAGTATCTGCTGGCCGTGGCGGTGGAGCAGCGCAGCTATTACATCTCCGCCGCGGCCGGCGGACCGCTGAGCGACGGCAAGCTCGACGACGTCGAGGAGAAGATCCAGCCGCTGCTCGCAGAGAACGACTGGGATGGCGCCGTCATCCTCGCCGCCGACGAGATCCAGGGCGACGGCGGCGCCGGAGCCCTGCGCGTGGTGCTCATCGTCGCCGGAATCGCTGCCGTAGCACTCCTGATCTGGCTGGTGGTCCGGCTCATCGCGAGGGCAAGACGCAACGCCGCCATCCGCGAGCGAGGCGCGATGCCCGCACAACCCGATCCGAACGACCCCTTCTCGACCCTCACCGATGAACAGGTCGAGACCCAGGCGGGATCCGCTCTCGTGAGGGCCGACGATGCGATCACATCGAGCCGAGAAGAACTGGGCTTCGCCGTGGCGCAGTTCGGCGACGGCGCGACCGCCGAGTTCAGCCGTGCGATCGAGATCGCGAAGGCCAAGATGTCGGAGGCGTTCGATCTGCGTCAGAAGCTCGACGATGAGATCGAGGACTCCGTTCACGACCGACGCGCCTGGCACATCCGCATCATCCGGATCTGCGATGAGATCGACGAGGCGCTCGAGGCCAACGCTGAGGCCTTCGACCAGCTGCGTCAGCTCGAGCAGAACGCGCCAGAGGCGCTGGAGCGCGTGCGCTCGGCGCGCGCCGATGTGCAGTCGGTGCTGACGGGCGCCGCTCCCGCCCTGGCGGCGCTGACCGCGACCTACGACGCATCGGCCCTGGCCACGGTGACGGACAACCCTGCCCAGGCGCAGGAGCGCGCCGCCCTCGCTGATCGTTCCATCGCGCTCGCCGACGAGGCGATCGCGGCAGGCCGCACCGGCGAGGCGGCATTCGCGATACGCACCGCCGAGCAGTCGATCGCACAGGCCACTCAGCTGGTGCAGGCGATCACCGATCTCGGATCGGAACTCGGCGACATCGAGACGCGCGCTCAGGCGCTCGTCGTCGAGCTGCAGAGCGATCTGGCTGCCGCGCAGCAGCTCCCCGACGCGGGAGGCGCGATCTCCGCCGCAGTGGCTTCGACGTCCGAGCTGCTGCAGCACGCGCAGGCGAGCCTCAACGCCACTCCGCGCAGCCCGCACCGCACCCTCGAGGCGCTGACCGCCGCCGATATGCAGATCGACGCCGCCATCGCACAGGGTCGAGAGAGCGTGGAACGTGCTCGCCGGGTGCAGCAACTGCTCGGGCAGACGCTGGCGCAGGCGAACTCCGAGATACGCGCGGCACGGGAGTACATCGAGACGAGACGCGGCACGGTCGGCTCGACGGCTCGCACTCGCCTCTCCCAGGCGGAGGCCGGTCTCACGCAGGCGCTGCAGCTGCAGAACGCGAATCCGGAAGCGGCGCTGACCCAGGCAGGTCACGCCCTGGAACTCGCACGACAGGCAGTCTCCTCTGCGCAGGCCGACGTCGCCTCGTACAATCCGATGCGCTACGAGGACGACGGCTGGGGCGGTGGGCTGTTCGGCGGCTCGAGCTCGCGGTCCAGCGGTTCAGGCCTCGGTGGCGACATCCTGGGTGGCATCATCGGCGGACTCCTGTCCGGCGGTGGCGGTGGCGGTGGCTCGTCACGTCGCAGCAGCTGGCGCTCCAGCGGCGGCGGAGGCTTCCGCAGCTCGGGCTTCGGAGGCGGCGGGCGTTCCGGCGGCGGACGCAGCGGGCGTTCCGGAGGTGGGCGCTTCTGATCGACACCGGAACTCACGCACAGACCTCGACCAAGACCCTCTGAAAGGAAATCACCATGGCAAAGCAGTCCATCTTCGGGCGCATCTCGACCCTCGTCCGAGCCAACATCAACTCCCTCCTCGACTCCGCCGAGGACCCGCAGAAGATGATCGACCAGCTCGTCCGCGACTACACGAACAGCATCGCCGACGCCGAGGCCGCCATCGCGGAGACCATCGGCAATCTGCGCCTGCTCGAGCGCGATCATGAAGAAGACCTCCAGGCCGCGAAGGACTGGGGCAACAAGGCCCTGGCCGCGAGCCGCAAGGCCGACGAGCTGCGCACCGCAGGCAACACCGCGGATGCCGACAAGTTCGACAGCCTCGCCAAGATCGCCCTGCAGCGCCAGATCGGCGAGGAGCGCGACGCCAGGACGGCAGAGCCGACCATCGCCGCGCAGACGGAGATCGTCGACAAGCTGAAGACCGGCCTCAACGGGATGAAGGAGAAGCTCGGCGAGCTGAAGTCCAAGCGCAGCGAGCTGCTCGCCCGCGCCAAGGTCGCCGAGGCTCAGACCAAGGTGCAGGACGCGGTCTCGTCGATCAACGTCCTCGACCCGACCAGCGAGCTGGGCCGGTTCGAAGACAAGGTCCGTCGCCAGGAGGCTCTTGCGCAGGGCAAGGTCGAGCTCGCCGCTTCCAGCCTCGACGCGCAGTTCGAGAGCCTCGATGACCTCGGAGAGCTGACCGAGGTCGAAGCCCGCCTCGCTGAGCTCAAGGCCGGCGGCAGCGCGCCGCGAGCCGCCATCGAAGGCTCCTGACCCACTCGGCGGGTGCCCCGGGCTGCGCGTCCGGGGCATCCGCCCTTCGCTTGTTCGGAGGCATCCATGGTGCGTTTCCTCGTCGTTCCACAGTGGCAGGGATCGCCCTCGCCGCGAGCCATGCTGCTCGTCGACGGTGCCTCCGCGATCGCCGGCGATCTTCCGCGCGCGGCGACCACCGTGCTGGATGTTCCCGTTGAAGCAGGAGAAGCGCTCGGCACCGGTGTTCGCCGGCTCAGCTCTCTCCGGCGCACCCAGGAGCTGGTCCGCGAGCACAGCGGGCTCGACACCGTCGTGATCGGCGGCGACTGCAGTGTGACCGTCGCGGCTATCGCCGCCCTCCCATCCGGGACCGACGACCTCGCCGTGGTGTGGTGCGACGCGCATCCCGACCTTCATACGCCCGAGACTTCGCCGTCCGGCGCGTTCTCCGGCATGGCGCTGCGCGCGGTGCTGGGCGAGGGAGAACCACAACTCGTCCTTTCTCCCGGTATCCCCCGGGATCGGATCATCGCGGTCGGCATGCGCTCGCCCGATGAGGAGGAGCTCCGAGAACTCGACACCCTCACGCGACTGTCCGTCGCCGAGCTCGACCGGATCGACGCGCTCGCCGACGCGGTGGAGGCCACGGGTGCCTCCCGCGTCTGGGTGCATATCGACGTCGATGTGCTCGACCCGGCCCACATCGCCGGCGTCTCGTCAGCCGAGCCGTTCGGCGTCTCGCCGGCGACCCTCGCCGCCGCTGTTCGCCGGCTGCGGGAGCGGGTGCCGCTGGCGGGGGCGACCATCGCGGGATTCGCGCCGCGCACCCCGCCCGATGCGGTGGACGATCTCGGCGCCCTGCTGCGCCTGGTGGGAGCCGTCGCGTGACGGTCGACTGGCGGCCCGCTGCCGAGGCAGCACTTGCGCGCGGCCGACGCCTGGATCGACGTATCCCGTCGTTCCTCCTCCGATCCCCGATCAGCCGTGCCGGCTACTGGTGGGGCACCGCCATCGGATGGATCTGGGGCTCGCTGTGGAGCACCGGGCGCGTCGAGCGGCGCCAGGGTTTGTGGATCTTCCGCGGGATGCCGAGCTGGACATTCAACCGTGGCGGCGTCTGCGTCGGCGGATGCTTCCTCACCGGCGATGTTCCGCCGAGCGAAGCGATCCTGCGTCATGAGGCGGTTCACAAAGCACAGTGGCTGCGTTACGGCTTCCTCATGCCGTTTCTCTATCTGATCGCGGGCCGCGATCCGATGCGGAACCGCTTCGAGATCGAAGCGGGGCTCGAAGACGGCAATTACGTGCGCGGCGGACGCTGAGGCGGATCACACCGGCATCGGCGGCACTCGCGCCGATGGGACCTCAGCGATCGACGGGCAGCAGTCCGAACCGCTCCGGCGCATGGATCGTCGACGGCTTCACACCGAGCCCGGTCGTGAGGTGGTCGACGATGTCGGCCGTGCCCAGGTAGCCGCCGAGCAACGTGACCCTGGTCTCGAGATCGTCGCCGCAGAGCATCTCATCGGCCCACGCGCAGGCCGCACGCGCCAGCGCCTCGCCGGGCGCACACGATCGGCCGCTACCGGGAGCGCCCGAACGCGATCGCCTGGAGAGCCACGTGACGGTCATGCGAGCGGGGGCATCGATGAATCCGATGTCGTCCGTCTCGGGTACTTCGATGAAGATCCGCCCCGACGCGCAGAGCGGGAGAGTCGCCAGGAAGACCTCGAGGTCGGCGAGCGAGTGCTCGTCCGCCGTCACCAGGTGGTGGGCGCGTCGACGAGCGGCACGACGCTGCGAGCGCGTGGTGATCGTGTCGAGGGAGGTGTCCATGGTTCCCTCATCGTACCATCCGTGAAGGGTTGCCTAACCTATTCCGCGACAAACCGGATGCTCAGGCCGATTCGACGAGCGTCTCGTGCAGAGCAGTCAGCTCGTCATCGCTCATACCGTTCGCTCGCAGGTAGCCGGCCGCGGATCCCCATCGCTCATCGACCCGATCCAGCAAGGCCCGCATCACCTCGGCGGGCGACTGCGTCGCGAGAGCGACTGCGTGCACGGCCTCAGGGTGATGGGCACGGATGTAGGCGGCGACCCGCCGCGACCGTTCCGCGGGAAGCTGGGATTCCGTGAGCGCGTAATCGGCGATGATCGCCTCGCGATCGGCCTCGACAGCAGCCAGCGCCAATGCCACCGTGACGCCTGTCCTGTCCTTGCCGACCGTGCAGTGCACCAGTGTCGGTGCCCCCTGCGCGATGATGCGGATCGCGGCGACCAGCCGCTCGCCACTCTCCTCCAGCAGATGCACATAGAGATCGTCAAGGCTCGTGTCCGCCTCGAAGAAGGAGCGCACCGACCCCAGGAACAGCGGCAGGTGGGTGGTGTCCGGTCCCGGTATCTCCGTCGGCTCGGCGGCGACCTCCTCGCTGTCACGCAGATCGACGATGTGCCTCACCCGAGCACGCAGAGCTTCAGCGCCGGTTGCGGTGGCTCCCGAGAGCTGTCCGGATCGCAGCAGCTTCCCGCTGCGGATCCGCCCCCCGGCCGCCGGCATCCCTCCGACGTCCCTGACGTTGGTGACTCCTTCGACGTCGAGGATCGTCATGCCGGCGCCTGAGCCTGCGGTTGCCGCGGCGGAACCGGATAACGCCCCGCGACCACGATGCGGTTGAACGCGTTGATCGACACACATGCCCAGCTCAGTGCCGCGTATTCCTTCTCGGTGAAGACGGCCCCGACGCGGTCGTAGACGTCGTCGGAGATGCCGTCCTCGGCGATGAAGGTGAACGCCTCGGCGAGTTCGAGAGCCGCGCATTCTCGCTCGCTGAAGACCCCGCTCTCGCGCCACGCAGGGATCTGCGTGATCGTGTCGACATCCATGCCGGCAGCTGTGGCCCGGTCCACGTGGATGCGGGTGCAGTAGGCGCATCCGTTCAGCTGCGAGCAGTGGATCATGACGATCTCTTTGAGGCGGTCGTCGATGCCGTTCGCGGCGCAGATCTCGCCGACGGTCTTCGAGAATGCGTCCAGTGCGCGGTACGCGGCCGGCTCGGTCTTCGAGAGGTGAACTCGGGTCTCGCTCATGGCTCCAGCATATTCGCTCGCCCCCAGAGCGAGCCCGTCCAGGAACGGGCAGACCAAATGCGAAGTGCCAAGCTCGGGCGCGTTGAATCCATCAGATAGACCAGTTTGACCCGATTCCTTTCCGCACAATGCTCTCGCATTTCCCGCATCCGCCGTTGCAGGAGCAGAATAACCCCGTGGCGATCGACATCAGCGAGTTCAGCTATCTTCCCGCGCAGGCCGAGACTCTGGGCGTCGCGGCACCCGCCGTCGAACGCCTCGATCTTCCGCTCGCCGACGGCCGCACGGTGAGCGCCCTCCGGTACGGCGCGAACGCGCCGCGCGTGACGCTCCTGCACGGGGCAGGGCTCAACGCCCACACCTGGGACACCACGATCCTGGCTCTGCAGCAGCCGGCACTCGCGATCGACCTCGCCGGGCACGGCGACTCATCTTGGCGAGATGATCTCGACTATTCGCCCCGCACCCTCGCCGGAGACGTGGCCGTGGCGCTGGAGGCATGGACGGACGCACCCCAGCTGATCGTCGGGCAGTCGCTCGGCGGACTCACCGGAGCCGCCCTCGCCGCAACCCGGCCGGACCTCGTGCGCGAACTGCTCGTCATCGACATCACCCCCGGCATCGATGTCAACGCCGGCCCCGCAGCGCTGCGCGAGTTCTACGCCGGGCCCACGGATTTCGCCACTCGCGACGAACTCGTGGACCGTGCCATCGCACTCGGTTTCGGCGGCAGCAGAGCCGACACGGAGCGAGGGGTCTTTCTCAACACCCGCGTTCGCGACGACGGCAGAGTCGAGTGGAAGCACCACTTCGCCCATCTCGCGGCCCAGACGCTGGCCGCGCACGACGCCGGCGCCGCCACAAACCGATCGCGGCTGCACGAGACCGGCTGGGATGACCTGGCGAAGGTCTCGGCTCCCATCACGCTGGTCCGCGCGGCCCGCGGCTTCGTCAGCCCGGAGGATGCCGACCGCTTCCAGCGTCGCATCCCTGGGTCCCGGGTGCTGACGCTGGACGCGACCCACAACGTGCAGGAGACCGCTCCGGCCGAGCTCGCGGCTGTCATCGGAGCCGCATCCCCCGCAGTGTCCGGAATGTGACGCTCCGTTCCGGCGGCCATCCCCACCCCATCGACTCATCCCTAGGCTCGACCCACATCCGGCACACAGCAATTGCCGAACCGAGAGGATCGCATCCATGTTCCGACGCACCCGACGCATCGCACTGATCTCCACACTCGCCGCAGCCGCCGTGGTCCTCAGCGCCTGCGCAGGATCGCCCGAGCCGGAGGCCACTTCCACCGGCGAGCCCGACCCTGACGCCACCCTCGCCGTCGGCCTCGTGCTCGAGCCGACGAATCTCGACATCCGGCACACGAGCGGTGCCGCCCTCGAGCAGATCCTCATCGACAACATCTACGAGGGCCTGGTCACCCGCACCGAGGACAACAAGATCGAGCCGCGGCTCGCCTCAGATTACGAGGTCTCGGACGACGGCCTGACGTACACGTTCACGCTGAACGACGGCATCACCTTCCACAACGGCGCCGCGCTGACGTCGGCGGACGTCGTCGCGTCCTACGAGGCCGTCCGCACAGACGCGACACTGCAGGGCAATTCCGACTTCGCCGCCGTCGCCTCCATCACCGCACCCGACCCTGCCACCGTGTCGATCGTGCTCACGGAGCCCAACCAGAACTTCCTCTTCTCGCTCACCGGCCCGGCGGGACTCGTCTTCCAGACCGGTGACACCACTGACTTGAAGACGGCCGAGAACGGAACCGGTCCCTTCACGCTCACGCGGTGGAACAAGGGCAGTTCCATCACCCTCGCCCGCAACGAGGCCTATTGGGGCGAAGCCGCCGGCGTCGCCGAGGTCGAGTTCCAGTACATCCCCGACTTCACCGCCGGCGTGAACAACGCGCTCGACGGAGGCGTTCAGGTGCTCACCGCAGTGGATCCGAATCTCGCCTCCCAGCTCGAGGACTCGGGCAACTTCACGCTGACGACCGGACGCACCACCGACAAGGCGACCTTGGCGTTCAACAACGCCAAGGCACCGCTCGACGACATACGCGTCCGCGAGGCGCTGCGACTCGCCATCGACCACGAGGCCCTGGTCGACGCCGTCGGTGCGGGCTCCACGCTGTACGGTCCGATCCCGGAGCTCGACCCTGGCTACGAGGACCTCTCCGACGTCGTCACGTACGATCCCGAGCGCGCCAAGGAGCTTCTCGCCGAGGCAGGCCACGAGGACCTCGAGCTGACACTCACCATCCCGTCGTTCTACGGCACGACGGTGCCGAAGGTGCTCATCTCGGACTTCAACGAGATCGGCGTCACCCTCGAGGTGGAGTCGGTCGAATTCCCGGCATGGCTCGAAGACGTCTACAGCAACCACGACTACGACCTCAGTTTCGTGCTGCACGTCGAGCCGCGGGACTTCGGCAACTTCGCAGACCCGGAGTATTACTTCGGATATGACAACGCCGATGTCCAGCGGCTCTACGCCGAGGCGCTGACCGAGGTCGATCCCGATGCCTCCGCCGAGCTTCTCGCCGAGGCCGCCCGTCTCGTATCCGAGGATCACGCGGTCGACTGGCTGTACAACGGTGCGACCATCACCGCTGTCAGCCACGAGGTGACCGGCTTCCCGAAGGACTCCATCAACTCCCGCATCAACCTGGCAGGCGTCAGCGTCCTCTCGGAGAAGTAGCCCCCACCCATGCTCCGCTACGCGATCGTCCGAGGGGCCCTGCTCATCGCAGGGCTCCTCGTGTCGAGCGTGCTCATCTTCCTGACGCTGCGGGTGTTCCCCGGCGACGTCGCCCAGCTCATCGCCGGCACGCAGGCATCGCCCGATCAGGTCGACGCGCTGCGTGAGTCCCTGGGGCTGAACCGCCCCCTCGTCACCCAGTACACCGACTGGATCGGCGGCATCTTCCGCGGCGACCTCGGCACCTCGCTGCTCTCCGGCGCGTCCGTCGGGGAGGAGCTGTTCCTCAAGGCGCAGGTGACCATACCCCTCGGCATCATGGCGCTTGTGATCGCATTGCTGATCGCCGTGCCGTTCGGCATCCTCGCCGCTCTCCTGCGCGGACGCCGCGGCGGTACCGCGCTCAGCGTCGGCGCGCAGGCGCTGGCCGCCGTTCCGGTGGTCTGGGCGGGGATGATGCTCGTCGTGGTGTTCTCGGTCTGGCTCGGGTGGCTCCCGCCTCAGGGTTTCCCCCGCACCGGCTGGTCGACCCCATGGCGGGCGATCCAATCGCTGCTGCTCCCCGCGCTCACGATCGGCATCGTGGAGGGGGCGATGCTGATGCGGTTCGTCCGCAGTGCCACACTGCAGGCGGCCGGCCAGGATTTCGTCCGGACGGCGGCCGCGAAAGGACTCACCCGCACCCGTGCCCTCATCCAGCACGGCATCCCGGCGGTCGGGCTCTCCATCGTCACGGTGCTCGGACTGCAGGTCGCAGGGATCATCGTCGGGTCGGTCGTCATCGAGCAGCTGTTCACGCTCCCCGGTGTCGGGCGGATGCTCGTCGCCGATGTCGGCACCCGCGACCTGATCAAGGTGCAGAGCGAGCTTCTCGTGCTGACCGGGTTCGTCCTGATCGTCGGGTTCCTCGTGGATCTCGTCCACCGCTCGATCGATCCTCGACAGCGGGAGGCCTCATGATCCCCCGCTGGCTGCGTCGACTCTGGGCGACGCCGACGGGTCGGTTCGGCCTCGTCGTCGTCGCGCTGATGGCCCTGACAGCCGTCGTCTCCCTCGCGTGGACACCGTTCGACCCTCAGTACTCCGATGTCCGGAACAGGTGGGCAGTGCCGAGCTGGCCGCATGTGCTCGGCACCGACGACACAGGGCGCGACATCCTGAGCCTGATCATGGCGGGAGCGCGCACGACCCTGTTCGTCAGCCTCGGAGCCGGCGTCATCGCCACCGTCGTGGGGATCGCCCTGGCAGCGCTCGGAGCTCTCACCGCAAGATGGCTCCGTGAGACCATCGCGATCCTCGTGGACATCCTCATCGCCTTCCCGGTCCTGATCATCGCCATGATGATCTCCTCGGTGTGGGGCGGTTCGCTCTGGGTGGTGATCTGGGCCGTCGGCATCGGCTTCGGCGTCAACATCGCACGAGTCACCCGGCCCGAGCTGCGACGAGTCCAGCAGAGCGACTTCGTACTCGCCGGCCGGGCCGCGGGTCTCACCGCGGGACAGAGCCTCGCGCGGCATCTGCTGCCGAATGTCGCCCCGGTGTTCATCGTGCAGCTGTCGTGGTCGATGGCCGTGGCCGTCCTCGCAGAGGCCGGGCTGTCCTACCTCGGCTTCGGAGCGTCTGTGGTCGAGCCGTCCTGGGGTATCCTCCTCGCGGATCTGCAACGGTACATCGGCGTGCACCCGCTCTCGGTCGTCTGGCCGGGACTGGCGATCACCATCACGGTGCTCGCGCTCAACCTGCTCGGTGACGGGCTGCGAGAAGCGACCGATCCGACCATTCGCCATCGATCCGGCCCGCGAGCACCGGCGCAGACCCACACGCCGGAGGTGGTTGCATGAGCCTCGAGATCGAGAACCTCGTCATCGACATCGATGGTCGTCGAGTCGTCGACGGCATCTCGTTCACGGTCGCCGACGGTGCCCGCCTCGGGTTGATCGGCGAATCCGGATCCGGGAAGTCCCTCACCGCCCTCGCGATCCTGGGACTTCTTCCGGACGGCGCCAGTGCGGGCGGCAGCATCCGCTGGAATGGAACCGAGCTCATCGGGATGCCCGATCGCCGGCTCGCCGAGCTTCGGGGCGACGAGATCGGCATCGTGTTCCAGGAGCCACGCACTGCATTGAACCCGATCCGTACCGTGGGGAGGCAGATCGCGGAGTCCATCCGCATCCACGAGCGCATCGGTCGCCGAGACGCGCGGCAGCGGGCCATCGCGGAGGCCGCTCGGGTCCGGCTTCCCGAGCCGGAGACGATCGTCGACCGGTATCCGCACCAGCTGTCCGGCGGTCAGCGCCAGCGCGTCGCCATCGCGATGGCACTCGCCTGCCGCCCGCGCCTTCTCATCGCCGACGAGCCGACCACGGCCCTCGACGTCACGATTCAGGCAGAGATCCTGTCGCTGCTCCTCTCCCTGGTCGAGGAAGAGGGCATGTCGCTGGTCTTCATCACCCACGACCTTGCTGTGCTGTCTCAGGTCGCAACCGACGGGGTCGTCCTCGAGCACGGCCGGGTCATCGAGAAGGCGTCGGTCAGCACCCTGCTCAGCGCCCCGACCTCGCCGGTCACCCAGGGACTGCTGCGCGATGCGACGGCGACCCTGTGGCGCCCTGGGGGAGGTGCGTGATGAACATCATCGAGGCGCGGGGCCTGCGGCGCGACTACTTCGCCCCGAAGCGCTCCCCCTTCGAGAGGTCACGGACGCAGACGGCACTCGCCCCGACCGACCTCGACGTCGCCGAGGGCACCTCCCTCGGCATCATCGGCGAGTCCGGCTCCGGAAAATCGACGCTGATCCGTCTGCTGCTGGGTCTGGACCGGCCGACAGCCGGGATCGTGAGTGTCGCCGGCCGAGAGGTGGACGCGGCGGCCTCCGCCCGATCGCTGCACTGGCTTCGCCGGGCGACAGGCCTGGTGTTCCAGGACCCGTATGCCTCACTGGACCCGAGGATGACGACGGCGCAGATCATCGGCGAACCGCTGTGGGCGCTGGACATCGACGGTGACCACTCCGCACGGATCGCCGAGGTGCTCACTCAGGTGGGGCTCGAGCCTTCGATGGCGGCGCGGTATCCGCACGAGTTGTCCGGCGGGCAGCGTCAGCGCATCGCGCTGGCACGCGCGATCGTGCACCGACCTCGGATCCTCGTCGGGGATGAGCCGCTCTCGGCGCTCGACGTCACCGTCCGGGCGCAGATCCTCGAACTGCTCGCTGAGCTGCGACGCACGTCGGATCTCACCCTGCTGCTCGTCTCTCACGACATCGGCGTCGTGCAGAATCTGTGCGACGAGGTGGTCGTCATGAAGGACGGCGTGATCGTCGAGCGCGGGACGACGACGAAGGTGCTCTTGGATCCGCAGCACGAGTACACCAGGCGCCTGCTTGCCGCGATTCCCGTCATTCCAGGTCGGTGATCCGAGTCACCGGCCGCGTCCGATGATCCGGCGGCGGCGCTTGCCGGTCGGCCGCAGCGACCGCTGCAGGTACACCGTGCCGAGCGAGCGGCCGAACTTGAACCCGACCCGCCCCATCCGGCCGACCTCGACGAACCCGAGCCGCGTGTGCAGACGAATCGACGCCTCAGCACCGGTGTCGCTGATGACGGCCACGATCTCGCGGAGCCCGATCCGCTCGCACTCCTGGATGAGCGCCTGCAGCAACGCCGCCCCGAGTCCCTTGCCGGTGGCCCCGGGCCCGAGGTAGATCGAGTCTTCGACGGTGTAGCGGTAGGCCGTCTTGCTTGCCCACGGCTGTGCGAGCGCGTACCCCAGGATCTCGCCGGACGGCGACGCCGCGACGAGGAAGGGAAGCCCGAGTCGTGACAGCAGAGCGAACTTCTCCCGCCAGTACCGGATGCTGCTGCGACGCTCGTCGAAGGTCACGACCGAGTTGCTCACGAAATGGTTGTAGATCTCCCTGATGTGCGGGAGGTCGGTGGCGCGCGCGGGTCTGATCGCGTACGAGAACACTTCCGGGCCCGGGTCGGGACGGCGCAGGTGGCGTGGGATGCGGCGGCGGCGATCGCCCGGTTCGAACTGCATGGGCTCAGCCTAGAGAACCGTGGGGCTCGCCTTCGACCCGCCAGTCGACGGGCGCGACGCCCGCGGTCTCGAGCAGGGCATTCACCCGCGAGAACGGTCGCGACCCGAAGAAGCCGCGACTCGCGGACAGCGGCGACGGGTGCGCCGACGCGACAACCGGCGTCGATCCGAGCATCGGCTGCAGATTCGCGGCATCCCTGCCCCAGAGGACGGCGACAAGCGGCTGCTCCCGCGCGACCAGCGTCCGTATGGCGAGCTCGGTGACCTGCTCCCAGCCCCAACCACGATGGGATGCCGGCGCCCCCGGGCGCACCGTGAGCACCCTGTTCAGCAGGAGCACTCCCTGGTCGCTCCAGGCGGTGAGATCGCCGTGGGGCGCGGGCGGGATGCCGAGGTCGCTCTCGCGCTCCTTGTAGATGTTGGTCAGGCTGCGCGGCAACGGGCGCACGTGGCGCTCGACGGCGAAGGAGAGCCCGATCGCGTGCCCCGGCGTCGGATACGGGTCCTGACCTGCGATGAGGACGCGCACCCGGTCGAGCGGACGCTGAAACGCTCGCAGAACGTGCCGTCCGTCGGGCAGATAGCCGCGGCCTTCGGCCTGCTCCGCTCGCAGCCGATCGCCGAGTTCGGCGATGACACCCTGCACCGGGGCGAGCGCGTCTGCCCACCCCGCATCGATCGAACCGTCGGAGGCGAGCTCCGCGAGAGTCTTCGGCACGGATCAGCCGTCGAGGCGCACGCGCAACGGGCCTCTGGCGAGCAGGTGGTGAGCGGATTGCGCGACGGGGCGCATGGTGACGAGGTCGAGGTTGACGTGTCCCGGCGCGTTCAGTGCGTAGACGATGACGTCGGCGACGTCCTCCGCGACGAGCGGCGCCTCCACCCCCGAGTACACGGCCTCCGCGGCGACCGCGTCGCCACCGAGCCGGTTGAGCGTGAACTCCTCGGTGTGCACCATGCCCGGAGCGACCTCCACGACCCGGATCGGCTCGCCGTTGAGTTCTTGACGGAGCACCCGCACCACCATCGCCTCGGCGGCCTTGGCTGCGTTGTATCCGCCTCCTCCTGGGTAGGCGACCTGCGCCGCGGTCGAGGTCACGAAGACCGTGTCCGCATGACCGTCCTCATCGGCTGCGCGGCGGAGCAGTGGCAGCAGGCCGGCCACGAGCCTCTGTGTGGCCACGACGTTGACGTCGAACATCCACTGCCAGTCGTCGATCGCGGCATCCTCGACCCGATCGGTGCCCCGCGCACCTCCCGCGACCTGCACGAGAGCGTGCACCGGGCCGGTCGCCTCCAGTTCACCCACGAGCGCGGTGACGGCCGCCGGATCCGTGAGGTCGCAGGCGATCGCCGACGCCCCGGTTTCGGCGACGAGTGCGGCCAGCCGCGCCTCGCGTCGGGCGACGCCGACGACGTCCCACCCGGCGGCTCTCAGGGCGCGAACGGTCGCCGCGCCGATCCCCGAGCTCGCACCAGTCACCACTGCACGCCTGTTCACCATGCCTCCACCGTACGACGCTCCGCCCCGATTCGGCGTCACCGACTGTTACGTCACATGTCCGCACCGTTGTTGACAGACCTCTGACTTCCGTACTCTCGCTGAAACGGCATCCGCCACCCGACCTTCCGACCGTTCCAGGGGGAACACATGTCCGCACCCGACACCTGGCGTTTCGAGACCAAGCAGATCCACTCCGGCGCAGCGCCCGATCCGGTGACCAAGGCTCGCGCCACGCCCATCTACCAGACGACGTCCTACGTCTTCGACAATGCCGACCACGCGGCGAACCTGTTCGCCCTCGCGGAGTTCGGAAACATCTACACCCGCATCCAGAACCCGACCCAGGACGTGCTCGAGCAGCGCCTCGCCGCACTCGAAGGGGGCACCGGCGCCCTCGTCCTGTCCAGCGGTCAGGCGGCGACGACCTTCGCGGTGCTCAACATCGCCGAGGCCGGCGATCACTTCGTCGCATCGAGCTCGATCTACGGCGGCACCTACAACCTCTTCAAGTACACCCTCGCCAAGCTGGGCGTCGAGGTCACGTTCGTGGAGAACCAGGATGACCCCGAGGAGTGGCGTCGCGCCGTCCGCCCGAACACCAAGCTCTTCTTCGCGGAGACGATCGGCAACCCGCAGATCAACGTGCTCGACATCCGCTCCGTCGCCGACGTCGCACACGAGAGCGGCCTGCCGCTGATCGTCGACAACACGATCGCCACCCCGTACCTCATCCGTCCGTTCGAGCACGGCGCCGACATCGTCGTGCACTCGGTCACGAAGTTCCTCGGCGGCCACGGCACGACCATCGGCGGCGTCGTCATCGACGGCGGGAAGTTCGAGTGGTCCAAGAACGTCGACAAGTTCCCCGGGCTCACCGTTCCCGATCCGTCGTACCACGGTGCGAGCTACACAGCAGCGGTCGGCGACGGGCTCGCCTACATCATCAAGGCCCGCGTGCAGTTGCTGCGCGACCTCGGCTCGGCGATCTCGCCGCAGAGCGCCTGGAATCTCATCCAGGGCATCGAGACGCTTTCGCTGCGGATCGAGCGGCACGTGCAGAACGCGCAGGAGATCGCCGAGTGGCTCGACAACCGCGACGACGTCGCCGCTGTCAACTACTCCGGCCTGCCGTCGTCGCCGTGGTACGCCACGGCGAACGAGTATGCCCCGAAGGGCGTCGGCGCCGTGCTGTCGTTCGAGCTCAAGGGCGGCGTCGAGGCCGGCCGCGAATTCGTGAACAGCCTTTCGCTCTTCAGCCACCTCGCGAACATCGGCGACGTCCGTTCGCTGGTCATCCACCCGGCATCCACGACCCACGCCCAGCTGACGCCGGAGCAGCAGCTCACCGCCGGCGTCACGCCCGGTCTCGTGCGACTCTCGGTCGGACTCGAGAACATCGACGACCTCAAGGCCGACCTCGACCAGGCTCTCGCCGCGGCCCGTCGCGTCTCGGAGGCCGCTCGCGCCTGACGCTGGTTCCGCTCTCGCACAGGATGCCCCGGACCGCTGCGGTCCGGGGCATCCGGCGTTCGTGGGGGCGGCCGGCGTTTCGCGGCATCCGGGCATGGAAGAAGACAGGCGCCGGTCTCCACGCCTCAGAACCGACGATTGTCTTCTTTCGT
>Ga0196960_10000333_pt1 | contig 17859 bp, 25 predicted proteins | sample S3v_5metaG_FD_183187 | JGI IMG/M metagenome (GOLD analysis project Ga0196960, IMG submission 183187) | Soil microbial communities from Anza Borrego desert, Southern California, United States - S3+v_5 | ecosystem: Environmental > Terrestrial > Soil > Desert | place: USA: California | collected... | reverse complement strand
TGCCTGAAGGGCGGCGGGGGCAATTCGGGGTTGTTTGGAGGGGGCCGTTCGCCTGGTAGCGGACGGCCCCTGACGGGTCAGGAGGGGCCGTTTGTGCTGACCCGGGAGCCCTCTACCTTTCCGCCGGGCACCTGGGCGAGGGCGGCCTTCTCGGCGGCGGCGCGCACCTGCGAGGCGGTCAGACCGGCCGGGCCGGAGGTGTCGTGGTAGATGGTGACCAGCTCTCCGGCGGGGGTGCGGACGTGCATCTCGGCGCTGTAGTTCTGCGTGGCCATGGTGGGTGTTCCCTTCGGGTGGGTGTTGCTACTGGGAGAGGCGGGAGAGGGCGCGGGCGATCAGGGGCCGGTGGGCGGGGTACAGGGTGCGCCCGGCGTCGGTGATGGCGGTCTCCAGGGCGGCCATCGAGCCCGCCGGGTACCAGGTGGCGTTCAGGGCGTCATCAGCGGCCGTCGCGGTGACGGTGGCGGGCAGGACGTACAGGGCGCTGGTGGAGACCACCCACGCCTGGTCCGTCTGGCGCCAGTCGTCCACCAGGTCCTGTCCGAGGATGAGCGGCTGGTGGGTACTCAGGTCTACGCCGGTTTCCTCGTGGAGCTCCCGGACGAGTGCGGCCGGCGCGGCTTCGCCGGGATCGACCATCCCGCCGGGGATCGCTTCCTGGCAGATGTCGTCCCGGGTGATCAGCAGGATCTGCCGGTCCGGGCCGCTACCGCCGATGACGATCGGGTCGGCCGCCGCGTTTTCGCCCCACTTGCCGAGGTTGCGGCCGCACTTGCCGGTGCGGCCCTGTGGGTGCAGGGGCCAGCCGCGGTGGTCCAGGCGGAACGGTACGAGTGCGTCCTTCTGGCGCTGGGCCCAGTCGGTCACGGAGTCCGGGGTGGCTGCGGCTTCGGTCCAGGAGGGTACTTCGCGGGCCAGAGCCTGCGGCTTCAGCTCAGGAGGGGTGGCATCCAGCGGTGTGTACTGCGGCCAGGCCACGGCCCAGTCGCGGAGATTGGCGGGCACGGTGGTCTCGGTCATGATGGTCTTTCTCCTGGTCTGTGAAGGGCGGGAGGCAAGGGGGGCGGCCGTGCGCCTGGCAGTGGACGGCCGCCCCGGCGTAGTTACGCGCTGAGTGCGGTTCCGGCGGCTTCGACGAGTGCGTCGGTCTTCTGGATGGCGTGGAGTCGGGCGGCGGCGAGCGGCGTTTGCCCGTCTGAGTCGCGGAGTGCGTAGGTGGCGCGGGCGGCTTCCTGCGCGGCCGGTGCGACGGCTGGCAGCAGGAGCTGCACCCGCAGGAGCGGGGCGGTGACCGCGGATCGGGTGCTGTGGCTCTCGGCGCGGGCTGCGGCCCAGTCCTCGCCCCGCAGCCGGAGGTCTTCGCGGATCCACATGGCGCGTCGGTGGTCGGCGAGTGCGGAGGCCAGTTCGGTGACGGCGGTGACTGCTTCGGTGCGGCGGGCGGCGGTCTCGGTGGCGGTGCGTTGGGCGCGTTGGCTGAGGTGTTGGAGGGTGCCGGTGAGTAAAGCGCCAGCGAGGGTGCCGAGTACGGCGACGATGGCGGTGAGCATGCGGGTCTCCTGGTGTGTCAGCGGTTGGTAACGGTCCAGCCCTGGCCGGGGCTGCGGCGGATCATTCCGCCGGGGGTGTGGAGCTGGCCTTGGGCCTGGCCGAGGCCCAAGGCGTCGAGCTGGTTGAGCAGGTCGGCGGCCTGTTCGGCGAGTTGGCGGGCTTGCTCCTCGCGCTCGCGCAGCTCCTGCGCGGTGCCGGTGAACATGGCTCAGTCCTCGTCGTGGGAGTGGAGGGGTGTGATCCGCAGGGGCTGGTTGATGACCCAGTTCCTTTTCGTGAGCCGGTTGGTGACGTCCTTCCGGGCTGCGTCCTCAGAGACTGCGGTGACCGTGCCGGACATCTGGCAGTAGCCGACGGTGTCGGGGGTATCCCTGGAGTCGCTCAGGTTGTCGGCGTGCCACTCGTAGGTGGTCAGGGCCCGGGTGCCGAGCTGGCGTACTCCGGCTTCGTAGGTGCTGCGGGCGGTGCTGCGGGCGTTGGGGTCGCCGGTGAGGTTCGAGGCGAGGGTGCCCCAGGTCATGCCGCCCTCGCGGCAGGCGACGGTCAGGTGCCGGACGCGGCGGGTCAGGTCGTTGACGAGTGCGGCGGTGCCGCGCAGGATCTCGGCGCGCTCGAATTCGTCCAGGGTTGCGATGTCGGTGTATGTGCTGAGGCCGAGAGCGGTGAGCGCGGCGTCCAGGCGGCCGAGGGAGATGGCCTGGGCGAGGTGGCCCTGCTTGTCGTCGGTGTCGGCTTTCCAGTCGATGGTGGTGGTGCCGTTGGTCTGGGTGACGGTGACGGACATGAGTTCCTTCGGTTCTGGGTGGGTGTCAGCGGGTGAGGATGGCGGCGGCGATCAGGATGACGGCGGCGAGGGTGGTGTCTCCGGCGACCCGGAGCAGGCGCATCTTGCGGAGGGCGATCCGGGACAGGGCGGTGAGGCGGGCCGGGCGGCGGTCGGTGGCGAGGGCCTCGGTGATGGCGGCTGGGTCGGCGTCGGCGTAGTAGGTGTAGGAGCTGCGGTCGTCCAGGCCCCGGCCGGTGAGGCGGGGGCGGATGACCAGCAGGGACAGGACCACGGAGCCGATCAGGGCGAGCGCGCCGGCCACGGCCAGGACGAGTGAGAGGCCGTTCAGGTCGGTGCCGGAGAGGCTGAGTGCGGCGACCAGCAGTCCGTCGAGGGTGAGGAGTAATCCGGCCTTGGTGTCAGTGCGGGTCAGGTCCGTTGCGGCGTAGGCGATTGCGGTGTCCAGGTTGGTTGAGGTGCGGTCGTTTTCCATGGCGTCTCCTGTGGTTGATCCGGGGTGCGTGTTTCCCGCACCACTACTGTGTGGGAAACACACACCCTTGTCAAGCGGACTCACGAACTCACGGCCTCATGGCGTCACCAGTGGACGCTTCACTCCCCTCACTCAGGGGCGTTTACACAGGTCAGGGGCGAAACACCCGGCGGTGTTCCACCCCTGACGCTGGCGGCGTTTCAGGCAGCGTTTCAGCTCATCGGATGCGCCGGAGGAGAGCCTTGCGGGTCGGCTCGTGCTCCATGCCCATCCGGATCAGCTCGCGGAAAACCTCCGCCTTGTCCAAGGCCCGCCGTCCGGCGTAGTCGCGGAGCTCCAGGACGAACCGGTCGATCGCGCTGGACTCCTCCGGGTCGAACCGGATCGTGGTCGGGATCGCGTCGGCGGCTGCCGGCGGAGGCTTGCGGCCCCCGCGGGTCCGTCCCGGCCGGGACGGCTGGCGGCCGGCACGCTGCCCCTGGTCCTGGTCCTCGTCCTGCCCCTGGTCCTGGTCCTGGCTGTTCTGTCCGACGCGGAGCCGGTCCAGTTTCGGGGTGAGGACAGGGGGAGCGAGCGGGGACGTCGATGGGGGGATGTTCGGTTCCTTCCGGGCGTTCACGCGGGCACCTCCTTCATGAACCGTTCGGCCAGCAGCTCGAAGGCGGCGCGGGAGGCTCCGCTCTTGGGGACCTGTTCCAGGGGCAGGCCGTGCTCGTCCGCGTACGCGACGACGGACCGCTGAGGGATCACCGCCCAGAGGTCGTCCCCGAAAATCTGGCGGACGCCCTTGAGCTGGTCGCGCTGCCCGCCGACCCGCTGGTCGTACTCCCCCACGATGATGCCGAGGAACGCGAGGTCGGGATTGGCCAGGTCCTCACCGGAGGCCGCAACGAAATCGCGGTACTTCACGGCTCCTCCGATGGAGTCGTGCTCGCACTCGGTGGACGCCACGGCGTAGTGGGCCGCTGCCAGCGCCATCTGGGTCAGGTGGCCGAACGAGGGCTGGCAGTCGATCAGGAGGTAGTCCAGGTGGGTGTCAGCGCCCTTGAGTGCCTTGGCGAAGCGCCGGTAGGCCCCTCGTTGCCCGGCCTCCAACGAGCGGTCCTCCAGGGTGTGCCGGGCGGGCAGCAGGGTGATGCGGTCGGCGAACTCGGTGCGCCAGCCGATCGGCTGCCAGACCTGGGCAGCCACGCCTTCGGCGTTCGCCTCGATCGCCTCCGACGTCGTGAGCTTGCTCGGGTCGTCCTGCCAGCCGAGCCGCCGGGAGGCGTTGCCCTGCGGGTCCATCTCGGCAACACCTACCCGCTTGCCGGCCTTTGCGAGGGCTTCGGCCAGGCGCACGGTGTGCGTGGACTTCTTGGCCCCGCCCTTGTTGTTCCCGATCGCTACACGTCGCGCCATCGGTCCTCCTTCGTGAGTGTCTCGGGCAGCGTAGAGCCTCGTTCGTGACGCCACGACCTCACGGGGCCGGTCCTCCACGAACGGCCGCTGATGGCCCCGCTGTGTACGTCTCTACGCGTATACGGTCGCCGTCAGGGGTCGTTCCGGTCGTTCCGGTCGTTCCGCCCCAGGTCAGAGCCACCTTTTGCGGAACGACCCCGGGTCGTTCCGGGTCGTTCCGGGGGGTCGTTCCGCACGGGAACTGCCCAGAAATGGCCCTTGTCGCGCGCCGCTGTCGCGTCCGGGAGAACCACGGGATTCACCCCTCCTGGGCTGCATAGGTCGCAGGACAGGCACCCGGCGCGACAGGGACGCGCGACAAGCGGGAGGGCCCCCGCCGACGTCGGCGGAGGCCCTCGGGACCGGAGAGTGCGTCAGTTGACTCCGAGGGCCTTGCCCACGGCCTGGCGAGCAAGGGCGACGTACTCGGCGGAGTTGGTGGGGTTGTCTTCCACGGCGGCGAGCCATCCGGTCAGCTCGTGGGGCTGCCAACTGTCCAGGCCGTCCGGGATTTCGTCGTCCTCGTCGTCGCCTGCGGCGTAGGGGACGCACTCGTCCTCGTGGTTCTTCCAGGCGTCGAACCCGAAGGGGCCCTGGTCGCGGATGGAGCCGCACCCCAGGCAGACGGTCAGCTCTGTGTCTGCCGGCAGATGGTCGGGCAGTGACTCGCGCTGCTCGTCGGTCAGCTCCTCGTGGCTGATGGTCTTCAACATGTTCGTGCTCCTGGTGCTCGTGATGGGCAGGAAGGGGGCTCCGTACTCCGGGGTCGGTGTGCTGGGCAGGTGGCGGGTGGTCACTGCTGGCCCTTCCGGTAGACGGGCTCCATCAGCAGCAGCACGGTCTTGAGTGAGATGTCGGTGTCCTCGCGGTCGAAACCGAGCGAGGAGGCGAGAGCGCCGGCCTGTCCCGGCAGTGGCATCGAGGGGAACCGCGGACCGTGGAACGCCTCGGAGTCGCCTTCGAAGTTGGCGGCGTACTGGTGGAAGTTGGCGGCGTACAGCCCGGCGTGGTCGTCCGCGAACGTCATCTCCGCCTCGCGGGAGGCCCAGGCGAAATTCAGCAGCAGTGCGGCGCGGGTCTCGGGCTCGGCTTCGGCCCAGCGCCGCCGCAGGGTGCCGACGATGGCGGCGCGCTCGGCGGTCCCGCCGTAGGTCTCCAGGGTTTCGCGCAGGTCCAGGGTGACGCCTGCGATCTGCATGGTGATGCCGAGCGGGTGCTGGGCGGCCGCCATGTCGTCAAAGGGGTTCGGGTGCACGGGTCCTCCTTGGTCGGGGGTGGTCGGGCTCATTGTGTATCGGCCCGATCCCTTGCAGGGACTGGATACCCGAATGAGTGATGGACTCGTGGGCTAGTGGACTCGTGGCGTCATAAACGGTCCGGGTGAGGGCCGCACCGAACGCGGTGCGGCCCTCACCCGGCGGGGGTCAGTACATCGGGTTGCTGTACGAGGAGCGCTCGACTTCTACGCCGGAGCCGAACGACCCGTCGCCGAAGTCGTCGCAGACCATCTGGACGGCTTCGTCCCTGTCCTTCTTGCTGCCTTGGTCCATGGCCTTGAGGAACTTCACGACCTGGTCGCCGTGGAGGTTGCCCTCCACGACACCGAGCCACTTGCGTTTGCTGGTCTTCCAGGTCCCGGGAATCCGGACGTACAGCGACGACGGAGCGTCCGCGTACGGGTCCGGCTCCTCCTCCTCCTGTCCCTCCTGGCCCTCGGCTTCGCCCTCCTGGCCCTCGCTCTCACCGCCACCGGTCCCACCCCCGGCGGACGGAGGCGAGGGCGGAGCCGAGGGAGCTGCGGGCGGTGCCTCCTCGGCCGGGGCCTCTTCCTTCTTGGCCTTGTCCTTGCTCCGCAGCTTGGCCTTGACCCGGCCGAACAGCCCGCGCTTCGTTGGCTTCTCAGCAGCGGGGGCCGGGGCTTCAGGTGCTGCCGGTGCCGGGGCCGGCAGCTGCTCGGCCGGGGACGGCCCGGCCTCCTGACCCTGGCCCTTGGGCTCCTTGTCCTTGCCCCGCCCGAAGAGGCGTCCGAACATTCCCATCAGCTCTGGCCCTTCTGCTTCGAGTTGTAGAGGTGCATGGCCTTCGACATCTTCTTGACCTCGTCCAGGATCGGCAGGAGGTCAGCGGCCGGGACGCTGTACTCGGGCTTCCACTGCCCGCCGCCCGTACCGAGCTGCATGGCCTCGGGCTTCGCGGCGGTCGGGTCCGGGCTGTCGGAGGCGTACGTCACCGCGTCCACCCGCAGGCTGAGCGGGTGGTGGCCGCTGTCCGCGAACGCCCGCAGGTTGCGGTAGGTGTTGGCGAGCGCGAGGTCCAGGATCATCTGAGCCCAGTCCTGCCGCCAGAAGATGTCTTTCTCGTACGGCAGGCCGGTGGCCCGGTCCTTCTTCGGCTCGCGGCGGCTGAGGTAGCCGCGGAAGCTCTGGTAGAGCATCCCGGACACCTGCTTGGCGTACCGGGCCCCGGGGCGGCCCTCCTCGGCACTGGTCATGATGCGCTCACGGGACAGCCGCAGCTTGTCGTACATGCCGTACAGGGCCCGCTTGCTGTTCTCCCAGACCCACGCCTCCAGCACGTCCGGGGTCCAGCCCTCGAACATCTCGCCCAGCAGGTCCACGCCCGGGGACCGCAGCCAGTACCCGCCCTCCTCGGCCGGCTCGATGTTCAGCTCCGGCAGGCCCTCCAGGGCCAGGCCCGGGAGCTCCCGGACGCGCCAGTACCCGGCCTTGTTCTTCACGTAGGTCCGGCCTTCGGGGTAGTGCGTCGGGTCACCGACACCGAGCCACACCGAGCCGAACGCTGCCAGCCAGGCTGCGTTCTTGTCGTATTGGTGGATCCAGGCCCGCTTGCGCTCCTGGTCGGTGATCTCCTCAACGGGCCGGGTCCACTGCATGGAGACCAGCGGCTTGATTTTCGCCTCGACCGGGGGGACCTGGCGGGCCCTCACCATGTGGGAGACGACGCTGCTGGCCGCGCTGCCGGTGAAATCCTTCGCGGTGACGTTCGGGCTCAGGTAGTACGGGATCACCTGCGGGCTCTCAGCCGGTCCGTGGAGCGTGGACAGCAGGTAGACCATGTACGCGTCCAGAAGGACCTCCGGGGTCGCGGCTGCGCCGAATCCGCCCCGGCCGGGCTCATCGGACCGGTCGAACCGGTCGTCGTACAGCGGCAGCGACACCGACAGCCGCTCACCCTCGCCGCCCCGCGTCTTGAGCGTCATCCAGGAGGACAGGCCCTCGCCCTGGACCACCAGGTCCGACCCGGGCCGGGGGGTCGCCCACGGGTGCGGGGTCGGACCCTGCGGCCCCTTGTAGTCCTCCAGCTCCTCGGGCATCCGCTCGTCATACGACGGCAGGCCCATCGCCAGCGCGGCGGACTCGTGGAGCCACAGCGTCCGCAGCCCGTACGCGGTCATCAGGTCCGGGACCTGGTCCACGTTCTCCGGCATCGGCACCGCGACCGGCTCGTGGTTGGCCAGGTGCAGCCACCCGTCACCGAGCACACCGAAGGCGAGGGCACCGCGCGTGCGGCCCTTCGCCTTCGCCTCCAGCAGCAGCCACTCCTTGTCCAGCCGGTCGTCTCCCGTCTCGTACATCCGGGCCGTAGGGAACACCACGGCGGGCGGCTCGACCGGCATCGGCGGAACGACTACCGGGGCCGGGGCCGACTCGGTGCCGGCGGGCGCGAGGTCGAACAGCACGAAGTCCGGCTCCGGGCTCGGGCCTCCGTCGTCGTCCGGGGCCTGGCTGTCGCCGCCGTCGCCGCCGTCGCCGGGCTCGTCCTCGTCGGGCGCGAACAGCTCGGCCGCCCGTGTGGTGTTGAAGCAGTGCATCCGGTTGCCGATCTTCCCCCGGACCGCCTTCGGCAGGAGCTTCTGCGCGTTCTTCCCGGTGCCCCGCTCGTGGACGCCCAGCTCGTCCAGGGCTCGCAGCGCAGCCGTGAGATTGTCCACGCCGATCTGCGTGGCGGCCTCCCGTACGACGGGGTCGATGACCCACCACAGACCCTCTTCGGACTGCTGGAACCCGCGCGGCTTGCGGTAGCCCTCGGTGGAGACCTGGAGGACTTCCTCCATCTCCGGGAAGAGGGCCGCCTCGATGCGCAGGGCGTCCAGCGCGTTCCACAGCCGCTCACTGTCGGGCGTGTTCGCCTCGGCGCTGACCTCGATGGCCTCGGCCAGTCGTGCGGCGGCCTCCTGCTCAGCGACCTGGCCCAGGCAGGGCACGCCGATGGCCTGTCCGAGCATGTGGGCGCCCACGACCCAGGCCATGTGCAGCTCGGCGATGGTGCCCGCGATGCCGCCGCCTTCGGGCCGGTACTTCGCGCACAGCTCCAGGTGCAGCTTCCGGAGCTTGGCAAGGTTCTCGGCCTTGTACATGCCCTTGCGGATGGCCCACTCCAGCGGCCACCCGCCGAAGTCCGTTGCCAGTCGCTTGAGCCGTTTGCTGATGTGCTCGGCTCCCTGGTGCTTCCCGCTGGCCGGGCCGCCCTCGGCATCGACCATCTTGTTCGGGAAGAACGGGGCTTGGAACTCCTGGAGCCGCGACGCCAGGTCTTCCGTCTGGCCCTCGTACTTGAGCGGTTCGTTCGAGCTGGAGAGGATGACGGAGTGCCAGAAGCCGTCCGACTCGCGCGGCGAGCCGTCGGCGGTGCCCATGGCGCGGATCGCGCCGGACACCATCTGGCTGATCTCGCGGGACGACTCCTTGATGGTCCGGCCGCTGGAGCTGTGCTCGTCCAGGGCGAGCGGGAGGTAACCGCGGAGCCGCAGGTTCTGAGTGATGCCCTGCTTCGAGGCGTTCCAGGTCATCCAGAGGGACTGCCGCTTGGGCTTGATGTCCCCGTAGCAGCCCGCGCAGATCACCAGCATGGTGCTCTTGCCCTGCTGGCCGGGGCCGTGCAACGAGACCATGTGCGCGAGCATGTCCAAGGTGTCCAGCACGGGTCCGGCGAAGTACGCGCCGACGACCAGGGCGGCCTTGCCGTCCATGCTCGTCCACGCACCGATCTCGTCCCACGCATCGCGTGCGGCGTCTTCCTTGCCCCGCAGCACGCGGTACCCGAGGGTCTGCGCCTCGGAGGCCGGAAAGACCAGGTGGCCTTCGTCGTCGTAGTACGTCCGGGCCGACTCGACGGGGGCCTCGTCGCCTTCCTCGCGGATGAGCCGCGCGAACGCGTGCCGCTCGTCGTTCCCGGTCGGCCGGCGCATCCCCATCTTCGCGGCCCACGTGCCACGGTCCAACTCGTCCTCGGTGAGGATGCGGGCCTTGCGCTGCCGCTTCCCGAGGGCCAGGTACTCGGTGCGGATGTCCTCGCCGTCATCGGTGAGGTGCACGATCGTCGCCTTGATCTTCGGAACCTGGCCGATGGGGAGGAGGTCATCCTCCGGGTTCTGGCGGTGCATGACCATGCGGTCGGCGGCCCGGTAGTACCAGCCGCGTTTCATGCCCGCGATCGGGCGGCACCCTGCCGGGTGGCCGCTGCGGGTCTCCAGATTCGACACCGCCCCGGGCTGCCGCCGCCGACGCTGAGGAAGAACCTCATCCTCAGCGTCGGCGGCGGCAGGGGGCTCGGTGGAAGGGTGGGTCACGTTGCGCCTTTCGCGGCCCACTGGCGCAGTGCGACTCCCCCGGGAGACTGGATCTGTCTCCCACGTCGGGGCTGTCCGGACAGCGATGGGGGAGAAATCTCCCTACCCCTGCCTTACACTCGACAGCAGACCTTCTGATTGGTCGCCGTGAGCCCTTCTTCCGGGACTTCGACTCGCGGTCAGGCTTCGAACCCTGACCGAGAGCCCGGATTGGGGCTCGCGGCATTTTTGCGTTTAGGGATCTTCAGTTGTGGTTCGGAAGCTTACGCCCTGGTGAGGACATTCCTACACGGAGTGGGGACACCACACGTGGCGGTCGGCTCAGTTGTCGAGTTCGTACTCGTACACCGAGCGTCGTCCGGACTGGCTGATGCTGATCCCGAACTCGACCACGACGTTCTCCCCGTCCTTGAGGGTCGTGGTCGACTCCTTCAGGGCCGCGGGCAGGGTCAGGCCCAGGAGTGCAGCGTCCTCCTCAGTGGCGAGCCTGGTGTCGAGAGAGTCGCAGCCGTACACGGCGTGTCGACCCGTGCGCTTCTCCAGGTAGGTCCAGCTCCCCTCCGGAATGCGCTCCGCTTCGAGGAGCCGAGGGGCAGCCTCCGCGAGTTCGCCGTCGTACCAGCTGGTTGACGCGCTGACCGGCTGGTCCTCCTTGTTGTAGGTCACACGCACGCGCTTGATGGCAGGTGCGCCGGCCTCGATGCTGAGCGCGGTGGCGACGTCTGCGGGCGCGGGGACCAGCTCGGCGCTGACAATTCGGGCGTACTCGCCCGGGGTGTAGATCTTCCCGGTCCTACGGACGGCTGAGGCCCGGTCACGGCCGGTGTGGTGCATCTTCGGGGCGTTCTCGCAGACGCGAGTACCGACACCCGGAACACTCTCGGCCAAGCCTTCGGCCTTGAGCGCGGTGAGCACCTTCTGCGCGGTTACGCGGGAGATGCCCCATTCCTTCGCCAGGTCCCTGTCTGACGGAACCATGTCTCCGGGGCGGAGTTCTCCAGCTTCGATCTGCGCTCGAATATGCGCGATGACCTGCATGTACGGCGGTAGCGATCGTTCGATGGCGGGCATGGCGACCTCTCCCCTGTTCGATGGGTTTCGAGATCAGGCTAGCCCATGGACCCCTGGCGGCCAAGCGGCTAGTCCACTTGGCCGCCAGCCTTGACAACGGCTAGCGGCTAGGCCACCTTTATGCCACGGAAACCACGACGGCCCCAGTCCGGTATCTCACCTCCGGACCAGGGCCTGAGACCTAACCGCCTGCCTGAACAGGGGTTGATCCTGTGTCTGATCGTAGGGACTACATCCGAGTCGTACACACCAGCACCATGCGCGGCCACATCGATCTGGTGGCCGTCGAGCGCGCGGTGAACGGCGAGGCGCCGGCGTACATGACGCCCGACGAGAAGCGCGCCGCCGCCGATGTCCTCGTCAAGAACAACTTCGGGGTCAAGGAGATCTCGGAGCGGACCGGTGTCCGGCCCGCGCTCCTGACCCAGTGGTTCCCCCACCTCGCACCGCAGCGACTGGGCGAGCCCAAGTGCGGCACCGTTCGCGGTTACCGCCGTCACCACAGCCGCGGCGAGAAGGCGTGCACCCTCTGCCGCACGGCGAACAGCACCGTCGACCGGGCGCGTCGGACCTTCCAGCCGATCCCGAACGAGTTGGTGGCGTGATGGACGACTCCCAGCACCAGGACCTGTCTCAGAAGGTCAAGAAGGTCAACGACAACTCGTCCAAGGACAAGTCCGGAAAGAGGGGCTGACGTGCCGATCTTCCGCAGCCGTGAGACCCGGCTCGATGACAACGACCGGACGGTCGCCCTGCTCGACGCCGCCGACCGCGCTTTCGAGCAGGAGCCCGAGACCGACCTTGCCGCCGACTTCGAGTCGGTCGTCATGGAGGGCCTCCTCACCGACCGGGCCGTCCCCGTCTACCCGCCCGCTGGCCACACCTACCCGAGGAAGGACTGACGTGGAGAACGAGACCCGGGCCGACGACACCGAGCGCACCGACCGGATGCTCCAGGAGCTTTTCACCGGCCCGAACGGTGACTTCGAGCGCGTGCTGTGGCAGGCGCTGCCGTCCGGTCCTGACTACCCGCCCACCGGCCACACCTACCCGAGGAGGGGCTGACATGGAGCCGACTCTCTACTCGCTGGTCCTCGGACCCCGAGGAGGCGAGGAGTCCTCCTTCGACCGCGCTCTGGCCGCCAACGTCGTGGACGCCCGCTCCTGCGCCCTGATGCGCGACAGCCACGGCGAGGCCATGGCCCACCAGGAAATCAACAAGCTGCTCGACCTCCGCGAAAAGGGGATCTGACCATGGCGAACACCCGCAAGCTGAACCGCGAGATCGCGGTGGCACAGGACCGACTCAACGGCATCCGCAACCAGGAGCAGTCCAGCCTCCGGGCCGGGGACCAGGCCAAGATGGCGGGCCTCGTGAGCGTCGGGATCGTCAAGGCGGTGCAGGGCAAGCGGGCCCCGATGGCCGAGCGTGCCGCCGGACGCATCTGGGCCCGCGCCGAGGAGGAGGCCGCGGCCGACCTCCGGGTGCTGGAGGCCGAGCGGCAGCAGGCCATCACCGTAGAGGCCGCCGCCCGCCGCGACCGCAAGAAGGGCGGCTGGTTCTGATGGCCAGCCAGAGGGCGATGAACCCGCCGCCGGGGGAGTGCCGGCAGTGCTGGCTCCATGCGGAGGACAGCCGTGCCCAGCACGCGCACCTGGGCCCGCGCGAGGACTGCCCGGCCTGCGTCGATCACATGCTCCACGGCCACGGAAACATGATCGTGCCCGGCAAGCGCAAGGGGTGGTGGTGACCATGGCTCGCGTTCCCGAGCTGGCCGCGCTCCTGGTGGCCGCCGGGCTGGCCGGTCTGGTGAGTGAGGGCGGGATGCCGCTCGCCGCTGGGCTCCTGGTCCTGGCCGTGGCCGCTGTCGGAACCCTGTCGGTCTCCCTGGCCTACTGCCTGCCGTCCCTGGTCACCGCACTCACCGCCCGCCAGGTGAGTGCCCCGGCCCCGATGTCTCCGATCCGTGACCTCAATCGGGTGCCGGTGGTGAGTGAACCGGTGAGGCTCCTGCGGTTGCGTGAGTGACCTACCCCCCTGGTGGCGTCGTGGACTCACCACGCCACGACGCCACCGCATCAATCTGACCAGCGAGGAGGTGACCCGCAGTGAAGTTCTACGACCCGACCGGCGAGACGTACGGCATCCCGACCTTCCCGCGCCGCCTGGCCCCCGAGGGGCTGGCCACCCGCCGCCAGCTCCGGGCGAAGGGCCTGCGCCCCGGCGGCCAGGACGTCGCCGCGCAGATCCTCTGGCACGGCCGCCGCGACCCGCTCACCCGCACCCGGCCCGTCCGGGCCGCGTACCTCTACCGCCTCGACCTGGCCCTGCCGGTCAGGCCGATGACCCCCGGCCGGGCACGTGCCGTCGCCGCGATGATGCGCGCCCGCCGGACCTGTCCGCTCTGTGAGGTCACCTACTCCTACGTCATCCCGACGTCCCTGGGCTGCTGCCCGGGATGCGCCGACCACCCGACGACCGCGCTCGCGGCCTGAGAGGAACCGACATGAACCCCGAGATCCCCCACCAGCAGCAGCGGCACCTCCCGCAGCCGTTCCCCGCCCAGGCCGCGCCCGCGCACCACCGCCCGCCGGCCGTCGAGTACCGCGACGGCGTCCCGTACCACTACACGATCGGCCAGCAGCCGCAGCAGATCGTCGTGCAGCTCCCCGAGACCGCCTCGATGTCTCCGGCCCAGCGAGAGCTGGTCGTCAACGTCGTGCTCCTCCTGGTCGTCGCCGTGGTCCTGTGCGGCTGCGTCATCGGCCTGGTCGTCATCGCCGGAGGCACCCTCATGGGCCTGATCGGCACCATCGGCGCGAACGCCGTCCCGGTCGGCCTGACCGCCGTGGGCGCGATCGTCGCCGCCGGGTGGCTCGTCACCAAGCTCAAGGGACTCGCCCAGACCGCCGTAGAAGACAAGAAGTAGCCCTCACCTGCGCCAGCACTCACCTGATGACGCCACGAGCCCAAGACGGCGCGACGTCACCAAGACCGGAAGGACACCCCATGTTCAACCGCACCAAGACCGACGACACCCCCCAGCCGACCGAGGACCACGAAGAGGCCGGCCCCCGGCTCCGGACGCTGACCCGCATCCAGAAGACCGTCCTGGTCGCCGCCGTCATCCCGATGCTCGCGGTCGGCGTCGCCGGTGGCATCGGGACCTACAACAACCTCGGCGCGAAGTACGGCAGCGAGACCGCCCTCGGTGCCCTCGCTGCCGGTGAGGGCGCAACCGCCGTCCTCGCCCTGGTCCTCCTGGTCACCACGCTCCTGGGCCAGTCCGCCCCGCTCCTGGTCCGCATCGGCCTCTGGGCCCTGCCCGCCGCCGCCGCCGTCATGGGCGCCACCGCCGCCACGACCCCCGGCCAGACCATCGTCTACGCCCTGACCCCGATGGCGATCACCGCCGCCGCCGAAGGCGTCGCCTTCCTGAGCCGCCGCGTCGTCATCCACCAGGAAGGCCGCGACATCGAGGCGGAGGCCCGCGCCGCCGCCATCGTCCGGGACCTCGCCTACCACCAGGCCCGCGCCGCCGGACACCCCGACACGTCCAAGCGCAAGGCGTCGGAGAAGAAGGCATGGAAGCTCGCCGCGAAGGTCGGCGGCGGTGACGTCCGTCTCGGCGCGGACCTGATGGACATCCAGCGCGACCGGATCGGCGCGGGCGCGAACGCCGCCCTTGAGCGGATGTTCGGCGGTACGGCACTCACCACGACCCCCGCGCTGCCCGCCGCGTCCGCCGACACCCGCCCCGCCCTCCCCGCCGCATCCGCTGATGACGCCACGAACTCGCGAGCCCAGGAGTCCACCATCCGCACGGATACGGACGGACGTCCGAACCGGACCGGCTCTGACCAGCAGGAAGAGACCGAAAGTGTCCGCCCGGACCTCAAGGTCGTCCCCACCGAGAAGCCGCAGAAGCGCAGCATTCGCGCCGACGTCTTCGGCATGGTCGCGGACGGCGTCCAGGACGTCCGCACGGTGCTCGACGCCATCGCCACCCGCCACAACCGCCCGGCCGACGACCCGGCCCTGAAGTCCACGGTCCACAAGTACGTCCGCGAGGCATCCGCGCAGACGTCCGCCGACGACGCCGCCCACGCGGGTCAGTACCTCTAGCCCCCGAAAAAGTCCGGCCGGTGGTGTCACAAATCCGCCCCCGGCCGGACTTGGGCCAGGTGAGAGATCCGAAGAAGTCCCGGCCGGAGTGTCACACGGCCGCCAATTCCGACACCTCTACCAGGTGAAGGAGCCGTACGAAATCTGTCCACAGGCCAGGTGACGCACGGTGTCAGACCCACCCGAAATGATCGAGGGATCACCGCCCGGCAGGCCCACTCCTGCCAGAGACACAGCCTGCCGGGCGGCCAGGTCCCCAGCACAGCGAGGGGAATCCCGTGCACAGCATGACTGCCGCACTCGCGGCCCCACCACCCGAGCCGGACGCCCAGGAGGGCGGATGGCTCGCTGACGCGTTCACGCTCCTCTGGGACGCCGCCGCGAGCGTCCTCCCCGGGGGCGACCTCGGTGTCCTCGGCCTCCTCCTCTTCCTCGGCTGGATGGGCGACCAGGCCAGCAAGCGTAAGAAGGCCGGCGGGACCGCCAAGACCCGCAAGCCCGGGAGCTGGAAGGCACCGTTCCTCGCCGTCTGGAGCCTCCTGACCTTCCTGGCCCGCACCGTCCGCGCCGTGGCCCGCTTCTACGGCGGCCGGGAGCTCCGGGGCCCCGCCCGCTCCACCGCGACGACCTGGTCCGCCGGGACGCGCCTCAGCGACACCACCGTCGCCCCGGTCGCCTCCATGGCCTCCGTCGCCTTCGTCCCGCCCAAGGTCAGCCTGATCAAGCAGCCCCGCCGCGCGCCCAGCCTCTGGGCCCGCAAGGCCGCTACCTGGCTCAACACCTACCGGGGCCGGGGTGCCAGGTGGCTGGACCGCGCCGTACGGGCAGTTCTCTGGGCCGCCCGGATCACCGGCAAGGTGTGGCGGGCCGGGCGCGCGACGGCCCGCACGCTGCGGAACTGGGGCTGCTGGCCGTACGCCGCCAGGGCCCTGACCCGCGTCATCGTCACCGCACTCGTGGTGTTCTCCGTCGTCCCGGCCTGGGACGTCTGGGCCCTCCTGGTGGCCGTGCTCGCCACCGCCGCCCTGGGCCCGCTCCTGCCCAAGATGGTGCCGACCGAGCCCGGCGACGACGTCGTGTACGGCCCGAAGCTCTGGATCGTCCTCCGCGAAGACCTGGACCTGCCCGACGACGAGCCCCGCCAGAACTGGCTCCAGCTCCCCAAGCGCCTGGGCGACGAGGGCGCACGCATTGTGGTCCGCCTGCCCTGGACGTTCCGCGGCTCCGACCTGGAAAAGGAGTCGATGACCTCGCTCATCAACTCCCGCCTGCCGGGGGAGTGGGCGGGACGGTTCACTTTCCGGGGCGAGCACCCCACCGCCGTCTACACCCACAAGCCGCCGCCCAAGCCGCCGGCCCCCGCGCCCGCGCCGCCGAAGGCCGTGGACATCGAGGAGCCGCGTATCCAGGAGGCCCTGGCCAACCTGGGCCCGGACGAGTTCCTCCTCGGCGTGGACGAGAAAAACGAGCTGGTTATCCGCGAGATGACCGGCAACAACGCGCACTGGGCCTACTCGGTCGGCTCCGGTGGTGGAAAGTCCACCACCCTCCAGTGGCTCGCCGTCCAGATGCTCATGAAGGGCGGCATCATCGTCGGCGTGGACCCGAAGCTCATCAGCCTCGCTCCGCTCGAAGGAATTCCCGGCGTCTACCTCTACCAGGACCCGCAGAACGGCCAGGACATGCGCGAGGCTATTTACTGGGTAGCCGACGTGGTTATGGCCCGCTTCTACGAAATCAAGCAGGGTACGCAAAAGGGGTTCCCGCCGCTCTACATGTTCCTGGAAGAGAGCAACGAACTTGCCGGGATTCTCCGGAACGTGTGGAACAAGATTCGGGTAAAGAAGGGGGATGACAAGGACCCCGCCGCCGATCCCATTTGGGAAGAGGCGGTTGGAAAGATCCTCCGGTTCGGGCGCGCGGCGAACGTGCACATTCTCGCCGTGTTCCAGGATTTCAAGGACAACGAATTTAGCGGCCAGTCCCTCCGGCCTCTTTTCCCGTTTAAGGTGCTCGGTAGTTACGACCCTCACCAGTGGGAGCGGATTACCGGAATGCCGAAGAACACAGCGCCGCCGAATGTGCGGAAGGCCGGTCTAATGGTCACCGTCACGAACGGCGTGCCTTTCTCCTATCAGACGCCGTACCTCTTCCTTGACGGAGAGGACGGGGAAAGGCGGCCCGCGACCGAGGAGGAGGCCAAGGACCTCTACAACAAGCTCTACCAGCAGCTCCGCAGCACCCACGCGTGGAACCACCACGGCCTCTACAGCGAGCCGCCCGAGCACAGCCCCGAGGGCATCCCGAAGCTCCTCCAGGGCCGCGTGGAGGGCCTGTCACGTGACGCTGGCCCCAACACCCCGAACGGGGCCTCTGAGGGGGGTCTGAGCGACGAAACCGCAGGTCGCGGTGTCACGCCCGAGGGCGACGTGACACCCGGCGTGACACCCCAGCGTGACAGGCTGCGGCTCATCCCCGGGCAGGCCGGCGGAGAGGGCTCCCAGGACCCCCTGGCGGCCCCCGTGCTCCTCAGCGTGGCCGAGATCGCCCGCGAGATGCAGGCCCGCGGCTACGACATCGAGGCGGGCCTGATCCGCACCCACAAGTCCCGCCGGGACAAGGGCGTGAACAACGGATTCCCCACCGGAATCGGTGAGGGCCGCGACGAGAAGTTCACGCTGGACCAGCTCGTCACCTACTACGAACAGCGCGGCGTCAAGAAGCGCGAAGAAAGCGAGAACGAGGCAGAGCAGGGCGACGCTGTCTGACCTGCGGAAACACAGAAACGGCCCCCTCTCCGGAGGGGGCTTTTCCGTGCCCAA
>Ga0196960_10000332_pt1 | contig 17914 bp, 22 predicted proteins | sample S3v_5metaG_FD_183187 | JGI IMG/M metagenome (GOLD analysis project Ga0196960, IMG submission 183187) | Soil microbial communities from Anza Borrego desert, Southern California, United States - S3+v_5 | ecosystem: Environmental > Terrestrial > Soil > Desert | place: USA: California | collected... | reverse complement strand
AGTCGATAGCGGTGAGCGACGTGAAGGAGACCGAGCAGTTTTTCGCCGCGTCGTGGGCCCAGTACGAGGGCGTCGACGCCATCCACAAGACGATCTCAGTGATGCAGGAGGGCCCGGGCACCATCTGGGCCGACGTCACCTGGTCGTACGCCGGCGCTCGAGAGCACTTCTGCTATCAGCTCGTCGAGCGGCCCACCGGGTTGCAGATCGCGGTGCTGACCCTCCTGGCCTGAACGGACATCACGCCGCCGTCCTCGGAGCCGCCGTCCCCGTTGGCCGATCCCGCAGCGGGGCGGCACCTGCACCTTAAGCGATCCCTTCCGGGACGTCGCCGGCTGGCCGCTCCGGTGCGGCGAAAGTCGCCGTAGGGCGTTCGGCTATCGGGATGCACCTTTACAGTTCCTCCCTATGGGCCGCGGGGAAACCGCCTGCCAGGCGCTGCTTCAGCGCCGCGAGCGCACTCCGGCACTGGTCATCGACCTATGGCGGCATTGGGGGTGACGGTTCGACGTCGGCTGCGCGACGTCCGGTCGCTGCTACGCCCGCACGGCGCGACGCGGCGGCGCGCAGGCGCCGGACAGCGCGGTCCCACCGGCGCCAAGCCTGCGGGCCCCGACCGTCGGTCGACTGCGGATCGGTCTCTCCGTACTCACCGAGCCAGCTGGCGAGGCGGCCGGCGCGGTGCACGGCTCGCAGACGTCGTTCGGCCTGGCGCCGGACCTTGCTGGGCACAATCAAGAGCAACTGGTCGCCGTGGCGCAGTGTGGTCTGCCGGTCGGGGACGAGCGTGTGGCCGTCGCGCAGGATCACCGAGACCACTGCCCCCGGCGGCAGGCGCAGTTCCCACATCGTCACCCCGTGCAGCTTGGAGCCGGGTGGAACGGCGAACTCCAGCAGATCGGCATCGATGCTGCCCAGCGGGGCCGACTCGATGGCCACCTCGGCGGTGTCCTCCTCGTCGCATACACCCAGGCGTCGAGCCAGCGGTGGCAGCGTGGGTGCCTGCACGAGGGTGAAGACGACCACCAGGACGAAGACGATGTCGAAGATCTGCTGCGCGGCCGGCAGCCGGGCGCTGACGGGAATCGTCGCCAGGACGATGGGCACCGCGCCCCGCAGCCCGGCCCAGGACATGAACGCCTGCTCCCGCCACGGCACCCGGAACGGCGTCGCGCACACGACCACGGACAAGGGACGGGCGAGGAGCAGTAGCCCACCGCCGACGATGAGCGCGGGCAGCAGCGCGGTGGGCAGCCGTCCAGGGCTGGCCAGCAACCCCAGCAGCACGAACAGGCTGATCTGGGCCAGCCATGCCAGGCCTTCGGCGAAGCCAAGGGTGGCGTTGCGGTGCGGTAGGCGGGCGTTGCCCAGCCACAAAGCGGCGACGTAGACCGCCATGAACGAGGATGCGGCCACGACACCGGCGGCAGCGAAGGCGAACAGCGCGATGGCGACGGTGGCGATCGGGTACAACCCCACCGAGGGCAGTGCACTGCGACGCAGCACGCTCTCGCCGACCCTGGCCACCCCGAGACCCACGGCGGCGCCGATCGCCAGTTGGTAGAGCACCTGGGCCACAGCCACCAGCGGCTCGGACTGCTCCCACCCGTCGGACACGACAAGGGTCACCAGGATGATGGCCAGTGGGTCGTTGAACCCGGATTCGGCCTCCAGGGTCGCGCTCAGTCGCCGCCGGAGCGGCAGGCGCCGCAGCACCGAGAACACCGCCGCGGCGTCAGTCGAGGAGACGACCGCGCCCAGGAGGATGGCGGTCCGCAGGTCCACGTCCAGCAGCGCGTACGTCACGGCGGCCGTGACCGCCACGCTGAGGGCTACGCCCAGCGTTGCCAGCAGCAGCGACGGCCCCAGGACCGGGCGGATGGTCGACCACCGCGTGGTCAGGCCACCCTCGGCCAGGATGACGCCGAGCAACACCAGGCCGACCATCTGCGTGAGTTGCGCGTCCTCGAACTCGAGACCGAAGCCGGCCTCGCCGACGATCACGCCGAGGCCCAGGTAGATCAGCAGGGTCGGCAGCCCGGCTCGGGTAGACAGCCGGACGGCCGCGACAGCGACAAGCAGGAGCGCGGTCACCGCCAGTACGACCACGTTCAGGTCGGTGACCGACACGTCCCCTCCCTTCCCGGCGAACGACGGCGTCGCGTTCCGGCGAGCCGCGCACGCGGGGGGTCGGCGGCCGGATTCTCGACGAGACCGAAATCGGGAGGCTGTGGCTCGAGAACGACGCCGGCGACCACGAACAGCGGGATGGCAGGCAGCCCGACCGGCACGCCGGCCCGTGCGAGGACGCGGCAGATCAGGAACGCGCCACCAAGGGCGGACAGCGCCTCGGCCACATGATGCACACCGCCTCCTCCCGGCTCGTCAGTTGGCGACCGTTCCGTTTCCTCGTATGGTCGCCGCCCTGTCACCAGTCGCGGAATCCGTGGCAGCACCCACTTTCGCGGCCTGATCCCGCTCGTTCGATGGGGGCTTCTCTCCATCTCTGGGCCCGGCCCTTGGCCCGGCGGGCGGTCATGCCCGACCCTCGGTGGAGGGCGATGTGTGAGTAGTCTCGGAAGGGAGCGTGGCTGGTGGGCCGAGGATCGCTGCGCCCCGGCGGAGGTGGCATCTCGCTGTTCTGGCGGGTCTGCCTGATCAACGGCGCGGTGTTCACAGCCGGCACCGCCGTCCTGGCGGCGTCCCCGGCGACGGTGTCTGCGCCGGTCCTGGCCACGGAGGTCATCGTGCTGGCCATCGGACTGGGCGTGATGCTGCTTGCCAACGGCGCGCTGCTGCGGACCACCCTCGCCCCGCTGGACCGCCTCCGGCACCTGATGGAGGGGGTGGACCTGCTCCGACCGGGTCAGCGGCTGCCGGACGCTGGCTACGGAGCGGTCTCCGACCTCATCAGCAGTTTCAACGCGATGCTCGCCCGCCTGGAGGCCGAGCGGAGCTCCAGCAGCGCCCTGGCGCTGGCCGCCCAGGAAGGGGAGCGGCACCGGGTGGCCCAGGAGCTGCATGACGAGGTGGGTCAGGGGCTCACGGCGGTGCTGCTCGGACTGCAGCGGGTGGCGACGCGGGTCCCGGCCGATGTGCGCCACGAGGTGCAGCTGGTGCAGGAGACCGCGCGGGCGAGCCTCGACGAGGTGCGGCAGGTGGCTCGCCGGCTGCGCCCCGGTGTGCTCGACGACCTGGGGCTGGTCAGTGCGCTGACGTCGCTGGTCACCGAGCACGCCCAGCTGACCGACGCAGACGTCCACCGCCGGTTCAGCTCGCCGCTGCCAAACCTGGGTGCCGAGGCTGAGTTGGTCATCTACCGCGTCGCGCAGGAGGCCCTGACCAACGTAGCCCGCCACGCCCAGGCCGACCGCGTGTGCGCAGAGCTCAGCCAGACCCCACGGGGGGACGCGGTCCTGCTGCGGATCACCGACAACGGACGCGGCATCGGCGGACGCCCGGAGGGGGCCGGGATGCTGGGCATGCGGGAGCGGGCTCTGCTCGTCGATGCGATTCTGACCGTGACACCCCACCAGGAGGGTGGAACCGAGCTGCAGCTGTTCGTCCCCGTGCCCGGTCATCGGGACGAGGCATGAACCCCGTAGGGCCGACCCGCATCCTGCTCGCCGACGACCACGCCCTCGTCCGCCGCGGCGTGCGGCTGATCCTCGAGAGCGAACCCGACATCACCGTCATCGCCGAGGCCGGCGACGGCGCGGAAGCCGTCGCACTCGCCCGCACGCACGAGATCGATCTCGCCGTCCTCGACGTCGCCATGCCGCGCATGACCGGCCTGCAGGCGGCGCGGGAGATCTCCCGGCGCTCGCCGGCACCGCGGATCCTGCTGCTGTCGATGTACGACAACGACCAGTACTTCTTCGAGGCGCTGAAGGCCGGCGCCAGCGGCTACGTGCTCAAGTCCGTCGCCGACCGCGACCTCGTGGAGGCCTGCCGTGCCGCCATGCGCGGCGAGCCGTTCATCTACCCCGACGCCCTGACGGCGCTGATGCGCGAATACCTGCAGCGAGCCCGCCGCGGGGAGCGCCTGCCCGGCAGCCTCCTCACCGAGCGCGAATCCGAGATCGTCAAGCTGATCGCCGAGGGCCGGTCGTCCAAGGAGATCGCGGCGCTGCTGGTGATCAGCATCAAAACCGTCGAGCGGCACCGCGCCAACATCCTGCAGAAGCTGGAGATGCGCGACCGCACCGAGCTCACCCGCTACGCGATCCGAACCGGACTCATCGAGAGCTGACGCGGAACAACCCCCGGCCCGGCGGCGGACGGCAAGAGCCGAAGACGCACCGAAAGCGCTGACATTGGAGATCCCGCGGACATCGATCCGCCAGCCTCGCGACAGGCGCCGGGCGGTCGCGACCGATTCCTGCTGTCCCGCGTCGAGCCGAGGACAAGCAGAGGCTCCTCCAGAGCCTTTCGTCGGCGGGTGGGAAGGCGCGAAGCCCGGCACTTCACCCAACCTTGGACGAGACGACGACCTGCTCGCCCACATACCAGCCGAATTCGACGCTGATGCCGTAAAGGGCACGCTGGCTGCCCGCGAGACGATGAGTCAACGGGCGTATGGGCAGATGCCTTCTGGTCGCTGGCGAGTTGGCCCTTGACCTTGTCGCTACGTCAACGTTGATGATCGGTGGCATGCTGCGCATTGGTGAGCTTGCTCGACTTGCCGGGCTGTCGACGCGGGCGATCCGCCATTACCACGCGGTGGGCGTGCTGCCCGAACCGCGACGGCGGGTGAACGGCTACCGGGAGTACGACAGCCGGGACCTGCTGCGGCTGCTGCGGCTGGTCCGGCTGACCGGCTTGGGGCTGACCTTGGACGAGGTCCGCGATGCCCTGGCTCAAGACGACGACCGGGAGCTGCGCGAGGTCCTCGGCGAACTGGTGACCGAGCTGGATGCACAGCGGGAGGAGTTGGCGCGGCGGCGCCAGAGGATCGCAGAGGTCCTGTCCCGCGACGAGGCCCTGACTGCCTCCCCGGCGGTGAGCGCGCTGATCGGTCGCCTCCACGGAGTGGTGGACGACCTGGCCGTCTTGCGCCGTGAAGGCGAGCTGCTAGAGCTGATCGAGACCACGCTGCCCGCCGAGCAGTTCGCTCTGATCGCCGAGCAGTACGACCGGCTGCTGGCCGATCCGGCAGCGGTGGCGGACAGCCGCGAGTTCTCCACGCGGTTCGAGGCGTTGACCGACGAGGGGCCAGACCACCCGGAGGTGCTGGCCGTCGCCGACTGGATCGTGCGGCACGCCGCGGTGGCCTTTCCTCTCACCGATGCCCAACCCGCCGACCCAGCCGCCCCGGATCCGGTGAGCTGGGAGCTGTTCCTCGACACCCTGACGCCGGCACAGCAGCACTGCGTGACTCGTGCCGCCGGGCAGCGGCAGTCATGAGGGCGCTGCGCTGGCTCACCGCAGCGCTGTTCGTGGTCGAGGTCGTGCTCGTGGCCACGGGCCGGCTCGGCCTCGGGCCGGCTGTCGTGGTGCTCGTCGCGGTGGAGGCCGCCGTCCTCGTGGCCGTGTTGACCGGGGCCGCGGTGCGCTACCGCCGGTCACGGCGAGCGGGTGCCGAGCCGGCCACCGCCCGGTTGCATGCGCTGCACGTGGCGCTGCCGCGTCCGGTTGCCCGGGCCATCCGCCGGGAACTCGACCTGGTGACGGCGGTCGCGCGTTGGGCGATGCGCCGACCCGAGGGCATACCGGAAGGTGCGGCGTCCCGGCCGGACGACGACCGGAACGGGGAACCTGCGTACCGGCTCATCCCCTACGGACGCGACCAGGTCGCCTTGGTCTGGTTGTTCATCGGCATCACCGCCGTGGAGATCGCCGTGGTCGAGTTCCTCGTTCCCTGGCCGGCCCTGCGCCTCGTTCTTCTCCTGGTGGGCGCCTACGGCATGCTGATCATGGCCGGGTTCATTGCCGTCAATCGCACCCGCCCCCACGTCCTCACACCGGAGGACATCCGCCTGCGGTGCGGTTCGCTGGCAGAGCTGCACATCCCGCCCGACGGCATCTCGTCGGTCTCCCGCGACCTGCGCGGCGCCGGGTACGGCCCGGTCATCACCGGAGACGTCCTCACCTTGGGCGTCGGCGGCCGCACCCAGGTCACGATCACTCTCACCGCGCCCACCGACGTGCACGCCGGCAAGGCCACCGGCATCGTGCGCGCCGTACGGATAGCGGCCGACGACCCTGGCACAGCCGTTGCCCTTCTTCGCGCGGCCACAGCCGACAGGCCACCTGCCGCGACCGGAGCGCCCTGGCTGCCGGATGCTCAGGCAGTCACATCGGCGAGAACCCGAGCCGATGCACGGCGAATGCTTTGATCGCCGTGGAGCGCCAGCGCGGAAGCTGCGGGTTCACGTCGGCGACCATCGCCTGGCTCCGCCTTGTCGACCACCAGATCGCCCAGCGGCGTGGCACGCCGACGTCCGCCGGCCACAGCGCGAATACCGCCGCCTCGGTGATGCTCCGCGATGAGTTCTTTCGGCACGACTGACCGACGGATGAGCCGCCCGCTGGGGGATCCCCTGCGGGACACGACCGAACCTGGCCTGCCTGCCTGCATGGATGCGCCGCACGCGGTTCCCTCAGCGGGGCGGCACCCCGGCCCCTAGGGGTCCCGTCCATGCCGAGAAGAGGATGGGGCAAGGTCGCTGTCAAGGGTCGTGCGGCGGCTCGTGCGAGGTTCCTCCGGAGTGGGCCGCATGACGGGAACGGCGACCACCGGCGCTGTGACCGCACTACCCCGCCGTGCGGGACGATCAGCGGTGCGCGTCCGCTGGCGGGAGCGCCGCCGTGGAGACGATCTCCTGCAGGGCCGCGACATGGCCCCGGTAAGCCTTGCGGCCCTGACGGGTCAACGACAACCACACGCGTCGGGAGTCAGCGCCGAGGCGTTCCTGCTTCACGTACCCGGCGTCGACGAGGGCCGCGACCTGCTTGCTCAAGGCCGACGGGCTCAGGTCGAGGTGGTTCTTGATCACCGACAGTTCTAGCGTCGTGCCCGCGACGAGCATCGCGCAGATACGCAGTCGGTGCGTCGGGTGGATGACCGGGTCGAGCTTCGCGGTCACCGCGGCCGCCCTGTCGATCTGCGGTGCACCACGCCGCCGGTGAGGTAGATGGCGGTGGCGGCAAGCGCGAGGACGACGACCGGCCAGGTCGGCTCGATGAGATCTGCCACGGCGAGGGCCGCGACGACGCAGTAAACCGAGGCCGCGACGGCGGCGAGGAACCCGCGACTCGTGGGAAGGGCCCAGGGGGCCCCGATCCGGTACCCGGCCGTGACGTTGACACCCACGACGGTGAGGCCGACGGCGAGGAGAGCGCCGCTGCGGTGCTCGTGGAGCAGGGAGGTCAACGCCATGGCACCCAGCAGGACGGCATTGATCAGGTAGAGCCACGCAGGCCAGGGCGTATCGCGCACGGCCCGTTGAACGTCGTCGATGCTCGCCAGCGCATCGCGGGCCTCCGCGGGGTTCGGTACTTGCCCGATGCTTTCCATAGCGGCAAATATCGCAGATGATTTCCTGGTCGGCAACCATCTACAGGTGAAGGGGGTGCTCGGAGCGGCCGGCGAAGGTTCGAGCCGCGACCATCCGAGCCCCCTACCTCGGCCCGGCAGGAAGCTGCCACCGCACTTCCTGGCTGCGCGACTCGGCGGTCATGCCGCCGCGTGAGCGCGGCGCTCCAGTGCCCGTAGCCGAACCTGCTGCGACGACGTCCAGGACCCTCAGCGACTGGAGTCGCCGCGTCCCCGCAGGGGATCGCTCAACGGAGCGGGCGGGCGCGTCCCGGTGTAAGCGGGCACCTGCGGGAGAGGTGCTCCGATGACAAGGAGTAGCCGCACACCAAACTGGCCACTCGAACCCGGGAGAGGAGCCCTGGCGTGGCGTCAGCTGGATCGATGGAGGGACGTGCCGTCCTCGTCACGGGCGCCAGCCGCCGCGTTGCGATCGGCGCAGCCATCGCGCGCCGCCTGTCTGCGGATGGTGCCTCGGTGCTCGTGCACTCGTGGTCGCCGCACGACGCGGAGCAGGCCTGGGGCGCGGACCCCGGCGGCGCGGACGCCCTGGTCGAGGAGCTGCGCTCCACCGGTGCCCGCGCCGTGCACGTCCGCGCTGATCTGGCCGACCCCGACGCTCCAGCTCAGATCGTGGAGGCCGCCCGGCGGGCATTTGGACACCTGGACGTCGTCGTCGCCAACCACGCGCGCTCCAGCGGCCAGGTCCTGGAGGAGTTGACCGCTGAAGAGATCGACCTCAGCTACGCGGTGAACACCCGAGCAAGCCTGTTGCTGACAAAGGCCTTCGCCGCTCAGCACGACGGCCGCCCGGGTGGGCGGGTGGTCCTGTTCACCTCCGGGCAGTACCACGGGGCGATGCCCGCTGAGCTGCCCTACATCGCCTCGAAGGCGGCCCTGCACGAACTGACCCCGTCCCTGGCTGTGCACTTGATGCCCCGAGGCATCACCGTGAACTGTGTCGATCCTGGGCCCAACGACACCGGCTACGCCGACGAGGCCACCCGTACCCACGTGAGCACGCGCAACCCTGGTCGGCGATGGAGCACCCCGGAGGATGCCGCGAAGCTCGTCGCGTGGCTGGTCAGCGATGAAGCGGACTGGGTCACCGGCCAGACGATCGCCTCCGACGGAGGCTGGTCCGCCGTTGGTTGACCGACGCGGACCGGTCTGACCATCGCTCGCGCGAGGCCGTTCCGCTGGTCGATCATCGCCTGGTCCTCCTCCGCCAGCAGCGCTGACGACGATCTGCATGCCGGGCATGCGGTCCTTGACCGGCTCGAGGTGGCCGAGGTTGCCGTCGAGCTTGTTTGGTCGGTGTTCTCGCGCACGGTGCAATTGATGAAAACGACGACGTCCGGCTGCGCGCCGTCCACGATCGGGGCGTAGCCCACCTCGTCGGGCTGGCCGGCGATCCGCTCGGCGTGGTGCACGTTCATCTGGCCAGCCGAAGGTGCGCAACTCGTACGCCCCTCCCACCGCGCCAAGCTCGAATGGGCCCTTGACGAAACTTCTTGTCAAGGGCAGGGTGGCGTCATGCAGGACGTCGAGGTCATCGAGAGCGCGGAGGCAGCCGCCGCCGCCCTGGATCCGGTCCGGGCCCGGCTGCTCGGCGAGCTGGCCGTACCGGCCTCCGCCGCCGGGCTCGCCGCCCGTGTCGGCATCGCGCGCCAGAAGGTCAACTACCACCTCAAGGCGCTCGAGGCGCACGGCCTGGTGGAGTTGTCCGAGGAGCGTCGGCACGGGGGCATCACCGAGCGGGTGCTGCAGGCGTCGGCGGCGTCGTACGTCGTGTCGCCGGCGGCCGTCAGCGCGTCTGCGGCCGACCCGGACGTCAACGCCGACCACCTGTCGGCGGGCTACCTCGTCGCGCTGGCCGGCCGGCTGGTGCGCGAGGTCGGCGCCCTGGCGCGCCGGGCCGGCGCGTCCGGCAAGCGCCTGCCGACGCTGACCATCGACACGCAGATCGGCTTCCGGTCGGCCGCCGACCGGGCTGCCTTCGCGGACGACCTGACCGCCGCGGTGCTCGACCTGGCCGCTCGCTACCACCACGACGACGGGCGCCCGCACCGGCTCGTCGTCGCGGCCCACCCCCTTCCTGAGGAGATCGCATGAGCACGATCCCGAACGTCCCGTACCGCCTGGAGTTCAGCGTCGAGGTTCCGGGCACCCCGGAGCAGGTCTGGCAAGCCATCGCCACCGCCAAGGGCATGAGCGCCTGGTTCGCGCCGACCGAGATGGAGGAGCGCGAGGGCGGCTCCCTGCACTTCACCATGGGCCCCGAGATGGGCTCTGACGGCCAGGTCACCGGCTGGGACCCGCCGCGCCGCCTCGTCTACGAGGAGGACTGGGCCGCCCTCATGGGCAAGGACCCGGATGCGCTGAGCCCGCTGACGTCGGAGTTCATCGTCGAGGCGCAGTCCGGCGGCACCTGCGTCGTGCGCGTCACCAGCAGCGGCTTCGGTACCGGCGCCGCCTGGGAGTCGGAGTTCTGGGACGGCATGGGCGCCGGCTGGATGCCGTTCTTCGACAACCTGCGCCTCTACCTGTCGCACTTCCCCGGCCAGGAGGCCACGCACCTGGAGGTCACCGCCTCCCACCCCGGCGACGCGGAGGCGCTCTGGTCGACCCTGCACGACGCGCTCGGGCTGGGCGGCGAGGGCGCGACGGTCGAGGTGCGCGGCGCCACCGGCACGGTCGAGCGGGTCGGTGAAAGGCAGACGCTGATCCGACTCACCACGCCGGTGCCCGGGATGCTCAGCGTCTTCGCGTACGGCGAGGGCGACGGCAAGGCGATGGCGGGTGTGCGGGCGTACCTGTTCTCCGCCGACGCGGCGGACTACGTGCGGCGCGAGGAGCCCGCCTGGCAGGCCTGGCTGCAGCGGCTGTCAGTCCCGGCCTGATCTTCTGCGCGGAATCGCCACCGGCCTCGATGGACCACGTGAGCACGACGTCAACGGTTGCCCCGCTCACGGCCTGGACGGCAGCTCTACGGGCTCATCGCGGCGCCGGTGCAGGCGGAGTCACGGCGTCGACGGTCTCGGCGCTGGTGCTCTAAGGACCGGACGTACCCCGGAACAGCTTGTCGATGCTGTCCTGCAGTGGAGCCGGAGCGGCGGTCCTGGCCTTCTCCCGGGTCTGCTGGACCTCCGGTCGCTCCATGACGCCGGCCGCGGCCAATGCGAAACGGTCGAACCATCGAACGTCGCTCAAACCGCGGAGGGGGCAACGACGTACCGCAAGCCGAACGGCTACCAGAGACTTGGGCTGTTCTGACGGAGCGTGGTCATTGTGTCCTGCAGAGAGCATCCCCTACGAGACACGTTCTCCGGTCCACGCGGTTGCCCTAGAAGTAGCCGCATCTGGCCGACCTGGCGGTCAGGCATGACGAGCAGGTCGATCAAGGTGTCCTCGGCCTCGCGCACGGAAGTACGGGGCGCGGTGACCGCGACCTGAAAGCCCCGCTGACGAGCCTGCTGAGCGGATAGCTGGTGACGTCTTCGCTACCGGCGAGGCGATCCGCGGCGTGGTGAAGCTGGAGGCGCAGGAGCCGGACCGGACTCCGTCCATGGCGGCGAAGGCCGCCGCCATGGGGATTCCCCATGGCGGGTGAGGGCTCGCCGAGGCTGAGGGCTGGCCAGTGGCGGAGGTCATGCGCAGGGTGCTCGGCCTGGCCGTGATGCTCGCCGCCGGGGGGTCAGCATGGCAGACGCGTCGGAGGGTACCGCTCAGGGACGGCCACATCGACTGAGGGAGAGGCCATGACTGGACCCGACGACGCCTTCCTTGCGCCGGACGATGCTCTGCTCGACGTCCCGGAGGCCTCGCCTCCCGGAACGGAGGCCGTCGAGCGCCCCGGCTCGGCCGTTCCGCCCCGCGAGGACGGCGTCGAGGACGTCGGCCCGGCTGGCGGGGGACCCGAGCGTTGAGTAGCCCTCGGCGGATGCCCCGCAGCCGTTCCTCCAGCGGAGGAGCCAACGAGACAAGCGGCGGCAGCGAATCGGGCTGTCCCTGAGCGGCCTACCGATGTGAGGGACACCTTCGAACCGCTCGGGTCGCTACTCGCGTCGAGTAATCCCCCACCGCTCGGGCAGTGGGCCGTGAGTTCGTCCTACGAGTCGATGCGCTCGTAGGTCAACTGCAGGTCGTCCTTCCAGGGGCCACCGTCGTGTGACATGGTCCCCTTGGCGTCGAGCCGACTGCCGTCGCTGGCGACGCTGAGGACCATGCGCTGGGCGAAGCCCGCCTCGTCGCGGTGCCACCACACCACCCCGTCGCCCACCTCGACGGTGTACCGGCGAGAGACGTTCCGCTCGTCGAAGTAGAGCATCGTGAAGGTGCCGGCGGCGTCGTCTGAGCCGATCACCGCCACGCCGCTGGGGACCTCCGGCTCCTCGATCTCCGACCGCACGAGCACGAAGGCGCCGCCCTCGTGCCTCGCGAACGACGTGCGGCCATGGAAGGTCGTTCCCGGCACCGACGGATGCGTCCCGGTTGTGCGCCAGTCACCCAGCAACGGCGCCAGACGTTCGAGTGCGCGGTTGGGGCGCCGAGCTTCGGGGCCGATCGGTGTCGTCATCCACAGGATGGTTACCGGCCGCGGGAGGTCATCACACCTCCCCGACTGTTCCTCGCCCGTGCCAGTCGACGTGACACGTGGAGCGGGGAAGGCCGGATGTCCCATAAGCCGCCCTTAGAGACAGGCCTGAGGCATTGCTCCCCCGTTACCGCACAGGGATCCCCTGCGGTACACGACCAAACCTGGCATGCCTGCCTGCATGGATGCGCCGCAAGCGGTTCGGATTGCGGGACAGGCGTCGTAGCAGCGAACATCCCGGATAGCCGAGAAGTGTCCGGGTCGTTGCCCATGGGCTAGGTTTCGTTCCGCGCCGACGTCCGTCGACCGCTGCTGGTGGTGCCTCGCGTAGCTAGCGCGCCGGTGCATCCTGTCCAGGCCGCCGCTTCCAGCAGCCGGCCGGGCGATACGTCCTTCGTGACCGCTGTGAGAAGCAGATCCGAAGGAGCTCCATGCACCCCGATCACGTTCCGCCCTGCGACGTCGTCGTTGCGCCCGTGATGGCCGAGGACGCCGGCGAGCTGCTGACACTGCAGCGCGCCGCCTACGCCACCGAAGCGCGCATCTACGGCGACCCGGAACTGCCCGCGCTGACCCAGACCTTGCCGGAGCTGCAGGCCGAACTGGCCACGGCCACCGCGTTGAAGGCCTGCGTTGGCCACCGCATCGTCGGCGCCGTCCGCGCCCACGTGGAGGGGACGGTGCTGCACGTCGGGCGCCTGACCGTGGCTCCTGACTGGCAGGGGCACGGCATCGGCTCCCGCCTGCTGACCGCGGTCGAGAGCCACCACGGCGACCAGGTGGAGACCGCGGCGTTGTTCACCGGGCACCTCAGCGAGGCCAACCTGACGATGTATGCCCGCCGCGGCTACCGCGAGCAGCGACGCGAGCAACTGCGCCCCGGAGTCATCCTGGTGCACCTGGCGAAGCCGCTCTCGGCGACCGACGGGCCGACACGATGAACGGCGACGACGACAGGAGGGATGATCTCCAACTGGCCTTCGACGCCGCAGACCTGGCGGCTGAACTCGCCCTCGCGCACTTCGAGGCCGGCGTCTCGGCGACGCTGAAGGCAGACGGCACACCGGTCACCGAGGCCGACCGGGCAGTCGAGCGCTCGCTTCGGGAGACGTTGTCGGAGGCACGGCCCGACGATGCGTTCCTCGGCGAGGAACTTGGTCGGCTCGGTATGTCCGATCGTGTCTGGATCCTCGACCCGATCGATGGCACCGGCTTCTTCAGCCGCGGTGATCCGAACTGGCGGATCCACATCGCTCTCGAGATTCGAGGAACCACGCAGGTCGCCCTCGTCACCTCTCCTGCGCTACGGCGCTGTTGGTGGGCGACCCGAGGCGGCGGCTCCTTCGAGTCATCGTGGCCACGAGAAGAGAGCAGCACGCGGCACCTACAGGTCAGCACGACATCGACGCTCGCTGATGCCGTGCTCGATGCTCTGGACGACGAATCATGGGCTCGCCTGCCCTCTGGCGCAGCTCGCGCACCGGCGAGCCCGCTGCCGCTGGTCGAGCTCGTCCGTGGCGAGATCGATGCCTTCTTGGCCGAGCGCTACTACACGTGGGACCACGCGCCGTGGATTCTCCTCGTGGAGGAGGCTGGCGGCCGCTTCACCGACCCAACCGGTGGGCGTGCGAGCGATCAGGGCGGCGGCCTGTACTCCAATGCAATCCTGCATGGGCCGCTACTGGCAGCACTGCACTATCCGGCGCAGCCCTGACCGCCGGACCTTCGCACGAATCACCGAGCGATTTGCCAGGGCCTGAGCGACGGCACAGACCAATCGGGGCCTGAACCCTGATCTCGAGCACGCTGCGCTGCTGAGATCCAGGAGCCTCCGGCCGGCCCGCCATCGCAGCTGCGGCCTTCCGTACCTCGAACCCGCCTACGACGACGTCCAACGGGGCCACGGAAGCCAACCACCGGTGTCTCGCGGGAGGATCGGTCATCGGCGCACTGACCGGAACATCTCGATGACCCACCAGGCTGGCTCGGCAATCCTCTGCGGGACGCGGCGGAAGTTGCACGCCGGCTCGCTCCCGCATTGGACGGCTTCGACGACGCACGCCGGCCCGGTGCCGCGCACTGGTGAGGTTCTCGGTCGCGTCGGGACGATTCGGCTCCCACCTCGGTGATGGCTGGCGCCAAGCCCTCCGCAACGGCCTCATGCGCTTCACCCCGACCAGCGCGGCCTGCGCGGAGCTCACGCCGCGACCGACTGGAACCCACCCCGGCCGGTGGCACCCGTGCGCTGATCACGTCCGCACCGCCTTACCGCGGACCGCGTGAACCGCGCCAAGAGCTCGGGAGCGGGCGAGCACCGCGACCGGGCCGGGCGGCACTCGCCATCCGCACCGCCCGACCGCACGCCCCACCGCCGGCACGCACCGGCGCTAGCGTGCGACCCGTGCCCATCCGACTCGACAACGTCGGCATCGCCGTCCGCGACCTCGAAGCCGCGATCGCCTTCTTCACCGACCTCGGCCTGACGGTTCTCGGACGCGCACGGATCAGCGGCGAGTGGGCTGCCACCGCCGTCGGACTGGACGGCAACACCGCTGACATCGCCGTGCTCCAGACGCCCGACGGCCACGGTCGCATCGAGATGTTCCAGTACGTGCACCCAGAGGCGATCGAGGCCGAGCCCGTCCGGCCGAACACCATCGGCATGCACCGCGTCGCCTTCACCGTCGACGACATCGACGCCGCCCTCGAGATCGCCGCCCGGCACGGCTGCCACCCGCTGCGCGGCGTCGCCACTTACGAGGACGTGTACAAGCTCACCTACCTCCGCGGCCCCAGCGACATCCTCGTCATGTTCGCCCAAGAGCTGCAGAAGGACTGATCACCGGGCCGCAGCCCCTTGCTCATCGGTAACCGATGAGTTACCAATAGCACGTGGACCCATTCGCCGCCCTAGCCGACCCGGTGCGGCGGGCGTTGTTGCGCGCGCTCGCGGCCGGCCCGGCCAGGGTCGTCGACCTCGCCGCCGCGTACCCCATCAGCCGGCCGGCCATCAGCAAGCACCTCCGGTTGCTCACCGAAGCCGGGCTGGCCTCGGTGGAGGACCGCGGCCGCGAGCGGCATTACGCGCTCAACCGTTCCGGCCTGGCGCCGGTCTCCAACCTGCTCAAGGAACTGCGCCCGGCGCCGCCCTTCGCCGAGGCAGCGCTCGACGGGCTCGACCTCGAGGTGCGACGCACGGTCCGCGAACGATCGACGTCCCGTTCCGACCACCAGCAGGAGGACACCGCATGAGCACCACCAGGCCCCTCGGCCACCGCGCAACCCGCGACGGCGGCGAGCACGTCGTCTTCACCCGCACCTTCTCCGCTCCGGTCGGCGACGTGTGGGCGGCCTGCACCGAGCCGCACCGGATGGAACGCTGGATCGGAACCTGGACCGGCGACCCGGCGTCCGGCGAGATCGCGTTCCGCATGACCGCCGAGGGTGACGTGCCCGAGGAGGTCTACCTGGTGGAGGTGTGCGAACCGCCCCACCGGTTCGTCGTGCGCAGCCGCGACGCGGCGCCCTTCTCCGAGGACGGGTCGGGTCCGCGGGTCACGTGGCGGCACTCCCTCGAGCTCACCGAGACAGACGGGGTGACGACGCTGACGTTCACGCAGGTCGTCCCCGACGGCCCCGTGGGCGCCGACGTGGCCGCCAACGTCGGACCGGGCTGGGACTACTACCTCGACCGTCTCGTCGCGGCGCTAGAGGGCCGCGACCCGGGTCAGATCGCCTTTCCGCCCTACCTCCAGCGCTCGGACCACTACCGCGGTCTGTTCTCCTGAGCCGGCGGCGGGCGCGTCGCAGGTCGCCCGAGAACGACACCGTCGTCGTGCGGGCCGAGCCGGGTGCTGCTGAACTCCGCCGAGGGGAGCGCCACGGACGCGCCTGGCCCCGGGGAGTCAACGAAAGCGTCAACCACACCCGACAGAAGGAGCACCATGAACGACCGGAAGCTGTCGACATTCGCCGGTGGACGCAACATCGCGATGAAGGTGCCGCCGCACCAGTGGACGGCGACCGTGGCCTTCTACCGGGACACTCTCGGCCTGCGCGAACTGGACAACCCTTTCACCTCCGGCCCCCAGTCGGTCGGCTTTGCCTTCGGGCCCAACCGGCTGTGGATCGACCGCGTCCCGGGGATGAGCCAAGCCGAACTCTGGCTGCAAGTGACCACCGTCGACACCGCGGCCGCCGCCGACCACCTGGCCACCGTTGGCGTCGCCCGCTGCGACGAGATCGAGCCGCTGGACAGCGACTCAGCGTTCTGGGTCGCCAGCCCGGCCGGCATCGTCCACCTGGTCTCCGAGCCCGACATCGACTGATGAGCCGCCCGGTCACCCATCCCCTTGGGGTGTCGACTCCTTCACCTGCTCGGGTGATCGAAGGACTGGCAGGTAGGCCGGGACTGTCCGTGATGATCACCGTCCGTTAGCGGCTGTGGCCGTCGCCGGTGACCGACGCACCGGAGCGCCGGCTTCGGCCTGCCCGTGGAGGTGCGCCATGACGGCGCTGCTGATCGGCTACGCCCGGGTATCCACCGACGCCCAGGATCTCACCGCCCAACGCGACGGCCTGCTCGCCCTCGGAGTCGAGCCGGGTCGGATCTACGTCGACCACGGGCTGACCGGCACCAATCGCGAGCGCCCCGGGCTGCGGGAGGCGCTGGCTGCCTGCCGCGAGGGCGACACGCTCGTGGTGACCAAGCTCCTGACCAGTGAGCCGGCTCGCGCCTGGGCCGAAGCCGAGCGCAACTACTTCATCCAGGAGGGACTGTGAAGCACGAACGAGAACAACTGACAATCTCCGGAGCCGTACCGGCGCGAGGGCAAGGCGCCACGTCACGATCCGGGCGGGTTGGGTCTCGTGCGCGTCGGCGGCTGCCGTCCGGGGCCAGCGGAAGCCTCGCCGTCACATCTCGGGCGCCCGCCGTTGCTGCGCCCGTAATGCCCGACAACCAGGCGCGGCCGTCCTTCGTAGAGGCGCAGGAGCTCTACGGGCTCGGCGTCCGAACCGATCTGGTGATTGCCTGCCGAATCGCTCTGGGTGTCGGCTCGACAACGGCCTACGCGTTGGCCGGCCGCGGAGAGCTGCCCTTCGCGGCGTATCGCGTCGACCGGCAGTGGGTGGTGCCCACAGCCGGCCTGCTGACCTTCTTGGGATTGTCGCCGCAAGAGCCCCCGGCACCCAGCGGGACGTGACGGCTGCGCCACGGGATCGCCGAACAGTCGCAGGCAGTGGAGGGTTCGGCGGTTCGTCATCCTTGTTCATGGGCTCGGGCCTTCGGCGTCCCGCGCGGGATGAGAGCGGCCGCGGCCTCAGCGGCTTGCCGGCCGACCCCCTCCAGCAGGTGGGTGTAGGTGTCGGAGGTGACGCGGATGCCCGAGTGCCCGAGCCGCTTGGACACGACTGCCATCTCCACGCCGGCGGTGAGCATGATCGAGGCCTGTCCGTGTCGGAGGTCCCAGTTGGCGCTAGGTGGTGCTCCGTATCGGCGCTGAGCCGCGGAAACAACGCGGCACGGTGGCGGGTGATGGTGCCTGGTGAACCCCCATGCGGCTCCTAGTGAGAAGGTCGGCGGTTCGATTCCGACAGGCGGCTCTCCTGCGGTGACGCGGCTCCGCCCCGTCGAGGCGGAGCCGCGTCGTCGTGTCCAGGCCCGTGCGGGCTCCGTAGCCGGCCGGCCGGCAGCTCAGCCGACGACCGGGGCGGCGAGGAGCGCCGGGACGGCCGGTTCCGCCTCGACGGCGCGCTGACCCGATCCCCGGCCGGCGGGG
>Ga0196960_10000331_pt1 | contig 18008 bp, 14 predicted proteins | sample S3v_5metaG_FD_183187 | JGI IMG/M metagenome (GOLD analysis project Ga0196960, IMG submission 183187) | Soil microbial communities from Anza Borrego desert, Southern California, United States - S3+v_5 | ecosystem: Environmental > Terrestrial > Soil > Desert | place: USA: California | collected... | reverse complement strand
CTCGACCTTGAGATCGACCTGGGGACTGCCGACCTCGCCCGTGCCGCCGCCGGGCGGGCCGCCGAGCCGGCAGGAGAGCGGCAGCTGGCGGAGCTGCGGCAGCTGGTCGGCGGGCCCGCCCCGCTGCGCGGGCTGCGCCTGCTCGACGAGCTGGGGATCACGGGCGTGGTCCTGCCCGAGCTGGAGACGCTGCGCGGGGTCGAGCAGGGCCCGAACCACCACCTCGACGTCTACGGGCACACGATCGCCGTGCTCGAGCACACGCTCGAAGTCGAGGACGACCTCGAGCGCTTCGCGGGCGAGCGCGCGGCCGAGGTCGCCGCGCTCCTCGACGAGCCGCTCGCCGACGAGATGACCCGCCGCGCGGGCCTGCGCTTCGGCGCCCTCTTCCACGACATCGCCAAGCCCGCGACCAAGGCCGAACGCGACGGCTTCGTCGGCTTCCGCGGCCACGACGAGGTCGGGGTGGAGGTGATCGCCGGGATCTGCAAGCGCCTGCGTGCCAGCCGCCGGCTCACCCAGCACCTGCAGGGGCTGACCCGCCACCACCTCCGGCTCGGGTTCCTGATCTCGGAGATGCCGCTGCCGCCGCGCCGGATCCACGCCTACCTGCGCGCGACCGACCCGGTCGCCGTCGACGTCACCCTGCTCACCGTCGCCGACCGCCTCTCGGCCCGCGGCAAAGGCCCGATTGCCAGCCCGGAGATGGTCGCCGCGCACCTGCAGTTGGCCCGGGAGATGATCGCCGCCGGGCTCGACTGGCGCCGCGAGGGGCCGCCGACGCCGCTGCTGCGGGGGGACGAGATCGCCGCCGAGCTGGGGATCGAGCCGGGGCCGGAGCTGGGCTCGGCGCTGGCCGAGCTGGAGGCCGCGCAGTATGCAGGGGAAGTGACCGACCGCGCGGGTGCCATCGAACACCTGCGCCGTTAGATACGCTCCTCGCCGCATGGCCAAAGAGGAAAAGATCGAAATGGAGGGGGAGATCACCGAGGCTCTCCCCAACACGATGTTCCGGGTCAAACTGGACAACGGGCACGACGTGCTCGGCCACATCTCGGGAAAGATGCGCCGCCACTACATCCGCATCCTCCCGGGCGACCGCGTGAAGATCGAGCTCTCCCCTTACGACCTTGACCGAGGTCGGATCACCTACCGCTACAAATAGCCCGTCGCCGGCGGGTCCGCCAGCTCGGCGACCAGCGCTGACCAGGCGAAGTCCCTGGCGCCCAGGCCCCTGCCGTCGCGCGGGTCGTAGTACTCGCGCAGGCCTTCGCGGGCGACGGCGCCGATCACCCCGGCGGCGAGCCGCTCCGCCTCCGCCTCGTAGCCGAGCCGGCGCAGGCCGAGCCAGACGAGCCAGGCCGAGTTGACCCAGGTCGGCCCGCGCCAGTAGCGGCGGATCGGGCCGTGGCGGCCGCCGGGTTCGTAGCCGCGCTCGCCGACCGCGACCGAGGGCGGTGCCACCGGGGTGAGGAACTCGCGCTTGTCCAGCAGGTGCTCCTCGACGAGGCGGCGGCCGATCGCCTCCGGCAGGTCCGGCAGCGCGAGCGGCGCCAGCGAGGCCCAGGTCAGCGTCTGCAGACGCTCGCCGCCGGGCTGCGCCTCGTCGAGGAAGAGGCCGCGGCGCTCGTCCCAGAGGCGGTCGACCAGCGCCGGCGTCGCCGACGGCCGCCCCAACGCCTGCAGCGAGAGCGACCACAGCGTGTTGACGAGCGGTTCGCAGAGGACCGGGCCGCCGGCGTCGCGGATCCGCCGCGCGTCCCAGCCCAACCGGCGGTTGCGGTGGACCAGCAGCGGGAACCCGAGCCGCCCGACCGCGCGCCGCCCCCAGACCTCTTCGAACTTCGGCGAGGCGTCGAGGCCGGACTCGTCGGGCTGGACGATCCAGAGCAGGCCGTCGCCCTCGAGGTCGCGGTTGCGGGCTAGCCAGTCCATCTGCCGGCCGATCCGCGGCTCCTCGTTCGGGTCGCCGACGGCGATCCGCCAGGCCCAGGCGAGCAGCGGCGGCTGGATCGACTCGGTCTGGTCGGTCGTGCGGCGGGCGACGTTGTAGAAGAGCAGCCGCAGCCAGGAGACGCGGCTGCGCCAGAAGATCGTGTGGCCGACGAAGCCGTCCGGCCGCTGCGCCGCGAGCAGGCTCTCGAGCTCCGCCCGCGCCCGCGCCGGCTCGAAGCGGCGCCAGACGATCGCCGCGAAGCAGGAGTCCCAGTACCACTGCCAGGGGTAGCGGCCGGGGCTCGGCTCGGTGTAGCCGAACTCGACCTCGCCGCGCCGGCCGACGACCCAGTTCTGGCGCAGGACGCGCTCGGCCTCGGCCAGGGCCGCGGCGGCGTCAGCCGCGTTCTCAGACATTGGTGCGGCGCATCTCGCGCAGCGCCAGGGCGCCGAGGACCGCCAGCAGCCCGGCGAGCGCGACGAGGCCCGGCCGGGTCTCCGACCAGGCGACCGAGCCGACGAAGCCCTGCCGCGCCGCTTCCACGACCTCGGTCAGCGGGTTGACGCTGGCGACGTCCTCCAGCCACGGCTGCAGCAGCGCCAGCGGCGCGTAGGCGGGGGTGAGCAGGACCAACGCCATCATCCCCGCCTGCATCAGCGGCGCCGCTGACTGGCTCTTGAACCGCAGCGCCAGCATCGATCCCCAGCAGGCCGCGACCGCAGCCGTCGCCGCGACCATCAGGTAGCAGACCAGGAGTCCGTCGAGGCCGGGCCATCGGGCGCCGAGGGCGAAGGCGATCGCCAGCACGAAGGTCGCGGGGACGAAGGCGCGGGTGCTCGCCGCCAGCACGTTGCCGGCCAGCAGGACCCAGCGGGGGGCGGGGGAGACCAGCAGGCGGTCGACCCAGCCCTGTTCGTAGTCGCGCGCCAGGTTGACCCCCGCCGCGGCGCCGGTGAAGCCGGCCCCCTGCAGCATGCTGACCGGGACGATGAAGCTCTCGTAGGAGCCCGTTTCGAACCCGCGCAGCTGGGTGAGGGCGCCGAAGACGCCGTTGAGGCCGAGGAAGAAGATCGTCGGCGCCAGCACGCCCGGGATCGCGGCACCGGGGACGCGGATGATCTCGTTCCGCGTCCGCGCCATCAGCGCGAGGATCGTCGCCAGGTTGGTGCGCCAGGCGGGCGTCGCCGGCGTTCTCACGGGCGTGTCGGCCGCGGCCTCCATCAGCCCGTCCGCAGCCGGTGTCGGAGCGCGCCGGCGCTGAGGACGAGGCCGAGGACGACGATCCCGGTGATCGCCGCCACCGCCTCTAGGGTGTGGCCGGCGTCGATGCCGGAGATGATCGGCTCGCGCACCCCCTCGACGATGAAGCTGAGCGGGTTGTATTCGGCGATCGTCCTCGCCGGCTCGATCATCAGGTTCTCGGGGAAGAAGGCGGAGGAGAGGAAGAGGACGACGAGGACGAGGGGGAAGAGGCCCTGGACGACGCTGGCACTGCCGCTGCGCAGCGCGATCGCGGCGCCGATGCCGCCGACCGCCAGCGCTGAGGCGGTGATCAGCGCCGTCGCCAGCAGCGCGCCGGGGACGCCGCCCTTGATCTCGGCGCCGAAGATCAGGCCGATCGCGAGGAACCAGATCGCGGCGAAGAGCCCCAGCGCCGCCGTCCCCGCCAGCCGCCCAAGGACGATCGCGAAGCGCGGAATCGGGGCGGCGAAGAGGCGGTCGGTGAAGCCCATCTCGATGTCGACCGCGAAGGCGATGCCGCCGCTGTTGCCGGCCAGCATCATCGACTGCATCATCGAGCCCGCCAGCATGAACTGGAGGAAGCTCTGGACCGGCGGGAAGCCCGGCAGTTCGACCCCGGCGCCGGCGCCGCCGGTCTGGATCGCCAGCAGCAGGGTGGGGAAGACGATGATCGGCGAGATCAGCTGCGGCCGGCGGAAGGTCTGGCGGATCGAGCGCGCCCCCAGCGCCCGCACGACCCGCGCCGTCGCCGCCAGGTCGCTCACGCCGGCGTCATCTCCTCGCCGCTGCCCTTGTCCTCCTCCTCAAGGTGGTATCCGGTCTTGGCGACGAAGACGTCGTCGAGCGTGGGGCGGACCAGCTCCAGCGATTCCACCGTGACCCCCGCCTCGTCGAGGGCGCGGACGACGCGGGGGATGTCGGCGGCCCCGTTCTCGACCTCGAGCAGGACGCGCCTGCCGTCCTTGCGCGGCAGCACCTTGCCGAGCTCGGCCGCGGCCCGCTCGGCCTCCTCGACGGCGTCCTCGCCGACCAGCAGCTCGACGTGGGGCCGGCCGACTTCGCCCTTCAGCGCCTCCGGCGTCCCTTCGGCGACGATGCGGCCGCTGTCGATGATCCCGACGTTGTCGGCCAGCTGGTCGGCCTCCTCGAGGTACTGGGTGGTGAGGAAGACGGTGGTGCCGTCGTCGTTCAGCGCCTGCACCTCCTCCCAGATCGTCTTGCGGCTGACCGGGTCGAGGCCGGTGGTCGGCTCGTCGAGGAAGAGCACCCGCGGTTCGTGGACCAGCGCCGCGGCGAGGTCGAGCCGCCGCTTCATCCCGCCGGAGTAGCCGCCGACGCGACGGTCGGCGGCGTAGGTGAGGCCGACCCGCTCCAGCAGCTCGTCGGCGCGCTTGCGCCCGGCGGCGGTCGGCAGCCCCTGCAGCGTCGCCTGCAGGCGGATCAGCTCGCGGCCGGTCATCAGCGGGTCGAGCGCCGCTTCCTGCAGGGCGACGCCGATCGAGGCGCGCACCTGGCGCGCTTCGGCGACGACGTCGTGGCCGGCGACTGCGGCGCGGCCGCCGGTCGGCAGCAGCAGCGTCGTCAGCATCCGCACCGTCGTCGTCTTGCCGGCGCCGTTGGGGCCGAGGAAGCCGTAGATCTCGCCCTCGGGAACTTCGAGGTCGATCCCCTGCACGGCGAGCACCTCGCCGAAGGCGCGCTCGAGCCCCGCGACCTCGATCGCCGCCATCGTCAAGCCTCCAGCGCCTCGGCGCCGCGCGCCGGCGGCGGCGTCGCCTCGACCCAGCGGCGGCCGTTGGCACGCTCGATCGCCTCGGCGGCGTCGAGGAGCAGCTCGTCGCGCCCCCAGGCGGCCTGCAACTGCAGCGCAACCGGCAGGCCCTCGGCGGAGCCGACCGGGACGCTGACGGCGGGGATGCCGGTGAGGTTGGCGAGGGCGCCGCCGCGGACGTTGGCTTCGTCGGCGGTGAGGGTGCCGGAGGGCAGCTCGACGATCGGCGCCTCCAGCGGTGGCGCCACCGCTGGCACCGTCGGCCAGGCGATCACGTCAACGCCCTCGAAGACGGCGGCGAGGGTGCGGCGGGCGATCGCCCGCACCTGCTGGGACTTGACCGTGGCGACCGCCGGTAGCAGTACCCGGTACTTGAGCAGCCCACGGCCGATCGGGCTCAACTCGGGGTCGAGGTGGTTGAGGCGCTCCGGCGTGATGCCGCCGAGGCTCTCGCTGTTGGCGATCAGCACCGTCGCCAGCGTCGCCGCCGGCAGTTCCGGCAGCTCGATCTCGCGCACCTCGCCGCCGGTCTCCCGACGCAGGTCCTCGATCGCCGCCTCGCAGGCCTCGCGGACCGCCGGCGCCACGTCTTCGGAGATGTCGGCGCGGATGACGCCGATCCGCAGGCCGCGCGGCTCGCCCTCCCGCAGTTCCTCGCCAAACAGGGCCGAGGCGAGCAGGCGGCAGTCGCCGGCGTCGGCGCAGAGGGGGCCGGAGACGATCGTGGTCGAGACGTCGGCCATGTGGTGCCCCGCCATCGCCGAGCGGCCGAAGGTCGGCTTCAGCCCGGTGAGCCCGCAGTAGGCGGCGGGGTAGCGGATCGAGCCGATCCCGTCGGCGCCGACCGCGCCGGCGACCAGGCGGGCGGCGACGGCGGCCGCGGGGCCGCTCGAGGACCCGCCCGGGCAGCGCTCGGTGTTCCAGGGGTTGCGGGCGGGGCCGTAGACGGAGATGCTGCCGGTGCTGCTCGCGCCGAGCTCGTGCATGTTGCCGACGCCGACGATCACCGCCCCGGCGTCGCGCAGGGCGCGGTAGGGGCCGGACTCGCCGGGAGCGGGGGAGGCGAGCATGTCGGCGGCGCCGAAGCGCTGCGCCCGCCAGGGCAGCGGCCACTCGTCCTTGACCACGACCGGGACGCCGTGCAGCGGGCCCTCGGGCGCCGCCGCCAACATCTCCCGGGAGCGCTCCGGGAAGGTCTCGACGACTGCGTTCAGCGCCGGGTTGCGCTCGGCGATCCGCCCCAGCGCCGCCTCCAGCAGCTCGGCAGGGTCGACCTCTCCGCCGGCGATTGCCGCTGCCTGCCCTCGCAACGAGAGGTCGAGCGGCTCGCTCATCGGCTCGGCGGCGCCTGCGAGAGGTCGGGGGACGGCTCGGCCGGAGCCTGGCTGGTATCGAGGGCGAGGAGTTCGAGGATCGGCGGCCAGAAGGTCTGGTGGGCGGCGCGGATCACCGCCAGCTCGATCTCGTCGGCCTCGATCCCGTAGGCGGCGAGGCCGGCGGGGATGAAGTCGTCTGCGCTGGTCGAGCCCTCCATCGGCGCCGCGAAGCCTATCTACGAGGGTCCCCGGCCCTTGGCCGGGATCGTGCAACCGCGCTCGCAGCGCCGCATGCCGCTGCCGCGGGCGGCAGGATTCGCGCCGCAACCGGGGAAGGCTCCCCGTGTTCCCTTCTCGATGCCTTCTATAGAGACGAAAACCACCTTCCGGCGCGCCTGGGCCCTGGTCGGCCTCGCCTGCCTGCTCGCGGCCCTGGTCGCGATCGCGGCCCCGCGCCAGGCCGGCTCGGCCCCGCTGCGGGTCGTCACCCTGGGCCAGACCGCGGAGATGCCGCCGCCCTCCTGCCCCGGCAAAATCGTCAACGGGGTCGAGATCACCCCCTGCCGCGTCGAGGGCCACGTCACCGGCTTCCAGTCGATCGCCGACGGCGTTCCGCGCCCCTACGAGGCGCCCTTCGAAGGCAAGATCGTCGCCTGGTCGATCACCCTCGCCAAGCCCTCGACCGAGGAAACGAAAACCACCACCGACGAGGTGGGCTTCTTCAACGACTTCCTCGGCACTCCCTCCACCGCCCGGATCGGCGTCCTGCGCCCGATCGAGGACACCAAGCCGCCCAAATTCAAACTCGTCCGCCAGAGCCCCCTCGAGGTGCTCAACCCCTACTTCGGCAGCACCCCCGTCTTCGCCCTCGAGCACCCCCTCACCGTCCTCAAGGGCCAGATCGTCGCCCTCACCATCCCCACCTGGGCCCCGATGTTCGCCTTCAACGTCTCAGCCGACAACACCTGGCGCGGCAGCCGCCTCCCCGAACATTGCTCCTCCAAGGAGGACATCCAAGGCGGCCACCCCCAGCAAGGCGTAGGCAAGATCAAGACCTACGGCTGCTACTACTCCAACGCGCGGTTGCTGTACACGGCGACGTTGGTGAAGAAGCCTTAGTCGAGCGGTTCAGCAAGGGTTCACTCACTTTTTTTCCGCGCATGCGTAAGCACGCGCGCGGAATCGACATCCTTGGAACACCGCGAATTTCTGGCTTCAGAGAACCCTAGATACGGGGCTTAGCGTCCCCATGGATCGAAAAATTTGACGAAATGGGCGACGAGGTTTTATGGATTTGCCCGTCGGATCGATGCGTCCGACAGCAAACATCGAAAGGAAATGAGAATGATTCGCACCCTCAAAATCCTGGGCGTGGCGTTCGCCGCGATGCTCGCCCTCTCTGCCGTGATGGCTTCGGCCGCCTCGGCAGAAAAAAGCTACACATGCTCAGCCTACCCGTGTACGGGAACAGGGACTAGCGCTCTCGGCAACGACACATTCACCACCGAAGCCGGTACGGTCGAATGTGCGAGCCACTTCGAAGGCACCCTTGCCGAAGCCAGCGCGCATCTGACAGTCAAACCCAAATACAGTGAATGCCGCCTAGGCTTCATCGGGGCGACCGTGTCGATGGGCAGTTGCGACTACACATTCGAGACATCGAAACAGATTGCGACCGACGCATACACAGCCCCGGTGGAAGTACGCTGCACCAACGCGGCCGAACCGATCAGGATCATTGCTGGCGGAGGCATCTGCGAAGTCACGGTGGGTCAGCAGACACCGGGAGGCCACGTCATCATCACAAATACAACAACACCCGTCTTCAATGGCGACGTTGATGTACAGGCCACAGTGACCGGTATCAAATACACCGTCACCAAAGACGGTTTTGGCTGCCCGTTCAGTGGCACCGGCGCCAAAGAAGGTGCTAGCTACATCCAGCACAGCGAGATGACATTCCAGTCGGCTGGCAGGGACATCCACGTCGGTTGATGGGTGATCCAGCTGTTGTGACAGCTGGGATGAGGGCCGGGAGAAATCTCGGCCCTCAATTTCGGTAGCGGTTAGGGTCGAGACATGCACATTTTTTGGAAAAATACTTTCGATTACCCAAATGAGTCTAGTCGTGTAAGCTCAAATTAAGGCAGCAATCGTAGTCAGTTGGGAGGTCGGGGATGACGGGGGTTTACAGGGAGCGCACGCTGGTTTTTGTCGCCGTGCTGCTCGCAGTGGCGTTGATGCTGTCGGCTCAATCGGCCGCAGCGGAAACCGAAATCGGCTCGCCTGGCTCGGGTGCAGGTCAGACCAACGACCCTCGAGGAATCGCAGTCGACGAAGCCGAAGACCTGCTCTACGTAGCCGATCGCGGCAACAACCGGATCGACGTCTTCGACGTCTCCAGCGGCGACTTCATTCGGGCCTTCGGCTGGGGAGTCGCCACCGGCGCCAACGAACTGCAGGTCTGCACGACCACTTGCCTGTCGGGCATTGTCGGTTCTGGCTCGGGCCAGCTGAAAGAAATCCAGGGAATCGCCGTCGACAATTACTCGGCAAGCCCCGGCGCCGTCTACGTCTTTGACGCCGGCAATCGCCGCATCCAGCGATTCACCTCCACTGGCGAATTCGTCTGGGCAGCCGGCGACGGCGTCAACGTCACCACCGGCGGTGATCTCTGCACCAAAGCCTCAGGTGACACCTGCGGCCCCGGCACCGGAGGCAACGCCGCCGGCCAGCTGAACGTGCCCGAAGGCGACACGATCGACGTCGGCCCGGGGGGGGCGGTCTACATCGGCGACCGAATCCTCGCCAGCGGGGTGCAGAAAACCCGCGTACAGACGTGGAGCCCAGAAGGCGCCTACCTCGGCCTCCTCGGCGGCAAATTTCTTGAAGTGGCCGGGGGGGCCGGGAACACGACCGCGCTCGTGGTCGATTCGGAAGGCAACGTCTACGTCGGCACGACCAACGGATTCGGCAGCGGAGCGGTTCGTAAGTATGACGCCAGCGGCACCGAACTCCTCGTCTTCAATCCCTCGTTCAACATCAACACCCTTGCGATTGGCTCGGAAGGCCACGTCTTCGTGGGGGACAACTCGGTCCATGAAGACGAAGTCAACAGCGCTATCTACGAGTATGACCCCAGCGGGAATCTCCAGCGTGTTATCTACGGTCCCCTCAAAAATAAAACCCAGGGATTGGCTGTCTATCCGAATCCCAATGGAGATGTCTTCGCCGCCGAGTTCGGCTCAAGTCGCATCTTCGACATCGACCTTCCGCCGTCAGGACCTTTGGTCTATCCCAAACTGACCACGCTGCTCGCGAGCTCGATAGGAAACACCAAAGCCACTCTCCATGGCAAGGTCAATCCCGAGGGCGAAGCCACCACCTACTACTTCGAATACATCACTGACGCTGATTATCAAGCGGCCGGGGGAGCTTTTGGTGCCGGAACGCTCAAAACCCAGGGCCTTGGGCCTCTACCGGCGGACTTCACACTGCACCCGGTTCAGACGGAACTGAATGATCTCGCGGCCGAAACCAAATACCACTGGCGGATCGCTGTCTCCAGCGCGGCGACGGGTTCCGGCAGCAACTTTGGTCCTTCCAGCACCTTTACGACCAAGCAATCCCTCGAATTCGGTGACATCTGGCCCTCTGATGTTGGTATCACGACGGCGACTCTGAGCGTCGAAGTCAATCCGCTGGGGATCCCCGCTACCGCTCGCTTCGAGTATGTCGAGCTACCCGAATTCGAAGCCAGCGGCTGGCTTAACGCGAAAGTGGTACCGGTAGGCGAAGAAATAGACCTCGGCGAAGGCGAAGAAATGGTTGACGCATCTGTCCATGTCGACGACCTTGAACCAGGCACTGCCTACCGCTTCCGCGCTATCGCCACCAACCGCTGCAAACCCGCACCCGCGCCTCTCTGCGCGTTCATTGAACCAGAAGCAACCTTCACCACCTTTTTGGCGGATAGGTTGGAAGACTGCCCCAACCACCCCTTCCGCGTCGGATGGCCGGGAGTCGAACCGGGTCCGGGTCAGCAGCTCCCGGATTGTCGCGCCTACGAGATGGTCTCCCCGGTCAATAAAAGCGATGCCAATGTGGAAGCCGGCTTTGCCATTCCAAGCGGCTACCGGGCCAACATGGATCGCGCGGCCCTGGATGGGAACTCCGTCACCTACTCGTCCTACAAGGCGTTTAACGGCGCCATCTCGGCGCCCTACACCAATCAGTACCTGGCTCGTCGTGATCCGGAGAACGGCTGGCAGAGCGAGGCGATCTCCCCGAAACGGGAAGAACCGGCGCTGATGACTTTTCTCACGGCCACTCTGGATCGTCAGTACAAGGAGTTCAGCGACGACCTCTGCAATGGCTGGGTTGTGCAGGACGCGAAGCCCATTCTCTCGCCTGGGGGGATCGAGGGTTACCCGGGCCTCTACCGTCGTGACCTCTGCGATCCCGGAGACGGCAGCTACGAAGCATTGACCACCGTCGAACCCCCCAACCTGCCGCCACGCAAGTTCATCCCGGAAATACAGGGGACTTCGGCCGACGGCTCCGTCGCCATCTTCGGCGTCAACGACAACCTGACTTCCGACGCGCCGCCCCAGCCGTTGGTCTGCGTGGAAGAACCGAGCCCTTCGGCGGAAGGTTGCGACACTCGGTTGTACGAAGCTCGAGATGGTCAACTTGAGTTCGTTTGCATCCTTCCGGATGGATCTCCCCATACTGGGAGCTGTGGAGCGGGCTCGGCGAACTCGCCTATCGCGGGTGGAAGCGAACGAACGGGGAGCCTGTCTAACGCCATCTCGCTTGATGGATCACGCATCTTCTGGAGCACCTCCGCTTCCGTGTCTGCCTTGGGAAGCCTTTACGCGCGGATCAACGGGACGGAAACGATCGAGATCTCAGATGCACCAACCTACTTCTGGAAGGCTGCCGCTGACGGATCCAAGGTTCTCTACTCCGTAGGCCAGCAGTTGTACGTCTTCGACGTGGCTAGCGAAACCGAGACCCCCGTCGCCGGTAGCGTCTTCGGGGTTGCGGGGGCGAGCGAGGACCTCTCCCGGATCTACTTCGCCTCCGGCGAAGTATTGACCGGTTCGCAGCAGAACAGCATCGGCGCCACGGCCGATGCGGGGGAGGGGAACCTCTACCTCTATGAGCCGGAGAGCGACCCGGAGATGACCTTCGTTGCTGCGCTGTCGGTTCCTGAACTGGTGGGGACGAAAAGCTCTCTGGTTGCAAAATCACCGGCTCGACGGTTGTCTCGGGTCACTCCCGATGGTCAGCACATCGCCTTCATGTCCCAGTCGTCGCTGACCGGCTATGACAACACCGATGTGGTCAGCAAGGAACCCGACTTCGAGGTCTTCCTGTATGACGCTACCTCCGAGCAACTGCTGTGCCCATCATGCAATCCCTCCGGCGCTCGGCCTCTGGGTCGGAAATTGGATTTGAAGCTGTTCGAAGAGTGGACGGCTTCAAGGATTCCGGTCTTCATCTCGCAGCTCTACGGGCAGCGTGTCCTCTCGAATGACGGGAGTCGCCTCTACTTCAACAGCTTCGACGCTTTGTCGGTGAACGACGTCAACGAACAGGAGGACGTTTACCAGTGGGAGGCTGCAGGGACTGGTAGTTGCAAAGAAAGCAGTCCCACTTACCACGGCGTAGCCGGCGGCTGCATCGACCTGATCAGCTCCGGCCGAAGCTCCCACGGCTCGGAACTCGTCGACATAAGCGTCGACGGGCGCGACGTCTTCTTCAAAACCTTCGAGAGTCTCGTGCCCCAGGACTCGCGTCTCCTCGACATCTACGACGCCAGGGTTGAAGGGGGCTTCCTGTATCCGCCGTCCCCGCCGTCGGGACCGAACTGCTCAGATCAGACGCCATGCCAAAGCCCGACCTCGCCGCCGGTGAATTCCGCCCCGGCGACCAGGAGCTCTGGAGCCGGTAACCCGAAGTGGCCCAAGCCCTGCCCGAAAGGCAAGCGCAAGGTGAAAAGACAGGGCAAACTGGTCTGCGTCAAGAAGAAGCAGTCAAAGAAACACCGTAAGAGCAATCGTGGAGGGCGAAGTCGATGAGACGCCTATTGACGATCTTCATCGCTTGTCTTGTCATTTGCGCGACCGCCCCACCGACGGCGTCTGCGGCGTTTGGTCTGGCTGATCTCGATGTCTTCTTTGAAAATGAAGACGGCAGCGCCACGCTCTCGGCTGGATCACATCCCTTCGCAATGAGAACCAGCCTTGCGATTGCGACCAAAGAAACCGCCGGGGGGAAAATTGCACCCGAGGGTGAAGTACGGAACCTTACGATCGGGCAGATTCCCGGCCTCGTTGGAAGTCAGACTGCTGTCCCTACCTGTTCGTCCGCGGACTTCGCGACCAGGGAGGAAAGCCGCCCTGCCTGCTCGGATGAGACCGCGGTGGGGTATGCCGCCGCGGAAGTGGAATGGGAGGCGATTGAGCCTGCCGCGGCGGGGGAAAGATTTCACTCCCCGGTCTACAACCTCGATCCACCCCCGGGTGTCGCCGCCCAGCTCGGCTTCATCGTCCTCGACGTGCCGGTGACGATCAACGTCAAGGTCAGCGAATCGTCGCCCTACAACCTCATCGCCGAGATAGAGAACGTTCCCCAGGCACTCTTCTTCTATGGCTCGGAGGTGGTCCTCTGGGGCAACCCGGCCGACGCTGTGCACGACCCCTGGCGGGGAAAATGCTTGGGCGACCCTGTCGGGCCCACTCCGAAACCAGCCTCCTTCGGAGAATGTCCCGTAGACCTTCCCGAAGAGGCTTTCCTGACTCTGCCGAGGTCCTGCGGCAGTCCGCTCTCGACCGTCTTTACGGCCACTTCCTGGCTTGGCGAGACGGCGGTTGATGCGGTCGAGACGCGCAGCGAGACCGAACCCAGAGGGATCCAGGGCTGCGAAGACCTGGTCTTCACCCCCACGATTGTCTCGAAACCGACCAGTTCCGCGGCTGCATCCGCCAGCGGCCTCGACTTCGACCTGGAAATGGACCAGAAAGAACTAGTCGACCCCAGAGGACGTGCCCAATCGGACATCCGCAAGGTGGTTGCGACCCTGCCCGAGGGAATGACGCTCAATTCCGGCGCCGCCAACGGGCTGGGTGCCTGCTCTCCTGCTCAGTACAGCGCGGAGAGCCTCGAGGCCGACCCCGATGCCGGCTGCCCCGACTCCGCGCATGTGGGAACGGTGACGGTGGAGACGCCGCTGCTGGAGGACTCGGTGAACGGCCATCTCTACGTGGCCGAGCAGAAAAACAACCCCTTCGGTTCTCTCTTCGCTCTCTACATGGTGATCAGAGACGAGAAGAACGGCATCCTCATCAAGCAGGCGGGGAAGGTCGAGCTCGATCCCAACACCGGACAGCTGCGCTCGACGTTTGAGGACATCCCCCAGCTGCCGTTTGCTCGTTTCAGTCTCCACTTCCGTGGCGGTCCAGGCGCTCCGCTGGCGACGCCGTCGCGCTGCGGGACCCACGGCGTCAGCGCCACTCTGACCCCCAGGTCGGGAGGAGCGCCGATAACCGAGACCTCGACCTTTGAGATCGCTCACGGTCCCGGTGGGGGGTCCTGCCTAACTGGTGCCTTGCCTTTCTCACCTGGTTTCACCGGCGGTTCACTCCAGAGCCAGGCGGGCGCCTACTCATCGTTCTCAATGCGCATCACCCGCGCTGATGGTGAGCAGGAGATCACCGGCTTTGGCTCGACGCTGCCACCGGGGGTCGTGGGGAAGATCGCGGGGGTTGAGAAGTGCTCGGACGCCGCGATCGAGCAAGCGCGTACGCGCAGTGGGCGGGCCGAGAAGGCAAGCCCCAGCTGCCCGTTGGGTTCCAAGATCGGAACCGTGGTCGGAGGCGCAGGGATGGGCGGCTTGCTCACCTACGTCGGGGGGACCTTGTATTTGGCCGGTCCCTATCGCGGCCATCCGCTCTCGGTTGTCTCGGTCGTACCGGCGGTCGCTGGGCCTTTCGACCTCGGCACCGTGGTGGTGCGCTCGGCGCTCGACCTCGATCCCGACACTGCTCAGGTGCGGGTGGTTGAGGCGGACTCCGATCCGATCCCCCGGATCCTCCAAGGCGTCCCCCTGCAGCTGCGCGACCTGCGGATCGAGATCGACCGCCCGCAGTTCACCCTGAACGCCACGAGCTGCGAGCCCGCGGAGCTGCGGGCGACGCTCTCAGGAACCTCCGCGTTCGCCTCTCTCGCCGACCGCTACCAAGCCACCGGCTGCGAGCACCTCCGCTACAAGCCCAAGCTCAACCTAAAGCTCCTGGGCGCGACGAAGCGCGGCAAGTTCCCCGCCGTCCGCTCTACCCTCACCCCCAGGGCGGGAGACGCCAACAGCGCCCGCGCCGTGGTCACCCTGCCGCCCTCCCAGCAGATCGAAAACGCCCACATCAACAACCCCTGCACCCGGGTGCAGTTCGCCGCCGAAGCCTGCCCGAAGAAGTCGATCCTCGGCCGCGCCAAGGCCTGGAGCCCGCTGCTCGACGAACCGCTGCAGGGCAACGTCTACTTCCGAAGTAACGGAGGCGAAAGGGAACTCCCCGACCTGGTCGCCGACCTGCGCGGCCAGTTCCGGATCATTCTCGTCGGCTTCATCGACACCAGGGGCAGGCGGATCCGCACCACCTTCGCGAACATCCCCGACGCCCCGGTCTCCCGCTTCCAGCTGAACCTGGCGGGGGGCAAGCGGGGCCTTCTGGTCAACAACCGGAACATCTGCAAGGCCAAGCAGCGGGCGAAGCTGGCGCTGACCGCGCAGAACGGCAGGAAGCACGTGACCAGGCCGGTGATCAAGACCAGCTGCAAGAAGGGGAAGAAGCCGGGGAAGGGCAGAGGCGGAAAAGGTGGGGGCGGCCGGCGGTAGCCCCGAAGGGGCGGGCGCCTAAAGCGCTTCTTGGCGCAGCCCGCAGTACGGGCAGTCGCTGACGTCCAGGCCGATCAGCTGGTCGCAGCGGCGGCAGGCGCGGAGGTTTTCCGGGCTGCGGGGGAGGGCGGAGGTCGAGGGGGCCAGGGGGAGAACCATGGCCACGGGCTCCATCTCCTCGCCGGTCTCGCGGTCGACGTAGACCGAGCCGGGTTCGGCGTGGGCGATCGCCTCTCGGCCCGAGGCCGCGGCGCGCATGCGGTAGAGCTGCTTCTCGTTCATCGCCGGGAAGACTAATAGCTTGGGCGGCTCCGATGCGCGTTCTCCTCTTCCACGGCTACATGCTCCGGGGCACCGGCAGCAACATCTACAACGCCAACCTCGCCCGGGCGCTGGCCCGGCTGGGCCACGAGGTGCACCTGCTCTGCCAAGAGCGGGAGGTGCGGATCGAGGGGGTCCGGATCCACAACCCGGACATCGGCGGGCTGCTCCCCGTCTACGTCAGGGACCCATATGAGGGTTTTGAGGTCAAGACCTTCCCGGAGCTGAGCGACGCTGAGCTCGATCACTACATAGAGGCGAACGTGGCCGCCGTGCGCGAGGTCGCCGAGCGCGCAGGGGGAATCGACGCCGCCCTCGCCAACCATCTGGTGATGGGCCCCGCGATCCTCGCCCGCGCCGACGTCGCCCCCTTCGCCGCCAAGATCCACGGCTCCGCGCTCGAGTACACGGTCAAACCCCACCCGCGCTTCCTTCCCTACGCCCGCGAGGGCATGGAGGCTGCCGCCGGCGTCCTCATCGGCTCCGCCCACACCGCCGAATCGCTCTGGGCGACCCTCTCCGACCTCCCAGACCTGCGCGAGAAGACGCGCCTCGGCCCGCCGGGCGTCGACGTCGGCGAGTTCCGCCCCCGCGGCGCCCGTGAGGACCTGGTCGCCTTCGTCGGCAAGCTGATCGTCTCCAAGGGCGTCGACCTCCTCCTCGCCGCCTGGCCGCTGGTCCGCGCCGCCCACCCCGGCGCCCGCCTTGAGATCGCCGGCTTCGGCGCCTATGAGGACGCCCTGCGCCAGCTGCTGGCCGCCCTGGAGCGCGGCGACCTCGACGACGCCCGCGAGGTCGCCCGGCTCGGCTGGGCGCTCGAGGGCGGAGAGGAGAGGCCGCTGCCGATCCTCTCCGCCTTCCTCGCCGACCCTCCGGCCGGCTACGCGGAGACGGCCCGTGCCGCCGCGGGCTCGGTCGAGTTCGTCGGCCGGCTCGAGCACCACGAGGTCGCCGACTTCTTCCCCCGCGCCGAGGCGATGGTCATGCCCAGCACCTTCCCCGAGGCCTTCGGCATGGTCGCCGTCGAGGCCGCCGCCTGCGGCACGCTGCCGGTCTCGGCGGGGCACTCGGGGATGCTGGAGGTCTCGCGGCAGCTGCAGCCGGCCCTTCCCGAGGAGGTCGCGCCGCTCACCTCCTTCCCCGTCGAGCCCGGCGCGGTCGAGGAAATCGCCGCCCGCCTCAGCGCCTGGCTGTCGCTGCCGGAGGCCGAGCGGGAGCGCGCCCGGGCCGCCCTGGTCGAGACCGTTTCTCGGCTCTGGAGCTGGGAGGGAGTCGCCCGCGGGGTCCTCGCCGCGGCCGCCGGAGAGCTCGATGACCTGCCCCGCCCGACCGGCTAGTGCCGAGCGTCATTTGGACCCGCAAAGCCTCCCGCCGCCGCTTCAATAGAATGCCCGCCGCCCCAATGTACGGCCGCTTGCCCATAGTGAAGATGCTGCTGGCGACGATCGCCCTGACGGTGATCATCTCGGCGGTGATGGTCCCGATCAACTGGAACGGGCAAGGCGCCTCTGCCGAGGCGCCGAAGATCGATCACCTGCTGAACGTGATGATCGTCCTCTCGGCGTTCGTCTTCGCGCTGGTGATGGTGATGCTCTTCTACGCGCTGTGGAAATTCAAAGCCAAGCCGGGCGACGAATCCGACGGCGAGCCGATTCACGGCAACACCCGCCTCGAGGTGGCCTGGACCCTGATCCCGACGATCATCGTCCTCTTCGCCGGCGGCTACAGCTGGAAGGTCCTCGACGACATCGAAGACCCGAAGAAAGACCCCCTGACGGTGGCGGTCTTCTCCCAGCAGTTCGCCTGGAGCTTCGCCTACCCGGGCAAAGACTACGTCTGGACCGAAGGCGAGCTGCACGTCCCGGTCGGCCGCCAGATCCACTTCAAGATGCACGCGCTGGACGTGATCCACTCCTTCTGGGTCCCCGAGTGGCGGATCAAGAAAGACAACGTGCCTGGGATCACGACCACGGCGATCGTGACGCCGGACAAGGTCGGCACCTACCAGCTCGTCTGCACCGAGCTCTGCGGCTTCGGCCACGCGACGATGCGGGCCACGGTCGTCGTCGAGCCCCCGGGCAAGTTCAAAAAATGGGTCGAAGGCCTCGATCGGAAAGCTCCGAAAGAACTGATGGAAACCGTCGAACTCGACTCCGCGACCAATCCCCCCGCGCTCGGAGCCGGTGGGGCGTGAACTGCATAATGGAGAGAGCTGATGGCTGACGCGATCAAGAGACCGGGTTGGTGGCGCGCACTGCTGGGGACCATCGCCTTCGGGGCTTTCGGCTTCGGCCTCGTCATCGCCCTGCGGGCGATCTCCGACCTGCCGCTGTACCAGACCGAACAGACCGGCTACCCGCACATCGTCGTCCCGGCGATCCTCGCCCCGCTCGGCTTCCTCGCCGGCTTCGGCTGCTTCGACTACTGGCTGCGCTGGGCCGCGGGCGCGCCGACGATCCCCGAGGACCACTCCCAGCACGGCGCCAAGAGCTGGAAGGACTACTTCCGCTTCAACACCGACCA
>Ga0196960_10000330_pt1 | contig 18008 bp, 9 predicted proteins | sample S3v_5metaG_FD_183187 | JGI IMG/M metagenome (GOLD analysis project Ga0196960, IMG submission 183187) | Soil microbial communities from Anza Borrego desert, Southern California, United States - S3+v_5 | ecosystem: Environmental > Terrestrial > Soil > Desert | place: USA: California | collected... | reverse complement strand
ACTCCGGGATCTCGGGCGCGGCCGGCGACGGCGCGGCCGGCGGCATCGGCCCGAGCGGATCAGGGTGGTGGAGCGGCACCGGCCGGGGCGGGCGCCGCTCGGCCGTCGCGCGCGGCGGCACCTCGAGGGCCGCGCGGGGCACCGGCGCGTAGCACCGCACGGAGCCGCCGAAGCCCTCGTCGTAGACCCACAGGTGCCCGCTCCGCGGACACACGAACGCGCTGCGCATCTGCCCGTGGAGCACCCAGGGGTCCCCGCCGTCCGCGAGCTCCTCGTACGCGACGTCCGAGATGAAGAGCCACTCGTCCGGGTTCGGGATCTCCCCGCTCGTCCGGATCGTCTCGCCGCACACGCACAGGAACTTCGCCACGCGCCCCTCCTCCCCGCTCGCCCCGGCGGCCACGCGCGCCTTCAGCGGACGCGTTCGCGCGTCTCGCCGCGCAGCGGGCTCTCCTCGAACCAGTCGGGCGTGGCGAGGAGATCCTCCAGGCCGGTCCCCTCGCGGAACCGCCACGCGACGAAGTAGGCGAGGTCGGTCCAGATCCCGCCCTCCTCGCGTTCCAGCAGCGCCGCGCCCGGGCGCCGGTAGGTGAACCGCAGGGTCCCCTCGCTGCTCGCGACGCTCAGACGGGCGACGCCGAGCCGAGCGCGCCACCGCACGTGGGCGCCGCGGGCGGGGAGTTCGACGACGCGGTCCGGCACGACGAGCACGAGCCGGTCGCTCGACGGGCGCGCGAGGGCCAGCCAGGTGCCGCCGTAGCGCTGGAACCGCGCGACGATCGGCCCGCGATCCGTCCCGCGTTCGGGCAGGAGCCTGGGCGGCGCGAGCGAGAGCCGTGAGACCGGGTCGAACCCGTAGAAGACCTGCGCGCGCAGACCGGCGTCCATGGCGGAGCCGATCATGCCAGCGCGCGCGCCCGCTAGAGCAGGTGCGTCGAGACGCCGCCGTACGGGCGGCCGTCGATGGAGAGGATGTCCTGCACGCGGACCCAGCGCCACCGGGAGGTGTCGCCGTCCTGCAGGCCGATCTTGCCCGAGCCGGCGCCCAGAGCCTGCTCCAGCACCGAAGCGCTCGTCGTCGCGCGGAACACGCTGCCGTCCTCGAGGGTGATCTGCGTCATGGTGCGACCGCCTGCCCCGACTGACTGTCCGTCAAACACACCGCCGCGTTCCGGCCCTCCCGCGTCGGCGCAGCGGGAGGTCCGTGACAGGCCCGCGCCGCGCCCGTTGCGCGGCGCGCGGCCCATGGAACGCCTCAGCGCTTGCGCGTCGAGGCGCTCTTCGTCGACCGCTTGGAGGCGGCCTTGCGGCTCTTCGCCTTCACGCGCGCGCACGCACGCTTCGACGCGGCGCGCTTCGTCGTCCCGCGCGCGGTCTTCTTCTTGACGGCGGCGCACCGGCGCGCGGTCGACGACTTCGCCTTCTTCGTCGTGCGCTTGACCTTCGCGGCGACCTTCGTCTTCGTCGCCCCAGGCATGCCGGCGCCGGGCCGCGTCGCGCCGGGCTGCGCGACCGGGACGGGCGTGGCCGCCGGCGGCAGCACGGTCGCGTCGAGCAGCGCCCCGCTGCCCACGCCGTCGTGCGGCTTGCCCGGCTCACCCTCAGTCTCGGGCTCCTCGAGCAGCATCGCGTTGCGGATCTTCGTGTCGCGGTCGCCGGCGATCTGCGCCGCGCTCAGGGCCTGGTCGTAGACGCGGATCTCGTCGATCACCCCGTTGAACGTCTCGCCGCCGGGGAAGCTGGTGTTCGCGCCGATCCGCAGCGCGCCGTTCGACGCCGGCGGCGCCGCCGACGCGATCGACCCGGTCTGCGTGCCGTTGACGTAGAGCCGCAGCGTGCCGCTGCCGTAGACCATCGCGAGATGCGTCCACGTGCTCACGGGAAGTGTGGCCGTCCCGTTGGCGCGGTTCGTCCCGCCGCTCACGTTCGACGTCTTGGCGAGGTTCGCGTTCGGGGGCTCGAAGCCGCCTGCGGTCGCGGCCACCGGGCCCGTGCCGTAGAGCGCCCAGGAGTACCAGGTGTTCCAGCCCTCCTTCATCACGATCGTCTCGAACTCGGTGTTCTTGCGCGGCTTGACCCACGCCTCGACCGTGAGCGCGCTGACGGAGTCGATCGTCGCGTGGTCGGCGACGGTCACGCGATCCCCGTCGCCGTCGAACAGCAGCCCGCGGCCGTAGCGGCCGTCGGTGGTCCACTCCGCACCCTCGACGTAGCCGATGTTGCCGTTCCCCGACGTGTCGCCGGCGAGCCCGCCGGTGCCCTCCTCGAGGCCCAGCGCCATGACGGGACGCGGGCTCGTGGTCGGCAGTGCGACGACGCGCGTGTCGCGGTCGCGGCGGACCTCCTCCGCGCTCAGCGGCCGGTCGTAGATCCGGACGTCGTCGATCAGACCCTCGTACGACTCGTTCGGGTACGCGCTGTTGCCGCCGATCAGCAGCGGCAGCGGGGAGTTCATCAGCGCCGGCCCATCGCCTTCGTCGACCTGCACGCCGTCGAGGTACAGGCGCCACGTGGTGCCGTCGAACGTCCCCGCCATGTGCGTCCACCGCTGAAGCTGGAGCGGGCCGGGCCCGTTGAGGACCCAGTCGTTGAACGTGTGGATGTGCGGGACGCCCTGGTAGAGGTCCGAGCCGGCGAACATCGCGTAGGACGGCCGGTCGTCGTCCGCGGCCGCCCGCTTGTAGAGGACGGTCTGCCAGTCGTCGATGCGCTCGGGCCGGACCCACGCCTCGATCGTCATCTGCGCGGGGTCGAGCGACGGCGCGTCCGGGATCGACACCTGGTCGTCGCCGTCGAACCGCAGCGCCGAGCCGAACCGCCCGTTCGGCTCCCACTGCGCCCCCGTGATCGTGCCGTGGTTCCCGTTCCCGGAGCTGTCGGCGACCTGCGCCCCCTGCCCCTCGTCGAACCCGACCGCCAACACCGGCGCGTTCGTCGCCGACGCGCCAGCCGGCGTTGCCAGCGCTCCGACGACGCCACCAGCGGCGGCAAGGGCTCGCCACCTACGCATCAGCATTCTCACTCGCTCCAGTCCATCTCAGTCGTCAGGTCGACCAGGAATCCACCCAGGTAATCGCCGTTGATGACGGCGGCGCAAAGCGGAGAGAGCCGGACCGTCGTCGCGCTCGGCTCGATCGGCTCCAAGTACACGAGCGCCTCACGGGTGGCTCGACAGAACTCCACCCGAGGCGACGCCTCCTCGACGTAGATTTCCGGTCTCGCGCCCGGGATCGCGATCGTGCCTGACCGTCCGCGACGCAGGCGAGGCAGCGTCTCCACTTCCGTCCACAGCTCCGGCCGGAACATGACCTCGACGTAGTTCACGACGCGGTCGTCGTCTAAGTCGAGGATGACCAGCGATGCCACGTTCACCCCGTAAGGCGTCTGCCGGTCACCCGACTCACCCGCGAGCTCCAGCTCGTCTGACGTCACCGTCGGACGAAGCGCTCCCCCTGGCACCAGGGGACGCACCTCGACCGGAACCCGGCTCTGCTCCTCGAAACGATCGTTCACTTTCCTGACCCGTACGGAATCTGCGTCCAACTCGCACCCGGATTCGGCTGCTGGTAAACCGTGTGCGCGGGGCCGTTCGGGCTCTTACGCAGCACCACCGCAACGCCGGTCTTCCGGTCGAATCGGATGTACGACTTGTTCGCAGAGTCGTAGAACTTCGTGCCCCGGTTGTACGCGTCCAGGGCCGCCTGCGGCGTGATACCCCGGCTCCCGCGCTGGCTCATGCGCTTCGCGAAGTGCTCCGTGTACGGGATCCCGGCGTTGTCGAACTGCTTCACCTGCCCGGTGATGACCTTTCGCTCGCGCCGTGTCGACGGGACGAACCTCTGCGACGGGCGAGGCGCATGGTCGCCAGCGAGCTTCTTGGCGCCCTGCTCGACGACCTCTTCGCCGCCCTCCTTGACGATCTTCTGGGCGAGCCCCTTAGGGTTGACCATGGCGACGAAGCCGCCCGCCTTCGCCAGGTCGGTCGACTGGTCGCCGAAGCAGATGACGATGGTGAACTCGCACGATGCGCCGCCGGCGAAGTCCCAGACGCTGCCGTCCGCCTTCTTCTTCGTCTTCGCGCGCTTCGCCGGGTCCTTGCCCATGTAGGTCACCTTCGCCGGCGGAGAGCTGGCCTTCGCCTTCGCGGCCGCGTCGGCGGCCTCGCGCTCCCGGCGCATCTGGTTGGCGTAGACCTTGTCCTGGTAGGACGCCCACTTCTTGTCCTGCGCGGTGGGGGCGGGGGCGGTCGGCTTCTGCGCGGCTCCGCCCTTGCCGTCCTTGGGGTCGATGATCTGCTTGTCCTCGTGGGGCTTGCAGGTGGCGGTGCAGGCCTTGTGCCCGTCGAACTCGACGTTCGAGATCGGGTTGCCGGCGGCGAAGGCGTAGCGGGACTGGGTGAGCGGGTCGGAGGCGAGGTTGAAGTCGCCGGAGGCGGACTCGAAGCGGTCCTGCGTGAGGAAGCGCCCGGCCGACGGCAGGTACGACCGTGCCCGCATGTCGTAGGTCTTGACGCCGGAGTCCAGGTAGAAGCCCTGGAACCGGATCGGGTTGTCCTGCGCGACCTCCGAGAGCGAGGACTCGAGCGTGTCCGACTCCAGCTGGTTCGTCCCGACGGCGCTGCCGTACGGGTCGTAGCCGTACACCGCGGCGTTGTTGCCGGTGTCCCCGGTGAGCGCGGTGATCGAGCCGTTGACGTCCTTGGCGAAGGACCGGTACGGGTCCGGCGCCGCGGCGCTCGCCCCCATCCGGGACAGGCCGAGCGGCTCGAGGGTCGAGCTGTAGTCGTACGAGCTCGTCTTCGCGTTCGACCGGTGCAGCGCCCCGCGACGCGAGACCGCGTTCGAGGTGCCGATGTAGCCGTACGTGGCGGTCTTGTCGTCGTCCGGCACGCTCGGCCGGTCGAACGTCTCCTTCTCCGTGTCGCGCCGGTCGAACCCGTCGTAGGTGAACGTCTGGATGTCGCGGTCGTCATCGGTGGTCGTCTGCGTCGACTGACCCGCCTTCAGCACGACCTGCTCGATCACGCGGTCGAACGGGTCGTAGTCGAACGTCGAGAGCGGCTTGGGCGCCCCGTCGTTGCCGTTCGTCTGCGGCACCTCGTTGATCGTCTTGACGTTCGCGGCGGCGGTGTCGTAGCCGAACCGCAGCTTCGCCGTGACGGGGGTGGCGCCGCCGGTGCTCGCGACCGTCTCGAGCAGGCGCCCGAGCGCGTACCGGTTCGTCGTCGACTTCTGCGTCGCGTCCGAGTCGGTCTTCTTGAGGACGTCGCCGACGCCGTTGACCTGGTACGTGACGTTGCTGCCCGACGTGCGGGTCCACTTCGTCAGCTGGTCACGCGCGTTGTACGCGTGCTCGCCGGTCTCGTCCTGGGTCCGCAGGCCGTTCTGCGAGTACTTGTACTCCCACGTCTTGTCGTCGCTCGACGCCGTCGCGCCGAAGCGCCGCTTGCCGAGCTTGCGCCCGTCCGTGCTGTAGCGGAACTCGTCGGTGACGCGGAGCGTCTGGAACGGTGCCGGCCGCGGCGGCCGGGCGGCGTCCTCGCTCGCCTCGGAGTAGGTGTACTCGCGCTTGACCTGCGGATCGTCGGAGTTGAAGTACGCCGTGCCGAAGATCTGCGACTTGAGGTCGTTCGCCGGGTCGACGACCGACCGCACCTCGCGGTCGTACTGGTCGAAGTCGAAGTACGTCGTCGTGCCGCCCGAGTAGCCGGAGCCCTGGAGCTTGCCGTTGAGGATGCCCTGGGTCAGCTGGCCGTTGTGGCGCCGCTCGGTGACGTTGCCGTTGGCGTCGTACGCGAACAGCGTGTCCTGGCCGGCACGGCCCTCGAACGTGTCCTCGTCGGTGCCGACGAGCCGGTCGAGCTTGTCGTAGGCCAGGCGGTACACGCGATCGTCCGAGCCGGCCTGGGGCGCGATGTCCTTCCCGCGGTCGATGACCGACGTCAGGAGGCCGTCGTCGGACCAGCGGTAGTCGTACTCGCGCGGCTTGTCCTCGGCCTTGCGATCCCCCGCGCGATCCGCGAGGCGGCTCTTCAGGAGCCCGTTCGGCCAGTACTCGCGCGTCGAGGTCCGGCGCACCGAGTCCTCGCGGTTGACGACCTTCCAGCTCGTCTGCAGCCCGCGCTCGTCGTAGGTGTACCGGTGATCCTCACCGCCGACCGGCAGCAGCGCCGGCTGGCCCGCCTGCCCGGCGTCCGGGTTGGGGCGGGCGCCCGAGGGCTCGGTCGACGACTTGATCCACCCCGTATCGAGGAACTGGTAGCTCGTCCGCTGGACGCAGCCGGGCCTGTCGACGTCGCCGTACGCGGGATCCAGGGAGCCCGTCGAGCACAGCCGCCGCTCCTTCGTCCACTCGAACGGCGCGTCGATCGACTCCGTCCGGCCCCGCGCGTCGAGGTTGAAGCTCTGCCGGTAGCGGCGGTCCTTCGAGGTGCCGTCCGCGTTCTCGGTGCCGTCGTGCGGCTGGTGGATCGCCGTCAGCAGGCCGTCCGCGGAGTACTCCATCAGCGTCGCCTGGACGGTCGCGGCCTTCAGGTCGCTGCTGTCCCCGCCTTCGACGAGCGTCTGCGCCGGCGCCTTGTCCTCGACCGCCGGACCGTCGCCGGCGGCGTTGACGCCCTCCGGCTTGACGACGCGGCGCAGGTTGCCCAGCCCGTCACGCTCGGTGATCGTCACGCGGTTGCGGTCCGAGCCGAAGACCGTCGTGCTGTAGACCTGGTCGCGGCCGTTGTACGCGTACCGGACGGTGCGCGCGTTCTCCGCGCCGTTGAAGGTCGAGCCGGCGCCGGGGCCGGTGATCTCCTGCGCGTTGCCGCCCGCGTCGCGGATGATCGTCGTCTTGCGCGCGTCCGTCCCGCCGTCCCGGCTGGCCGTCAGCTCGTCCTCGTGGTTGTACTCGTACTCGGAGGACCAGCGAGCGCTGATGTCCACGCCGTTGTCCGTCGTCGGGCTCGGCTGGTCGGCGCAGCTGGCGGGTGCGGTGTCGGCCGCCCACGCGTTCGGCCGCGTCTGCTTGACGACGTTGCCGTTGTTGTCGTAGGCCGTCGTCGAGAAGCCGCGCTCCGGATCGGTGACGCCGACGAGCCGGTCGAACTGGTCGTAGCAGCGGTACTCCGTCGCGTCGCCGCGCGGAAGCTCGATCGCGGTCGGCAGGCCGTTGGCGTCGAGCGTGTACTTCGTCACGTCCGGAGTGCCGTCGCTGCCCGCCGGCGCCGACGAGCTCACGAGCCGGTCGAACTGGTCGTACGCGCGCCGCGACGTCCAGTCCTCGCCCGCGCCGTTGAGGCGGGTGCTGGTGACGAGGTTGCCGTTGCGGTCGTACGCGAGCCGGTCCCTGATGAAGCGGCCCGCCGCCGTGTCGAGCGGGCGCTTGATCTCTGTCAGGCGGCCGAGCGCGTCGCGGTCGAGCGACGTCGTGGCGTTGTTCGCGCCCGGCGTGCGCTCGATGACCGACGCCAGCCGCAGCTCGTCGTCGTACGTCGCCTCGATCTTGCCCGCCTTCGGGAGCATGTCGGGGTCCGACTCGCCCGTGACGGCGCCGAAGTCGCCCTCGCCCTCGCTGGACGGGACGTCCGGCGTCTGCGCGTCGTTGCCCATCTCCGACCAGTCCTTGGGGACGATCGCGTCGCCCTCGACGCGCCACGCGCCGGGGCGGGTCGTCGTCTTGAGCAGGCCGGCGTCGAGGAAGGTGTTGTCGTACGCGTTGCCGCGCGGGTCCGTGATCCGGACCGGGTCGCCGACGATGTCGCGGCGGTACTTCCACGCGAGGCCCTTCGGATCCTCGTGCGTCCGCGGCAGGTGGTGCTCGATGACGTCCCCGAGCCGGTCGTAGACGAAGCGCTCGGTGAGCTCGTCGTCGTCGCCGCCCTCGTTGAACCACCGCGGCAGGCGGATCTTGGTGACGAGCCCGTCCGCGCGGCGCTCGTACCGCGTCCGGCGGTACTGGCGGTCACGCGTCTCGACGAGCATGTCGCGCTGGTCGTACGTGTGGACCGTGTCGCTGAAGTTCGCGTCCGACTCCGTGACGAGGTTGTCGTTCGGGTCGTAGGCCCAGTCGTGGTAGAGCGGGTTGTCGTCGTTCGGCTTCTCGACCGCGCGGACGCGCCGGTCGCTCCGGTCGTAGTCGAAGCGCCAGCGCCGGTAGACATCGCTGCCGGCCGCGGTCAGCGGCGACACGCCGGCGGTCGCGTTCGCCTTCGCGTCGGCGACGCCCTTGAGGTTGCCGCGGCGGTCGTACGCCATGGAGGTGATCAGCGTCGTGCGCGTCGCGCCCTCGAGCTGCTGACGCCGCTCCACCACCAGCTGGCCGTTCGCGTCGTACTCGAAGTCGGTCGAGAAGTCGACGTCGGACGCCTGGTTCTCCTCGCCGCGCGGCGCGATCTGCCGCGTGACCAGGCCCTCGCCGTCGTACTGGACGCGGGTGACCTCGGGCGCGGCGTCCTCCTCGCCCGCGTGGCCGACCGGCGGGCTGGTGACCTGCGTCGGACGGTCCATCTCGTCGAAGACGCGCGTCACCGCCGCCTTCGTCCCGTCGACGTCGCGCAGGGCGTTGCCGTTGGGGTCGTACTCGTACGAGCGCGTGATCGACGCCACCGCGGTGTCGGACGTCGAGTCCTTGGACAGGACCTCCTGGATCAGCTGATCCTGCGCGTCGTACGTGAAGCGCGTCTGGAAGTGCTTGAGCGGGTCGCCCAGGCCGCCGAACCGCGCCCCGCGCGGGTCGCTCGTGGCGAGCAGGTTGCCGACGGCGTCGTACTGGTACTCCGAGCGGCCGCCCTTCGGGTCGATGGCCACGCCCGGCATGCCGTTGGGGTCGTACTGCTCGAAGCGGGTCTCGTTGCCGACCTCGTCGATCTCCTTGACGACCTGGCCGTAGGAGTCGAACTGCGTGCGGGCCCAGTTGCCCTCGGCGTCGCGACGGCCGGTCACGTTGCCGCGCGGGTCGACCTCGTACAGCTCGGTGAAGTCGTCGGGCGTGCCGGTCTTCGCGCCCTTCGGGCTCTCGATCCGGTTGAGGTCCGCGACGAAGTCGACGCGGCCCTCCCCGCCGGTCCGGGCGAAGACGCCGGTCCCGACCTGGTAGCCGAGGTTCGTGCGGTCGTTGCCGGGCGAGACGATCCAGCGCAGCAGGCCGTTCTCGTCGTAGCCCATCTCGGTCTCGGCCTCGTCGGGCGTGCCAGCGGCCTCGACCATCTGGTTGACGTTGTTGTCGCCGTCCCAGCGCAGCTTGGTCGTCGTGCCGCGCGCGTCGGTGAGCTCGACGGTCCGGCCGCGATGGTCCGTGTCGTACTGCGTGACCGCGCTGCGGGCGTTGGACGCCTTCGTCCGCCAGAGGCCGGTGCTGGGCGCCGTCGCCTTCTCGTACGTGTACGCGCGGGTGCGGCCGTCACGCTGCGTGACCTTCTCGACGCGCCGGTCGGAGAGCTCGTCGGCCACCGGGACCGTGCCGGCCATCCGGGCGAGGTAGCCCGAGCCGAACGTGAAGCGCGTCTCGGCGCCGCGCGGGTCCTGGATCGCGCCGAGGCCGTCGCCGCCGTAGAAGAACTTGAACGTGCGCTTCTGCGGCGTGCCGTCCGCCTCGGTGAGCGAGACGAGCCGGTCGCCGAGGTAGCCGAACGAGAGCACGCGGCCGCCGTGGTCGGTGATCGACGTGATCGGGCCCGCCGCGCTCGCGTACGCCAGCCGGACGCTGCGGTTCGGGACGCCTTCGCGGACGCCCGCCGAGTCGGTCACCGCGACGAGCCGCTGGCGGCAGTCCGCCGCGCTGAACGCGCTGACGGAGAGCCCCCACACCGGGCACGTCGCGGCGGGGTTGAGCTTCACGATCTCGTACTCGAACCGCAGGATGTCCTGGTTGCGGTCCTCGATGTACGTCGGGAAGCCGCGCTGGTCGAAGAAATGCGTGATGCCGTCCGGGCGCGTGACGGCCCAGGTGCGGTCGTACGCGCTCGAGTAGCGGCGCAGGTGGAGCTGCACGCCGGCCGGCGCGTCGTAGTACAGGCCGGACGCGTTCTTGCGGAAGACGTGACGCGTGCTGTCCGCGTCGACCAGCGTCACGCGCGGATCGGTCGCCGCATCGGCCTGCGCGACGTCGAGCGGCTCGTTGACGCGCGTGATCCCGGAGATGCCGAGCGAGAAGTTCTCGCCGATCTCCTTGTAGCCCGCGTCCGGGCCGGTCGTGCGGACCTGGCTGTTGTACGTGACGTTCGCGAACGTCGACAGGCCGCGGCCCGGGTTGACGAGCGGGACGTGGTTCCAGACGAGGTTGCCGGTCGTCTGGTTGACGTGCGCGCGCGAGCCGGCACCGGCCTCGACCGAGTCGAACTGGAGGTACTGCTCGAGGCCGCTGAGCGCGGTGGTCTCGTAGGTCGGGGTCGCGCCCGGCGTCAGCGGCAGCTGGACCGTCGTCAGGTTGCCGAGCTTGTCCTTGGCCTTCGCCTCGAGCAGGCCGTTGGCCGGGAAGCGCCGGGTGTCGAAGGCGAAGTCGAGCTCCTGCGCGCACGAGTCGGTCGCGCAGTCGCGCCACGTGTGGTCGATCTGGCGCCAGACGCCGGTCGCGGTGTCGGTCCAGACGAGCTCGATCTCGGTGGCGCCGGACTCGGGCTCGGCGTCCGCCGTGCCGTCGCGCGCCTCGACGTGGAGGCCGTACGTCTCCTTGGTGAGCGTCGTGCCCGCGGCGTCCTTGAGCGGGCCGCTGAGCGTGACCTGCGGGCCGCGTTTGTCGGCGACGACGCGCAGGGACTTCCGCTGGACGTTGCCCGCGAAGTCGGTCGCGATGGCCTCGACGGTGTGGCTGCCGTGGGAGAGCGCGTTGAGATCGAGGTCGTAGGTGCGCGTCAGCGGGCAGCTGTGCGCGCAGCTCGCGGCGACGGTCTCCGAGCCCTGCAGGACGCCGTCGAGCTTGACGGCGATCGAGCGGACGCCGGACTGCTGGTCGGCAGGGGCGGTCGCGCCCGGCCAGCTGTCGCTCGCGTTGATCGTCAGCTGCTTGGCGGAGTTGCCGATCGGCGCGGTCGCCAGGCTGCCGTCGAACTCGATGTCCGGGAGGTCGCGATCGTGGCGGATCGTGACGTTCTGCTCGGTGACGTTGCCGGCCAGGTCGGTCGCGACGAGCTTGTAGGTCTGCGGCACCGCGGGAGCGACCCGGCCCGTCTGGAACGCGAGCGCCGGGCTCCAGCTGACGCCGCTCCAGGTGGCGGGGCACTTGGAGATCTGGACGCCCGTGCACGGGTGGGTCTTCGTGTCGACGACGGCGCCGCTCGGGTCCTTGAGCTGGACGGTCTTCGCCCCCAGGCCGGCGTCGCTGGCGGCGACCACGAGCGTCTCAGGCTCGAGACCCACCCACGGGAGCGCGCGGAAGCGCGCCGTCGTGGAGGTGAGCGACGGCGTGCCGAGCGTCGGCAGGCCGCTGTCGGCGAACGTCAGCGTGGCGGAGGCCAGGGTCGCCGTCGCGCTGGTCGAGGTCGACTGCGGCTGGAGCTTGAAGTACGCGACGTTGCCCAGGTTCGGCGCGGGCGACGGGCCGGCCGGGGAGGCGTACGTCGCGGAGGCGACCGGGGTGGTGCACTTGGGCGCCGGGGTGCCCGACGGGTCGATCGTCGCGCCGCGCGTCGTGGTGTTGACGTCCGCCTGCCGGAGGCCGAGGACGACGCAGTTCGTGCCCGCCGGGGTGCTGCTGGTCAGCGTCGTGACGCCGGCGGTGAAGCTCGTGATCGTGGCACCGGCGGGGGCCGCGTAGTACCACTCGGCCGAGCTGGCGGTGCCGGCCGTCCCGGCGAACCCGAGACGCAGGCCGGAGCCGCTGACGAACGACGACGAGTGGCCGTTCACCGGCGAGGGCAGACGCGCCGTCCAGCCGGTGGTGACGGTCGACGACGCCCAGTTGTAGGTCTCCGTCACCGGATCGACGACGATCGGGTAGTCGAGCTCCCGCCCGCGGTGGGCGACCGCGTAGCGCAGCCGCTTGCCGACGACCTTCGTCGTGACGCGGACCATGCGCCCCCGCGCGTCCCAGGCGACGGGCGCCCGGACCACGGCCAGGCGCTTGCCCTTCGCGCCGCGCAGCAGGACGTCACCGGCGGGCCGCTTGGTGAGCTTCAGCTGCGGCGCGTCGAAGGCGAGCGTCAGGGCGCTGGGGCTGGAGGGCGAGCGCAGGACCCACATCGCCTGCAGGCCGCCGGGCTCGGCGGACATGGAGACGTCGGTGCTCGCGCCGACGTTGGCGAAGAAGGCCGTCGCGGCCTGGCGCGCGGTGACGCGGCCGCCGCGGGGGACGATCGGGCGGACCTTGACGCCCACCTCGGGCAGGAGGGACCAGCGGTCGAGCCGCCGCGAGACGAGGACGTCCGTGCCCGCGTTGACCGGGGCGAGGTAGCCGGAGCCCTTCGTGCGCAGGTTGAGGTCGAGCGGGCGGAGCTTGCCGTCCGGCCCCTTGCTCTGCAGCGGGGTCGTCGACTCGACGATGGTCGAGCGGGCGCCCTTCTTCTCCGGCGTCATGAGCGCCGAGCGCTCGCCGAGGTACTCGATGCGCTGCTTCGCGGGCTTCTTGGCGGTGGTGACCGCCGCGGCGCGGGCGACCCCCGGGTCGGTCTGCAGGCCGGAGCCGACCGGGAGCGGGAGGCCCTGCGGGAGGACCTGCCTGGCGAGGTCCCAGGCGCCGGCGTCCGTCAGGCCGGCGTACCGGGTCGCGGTCGCGGGGTCGGCCGGCGTGGCCGCCGTGGTCGCCGCCGGCGGCTGCGCCTGCGAGCCACCGGTCTGCGCCGAGGCGAAGCCGACGACGCCGAGCGCTCCGAGCAGGAGAACGAGCAGGCCGATCGCACACACAGCGATCCCCGAACGCGCAGCGGCATCGCCCGCTTGCGTCGGTCGTGCCGACCCGCGCCCGAAGGCGTCCTGCTTCCGCGCAGCGTTGATCACACGCTGCCAGAGCGCACCAAACCGCATAGGTCCTCCGTGCCCTGACAGGCCTGATCGGGTCGAGCCGGGGTTCGTCCGTCCCCGGCACTCGGCGTGGAAGCCGAGCGTCAGGCAGCCTGCTCCACCGGACAAGAGCCGTCAAGCGGTGAAGGTCACAAAGCCACCAAGTTGGCGCACAGGCAGTCGTTTACGGCACGTGTGTCCGGGGGTGCGCCGATGAGTTCGCCGGTCGCCGCCGGTCCCAGCCGCATGACCTCCACCGCCTCTCCCCCCGACCCGCGCCGCTGGGCGGCGCTGTACGTCCTGTGCGCCGGGATGCTGATGATCGTCCTCGACGCGACGATCGTGAACGTGGCGCTGCCGTCGATCCAGGACGACCTGGGGTTCAGCCAGAGCGGGCTGGCGTGGGTGGTGAACGCGTACCTGATCGCGTTCGGCGGGCTGCTGCTGCTCTCCGGGCGGATCGGGGACCTGATCGGGACGCGGAAGGTCTTCCTCGCCGGGATCGCGATCTTCACGGTGTCGTCGCTCGTGTGCGCGACGGCGCAGACGCAGGAGACGCTGATCGCCGCGCGGTTCCTCCAGGGCGCGAGCGGGGCGCTGGCGAGCGCGGTGGTGCTCGGGATGATCGTGACGATGTTCCCCGACCCGCGCGAGCAGGCGAAGGCGATGGGCGTCTTCGGGTTCGTGGCCTCCGCAGGCGGCTCGATCGGGCTCCTGGCCGGTGGCACGCTGACCGAGATCCTCAACTGGCACTGGATCTTCTTCATCAATGTCCCGATCGGGATCGCGGTCGGGGTGGCGGCGCGCCGGCTCGTCCCGGCCAATCCGGGCCTCGGCTTCGGCGCGGGCGCGGACTGGACCGGCGCGGCGATGGTGACCGGCGGCCTGATGCTCGCCGTCTACGCGATCCTCGACGCGGGCGAGCACGGCTGGACGTCGGCCCGGCCGCTGATCCTCGCGCCACTGGCGATCGCGCTGCTCGGCGGGTTCCTCCTCCGCCAGGACCGGGTCCGCAACCCGCTCATGCCGCTGCGCGTCCTGCGCGCGCCGAACGTCCTGGGCGCGAACGCGGTCATGGCGCTGCTGGTGAGCGGCATGTTCTCGATGTTCTTCCTCGGCGCGCTGTACCTGCAGCGGATCCTCGGCTACGACCCGCTCGAGGTGGGCCTCGCGTTCGCGCCCGGCAGCGTGATCATGGGCCTGCTGTCGCTGGGCTTCAGCGAGAGGCTCATCATGCGCTTCGGCCCGCGCCGCACGATGCTCACCGCGCTGCCGATCATCGGCGTCGCGCTGCTGCTCTTCGCGCGCACGCCGGTCGACGGCGACTTCCTCACGGACGTCCTGCCGCCGATGGTGCTGTTCGGCGTCGGCGCCGGGATGACGTTCCCGTCGCTGATGACGCTCGCCATGTCGGGCGCGACGCCGCAGGACGCGGGGCTCGCCTCCGGCCTCGTCAACACGACCGTGCAGGCGGGCGGGGCGATCGGCCTCGCGGTGCTGGCGACGGTCGCGACGGAGCGGACCGACGCGCTGCGCGCGGGCGGCGACACGGCGGCGGGCGCGCTCAACGGCGGCTACCACCTCGCGTTCCTCGTCGGCGCGGCGTTCGTGGCGATCGCGTTCGTCGTCGGGCTCGTCGCGACCCACGCACCGGAGCCCCCAGCGGGAGCGGTGGACGGCGCGGGCGCGGCGGAGCCGCAGCCGGCGTTCGCGGCGGTGTGAGCGGCTAGCCCTGACGCAGGACGAGCGCTTCGTGCACCGGCAGGCGGCCGGTGAACCAGTGCGTGTAGCGCTTGACGACGCAGTCGCCGCCGCAGCGCTCCACCACCTTCGCGATGCGCTCGTCGAGCGACACGACGTCCGTGTCGGTGAGTCGTTCGACCTGTTCCATGCTCCAGGGATCGGCGTCCGCGTGGAGCTTGCAAGCCCATGTGGACGCCTGATCGACCCCGGGATCCCCACCCGTCAGCATGTGAGCGCCCATGCGCCAGCGCAACCACCGCAGCACCGCCCTCTGCGTCGCCGGCGTCCTCTGGTGCGGCTTCCTCGTGGTCTGCGTGCTCTTCATGACCGCGTTCAGCTGCTTCGGCGACACGGCGTACTGCGCGGAGTCGCGGGAGAAGAACGGCGTCTACGCGGGCGTCCTCCAGGACGAGGGCGGGAGCGTCCTGCGCGACGCGAGGCTCACCGTGTCGTTCGAGTCGCGCGCCGACGAGGACCCCGTCCGCGACTTCACGACCGACGCGCGCGGCCGCTACTGCTTCGTCTGGGCGAACGAGCGGTCGATCCCGGACATCGAGGCCCGGACGGGGAACGCGACCGTCCCGTCCCACCTCACCGGGCCGACCGCGAACTGGCGGCCGTTGCGGGGAGCGGACCCGCCGGCGGGCTGCCAGACGAGCGCCGCCGGGGTCCCGTGGCTGCGCGCGGACGGTGCGTCGGACAGCCCGGAGTTCGTCATCACGCTGCTCCTGCCGATGTTCGCCGGCGCGGTGATGCTCCTCGGGCTGGGCCGCGACCGGATCGGCAGGTTCTGCCGGCGGATCGGGACGGTGCTCACCCTCGCGAGCACCGTCCTGATCTTCAGCCTCTAGAGGCCGACGATCACCGACTTGGTCTCGAGGTAGTTGCCGAGGACCTCCTCGCCCATCTCGCGGCCCCAGCCGGACTGCTTGTAGCCGCCGAAGGGCAGCTCGGCGCTGAACACGTGGTACGTGTTGACGTGCACGGTGCCCGCCTTGATCCGCTTGGCGAGCTGGTGGGCCTTGCTCACGTCGCGGGTCCACACACCGGCGGCGAGGCCGTAGTGCGAGTCGTTCGCCTGCCGCGCGAGGTCGTCGACGTCGGAGAACCGCATCGCGGCGATCACCGGGCCGAAGATCTCCTCGCGGACGATCGCGTGGTGCGGCTCGGCGTCGACGAGGACGGTCGGCTCGACGAACCAGCCCGGGCCGTCGATCGCGTTCCCGCCCGCCGTCGCGCGCGAGCCCTCGTCCACGCCGGTCTTCAGGTAGCCGGTGACGCGGTCGAACTGCTCCTGCGAGACGAGCGGCCCCATCTCCGTGTCGGGATCGAGGCCGTGGCCGACCTTGATCGACGACGCCGCCGCGCTGATCCCCTCGACGACCTGGTCGAAGTGGCGGTCGTGCACGTACAGGCGCGAGCCGGCCGAGCAAACCTCACCTTGGTTGAAGAAGATGCCCTGCGCGGCACCGGCGATCGCGGCGTCCACGTCGGCGTCGTCGAAGATGATGTTCGGCGACTTGCCGCCCAGCTCGAGCGAGACCCGCTTGAGGTTCGTGCGGCCCGCGGCCTGCGCGATCAGCTTGCCGACCTCGGTGGAGCCGGTGAACGCGACCTTGTCGACGTCCGGGTGCTCGGCCAGCCGCGCGCCGGGCTCGCCGAAGCCGGTGACGACGTTGACGACGCCGTCCGGAACGCCCGCCTCCAGCATCAGCTCGCCCAGGCGCAGGGCGGAGAGCGGCGTCTGCTCGGCCGGCTTGAGGACGACGGTGCAGCCGGTGGTGAGCGCCGGCCCGAGCTTCCACGCGGCCATCAGCAGCGGGAAGTTCCACGGGATGATCTGGCCGACGACGCCGACCGGCTCGCGCAGCGTGTACGCGTGGAACTCGACGCCCGGCAGGTACGGGACCGACGGCGTGACCGTGCCGCCCTTGATCTTCGTCGCCCAGCCGCTCATGTACCAGAAGAGGTCGGCGGCGAGCGCGACGTCGGCAGCCTGTGCGACGGCCTTCGGCTTGCCGTTGTCGAGCGCCTCCAGCTCGGCGAGCTCCTCCGCGTTGGCCGCGATCAGGTCGCCGATGCGGTGGATGATCCGGCCGCGGTCGGACGGGCTCATCCGCGACCACGGGCCGTCCTCGAACGCGCGCCGGGCGGCGGCGACGGCGCGGTCGATGTCCTCCGCCTCCCCGCGCGCGACCGTGGCGAGAACTTCGCCGGTGCCCGGGTCGACGGTCTCGAACGTGCCGCCGGCGGCGGCGTCGACGAACTGGCCGTCGATGAGCAGCTTGCGCTCGCCGGGACGGAAGATGCGGTCGGTCGCGAGGGGTGCAGCGGTGGCCATGGGTCGGACTCTCTCCTCAGAGGTGCCGGTACGGGACGGCCGCGACGCTATGGCCGGGGAGGTTGCATCAACGCTGCACGCGGCGCGGTTGCACGAACGTTGCGGGTGTAGCCTGCGCCGCGGGTCATGGTTGCGTCGCGGAGGAGCAGCTGGCTGGCGGTCGATTCGGTGTCGGATCGGCTGACGCACGCCCGCTCGCTGCAGCGCATGCACACCGCGTTCACCGAGGGGCGCGACGTCGCGCGCGGGGTGCGGGCCGTGGTGGCGCAGTCGTGGGAGCGCTCCGCCGCGGCGGGGATCGAGCCCGAGCGGCACCTGCCGCCGATCGTCATGGACGAGCGGGAGATCGACGCGCGCTGGCACGCGCACCCGCTCTATCCCGTGCTGCCGGTGCTGCGGACGCTCTTGAGCGACGCCACGACGGCCGCGGGCCACATGCTCGTGATCAGCGACGCCCGGGGCGTGCTGCTGTGGATCGAGGGGCACCGGCGGGTGATCGAGGCGACGGAGAACATGCACCTCGTCTGCGGCGCGGACTGGTCGGAGGCCGGCGCCGGGACGAACGCTTTGGGCACCGCCGTGACCGTCGACCACCCGGTGCAGATCTTCTCGGCCGAGCACTTCAACCGGCGGGTCCATCCGTGGCAGTGCAGCGGGGCGCCGATCCACGATCCGGAGACGGGCGACATCGTGGGCGTGATCGACCTGACCGGGCATCTGAAGACCGCCCATCCGCACACGCTGTCGCTGGTGACCGCGGCGGCGGGGATGGCGGAGGCGTTCCTGCGCGAGGAGGTCGCGCGGCGGGATGCGTCGTTGCGGGAGCGGTACCTGTCGCGGATCGCGGGCCATGCGCGGCCGTCGGCGCTCGTGACGGCGTCGGGGCGGGTCGTGATGGCGGTGCCGCACGACTGGCTCGGCGGGGCGCGGGTGGCGGTGCCGGCCGGTGGTGGCGAGGTGGAGCTGGGCGAGGGCCGGGCCGCGGTGGCGGAGCCGCTCAACGGGTC
>Ga0196960_10000329_pt1 | contig 18019 bp, 12 predicted proteins | sample S3v_5metaG_FD_183187 | JGI IMG/M metagenome (GOLD analysis project Ga0196960, IMG submission 183187) | Soil microbial communities from Anza Borrego desert, Southern California, United States - S3+v_5 | ecosystem: Environmental > Terrestrial > Soil > Desert | place: USA: California | collected... | reverse complement strand
CCGCGCGCCGCCCCCGGCGCCACGGTCGCCGGCACCGTCTACGGCGTCTGCCGCTGAACCCGGACGCCCCACGAGGCGGCGCGGCCGGCCCAGCCGTTCAGCCCCGCGCCGCCAGCCCGCGCTCGCGCAGCGTGCGCACGTGCGCGATCTCCTCGGCCGTCGGGCCCTGCTTGTCGGGGCCCGGCGTCTCGAGGACGACCGGCAGGTCCTCGAACCGCGGCTCGGACAGGAAGACCGCGCACCCGTCGTCGCCCAGCTCGCCCTCGCCGATGTCCGCGTGGCGGTCGCGGTTCGAGCCCAGCCCGACCATCGAGTCGTTGAGGTGCAGCGAGCCGAGCCGCTCGAGCCCGACCTGCGCGACGCAGTCGTCGAGCGTCTGGGTCAGGCCGTCGGCGGTGCGGATGTCGTAGCCCGACGCGTACAGGTGGCACGAGTCCAGGCACAGCCCGAGCCGCTCGTCGCCGCCCGCGGCGTCGATCAGGGCGGCCAGCTCGGAGAACGAGCGGCCCAGCGTGCCGCCCGCTCCGGCCGTGTTCTCCAGGTGAAGCGGGCAGCGCTCGGACTCCTCCAGCGCCTCGCGGATCACCTCGCCCGCGCGCGCGATCGCCTCGTCGACGTTCCCCGTCTTGGCAGAGCCTGGGTGGAGGACGACGCCGACGGCGCCCAGCTCCGCGCCCGCGCGCAGGGAGGTGATCAGCGACGTGAGCGTCTTCTGCCGGATCTCCGGGTCGTCCGACGCGCAGTTGAGCAGGTAGACCGCGTGGATGAGGAGCGCGTCGACGTCCGAGGCGTCCTTCGCGGCGTGGAACGCCTCGATCTCCTCGGCCGGGTACTCGCGCGGCTTCCACGCGCGCGGGTTCTGGTTGAAGATCTGGATGGCGTGACAGCCGCGCTCGACACCGCGCTCGACCGCCTTGGCCACCCCTCCGGCGGGCGAGACGTGGGCTCCGATCAACATGTGCGTCGAGACATTACGACGCGATCTCTGCGCACTTCCGTCACAGAGCGCGTGGGTGTCGTGACAGGTCGGGTGTCATGCTCACCACGTGCGCGTTCGCTTCGCTCCCTCTCCGACCGGCGCCCTCCACATCGGCGGCGCCCGCACGGCCCTCTTCAACTGGCTCCAGGCCCGTCACGACGGCGGCACGCTCCTGCTGCGCATCGAGGACACCGACACCGAGCGGTCGACCCCCGAGAACGTCGAGCAGATCCTCGACGCGCTGCGCTGGCTCGAGCTCGACTACGACGAGGGGCCGCAGTCGCAGGTCGGCAACACCGAGCGTCACCAGCAGGTCCTCCAGCAGCTGATCGCCGACGGCCGCGTCTACCGCTCCACCGCGACCGGCGACGACGTCAAGGCGTACAAGGCCGAGCACGGCGCCGACAAGGGCTTCCGCGGCGAGGATCAGGGCGAGGGCGCGTACCGCCTGCGCGTCCCGGACGACGGGGAGACCGTCGTCCACGACCTCATCCGCGGCGACACGACCTTCAGGCACGTCCACCTCGACGACCCGGTCATCGCGCGCGCGGACGGCCGCGTCCTCTACAACTTCGCGGTCGCGATCGACGACCTGGACGCGCGGATCACGCACGTCATCCGCGGCGAGGATCACCTCTCCAACACCCCCAAGCAGCTGCTCGTGTACGAGGCGCTGGGGGCCGAGCCGCCGGTGTTCGCCCACATCCCGCTCATCCACGGGCCGGACGGCAAGAAGCTCTCCAAGCGTCACGGCGCGGCGTCGGTGCAGGAGCTGCGCGAGGCCGGCTACCTGCCCGAGGCCGTCCGCAACTACCTCGCGTTGCTGGGGTGGGGGACCGACGACGACACGACCGTCATGGCGACGGACGAGCTCGTCAAGCGGTTCGACGTCGCGCGCGTGCAGAAGAACCCGGCCCGGTTCGACGAGCAGAAGCTGCGTTGGCTCAACGGCCTCTACATCCGCGACCTGTCCGTCGAGGAGCTGACGAAGCGGGTCGAGGAGTTCACCGGCCGCGACGGGCTCGGCCCGGCGGTCGAGATCTCGCGCGAGAAGATGCAGACCCTGCACGACTTCTGGCCGCTGGCCGGCTTCATCCACGACGGCGTCTCGGCGTACGAGGAGAAGGCCGTGCGCAAGTGGCTCGACGACGCCGGGCGGGAGAACCTCCGGGCCGCGCGCGAGGCGATCGCGGGCGCGGGGGAGGACGCGTTCACCGTCGAGGCGCTCGACGAGGCCCTGCGGGGCGTCGTGGAGGGCCGCGGGGAGAAGCCGGGCAAGATCTTCCAGCCGATCCGGGTGGCGCTCTCGGGCGGGACGATCTCGCCCGGGATCTTCGAGACCATCGCGGTTCTGGGGCGCGACGAGACGCTGCGGAGGATCGACGCGGCGCTCGAGAACGCCGGCTCAGGCCCCGACGCCTGACCTTGACGTGGGCGCGTTGCTGCTGTCAACTCAACCATGCGTCCACAGCTGCCGATAACGGGGTCACCTACCCGTCCCGGAGCACCGCAAGGAATGTCTACGCCCGAAACCGCAACCCGTCAGACGCCGCCGTCAGCGCAGGCTGGTGCTCAGCGCCGCCACAACGAGGGCCATGGTCGTCGTCTGACCGCGGCGTTCGAGGCGCTCGAGGCGTTCCCGGCTCTCGCTGAGTCGCGCAACCGTCTGCTGCGCGTCGTCAGCCAGGACCGCGTCTCCGCCGGCGAGGTCGTCGCCGCGGTCGAGTCCGACTGCGCGCTCGTCATCGCCGTCCTCCGCCTGGCCAACCAGGTCGAGGGTCGCTCGCGCGGCCGCGTCGAGTCCGTCGTCAAGTCGGTCGAGCTGCTCTCGCCCGAGGCGGTCCAGGCGCTCGCGTCGCGGGCCCGCACCTACGACTTCTTCGAGCGCTCGTCCGTCTGGGACGCCGCGCCGGAGCGCTTCCGCCTCCACGGCATCGCCACGCAGCGCGCGGCGGATCGTCTTGCCACCGAGACCGGCTACGAGTCCCGCGACCGCCTCATGGTCACGGCGCTCCTGCACGACATCGGCAAGCTCGTGCTCATGCACGCGTACCCGGGCTACCCGGGTCAGGTGCACTCCGGTGCTCGCACGCCGGAGGAGCGGATCCACAAGGAGCGCCGCGAGCTCGGCGTCGACCACGCGCTCGTCGGCGGCGTCCTCGCCCGCCGGTGGGGCCTGCCGAAGTCGGTCGCCTCGGTCATCGAGCGTCACCACGCGGAGGACGTGACCGGCGAGGCCGCGTACGTCCGCCTCGCGGACATGCTCGCGCACTACTCGCAGGGCGCCGCCGTCTCGCCGACGGAGCTCCTCAAGACCGCGCGCGTCATCGGCATGGGTCCTGCGGACCTGCGCAGCGTCATGTACGACCTGCCGTACCCGCAGACCGGCCGCCAGCGCTCGATCGACCCGTGCCCGCTCTCCTCCCGCGAGCTCGAGGTCCTCAAGCGCCTCGCCGAGGGCAAGGTCTACAAGCAGATCGCGCACGAGCTCTCGCTGTCGACGAGCACCGTCCGCACCCACCTGCACAACATCTACGGCAAGCTCGGCGCCGTCGACCGCGCCCAGGCGGTCCTCCTCGCCACCGAGCGCGGCTGGCTCTAGCCCGTCTCGCCTGTACCAGGCTGCACCGAAGCGCCGGCGGGTTCCCTGCCGGCGCTTCGTCGTTCCGGGCGATTGTCGGGCGGGTTTGTCGGGTTTACCGGTAGACTGACTGTCGCCGTGATCTCGATCACCACGAAGAGCCCGTACGCCGTCAAGGCCCTGGTCGAGCTGGGGAAGACCGGCGGGACAGAGCCCGTCCCGATCGGCGAGCTCGCGCGCCGCCGCGACATCCCGGTCCAGTTCCTCGAGCAGCTCTTCGCGGTCCTGCGCCGCGGCGGCATCCTCAAGAGCCAGCGCGGGGTCAAGGGCGGCTACTCCTTCGCCAAGGACCCGTCGACCATCACCGTCCTCGAGATCGTCGAGCTCCTCGACGGCCCCCTCGGCCGCGACGCCGAGGGCATCTTCGCCGACGCCGCCGCCTCAGCCCGCTCCGTCCTCGAGCAGACCTCCATCGCGGACGTCGTCGAACGCGAACGCCGCGACGCCGGCGCGGCGATGTACTACATCTGAACCACGATTCTCGGTGCTCGGCGGGCCCCGGAAAAAAGGCGTTCGGGTGGCGGGCGCCGCTGCTGAAGCGCCCAACGGGTGCGAGTTCGTCGCATTGCTACCAGCGGCTCCGAGACTCAAGAATCCAACGGGCTCCAGGGCATGGCCTGGGGTCATCTGGGCCTGCCGTCGGCGGCCTAGCGCCCGGCCGCGTCGTTCACGGAGGGTTCGTACGGCCGCTTCTGGCAGCCCGCGCTTCGATGCGCTTGAGGATCTCGGTGAGTTCGTTGAGGTGTCGAGCGTTGCTTCGCGTCGTGGTTCTTAAGTTCCGCTGTGTCTCTCTTGCGACCTGATTGAGTCGTCGTAGCTCCGGTGCAGTCGTGTCACGGCTGCCGAACTGGCCGCTGAGCGCCGCGTAAGTCGCCAGAGCCGCCGCTGTCATGGCCAGAAGGCCGCCTGGCGCCAGAAGGAGCCACGGAACAGGTACTCGAGTGGCAACAGCGCGACGGTCGATGTCGTGCTCCGCGGTCGGAAGCCGCCAGCGCACGAACGCAAGCCCCATCAAGACCGCGCCAGCTAAAGCGGTTGCCATGAGAACGAATCCGAGCGGCCGGCCTTCATATGGTTGCGCAACGTTGGCACCGAGGGCTGCAGTGACGAGTGTTGGCACCAGAATCACGGCACCCAGCATCGCGGCCGTTCGCTGAAGTTCGGTGTCTCGGTGAGCCGCCTTAGCGTCGCTCTGTGCGCGCTGCTCTGCAAGTTCGAGTTGCCGAGCCGCGAAGACGCTCCCCGCGAGGTCGACAAGCTGTCGTGCCTCGCTTCTCGTTGCCCGCACGTCCTTGAGCGCTTCACGGAGGCTTGAGGCTGTCTGCTCGAAGTGGGTCTCATCAGCCACCTCGCCTAACCGGTGCTCTACTCCAGCGATCACGGAGCCGAGGCGTAGTAAGGGCGTCGTGATGCTGGGAATTCGGTTCGGCTCCGTGTGTTCTGCGGTACCGACCAGCTGCTCAAGGTCACGTTCCGCCCGTTCGACGGCAGCCCTCAACGCTCGCGGGATCCTCGAGCCTCCAGCGGCCAGACCGTCGCTCAAGCATCGAAGCGCGTGGGCGCCCGTACGCTCGGCTTCCGGAACCGACTCCCACGAGGCTTCCATGATGGCGGGATATGCATATTCGAGAATGTCGACTTCGGTATCAGGCGTCTCGGACGAGTTCTCCAGAAGCCATACCGCTGATTCTCGACCCGGCCAGACGACAGCTAACACCGGGCTCCCAACGCCCTTGAGGTGGGCCCAACGGATGAGATCTGGAGTGTGCGAATAGTCCGAGGTGGCGGAAAGGAGATGGAGATCGACTGGTGGATCCACTGCGTCGCCTGCAGATGCTTCGGTCAACGCGTCGCGAAGCCCCGGGTCGAGAGGCTTGAGGCTGAGAAGAAGCTCGGTGACGGGACGAAGCAGGCCCCGGGGCTCGTACTTTCCGCTCCAAACGATCTGCTGGCCGGTCGGCCATCCAGGAGGTGCCTTCGCAAGGTGCACCACGTACATGTGCGCGTCGCTGCTTGACGGCGCCGGCTTGTCGGACTGATCCAGTTCGACGAGCATCGCGGGGGCAGCAACATCGGCGTGCACGCTTCGTGATGGGAACAGCGTCGCGCTTCGCATATCGGTGCGCCTCCAACTCACGATGCGGGTGATGTCGCCGAGGGCAAGCGCAGAGCTGGATGACTCAGAGGCAGTCGACATTCCGTCCCGTTCGGTACGCTGGCCAACGGTCCTCTTGTAAACGTGTGTAGCCCGCGAGCGTGCCTAGAGTGGGCGGCCGTGTTGAGGGTTGTGTTCTTCCAGCCGGAGATCCCCGGGAACACCGGGAACGCGATCAGGTTGAGTGCGGTGACCGGGTGTGAGCTGCATCTGGTCAAGCCGTTGGGGTTCGATCTGAGCGATGCGAACCTGAGGAGGGCGGGGCTGGACTACCACGACCTCGCGCACATGACGGTGCACGAGACGCTGGGCGAGGCGTGGGAGGCGCTGGGGAGCGGGGCGCGGGTGTTCGCGTTCACGGCGCGGGGGGAGACGACGTACACGGACGTGAAGTACGAGCCGAACGACGTGCTGCTGTTCGGGCCGGAGGCGAGCGGGCTGCCGGATCACGTCCTCCAGGACCCGCACGTGACGCAGAGGCTCAAGGTGCCGATGCTGCCGCATCGCAGGTCGCTCAACCTCTCCAACACCGCCGCGATCGCGGTCTACGAGGCGTGGCGGCAGATGGGGTTCGCGCAGGGTGGCTGATCGGCCGACACCGCTTGTGGGGAGGTGCTGAGCAATACATGCGTTGAAATGACGTGTGAAACACCGCTGTACCACCGATGCTCGGAGCGTGTCCCTCCGGGCCTTCCTGACAGCCTCGACCACGGTGGTCGCCCTCGTCGCCGCTCCCGCGGTCGCGCCGGCCGCCGAGCGGTGGGCCGCGCCCGATGGCGACGGCGCCGCGCCCTGCCTGCAGACCGACCCCTGCGCGCTCGCCGACGCGCTCACCGGCGTCCTGCCGATGGACCAGGTGATCGTCACCACCGGAAGCAGCGACTACGCCGTCACGGGCCCCCTGCGCGTGCCCGCCTGGGTGACCCTCCGCGCCGCGGACGCCGACGACCGCCCGCGCCTGGTCGCGGACGCCGGCCTGACCGGCCCGGTCGTCCAGCTCGACGGCGACCACGCGACCGCCGCGGGTCTGGAGATCGTCGGCGTGCACACCGCCGCCGTCCCGCTCGACCTCGCCGCCGGCGCGATCGGCGCCCAGCTCGTCCTGCGCTCCGCCGGCACCTCCGCCCGCGTGGCCGGCGCCGGGGCCGTCCTGCGCGACACGCTCGCCACCAGCACCGGCACGGCCGGCACGGCGTCCGCGGTGACCGTCCGCGACGGCACCACCGCCGCGCCGGTGCAGCTCACGAACGTCACCGCGCTCGCGGAGAGCGGCGCCGCGCGCGCCGTCCGCTGCGGCCCCGGCACCACCGAGATCACCAACTCGATCCTGCGCGGCGCGACGGCCGACCTGCTCGACACGAGCACGACGTGCGCCGTCGCTCACAGCGCCTACCGCACGCAGACCGCCCCCGCGACCGTCATCGACGGCGGCGGGAACATCTCCGCCGACCCGGTCTTCGCGACGCCCGGCATCCCCGCGCGCACGTCGCCGACCGTGGACGCGGGCGCGACCGACGGCACCGAGGCCGACCGGCGCGACATCGCGGGCGCCGACCGCGTCCAGGGCGGCAAGATCGACATGGGCGCGGCCGAGACGACCGTCCCCGCCGCGACCCCGGACCCGATCGTCCCCGTCACCACGGCCGAGGAGCCGAAGACGCCCGCCGGCTCGCCGCTCCCGCCGGCCACGCCCACGGCGACGACGCAGAGCGACGCAGGCGCGGCGCCCACCGCCGACACGCCGGCCGTCACGCTCCCGCCCGCCACCACGCCCGACCTCGGCAAGACCGTCAACCTCGAGGCCGCCGCCGGCACCGTCCGCGTCAAGCTCCCCGGGACCGACCGGTACGTCGACCTCTCCGACGCCTCCACGCTCCCGGTCGGCACGATCGTCGACACGAACGACGGCTCGGTCACGCTGACCACCGACCTCCCCGGCGGCCAGACGCAGTCCGGCACCTTCGGCGGCGGCAAGTTCAGCGTCAGCCAGCCCGCGAACGAGTCGGGGATGACCGACATCGTCCTGCGCGGCGGCTGGTTCCAGGCGTGCATCCCGGCGGGCGAGAGCGCGCCCGTGGCGAAGCGGAAGGCCGTCCCCACCGCGCGCGCCGCGACTGCCGCGGGCCGCAAGCGCAAGCCGGTCCGCAGCCTGTGGTCCAAGGACCGCGGCGGCAAGTTCCGCACCCACGGCAAGACCTCGATCACCACCGTCCGCGGGACGAGCTGGGTGACCGAGGACCGCTGCGAGGGCACCGTGACCCGCGTGACGGACGGCGCGGTCGACGTGAAGGCCCGCCGCAGCGGCAAGGTCACGCGGGTGAAGGCCGGCCAGTCGCTGCTGGTCAAGCGCCTGCCGCGCCCGAAGGCCCGCTGAGCCCCACCGGGCCGGGCGGCGCGGTGCCACCCGGCCCGGACATCCGTCCGCTGCGCTCGCGCCAAGGAGCACGAGCGCCGATCCTGGCCCTGTGCCGCGCCGACGCACCGTCTTCCTGACCTTCGCAGCCGCCTCCGCGCTCGCTGCCACGTCGCCCGCCGAGGCGGCCCACGCCGACGAGCAGTGGGCGGTGCCCGACGACCAGACGTCGCTGATGGCGGCGGCCAGCTGCTCGCAGCTCACGCCGTGCTCGCTCCAGCAGGCGGTCGACCGCGCGCAGGCCGGCGACACGATCGTCGTCAAGGCCGGCCGCCACCATCTCGGACAGCCCGTCGCGCCGCGCGAGGGCGTGAACATCATCGGGGAGCCCGGGGCGGCGACGGTCCCGGCGCTCGTGGGCGGTCAGAACCTGGGTGGCCCCGCGCTCACCGTCACCCGCGGCACGATCGACGGCCTCGTCGTCGAGGCCGCGAGCGCGACGCAGCCGGCGCTCGCCATCCACGACGGCGGCACGGTCGAGGATGTCACCGCGATCGCGGCCGGCGGGCCGGGGGTGGCGGTCGACGCCCACGAGGCGCGCACGCTGCTGCGCGACAGCGTCGTCGTCAGCCGCGGCACGTCGACGAGCGTGGCCGCGCTCCAGCTCCAGGGCAAGAAGGGCGTGGACGTCCGCAACCTCACCGTGTGGGCGCCCGACGGCGCGGGCGGCGTGCGCTGCAACGACGACAAGGCGACCACCACGGTGGTCAACACGCTCGTCCGCGGCACGTTCGACGTCGACGGCGTGGCGTCGTGCTCGGTCGCCCATTCGGCCGTGCGGCCCACCCGCACCCGCGGCGTCGTCACCGGCGCCGGGAACGTCAGCGCGGAGCCGCTCCTCGCCGACGCCGCGCAGCTCGACTTCCACCCGCTCACCGGCTCGCCGACCGTCGACGCGGGTACGGACGACGCGCTCCTCGGCGCCACCGACCCGGACGGCCGCGCCCGCAAGAGCGGCGGCGCCGTCGACATCGGCGCGTATGAGTCGGCGGAGACCGCGGACCCGCAGCCTCAGCCCCAGCCCGACCCGCCCCTGACGCCCGCGGAGGAGCCGGCGCCCGGCAAGAGCGGCGACGACCACGGCAAGAGCGGCGACGACCACGGGAAGAGCGGGGAGGACCACGGCAAGGGCAAGGGCAGCGACCACAAGGCGCCCGCGACCCCCGCCACGCCCGCGGATCCGAAGTCGGGCACCCCGGCGACGCCCGCGACCCCGGCGAGCCCCGCGCTCGGCAAGAAGGTCGTCCTCGACGAGGGCGAGGGCAAGGTGAAGGTCAAGCTCCCCGGCACCGGCAGGTACGTCGACCTCGCCGACGCCGCCAGCCTCCCGGTCGGCACCGTCGTCGACGCGACCGCCGGCACGGTCACGCTCACCACCGCGCTCCCCGGCGGCGAGACGCAGTCCGGCACGTTCCGCGGCGGCGCCTTCACCGTCCGCCAGGCCGCGGACGGCAAGGGGATGACCGACATCGTCCTCACCGGCGGCTCCTTCGCCGGCTGCGAGAAGCCGACCGCCCGCAAGGCCGCCGCGACCGTCACCGCGTACGCCGCGGCGAAGAAGAAGAAGCGCCGCTCCAAGACCGTCCGCAAGCTGTGGGCGAGCGACAAGGGCGGCCGGTTCCGCACCCACGGCGCGCAGAGCGTCACCACCGTCCGCGGCACGAGCTGGTTCACCGAGGACCGCTGCGACGGCACCTACACCAAGGTCACGCAGGGCGCGGTGGACGTCCGCTCCAAGCGCACCGGCAAGGTCACGCGCGTGAAGGCCGGCCGGTCGCTCCTCGTGCCACGTCCCTGAGCCATCCGTCCAACGCGCTGCACTCCGAGCGCGCCACGACCGATCCCTGAGCTGTGCCGCACCGCCTCCGCACCCTGCTGCTCGCGCCGCTCGTCGCGATCGCCCTGACCGCCGTCGCCGCCGCCACCGGCGCGCTCGGCACGCTCGAGGACCACGCGGTCGACCTGCGGTTCCAGCTCCGCCCCGACCAGCCCGCGGAGGGCGTCGCGGTCGTCGCCATCGACGACGTCACGTTCTCCGACACCGGCTGGCAGTGGCCGTTCGACCGGCGCGAGTTCGCGAAGGTCACCGACGTCCTGCACGAGGCCGGCGCGCGCGAGATCGTCCACGACGTCCAGTTCACCGAGGCGAGCGACGACGAGGATGCCGACTGGGCGTTCTTCGAGGCGCTCGGCAACGCGGGCGGCGGCGTCCTCGCCACGAGCGAGACGGACGGCGAGGGCGGCCACCTCGTCCTCGGCGGCCCGGAGAACCTGAAGGAGATCGGCGCGGTCGCCGGCGCGTCGAACATGCCGGACGAGGACGCGGGCGTCATCCGCCGCGTCTGGCGCGAGGCGGGCGGGCTCCCCGCGATCGCCACGCAGGTCGCGAAGCGCCTGAAGCAGCCCGTCGACCGCGACGCCTACACGGCGGACGGCGCCGCGTGGATCGACTTCCGCGGCGGCCCGGGCACGATCCCGACCTACTCCTTCTCCGACGTCGTCAAGGGCAAGGTCGACGCCGCCAAGTTCAAGGGCCGCGTCGTCGTCGTCGGCTCCTCCGCCGCGACGCTGCAGGACCTCCATCCGACGTCGGCCGACCGCGACAAGCTCATGCCCGGCCCGGAGATCCAGGCCAACGCGATCTGGACCGCTCTCCACGGCTTCTCGCTGCGCAGCGCGCCCACCTGGCTCGGCCTCCTCGCGATCGGCCTGCTCGCGCTCATCGTCCCGCTCGCCGCGCTGAGGCTCGGCCCGGTCGCGACGATGCTCTTCGGCACCGCCGCCGGCCTGGCGTACGGCGGCCTCGCCTACCTCACCTTCACCGACGGCACGATGCTCATCGTCGCCGGCCCGCTCGTCGCGCTCGTCGTCTCCACCGTCACCACGACGGTCGCGGGGCAGATCCTGGAGCGGTCGCTGCGGCGTCGCGTCACCCGGTACAACGAGGAGCTCGAGGCCGCCGTCCGCGAGCGCACCGCCGAGCTGGACGAGCTGCAGCGCGAGATCCTCGAGCGCCTCGGCCAGGCCGTCGACAGCCGCGACGAGGAGACCGGCGAGCACATCAACCGCATCACGACCCTCGCGCACGGCCTCGCCACCGCGATCGGGATGGACGCCGACCGGGCCGAGATGGTCCGCCGCGCGAGCGCCATGCACGACGTCGGCAAGGTCGCGATCCCCGACTCGATCCTCCAGCACCCCGGCCCGCTCAGCCCCGAGCAGCGGCGCGTGATGGAGACCCACACCACGACGGGCGCGCGGCTGCTGGCCGGCTCGCGGTCGCCGCTCGTGCAGATGGGGGAGGTCATCGCTCTGACGCACCACGAGAAGTGGAACGGCAAGGGCTACCCGCACGGCCTGAGCGGCGAGGACATCCCGCTGGAGGGCCGGATCGTCGCGGTCTGCGACGTCTACGACGCGCTGATCAGCCGCCGCCCGTACAAGGAGCCGTGGACGCCCGAGGAGGCGCTCGCGGAGATCGAGCGCAGCTCCGGCAGCCACTTCGACCCGGATCTCGCCGCGGCGTTCGTCGCGATGATGCGGGCCGACCTGCAGCTCGCGACGCCGGTCCTCACGACGGCGTAGCCGGCTGCACCTGCGCGGTGCAGAACGCGCACCGCGTCGCGGCCTTCGGGATCTGGCTCAGGCACTCCGGGCACGCGTGCGTCGGCTCGTCCACCGGCTTGCCGGGCCTGAGCCGCTCCATCACCTCGTTCACCGGCTTGACGACGAGGAAGAAGACGACCGCGGCGACGGAGAGGAACGTGATCAGCGCGTTCAGCACCAGGCCGTACTGGAAGTCCGAGCCGTTGATCGTGAAGGCCAGCGACTCGAAGCTCGGCTCCCCGAACACGGCGGCGACGAGCGGGGTCACGAGCCCGGTCACGATCGCGTTGACGACCGCGGTGAACGCGGCTCCGATGACCACCGCGACGGCCAGGTCGATGACGTTCCCGCGCAGGACGAAGTCCCGGAACTCCTTCAGGATCTGCGACATGGACGCCCTCCTTCCCGCGTTCGTGTCGAGAGACGCACACCAGCCGTCAAGTCCTGCGCGGCGTGGCCGATGGAGTGTGCATGGCATCACGCTCGGGATCGACGCGGCCGTTGTGGCGTGCGCCAGTCGCCCTGGTCCCGATCCTGCTGTGCCTCCTCGCCGGGGTCGTCCTCTGGCAGATGAGCAGCACGCAGCGCGACCGCACGGTGCTGCGCGCCCAGATCCTCGACCTGGAGCGGCGCGGCGACGCGGCGAAGACCAAGCGCTGGCGCCAGAACCTGCGCACGCGGCTGGAGAACGCCCGCGACGAGGAGCAGCATCTCGGCGCCCGGGTGGACTGGCTGACGTGGATGCTCGGCGGGATCGTCGTGCCGATCGCCGGCATCGTCGTCGTCACGACGCTGCGCCGGCGCGAGGAGGAGGGCGGCCGCGCCCGCCGCGACGACCGGCGGCTGCAGGCGCTCGTCCAGCACTCCACCGACCTCATCTTCGTCCTGGACCGGCGCGGCACGATCCTCATGCAGACCGGCCACGAGGTGCTCGGCCACCGGCCCGGCGACCTCCTCGGGCGGCCCCTGAAGCGGCTCGTCCACGAGGACGACCGGCCGCTGCTCGCCAAGATCCTCAGCCGCGAGACCGAGTCGCCGATCGAGTGGCGCCTCGAGCACCTCGACGGCCACCACGTCCACGTCGAGACGTCCGTCGCGGACATGCGCGACGACCCGGACGTCGGCGGCATCATCCTCACGTCGCGCGACGTCACCGAGCGCAAGGCCTCCGAGGCCCAGCTGCGCCACCGCGCCTTCCACGACCCGCTCACCCAGCTGCCGAACCGGTCGCTGTTCTACGACCGGATCGAGCACGCCCTGCACCGCGCCGCGCGCGAGAACCACCTCGTCGCCGTGTGCATCCTCGACCTCGACGACTTCAAGCAGGTCAACGACACCTTCGGCCACGCCGCCGGCGACGAGCTGCTGATCACCGTCGCGCAGCGCCTGCGCGGCTGCCTGCGCAACGGCGACACCGCCGCGCGGCTGGGCGGCGACGAGTTCGGGATCCTGCTCGAGGGCGTCAGCGAGCGCTCCGAGCCCATCCAGGTGGCCGAGCGGATGCTGTCCGCGATGTCGCACCCGTTCGAGGTCGCGGGCGAGGAGCTCGACGTGAAGCCCTCGATCGGCGTCGCGATCGCCGAGGCCGGCGACGAGCTGGTGGAGGACGTCCTGCGCCATGCGGACGTCGCGATGTACGCGGCCAAGCACAACGGCAAGGGCCGCTACGAGGTCTTCGACGCGGCGCTGGCCGAGGCGGTCGGCAACGAGGCGTCGGTGAAGGGCGGCGACGACGAGGAGGACCGCGAGCGGATGCAGTGGTTCCGCCGCGCCGAGGATCAGCGTGCGGAGGTCATGTCGCTGCTCGAGCGCGACGACCACGTTCACGCGTTGTTCCAGCCGCTGCTCGACCTGCGCACCGCGCGGATCGCCGGCTTCGAGGCGCTCGCGCGGTTCAGCTCGCCGACGCACCGTCCGCCGAACGTGTGGTTCTCGCAGGCGCACCGCGCCGGCCTGGGCGCGCGGCTGGAGGCGGCGGCGATCGCCAAGGCGCTGTCGACGCCGGGCCGTCCGTCCGCCGCGTTCCTGACGCTGAACGTGTCGCCGTCGACGATCGGCTCGGACGAGGTGCGCGCGGTGCTGCCGCAGGACCTCTCGCAGATCGTCATCGAGATCACCGAGAACGAGCTCGTCACCGCCGGCCCGGCGCTGGACGACACGCTGGAGGAGCTGCGCGAGCGGGGCGCCCGGATCGCCGTGGACGACGCGGGCGCGGGCTACGCCGGCTTCACCCAGCTGCTGCGCGTGCGGCCGCACATCATCAAGCTCGACCGCGACCTGTGCGACGGCGTCTCCAACGACGACTACCGCGCGGCGCTGATCTCCTCGTTCGTCGGCTTCGGCCGCTCGATCGGCGCGCTGATCTGCGCGGAGGGGATCGAGACGCTGCAGGATCTGCGGACGCTGGCCGACCTCGACGTGACGTACGGACAGGGCTACGTGCTCTCGCCGCCCGCGCGGCCGTGGGCCGAGGTGGACGAGTCGGCGACCGCGTCGGTCTACTCCGCGTGGCAGTCCGCGCTGCACGGCCGCACCGAGAGCGGTGCCGCGTCGTCGGGCGAGGCGACGCTGGAGCGGGTGGCCGCGGTGATCGCGACGGTGCGGGCCGTGGAGGACATCCCGGGCGCGCTGGAGGAGGCGGCCCGCGACCTGGGCGCCGAGCGTTCTGCCCTGCGTCGCGTGATGCCCGACGGGACCCTGGCGACGCTGGCGGGGATGCCTTTGACGGCGGGCTCGCGCCTGGACGCGACGCGGCCGGAGTTCGCCGAGGCGGCCGGCCGGCTGCTCGTGCTCCCGGTCGAGCAGGGCGGTCAGACCGTCGGCGTGCTCGAGGTGCTGGCGCCCGAGGGCAAGCCGTGGCAACGCAACGAGATCCACCGCGCGCGTGTGCTCGCGCAGCTCTTCGCGCCCGTGATGAGCACGCAGGTCTCGGCGCGGCTCACCGCCGCCTGAGCCGGGCGTCGACCGCGAGCTTCACGCGGTCGGAGACGAGGAGCTTGCCGGCTTCCCGGAGGCGTCCCACTCCAGGCTGAAGTCCTCCTGGCTGATCTCGCCGGTGGCCTCGATGCGGAGGTCGTGTTCGTGGATCTTGAGCTCCAGCTCGACCGGTCGCGTGGTGCCGCGGATGGTCAGCGTGGCGTCGAGGTGGAGCTTGCCGCGCTTGGTGGGCTCGGGGGTGGCGTCGGCGGTGAACGCGATGACGGGGTGGTCAGCGGTCTGGAAGAACTCGTCGCGCAGGCGGCGGTCGCGGATGCCGCTCCCGCTCTCGACCGTGGCGGCGAGGACGCCGCCGGTGGCGGTGACGTGGCCGTCGTCGTGGATCGTGAGCTCGCCCTCGAACTGCTCGAAACGGCCCTTGACGGTCGCGACGCCGAGGTGGCGCACGGAGAAGCCGACCGAGGACGTGGACGGGTCGATGGTGTACGTGCCGGTGGGGAGGAGGGGCGTGGGCGTGTGGGTCAGCATGGCTGGTCCGACGCTACGCCGCTTCTCGCTCGGTCCCATCCGTAGTTGGCCGTGGCCGGTGCGCGCTCTTCCGGACTCTTTCGCGCGGGCCGTGGCCGGGGCGGGGGCGGTTGCGGGTGGTGGTCGATGTTCGGGCTCGTTCTGGTCTGCCGTGTCAGGTGTCTGACCCCAAAACCGTCCCACCGTGGGGCGCGCTCTGACGGTGGGAGGGTTGTGGGTGCCAGAGCTGACAAACCGTCCCATCGTCGTTCCGGCCCGTGACGCTGGGAGGGTTATGGGGGCTGGCGGCATCGCGCGACGCATTCGGTACCGCTGGGGTACCAAAGGCGTCGCGAGATGACGCGGGACCGCTGATCAACCGACCCGCCACCGCCCCAGCCACGGCCGCGACCTGTGCAGCGAGGCCGGAAGAGCGCACAAGCGCCGAAGCCGCCGGACCCACCGCCATCATGGACCGGCCGTGGCCACGACCGCCGAATCACGCTTGAGCTGGACCGACCACGTCGACCGCGAAGCGCTCGCCGCGCCCGGCACGCTCACGGTCGACTTCCCGACCCTCGTCGAGGACGTGCGCCGGTGGACGCGCGAGGCACCGGCGGCGCGGACGTCGCTCGCTCGGCCGGCCGAGTCCTGGCTCACCGCCATCGCCGACGCCGACACCCTCGCCGTCACGAACGTCACCCTCGACACGCTCGAGCACCTCAAGACGCTCCACGGCTACGTCCTCGAACCCGCGTGGCGGCGCGGCACCGCGGTCGTCGTCGAGAGCGAGCACAAGCTCCGCACCCTGGATCCGGAGCGGTTCATCGACCCGGACGTCGGCTACGCCTTCACCCTCCAACGAGCCCTCCACGCCGCGCACGAGCTCTTCCGCCCGTCCGACCCACCGCCGACCCAGCCGCTCACCGGCACGCCGACACGGCTCGACGACGAGCAACGCAAGGCCGTCGACGCCCACGACGGCGTCGTCCAGGTCATCGCGCCCGCGGGCAGCGGCAAGACGACCGTGCTCGTCGAGCGCGTGCGGGAGCTGCTCCGGCGCGGCGTCCCGGCGCAGCGGATCCTCTGCACCACCTTCAACCGCGACGCCCAGCGCGAGCTCCAGCAGCGGCTCAACGCCGCCGGCCTCAACGGGGTGGAGGCGCGCACGTTCCACAGCCTCGGCCGCCTCATCGCGCAGGACCACGGGACGTTGCGCGGCGAGGTCCGCGGCCCGACGCTGGGGCAGTGGAAGCGGATCTGCGCGATCGGCGCGCAGGACGGGCGGTGGATCGAGCCGCAGATCGCGCGGGAGGCGATCGCGCAGGCCAAGCTCGGCCACCTCCTCAAGCCGCACGAGCTGGCGGAGGCGCCGACGCTGATCCCCGACGGCAAGGCGATCGCCCGCATCTACGCCGCCTACGAGCACCACCAGCGCGAGCTCGCCGCCAACGACTTCGACGACCTGATCTTCCTCGCCGTCCGCGGCCTCCAGCACGACGCGGCGCTGCGCGCGCGTTGGCAGGCGCGGTTCGACCACGTCCTCGTCGACGAGACGCAGGACGTCGAGCCCGCGCAGGAGCTCCTCGTCCGCATCCTCGCCGCGCCGCAGGACGGCCTCTTCTGCGTCGGCGACGAGGACCAGACGCTGTACGGCTGGCGGCGCGCGAGCGTCCACCGGATGATCGCGCTCGACCGCGCGTACCCGGGGCTGCAGCGGATCTCGCTCGCCCACAACTACCGCTGTCCGCCCGAGGTGGTGGAGGCGTCGCGCGCGCTGATCGAGCACAACGCGATCCGGTTCCCCAAGCGAATCCTCTTCGCGCCCGGCCGCGCCCCCGGCGGCGCGCGGACGATCACGGTGCGGGAGGAGGAGCGGCAGGCGAGCGGGGCGGAGCGGGTCGCGAGCGCGCTGGCCTCGCGCGGGCGCGGGCAGATCGTCGTCCTCGCCCGCACCACCAACCTGCTGCGGACCGTCGCGCTCGCGTGCGCCGACCTCGGCGTCCGCATCTCCGCCCCGCCGCCGGTCTTCGAGCCGCAGGGCGCGCGGCTGGCGATCGAGGCGTACCTGCGGCTCTGCACCGACCCGCTCCACGCGCGCACGGAGGATCTCGTCATCGCCTGCCGGATGCCCAGCCGCGGGCTGCCGTTCGAGAGCGAGGCGCAGGCCGTCGCGCTCCTGCACGCCGGCGCGACGTTCACCCAGGCGCTGGAGGCGCTCCCCGCCGCCGACCGCCAGCGGCGCAAGCTCGACGAGGCCGGCCGGGTGCTCGACGCGCTCACCCGCATCTCCGACGCGCAGCGGTTCATCACCTACCTGCGCGGCACGGGCGGCCTGGACGAGCACTTCGCCGAGCAGGAGGCGACGTTCGGCGATGCCGAGCAGGTGGAGCTGGAGGTGCTCGAGCAGGCGTCCGTCGAGTCGGCGGGGAAGGGCGTCGCCGAGTACCTCGCGCTGCTCGCCCAGCGGACCGACGCGCTGCAGGCGATCCGCGACGACGCGGGCGGGGTGGAGCTGACGACCATCCACCGCGCGAAGGGGCGCCAGTGGCCGCACGTGGAGCTGTTCGCGGCGGAGGAGCGCCAGCTCCCGCACCACCACGCGCTCGACGCGACGCCGGCCGAGGAGGCGGCGGGGGAGGGCGTCGAGGCGGAGCGGCGGCTGGCGTACGTGGCGTTCACGCGCGCGCAGGAGCGGCTGGTGGTGACCGCGACGCGGACGGTGCCGAGCCGGTTCCTGACCGAGGCGGGGCTCCAGGTCGCGCAGCCGTACCGGCCGCC
>Ga0196960_10000328_pt1 | contig 18043 bp, 21 predicted proteins | sample S3v_5metaG_FD_183187 | JGI IMG/M metagenome (GOLD analysis project Ga0196960, IMG submission 183187) | Soil microbial communities from Anza Borrego desert, Southern California, United States - S3+v_5 | ecosystem: Environmental > Terrestrial > Soil > Desert | place: USA: California | collected... | reverse complement strand
GCGAGCCGGGCGTCCGCCTCCGCTGGCCCGACGGCTCCGTCACGACCGTCCTCGCCGACAGCGCCGTCACCGGCCTCGGCCCCGCTCACGACCGGAAGGACCCCACCGCATGACCGAGCTCACCATCGCCGCGGCCGCCGCGCCGTTCGGGCGCGATCTGGAGGCGTGCTTCGCCACGATCGCGCGTCTGCTCGACGACGCGCGCGCCGCGGGCGCCGGGCTCGTCGTGCTGCCCGAGGCCGCGCTCGGCGGCTACGTCGAGTCGCTCCACGACGACGACGTCGAGCCGCCGCCCGCGCTCGACCCCGACGGCCCCGAGCTGCGCCGGCTGATTAGGCTGGCGGGCGACACCGTCGTCTGCGTCGGCTTCTTCGAGGCGGGCGAGGACGGCGCGCGCCACAACGTCGCGGCGTGCGTGAGCGGCGACGGGCTCCACGGGCTGCACCGCAAGGTCCACATGCCGCTGCGCGAAGGCCGGCTGACGACGCCGGGCTCCTCGATCGCCGCGTTCGACACGCCGGTCGGCCGGATCGGGATGCTCATCTGCTACGACAAGGCCTTCCCGGAGGCGGCCCGGACGCTCGCGCTCGACGGCGCGCAGGTGATCGCGACGCTGTCGGCCTGGCCCTCGTCGAAGACCGCCGCGGCCGAGCGCCTCACCGACGACCGCCAGTGGCGCCGCTCCGAGCTGTGGGACCGCTCGCGCGCGGCGGAGAACTCGCTCGTCGTCGCGTCAGCCAACCAGACCGGCACGTTCGGCTCGCTGCGCTTCCTCGGCGGCGCCCGCATCGTGGAGCCGGGCGGCGACGTCGCCGCGGTCACCGGCCCGGAGGGCGGCCTCGCGGTCGCGTCGTTCGACCTGGACGCCGCGCTGGAGCGGGCGCGCCGCGCGCTCTCCCCGATCCGCGACCTGCGCCCGGACGCCTACGCCACGCCGGCGCCGCTCCTCGCCGACCCGGCCGTCGCATGACCGCGTTCCCCACCCACACGGCCGTCGCGATCGTCGGCGGCGGCCAGGCCGGGCTCTCGCTCTCCTGGTACCTCACCCGGGCGGGCGTCGACCACGTCGTGCTCGAGCGGTCGCGGGCGTTCCACGCGTGGCGGGAGGAGCGGTGGGACGCGTTCACGCTCGTCACGCCGAACTTCCAGTGCCGCCTGCCGGACTTCCCGTACGACGGCGAGGAGCCCGAGGGCTTCATGCGTCGCGATGAGATCGTGGGCTACCTGGAACGGTTCCTGCGCAGTTTCGACGCACCCCTGCACGAAGGCGTCGCGGTGACGCGGATCTTCGAAGATCGATCTTCGAGGTTCGCGCTGGAGACGACCGCCGGGACGCTGACCGCCGACCGCGTCGCGCTCTGCGTCGGCGGCTACCACGTCCCGTTCGCCCCGCCGGTCGCGCTGCCGGAGGACGTCGAGGCGATCCACTCGCGCGACTACCGCGCGCCGGACGAGCTGCCCGAGGGCGCGGTGCTCGTCGTCGGCACCGGCCAGTCGGGCGCGCAGATCGCCGAGGACCTCCACCTCGCCGGGCGCGAGGTGCACCTGTGCGTCGGCGACGCGCCGCGCTGCGCCCGCCGCTACCGCGGCAAGGACGTCGTCACGTGGCTGGAGGAGATGGGCCACTACGACCTGCCGATCGACGAGCACCCCGAGGGGACGGCGGCGCGGAAGGAGGCCAACCACTACGTCACCGGCCGCGACGGCGGGCACGACCTCGACCTGCGCGCGTTCGCGGCCGACGGGCTTCAGCTCCACGGCCGCCTGCTCGGGATCGACGGCGTGGGCGTCGCGACCTTCGCCGGCGACCTGCGCGCGAGCCTCGACGCGGCGGACGCGACGTACGACCGGATCAACGCGGGCATCGACCGGTGGATCGCGGAGCAGGGTCTCGCGACCGACGAGGGTCCCAGCACCTACGCGCCGGTGTGGGAGCCGCCGGACGGCCCGCCCGCGCCGCTCGCGCTGGCCGACGCCGGTGTGCGCAGCGTCGTCTGGTGCACCGGCTTCCGCCCGGACTGGTCGTGGGTCGACCTGCCGTTCCTCGACGCGACCGGCTACCCCGACCACGAGCGCGGCGTCAGCGCGCGCGTGCCCGGCCTCTTCGTGCTCGGGCTGCCGTGGCTCCACACGTGGGGCTCGGGCCGGTTCGCCGCCATCGACCGCGACGCGCGCCATCTCGCCGGCGCGGTGGTCGACTCGCTCACGCCGGCGGCGGTGGGCGCGCATGCCTGAGGTCCCGTTCCGCCTCCGCTGGCCGGACGGCACGACGCAGCAGTGCGTCTCCCCCTCCCGCGCGATCCGCGACCACCTCGAGCCGGGCGCCGCCTACCCGGTCGACGAGCTCGTCCGCCGCGCCGGCGCCGGGCTCGACGCGGCGTCCGAGCGTGTGCGCCAGGTCTACGGCTTCGCCTGCTCAGGCGCCGCCTCCCAGCGCGCGGCGATCGAGCGCCGCGCCGCCGCCTCCCCGCCCGGCGACGTCCGCGTGGAGGCGATGGGCTAGGAGTCTGTTGAGCTTTCGACCGTCGATGCGAGAGTGCGTGGCCGTGGATGCCGGGGACGAGCGGCCGATCTCGATGAATGCTGGTGGCCTTTGACGAGTCGGCCGATCGTCATCCGGCGCCGCGGACGCGTGCTCTCGCGCGGCGGGAAAAGATCAAGAGGCTCCTAGACCCGCGACTTGTCCCAGTACTCGCGCCAGAGGACGATCCGGCCCTCGGCGTCGAGCTGCATCCAGATGACGTAGTCCTGCACGTACGGGCGGCCGGTCTCGACCCACTCGGCCTCGGCGTGGATCTCGGAGACGTGCAGCCGCTGCGCCTTGTCCACGACCGTCCGGCCCGGCGAGAACCGCCACGAGCCCCACCGGCGCGGGCCGTCGAAATACGAGACGAGCGCGTCGAGCCCGTCGATCCGGGCGGTCATGTCGTCGGTGGCGTACGGGAACTCGAGCACGCCGTCCGGCGCCCACACGTCCCGCAGCCGCGTCGCGTTCTCCGTCACGGCGCGCAGGTGGCCGAGCATGGCAGGGTGCAGATCGGGCATGGACCGCAATGTAGGCCTTGACCACTCCGGGTCAGATACGAGAGGGTTTCCGGATGGTCTCGCGCACGGTCCCGATCCTCGTGTTCCTCCTCCTCGTCGCCGGCTGCGGCGGCGACGACGACCCGCCGGGCGGCGCGGCCGAGCTCCCGCCGGGCGCGACGGTCACCGCCCCGGCCGCCACCACGCCGCCCGCGCAGACCGCCCCACCGGCCGCCGAGACGCAGCCGCAGACGGAGACGACGCCTGCGGAGAAGCCCGCGGCGACGACGGAGAGCGCCCCGGCGCCGGAGCCCGAGGCCGAGCCGAGCGGTGGCACGAAGGCCGACGCGGACGCGGGCAAGGACGCGGGCCTCGACGGCGCCGCCGAGGCCGCCGCCGCGACCCTCCGCGCCCAGGTCGCGGGCGACTACCCCGCCGTCAAGCGGCTCGTCTCCAAGCGCTGCGGCAAGCAGGTGACGAAGGCGTCGGTCGAGCAGATGAAGACCGCGTTCGAGCAGCTCAGCAAGCAGTCCGCGGGCAAGCAGCTCAACGACCTCGTCGAGAAGCTCACCACGCCGGAGGGATGGAAGGCCCAGTCGGCCGGCGGCGGCGAGGCGAAGGTGACCGCCGCGCAGCAGGCCGGGTTCGCCGACCTCTACTTCGTCCGCGAGAACGGCGTGTGGAAGGACAACACCTGCGCCCACGAGAGCGCCGGCACGAGCAGCTGACCCACGCCGGCGACGGCGCGGGCGGCGGCGGGCGCTAGAGCTCGCGGACGTCCGCGCCGGTCGGCTCGAACGGCGCGCGCAGCACGTCGGCCCAGCCGGCGCACCGCGCGCGCAGCTGCTCCACCACGCCGCCGGTGCGCTCGTAGTGGCACCAGATGAGCACGGTCGGCCCGGCGCCGGAGATCGTCGCGCCGATTGCGCCCATCGCCCGCGCGTCCTCCACCAGCTCGGCGGAGCGCGGGAAGAGGTGCGCGCGGTGCGGCTGGTGGAGCCGGTCCGCGAGCCCGCGCGACAGCAGCTCGTGGTCGCCGCGCGCGAGGCCGAGCATGAGCAGCGCGGAGTGCGCGGTGTTGAAGACCGCGTCCGCCATCGGCACCGCGGCCGGCAGCGCGGCGCGCGCCAGCTCGGTCCGCACCGGCTCGTACGGCACGACGACGACCGCCTCGAGGTCCGGCGGCGGCTCGATCCGCGTCACCTGCCCGTCCGCGCACACCACCACTCCCCCGTGGAGCGCCGCGCCGACGTTGTCCGGATGCCCCTCGATCTCGGACGCCAGCCGGAAGAGGTCCGCGTCCAGCTCGAAGAGGTGGTCCGCCGCGACGAGGCCCGCGACGATCGCCGACGCGCTCGACCCCATCCCGCCGCTCATCGGCACCTTCGACCGCACGCGGAACGTGAAGTCGTCGGCGCTGTGGAGCGTCTCGAACGACCGCACGAGCAGGTTCGACTTGTCCTTCGGCACGTCCAGCTCGCTCTCGACCGCGAACGTCCCGGTCTCCTCCACCTCGACCTCCAGGTGGAGTGCCAGCGCGGCCGCGAACGCGTCGAAGCCCGGCCCGAGGTTGGCGGATGAGGCGGGAACCCTGACGAGACGGCGGCGGTTCATTCGGCCGGGGAGCCTAGAGAACGGTCAAGCCGCACGCCACGCCGGCCGAAAGGACGCCGCATGCGCCGCGCTCTCCTTGCAGGACTCCTCGCGCTCGGCCTCGTGGCGCCCGCCGCCGCCGCAGCCCCGCAGCCGCAGGCCCGGACCGACGAGCTGCTCACGATCGACGTCGCCACCGGCAAGGTCACGCGCCTCGCGACGCCGCAGTTCGTCATGGGCTCGTGCTGGGGCGCGCAGCGGCTGGAGCTGCTGGTCGAGCGGGCGCGCGACCGCGCCTACGTCACCTACCGGCCCGGACGGCCGCCGCAGGTCGTGCACCGCCCGCCAAACTTCGGCGCGATGCTCCTCGGCGCCGACTACGCGCCGGGCTGCGGGCGTGTCGCCGAGTCGTACATGCACCTGCCGGGCGATCCGCAGACCGGGAGCGGCGTGCTCGTGCGCGACGCCGGCGGCCACGAGCTGTTCCGCCTCGTCGAGGGCGGGATGGCGGAGGATCTCTTCCCGCTCGCCTGGTCGGCGGACGGATCGCTTCTCGCGGTGGCCATGTACGAGGGCGACCGCGGCCAGGTCCTGCACGTGGTCGACGGCGTCACCGGCGCCGTGGTGCGCCGCCACGTCCCGGCGAACGGCGTGGCCGGCATCGACGCCGTCGTCGGGTTCTCCGCCGACAACACGACGCTGACCTACGACGGGGACACGGGGACGGGCATCGCCGTCGCCCGGCGGGTGCTCGACCTGCGCACCGGCGCCACCACGGCCGCGCCCGCGCCCGACCCCTTCGCCGACACCGGCGTGCTGCCCTCCGCCACCTCGCCGGACGGGTCGCTGCGGGCCTTCACCACCCCCGGGCCCGGCGGCGGCCCCCGCGGCCTGGCGGTGGTGGAGCAGCGGCCGGGGGCGAAGCCGCGCACGCTCCTGCGGCGCGGCCCGCTCGAGGTCCGGCCGCTCGAGTGGTCGCCGGACGGCCGCACCCTCGCGGTCGTCCGGCACGAGCCGTACTAGCCCGCCAGGCTCCTAGCCCATCACGGCCTTCTCGACGGCCTTGATGTCCGGCTCGCAGGGCACGACCGCGCCCGCGCGCTCCAGCGCCGTCTGTGGGTCCTTGAGGCCGTGGCCCGTCAACACGCAGGCGACGCGCTCGGCGCCGTCGACGCCGTACTTGAGCATGCCCGCGACGGAAGCCGCGGAGGCCGGCTCGCAGAAGACGCCCTCGCGCGAGGCCAGCAGGCGGTAGGCGTCGAGGATCTCGTCGTCGGTGACCGCGCGGACCATCCCGCGCGACTCGGTGAAGGCTGCCATGGCCTCCTCCCACCGCGCCGGGTTGCCGATCCGGATGGCGGAAGCGACCGTCTCCGGGTTCTCGACCGGCGCGCCGGACACCAGCGGGGCCGCGCCCGCGGCCTGGAAGCCGAACAGACGAGGCGACGCGCCCAGCTCCTTGAAGCCCTTCCAGTACGCGGTGACGTTGCCCGCGTTGCCGACCGGGATGCAGAGCGCGTCCGGTCCGCGGTCGTCGAGGTCCTCGACCAGCTCGAACGCCGCCGTCTTCTGGCCCTCGAGCCGGAAGTCGTTGACGGAGTTGACCAGCGCGATCGGGTGCGTGTCGGCGAGCTGGCGGACGAGCTTCAGCGCCACGTCGAAGTTGCCGCGCAGCGCGATCACCTTCGCGCCGTGCATCAGCGCCTGCGCCAGCTTGCCGGTCGCGATCTTCCCCTCCGGCACCATCACGGCGCCGGTCAGGCCGGCGCGGGCGGCGTAGGCGGCCAGAGAAGCGGCGGTGTTGCCGGTGGACGCGCAGATGACCGCCTCGGCGCCCTCGCGCACGGCGGCGGACACCGCGCACGTCATCCCCCGGTCCTTGAACGAGCCGGTCGGGTTGGCGCCCTCGGTCTTCAGCCACACCTCGGCGCCGACGCGCTCCGACAGGTACGGCGCGGGGACGAGCGGCGTCGAGCCCTCGTTCAGCGAGATCCGCGGGTCGCCGGGCGCGAACGGCAGCCGGTCCGCGTAGCGCTCCATCAGGCCAGGCATCGCTACGAGTACTCCTCTTCGATCACACGGATCGCGCGCGGCGTCGAGCGCACGAAGTCCAGCCGCGCGATCAGGTCGCGCGCGGCGAAGAACCGCGACTCGAGCAGCGGGTGGACGACCATCGTCAGCCGCGCCTTCTCCCCCAGCCCGGTCTGGATCACGGACTTGATCGAGGCGCCCTGCATCCCCAGGATCTGCGCGACCTGGGCGAGCACGCCCGGCCGGTCGGCGACCTCGAGATGCAGGTAGAACGCGGACTCGACGTCGTCGGCGATCTCCAGCTGCTGGCTCGTCGCGGGCGTCGACGCGGGCGGGATCATCGCGCTGATCACGTCGCCGAGCACGGCCGAAGCGGTCTGCGGGCCGCCCGCGCCGGGGCCGGACATCGTGATCTCCGTGATCGCCTCGGACTCCAGCGTCACCGCGTTGTACGGCCCGTGCACGGACGCGAGCGGGTGGCCGGCGTAGAGGAACGCGGGGTGGACGCGCACGCTCAGCTTCCCGTTCACGCGCTCCGCCGTCCCGATCAGCTTGAGCCCCAGGTTGAGGTCCCGCGCGTACGCGAGGTCGTCGGCGGTGATGTGCTCGATCCCCTCGTACGGGACCTGATCCAGGTGCACGGGCGTGTCGAACGCCAGCCGCGCGAGGATCGCCATCTTCGCCGCGGCGTCGCGGCCGGTGACGTCGTCGGTCGGATCGGACTCCGCGTAGCCCAGCCGCTGCGCGTCCGCGAGGGCGTCCGCGTACGAGGCGCCGGTGGCGGCCATCTGGCTGAGGATGTAGTTCGTCGTGCCGTTGACGATCCCGTGCACGCGGTCGACGTGCGCGGCGGCCAGCGACTCCTGCAGCACGCGGATGACGGGGACGACGCCGGCGACCGCGGCCTCGAACCGCAGCTGCACGCCGTTCTCGCGCGCGCACGCCCACAGCTCCTCGCCGTGCTGGGCGAGCAGCTGCTTGTTGGCGGTGACGACGTGCTTGCCGGCCCGCATCGCGCGCAGCACGTAGTCGCGCGCGGGGTCGGTGCCGCCCATGACCTCGACGACGAGGTCGGCCTGGCGGAGGATGTCCTCGAAGTCGCCCTTCGAGCGGGTCAGCGTCCCCACGATCTCGGGGCGCATGCCGGTGGTGTGCGCGATCTGGCCGGCACGCGACGGGAGCAGCTGCGCGAAGGCGCCGCCGACCGTGCCGTGCCCGAGCAGGCCGATGCGGAAGGTGTCTGAGCTCATGCGACGTCGCGCGCCAGGAGGTCGTCGTACGTCTCGCGCCGCACGACGACGCGGGCGTCGCCGTCCTTGCAGAAGACGACGGGGGCGCGGGGCTGGCCGTTGTAGTTGTTCGCCATGGAGTAGCCGTAGCCCCCGGTGGCCGGCGTCACGACGACGTCGCCGGGCCGGGGGTCCTTGAGGTCGGCGGCGGCGATGATGACGTCTCCGGACTCGCAGTGCTTGCCGACCAGCTTGCACGGGGTGCCCTCGCCGAAGCGATCCGCGACCTCCGCTTCATACACCGCGCCGTAGAGCATCGGGCGCAGGTTGTCGGACATGCCGCCGTCGACGCCGACCCAGGTCGAGACGTTCCGCTTGACCGACTGGACCCGGTAGATCGTCACCGCGCCGTTGCCGACGAGCGCGCGGCCGGGCTCGTCCATGATCGTCACGCCGGTGCCGAAGTGCTCGTGGACGGCCTCGATCTTCGCGCGGGCGTAGTCGGCGATGCGGGGCGGCTCCTGGTCGCGCGTGTAGGCGACGCCGAGGCCGCCGCCGACGTTGACCGTGCGGAACTCGGTGCCCAACGTCGCCATCGCCTCGACGGCGCGGCGGAACGGGTCGAGCTGGAGGAGCTGGGAGCCGATGTGGGCGTGCAGGCCGGTGAGGTCGAGCTTGTCGGACGCCTCGATCTTCGCGAGCACGTCGCGCGCGGCATCCAGGCCGAAGCCGAACTTGGAGTCGGCCTGGCCGGTGGAGATCGCGGCGTGCGTGTCGCCCGCGACGTCGGGGGTGACGCGGACCTGGACGGCCTGGGTCTCGCCGTTCGGGACGAGCCGCTCGAGCTTCTCGAGGTCGTCGAGGTTGTCGACCACGACGTCGCCGATCCCGCTGGCGAGCGCGTACGCGATCTCCTCGTCGGACTTCGCGTTGCCGTGCAGGTGGATCTTCTTCGGGTCCACGCCCGCCTTGAGCGCGAGCGCGAGCTCCCCGCCCGACGCGACGTCGCAGCCCAGCCCCTCCTCCGCGAAGAGCCGCAGGACGGCCGTGCAGGGGAAGGCCTTCGTGGCGAAGACGAGCTGCGACGGGCCCGGGTGGAGCTGCGCGAACGCCTGCTTGAACTCCCGCGCGCGGGCGCGCAGGTCGTCCTCGGCGACGAGGTAGGCGGGCGTCCCGAACTCGTGCGCGAGCTCGGTGACGTCGCACCCGCCGACGTGAAGGTGCCCGCGGTCGTCGAGGAACGAGCCGCGCGGGTAGACGTGGGAGAGCTGCTGGGTGGCGACGGCCATCGGCGTGGGAGGGTATGCCAGAGCGATGCGCACCGTCTCCCCGGACCCTCCGCAGCTCGGCACCGTCGACGGGCTCGCCTACGCGTCGTTCCTGCCGGACTCGCCGGCGCCCGGCGGCGTGGTGATCCTGCACGGGGCCGACTCGTGCAAGGAGAGCCACTTCGACTTCGCGCGGCTGCTGCGCGGGAGCGGGGTCGCGGCGGTGTGCTTCGACGCGCGCGGGCACGGCGAGTCGGAGGGGGCGTTCGGGGCGTCCGTGGTGGACGACGTGCTCGCCGTCGCCTCCGTCCTCCCGCCCGGCCCCATCGGCCTCCGCGGCTCCTCCATGGGCGGCTGGCTCGCCCTCGTCGCCGCTCCGCCCTTGCGCGCGGCGGCGGTGGTCGCCATCTGTCCCGCGCCGACGGAGCACCTCGTGCGGGCGATGCGGGAGCCGGGGCGGTTCGGGTTCGCCCGCGACGCCGACGGCTTCGCGGCGTGCGCGGCGCGGTACGGGGACCTGGAGGCGGTGGCGGGCGGGCTGGCGCAGCGGCTGATGCTGCTCCACGCCGAGGGCGACGACGTGGTGCCGGTGGAGGCGTCGCGCGCGCTCGCGGCGGCGGCGCCGGGCGCGCGGCTGGTCGAGGTGCCGGGCGGCCACCACCGCTCGGTGCAGCACGATCCGGAGCTCCAGGCCCTGTCGGTCCGGTTCCTTCAGAACGAGCTGCACCGCGCGGCGCTGGCCGACGCGGGCTAGCTCCAGAGCTCGTCCACGGGGCGGCGGAGGGAGCGGGCGAGGTCGAGGTAGTCGTCGGCGGTGTCGGTCGCCTCCTCGACATCGTGGAGGCGCCGGGTGACGAGGCGGGTCTCGCCGGTGCGGGTGTCGGCGTCGAGGAGGGCCCAGGAGCCCTGGGCGCGGGCGAGGCGGACCTCGCGGGTCGCGCCGTCGCCGGTCTCGTAGTAGCCCATCGCGAAGGAGGTGGTGGTCGTCATGCCATGCGGGAGGGCCGCGGCGGGCCTGGTTCGCCCCCCCCCTCGCGTCGGCGATGATGCGTCTGCGATGGAGCTGCGCCTCGCCACGCCGGACGACGTCGATGCCGTGAGCGACCTGGTCGCGCGGGCGTTCGCGGTCTACGTGCCGCGGATGGGGTGCCGGCCCGCGCCGATGAACGAGGACTACGGCGCGCTCGTCGCTGAAGGGAGCGTGTGGGTGCTCGACGACGGCGGCGGCGCGATCGTCGGGTGCGTGGTGCTGAGCGCGGCGGCGGACGCGCTGATCGTCGACGACCTGGCGGTGGAGCCGGCGCGGCAGGGCGCGGGCCTCGGCCGGCGGCTGCTGGAGCACGCCGAGGCGCGAGCGCGGGAGCTCGGCCTGCCCGAGCTGCAGCTCTACACGAACGAGAAGATGGTCGAGAACCAGGCCATCTACCCCCACCTCGGCTGGACCGAGACCGACCGCGCCACCTCCCGCTCCGGCTTCCGCCGCGTCCACTACCGCAAGCCCACCCCACCGGCCTGAGCGGCGCGGAGGTGGGCCGTCCAACCGCCGCATACCGACGGTCGAACGGCCCACCCCGCTCAACCGAGCCGCAGCTGCGGCGGCCGGGCGCGTCGGGCGGCGGTGCGGAGCTCGTGCGCCTTGTCGCGCGCGGCCGGAACGCCCGCTCGCAGGCCGCACGGACATCGCCGACGCCCGCGTCGAGGTCGCCGTCGGGCGTCGTGACGACGAGGTGGAGGTGCGTGTCGAGCAGGCACCACGCCAAGCACCGCCACCGCCGGGTCGCGGCGACGGTCGAGACGGCGGCGAGGAGCGCGCGGCGGTCGGTGTCGTCGCGGACGAGCGTCCCGCCGCGCGCGGCGTGGACGGCGGCGTGGTACGTCCCGCCCGCCATGGCGTGGCGGGGGCGGAGAGCGTCGGTCATGGACGTTGGAGGGACGCGACGCACAGACCTCGCCCCGATGCGTATGTGAGAATGGGTCTCACTGATGCCCGAGTTCCTGACCCGCGCCCTGATCGAGGTCCTGCTCCTGTCCGTCGCCGGCGGCCTGCTGGGGACGTGGATCGTCCTCCGGCGGCTGGCGTTCTTCACCCACGCGGCCGGCAGCGCGACGTTCCCCGGCCTGGTGGTCGCGAGCCCGTGGGGGATCCCGGCGCAGGTCGCGGCGCTCGGCGCGGGCCTGCTCTACGCGGGCGGGCTGGAGCGGCTGGTACGCAAGCGGAACGTCGCGCCCGACGCCGCCACCGCGCTCCTCCTCGTCCTCGCCCTGGCCGGCGGCACGATCCTCGCCAGCGACGCGTACCCCGCCGGCGCGGGCGTCGACCGGCTCCTCTTCGGCACCCTCCTCGGCCTGACCGACGGCGACCTCGCGATGTCCGCGGCCGTGGCCGTCGCCGCCCTCGCCGGCACCGCCGCCCTCGGCCGCACGTGGCTCGCCACCGGCTTCGACCCGCAGGCCGCGCCCGCGCTCCACATCCGCACCGGCCGCGGCGACGCGCTCCTGCTCGCCGGCCTCGCGCTCACCGTCGTCGCCGCCCTCCCCGCCGTCGGCGCGCTGCTCGTCGGCACGCTCCTCGTCGTCCCCGCCGCGACCGCCCGGCTGCTCACCGACCGCCTCAGAACCCTGCAACTGCTCGCCGTCACGCTCGCCGCGGCCGAGGGCGTCGGCGGCCTGCTGCTCGCCTACCAGTACGACCTCCCGCCCGGCCCCGCGATCGCCCTCCTCGGCGGCGCGGCCTACGCTCTCGCCGCAGTGGCGGCCACGAAGCGATGACCGAGGAGCTCCTCCGCACCGCCGGCGTGCGCGCCGGCTACGTCCCGTCCGTGGACGTCCTCCGGGACCTCGACTTCGCCGTCGACGCCGGCCAGTCCGTCGGCGTCCTCGCCCCCAACGGCGGCGGCAAGACCACGCTCTTCCGCACGCTGCTGGGCGAGCTGACGCCCCGCGCCGGCGACGTCACCCTCGACGCGCCGGTCGCCGCGGTCCCGCAGGGCGACCACGCCCGGCTCGACTTCCCCGTCACCGCCCTCGACGTGACGCTCATGGGCGCCTACGCCCGCACGCCCTGGTACCGCCGCATCGCCAAGGCCGACCGCGAGCGAGCCGAGGCCGCGCTCGAGCGCGTCGGCATGGCCGACCGCCGCGACGCCCGCTACGGCACCCTCTCCGGCGGCCAGCGCCGCCGCGTCCTCATCGCGCGCGCCCTCCTCCAGGACGCCCGCATCCTCCTCCTCGACGAGCCGTTCGCGGGCGTCGACCGCACGAGCGAGGAGCGGATCCTCCACGTGCTCGACGAGCTGGTCGCGGAGGGGCGCGCGCTGCTGATCGCCACCCACGACGTCGAGCAGGCCCGCCGGTGGGACCGCGTCCTGTGCCTCAACGGCCGGCAGGTCGCGTTCGGCCCGCCCGCCGACACGCTCACTGCCCCGATCCTGCGCGAGACGTACGGCGCGGAGCTCGTCGTGGTCGGCGACGGTGACGGCGAAGAGGCGATCTGCGCGCCCCACCACGACTGCGGCGGGCACTGAGCCCGTGTCGATCTTCGACCGCGCCCTCCTGGAGGCCGTGCTGCTCGGCGCCGCCTGCGGCCCGCTCGGCCTGTGGATCCTCGCGTTCCGCCAGTCCTACGCGGCCGAGTCGCTCTCCCACGCGATGCTCCCCGGGCTCGCGCTCGCGGCCATCGCGGGCGCCCCGCTGCTCCTCGGCGCCGCGGGCGGGATCGGCGTCGCGGCCGTCGTCATCGCCCTCGCCGCGCGCGACAGGAGGATCGGCGCCGACCTCGCCGTCGCGGTCACCGTCACCACCGTCTTCGGCGCCGGCGTCCTGCTGGCCAACACGCCCGAGATCCCGCCCAAGCTCGCCGACATCCTCTTCGGCGACCTGCTCGGCGTCACCGACGCGGACCTGATCGCCGCGGCCGTCCTCGCCCTCGGCACGGCCGCCGGCCTCGCCTCCGGGCACCGCGCGCTCGCCGTCGCCGTCCACGACCCGCAGGCCGCGCGCGCCCTCGGCACGAACCCGGCAAGGGTCCAGGCCGCGCTCCTCGTCGCCCTCGCCGCCGCGATGGTCGTTGCCGTCCAGGGCCTGGGGAACCTGCTCGTGGTCGCCGTCATCGTCGCCCCGCCGATCGTCGCGCAGCGGCTCGCGCGCACGCTCATGGCGCAGGTCGTCGCCGCGGGCGTCGTCGGCGCGGCGGGCGGTGCGCTGGGCGTCGTCGTCTCCGACCGCCTCAGCCTCGCGGCTGGCGCGTCGGTCGCGCTCGTCCTCACCTTCGCAGCGCTGCTCGCGGTCACCCTCCGCAGCGCGGGCGGGGAGCAGCGCCACGCGCGCTCCCCCATCGAGGCTCTCGGCGGCTAGGCGGCTGAGACCGCGCGCGTCTCGCCGGCCGGCCGGAAGAGCCCGCCGCGCGACTGGAAGACGCCGACCAGCACGACGCCGATCGTGAAGAGCGCGACGCTCCACAGCTGCGCCGCCGTCAGCCCGAGCGCCGCGTCCTCGTTGCGCCGCAGGAACTCGACGAAGAACCGCTCGAGCCCCGCGCAGATCAGGTAGAGCGCCAGCAGCCCGCCGGGCCGCACGCGGTCGCGCAGGTGCCACAGCACGAGGCCGACGGTGCCCATGACCATCGTCTCGTAGATCGGCGTCGGGTGGACGTCGTCATCCGTCGGCACCACGCCGTCCGGGTACGCCATCGCCCACGGCCCGTCCCACGGCTTGCCGTAGTCGCCGTCGCCGGAGATCTGGCAGCCGATCCGCCCGATCGCGTACCCGATCGGCAGGCCGACCGCAGCGAGGTCGAGCAGGTGGAGCGAGAGGAACCCGCGCCACTTCGCCCACGCGCTCACCGCAAGCGTGCCGCCGAGCAGGCCGCCGTACCAGATGAGGCCCGAGCCGCTGAAGAGGTCGCCGAACGACAGCCCGCCGCCGTTCTGGGCCACCCAGTACAGCCGCGCGCCGAGGTAGCCGCCGGCGAGCGCGACGAAGACCATCTCCCAGGCCCAGTCGACCGGCTTGTCCAGCTCCCGCAGCCGGACGCCGACGACGGCGCCCCACGCGATGAAGTTGAGCGCGAAGAAGAGCCCGAACGTCTTGAGGTCCAGGCCGAAGAGGTCGATCGACTCCAGCACGGGGCGGCAGGCTACTCGGCCCGCCGGAGGAGCCGGCCTACAGGTAGCCCATCGGGTCCACGGCGGTGCCGTTCACGCGCACCTCGAAGTGGAGGTGCGGACCCGTGGAGTTGCCGGTGTTGCCCGACATGCCGATGACCTGGCCCTGGGTGACGGACTGGCCGACGGAGACGCCGATCGACGACTGGTGCGCGTAGCACGTCGACAGCGAGCCGGTGTGCTGGATGCAGGTGTAGTTGCCGTAGCCGCCCATCACGCCGGCGACCGCGACCCGGCCGCCGTCGGCGGCGTGGATCGGCGTCCCGACCGGGACGGGGAGGTCGACGCCCTGGTGGAAGGTGGAGCCGATGCCGCCGGGGCTGGAGCGGCCGCCGAAGCCGGAGGAGATCGGGGCGTTGACCGGCCAGTTGAGCTGGCCCGAGCCCTTCGGCGGCGGGCCGCCGGCGGTCACCGCGCCGCCGCCGGAGCTGACGCGCGCGAGCCGCGCCTGGATCTTCGCCTGCTCCTTCTCGAGCGACTTCAGGTGGCTCTCGAGCTCGTGCCGGTCGACCTTGACCTTGGAGAGCGCGCGCTCCTTGCCGCGCTTCGTGCTCTCCATGCCGACCTTGGTGCCGATCACCTCCTCCTTGACCTGGGCGACCTCGTTGCGGCGGGCGAGCACCTGCGCGGCGACGCGCTGCTGGCGCGCCTCGAGCGTGTCGAGCCGCTTCTCGGTCTTCACCGCGTCGGCCTTGGCGCTCTTGACGACCGTGACGATCTTGCGGTCCGACTCGGCGATGCGCGCGATGAACTCGCCGCGCTCGAGCAGCTCGGCGAACCCGTCGGAGTTGAGGACGACCGACAGCGCATCGGGCTTGTCAGCCTTGTACATCTCGACCAGGCGGCCGGCGAGGGTGCGGCGCGCGACGATCAGCCGCGCGCGGAGCTTGGCCAAGCGGGCGCGCTCGGAGCGCAGCTCGGCCTGGGTCCGGACGAGCACCGCGCGCTTGGCGTCCAGGTCGGCCTGCAGGCGCTGCTGGCGCGTCTGGAGCGAGCCGATCCGGTTCTCGAGCCGGCGGATGCGCGACGTGTACTGCTGGATGTCCTGCGAGAGCACCCGCTCGGTGCCCTTCTTCTTGCCGATCTTGCCGCGCGTGGACTCGATCTTCTCCTGGATCTTGCCGCTGCTCTGGCCGCTCGACGGCACGGGCAGCAGCGCCCAGAGGACGAACGGCAGGACGGCGCAGGCGAGGAGGACGCGGAGACGCATCAAGCGACGGCGATGGTAGGACGCCATCCTGAATTTGCCTGCAAAATCGGGTGCAGTCGCTCCCGTAGACTGAGAGGGACCATGGCCTCCCGGTCCACTCCCGCACTCAAGGCACCCGCCGGCCTCCAGGCCCGGATGCTCATGACGTTCTTCCTGCTCGGCCTCGTCTACGTCGTGCTCGTGGCGGTGCTGGTCGCGGCGAAGGTGTACCCGCTGATCATCGTCGTCGGGATCCTGTTCGTCGTCCAGGTCCTCGCCTCGGACAAGATCGGATTGCGGGCGATGGGGGCGCACGAGGTCTCGCCGCAGGAGGCGCCCGAGCTGCACGCGATGATCGAGCGGCTCTGCATCCAGGCGGACATCCCCAAGCCGAAGGTCGGGATCGTCCGGACGTCGATGCCGAACGCGTTCGCGATGGGCCGCAACCAGAAGACGGCGACCGTCTGCGTGACGACGGGGATCATGGAGATCCTCTCTCCGGCCGAGCTCGAGGGCGTCATCGCGCACGAGCTCGCGCACATCCGCCACCGCGACGTGGCGATCATGACCCTCGCGTCGTTCTTCGCGTCGATCGCGTCGATGATCCTCCAGTTCGGCTTCCTCTTCGGCGGCGGCTCGTCCGACAGCGACGACGACAGCCCGAGCTTCGCGGTCGTCCTGCTCGTCTCGCTCGCCGTCTACATCGTCTCGTTCTTCCTCATGCAGGCACTGTCGCGGTACCGCGAGTTCGCGGCCGACCGCGGCGCGGCGGAGATCACCCGGCGCCCGTCCGCGCTGGCCTCCGCGCTGATGAAGATCAGCGGCACGATGGACCGCATCCCGCAGCAGGACCTGCGCCAGAACGCGCACTCCGAGCTGGCCGCCTTCTACATCGCGTCGCCGGGCAAGAAGTCGCTCTTCGAGCTCTTCGCCACCCACCCGCCGATGGAGAAGCGGATCGCCGAGCTGGAGAAGCTCGAGCGGCAGATGCAGGGCGTGGCGTAAGCTCGGCCCGTGGGCTTCCTCGACTCCCTGCTGGGGCGCAGCCGGACGGCCAAGCCGTCGAAGACCGACCGGCTGTTCGCGATCTCGACCGCGTACGTGACGCTCCAGACGTCGTACGGGATCGTCAACGCGGGCAAGGCCGGCATCGTCTTCCAGCCGCTTGCGACGAGCGACTTCAACGCGATCGTCAAGGACACCGAGGAGGTCCTGCGCGCGACCGGTGAGGAGACCGGCACGCTCGTGGAGACCACCGAGGACGACTTCGGCTACCGCTGGGCGGTGCTGCAGGACGACGACGTCGAGGATCTCGTGGTCGGCATCAACGCGGTCAAGGACGCGCTCGACACGTCCGGCTACGGCGACCGCGTCCTCGCGGCGGTGTTCAGCTTCCGCGACGAGGCCGGCAAGCGGATCCACCTCATCTACAACGTCAAGCGCGGCAGCTGGTACCCGTTCGTGCCGGCGCCCGGCAGGCAGGCGCGCGACAACGAGCGCGAGCTGCAGCTCAAGGCCCAGCTGGGCGGCGAGCTCCCCTTCGAGCCCGAGCTCGAGCGCTGGTTCCCGCTGTGGGGCGTTCCCCTGTAGTCACGCCCAGCACGGACCCCGACGCGACCGCCTACCTGGAGGAGCTCGGGACCCGGCTGGAGGAGAGCCTCGGCGAGCGGCTCATGTGCGCGGCGGCGATCGGGTCGTACGCGATGGGCACGTACGAGCCGGGCCGCAGCGACCTCGACGTGATCGTGATCGTCGACAAGCCGCTGACGGTGAGCGACTGGGACGCGGTGGTCGACACGTGCTCGCACGAGGCGCTGCGCTGCCCGGCGACGAAGCTCGAGCTGGTCGCGTACACGCGCCCGCAGGTCGCGTCGCCGCGCCGCGCGCAGCGGTGGGAGCTCAACCTCAACACGGGCAAGGGCATCCGCCACGCCGGGCACGACCCGATGGCGGAGTCGTGGCACTGGTTCGTGCTCGACCTCGCGGTGGCGCGCCGGTTCTCCGTCACGCTGGCCGGCGACCCCGCGTCCGAGCTGATCGGCGAGGTCGACGACGAGCTGATCAAGGACGCCCACAGCGCGAACGTCCAGTGGCACGCCGTCCACCACCCCGACCACCGGCTGATGATCGCGTCCGCCCGCGCCGCCATCTGGCGCGACAAGCGCGCGTGGGTCTCCAAGCGCGAGGCGTGGGCGTGGGCGCGCGAGAAGACCGACAAGCACCTGGGCGTCGCGCCTCCGCCTCCGCCCCCGGTCACGGACGCGCCGGTGGAGGCGAAGGCGAAGGGGCGGACCAAGGTCCGCCCCTGGCGTTGAGCGCGGGCTACTTGACGGTGACCGTCACCGTGCGGCCGCCGGAGCGGAGCACGACCTTGCCGGTCAGCTTCTTGGTCGCCTTGTAGGTCAGCGTGCGGCCCTTGACGGTGCCGGTCGCGACGACGGCCTTCGAGCCGCGGAGCGTGATCTTCACCGTGCGGGCCTTCGTGCCGGCGAACGCGGCGCGGGCCAGCGAGGCACGGCGGACGACGGTGCGGCCACGCGGGCCGCG
>Ga0196960_10000327_pt1 | contig 18051 bp, 8 predicted proteins | sample S3v_5metaG_FD_183187 | JGI IMG/M metagenome (GOLD analysis project Ga0196960, IMG submission 183187) | Soil microbial communities from Anza Borrego desert, Southern California, United States - S3+v_5 | ecosystem: Environmental > Terrestrial > Soil > Desert | place: USA: California | collected... | reverse complement strand
CCGCCTGGTCCGGGCGCGCTTGACCGGGGGCGGTGCGGCGGGTTCGGCCGCCGGGGCGGCAGCGGGGGGCTCGGCCGGGGCGGCCGCCGTGACCTCGGCGGTCACCGGCTTCGCCGTGGGCGGTACCTCGACGGGCTCGGGCGTCTTGCGGGACGGCTTGCGGGCGGTCACAGGGACTGCCTCCTCGGAAGGCTCGAAGGATGGGTGCTGGGGAGGTGGGGGTCATGAGGGTGCGGCGGCCAGGCGCTGGATGGCGGCCATGGGGACCGGCAGCCAGTCGGGGCGGTGCCGGGCCTCGTACAGCACCTCGTACACCGCCTTGTCGGTCTCGTGGGCGCGCAGCAGCTCCGGTTCGGCGCGTGGATCGGAGCCCGCCGCGCGGGCGTAGCCCTCGCAGTAGGCGGCGCGGCAGCGGGCCGCCCACTCGGAGTTCCACGGGTGGTGCGAGCGGGCCGCGTAGTCGAAGGAGCGGAGCATCCCCGCGACGTCGCGCACCGTCGGCTGCGGACTGCGGCGCTCGGGCAGCGGTCTGGCCGGCTCACCCTCGAAGTCGATCAGCGACCAGAAACCGTCCTCCGCCCGCAGGGTCTGGCCGAGGTGCAGATCACCGTGGATCCGCTGCGCCGCCCAGCCGCTCCCCGTGCCTCCGAGCTCCGCGACGGCGTCGAAGGCGGTGCGCAGCCCCGGTACGTACGGGACGAGTGCCGGGACCGCCCGGGCGGCGGCCTCCAGGCGCTCCACCATCCCGGCCACCAGGTGCCTGGTGCGGTCGTGGGCCAGGGGCGGCGTCGGCAGTGCGGCGGCGAGCGCCGTGTGCACCTCCGCGGTGGCGCGGCCGAGCGCGTGCGCCTCGGGCAGGAAGTCCCGCCCGGCGGCCAGAGCGGCGAGCGCGAGCTGCCAGCCGTCCTGTGCTCCGCGCAGGAAGGGCTGCAGCACGCCGAGCGTGAGCGGCTCCGGGCTCGTCGTCGCCTCGAACCAGGCCACCGGGGCGGGCACCCGGCCGCAGCCCTCACGGCCGAGCGCGAGCGGCAGTTCGAGATCCGGGTTGGTCCCCGGGAAGACCCGGCGGAAGATCTTCAGGATGAGGGCGTCCCCGTAGACGAGCGAGGAGTTGGACTGCTCGGTGTCCAGGAAGCGGGGGGTGAGCCCCGGAGGGATCGGTTCCGCCCGGTCGAAGCGGAGCGGACCGAGAGAACCGGGGTTACGGAATCGTTCCAGCAGGAGGTCGGCGACGCGCGGGTCGTGCAGCCCTTCGTACAGGGTGCGGCCGGCCAGCGGCCCCTCCGTGATCCGGCCGATCATCGCCCCGGCCGGCAGCGGGGGCAGCGTGGTGCGCACGCCGAGCAGGAGCTGGTAGCAGTCCCCCTGGGGGTGCGGGGGCCGGCCGCTCGACTGGTGGACCCGGACGAGCAGATGCAGCAGCCCGGGGCCCGTGCCCGCGGCGTCCAGGGGCAGTATCTCGGTGGCGGCGACGAGGGAGAAGCCGGTGACGGGCTGCCCCTTGCCCGCGAACCAGCGCTGACGGGGCACCCACTCGTGGAGCAGCGGGGCGAGCGACGGCAGCAGCGCCGTGGGGCCCGTCGGACTCGTCGTATGTCTTCTTGCTGTCTTTCTCGATGTTGTGCTCTTCGCCAGGGCGACTCGAGTGGATGCAGCCTCCGACATGGCATCGCGTCCTTTCCCCGGGCACACCACAGGATGCGAAGAGTGTCCCGGATTGCGGCAATGGCTGTCCGGCTGTGCGGGACGTGTCGGGTGAGGAAAAGTCCGTACGGACTCGATCAATGGGCCAGGAAGAGCCCGAAGGAGCCCGAAGAGCTCGATATGGGGGAGAGTGCCCCGTGCGGGGCGGTGGAAACCGCCCCGCCGGCGGCGCCCCGGAGGTGAGGCGCCGTCGGCCGGCGGTCAGCCGACCGGAGCGTCCTTCCGCAGCCGGAACCAGTAGAAACCGTGCCCCGCCAGTGTCAGCAGGTAGGGCCATTGGCCGACGGCGGGGAAGCGCACCCCGCCGATCAGCTCGACCGGATGACGTCCGTTGAAGGCGCGCAGATCGAGCTCCGTCGGCTGTGCGAACCGCGAGAAGTTGTGGACGCACAGCACGAGGTCGTCCTTGTACTCACGGGTGAACGCGATCACCGCGGGGTTCGACGACGGCAGTTCGCTGTACGTACCGAGCCCGAACGCCGGATTCTGCTTGCGGATCTCGATCATCCGGCGCGTCCAGTGCAGCAGTGACGACGGCGAGGCCATGGACGCCTCGACGTTGGTGACCTGGTAGCCGTAGACCGGGTCCATGATCGTGGGGAGGTAGAGCCGCCCCGGATCGCTGGAGGAGAAGCCGGCGTTGCGGTCGGGAGTCCACTGCATCGGGGTGCGTACGGCGTCGCGGTCGCCCAGCCAGATGTTGTCACCCATCCCGATCTCGTCCCCGTAGTAGAGGATCGGGGAACCGGGCAGGGACAGCAGCAGCGCCGTGAACAACTCGATCTGGTTGCGGTCGTTGTCCAGGAGCGGCGCGAGACGCCGGCGGATGCCGATGTTGGCCCGCATCCGCGGATCCTTGGCGTACTCGGCGTACATGTAGTCGCGCTCTTCGTCCGTGACCATTTCGAGCGTGAGCTCGTCGTGGTTGCGCAGGAAGATGCCCCACTGGCAGCCCGACGGGATCGCCGGGGTCTTCGCCAGGATTTCCGAGACCGGGTAGCGGCTCTCGCGGCGCACGGCCATGAAGATCCGGGGCATCACCGGGAAGTGGAACGCCATGTGGCACTCGTCGCCGCCGGACGGGAAGTCGCCGAAGTAGTCGACGACGTCCTCCGGCCACTGGTTGGCCTCGGCCAGCAGCACGGTGTCCGGGTAGTTCGCGTCGATCTCCTTGCGGACCCGCTTGAGGAAGTTGTGGGTCTCGGGGAGGTTCTCGCAGTTGGTGCCCTCGCGCTGGTACAGGTAGGGCACGGCGTCCACACGGAAGCCGTCGATGCCGAGGTCCAGCCAGAAGCGCAGCGCCGAGATGATCTCCTCCTGCACCGCCGGGTTCTCGTAGTTGAGATCGGGCTGGTGCGAGAAGAACCGGTGCCAGTAGTACTGCTTGCGGACCGGGTCGAAGGTCCAGTTGGACGTCTCGGTGTCGACGAAGATGATCCGCGCGTCTGGGAACTGCTTGTCGTCGTCGGCCCAGACGTAGTAGTCGCCGTAGGGGCCGTCCGGGTCCGTGCGCGACTGCTGGAACCAGTCGTGCTGGTCACTCGTGTGGTTCATGACGAAGTCGATGATCACGCGCATGCCGCGCTGGTGCGCGGCGTCGACGAACTCCACGAAGTCGGCGAGGTCGCCGAACTCCGGCAGCACTGCGGTGTAGTCGGAGACGTCGTAACCACCGTCGCGCAGGGGCGACTTGAAGAACGGCGGCAGCCACAGGCAGTCGATGCCCAGCCACTGCAGGTAGTCCAGCTTGGCGGTGAGGCCTCTGAGGTCACCGACGCCGTCCCCGTTCGAGTCCTGGAAGGACCGGACGAGTACCTCGTAGAAGACGGCGCGCTTGAACCAGTCGGGATCGCGGTCCTTGGCGGGAGTGTCCTCGAACAGGTCATGGACAGGCTCATTGACGATCATGGTGTGGGTGACCCTCCGGTCGGCGGGGACGGTCGCAGGACCGCGATGTGCGCCGGTGCCGTACCCGGCTCCAGGCGCACATAGAAGGTCCTGCCCCAGTGATAGGTGTCGCCGGTGAGCTCGTCGCGCACCGGCACGCTCTCGTGCCAGTCGAGGCCGAGACGCGGCATGTCCAACGAGACCGTGGCCTCCTGGGTGTGGTGAGGGTCGAGGTTGACGACCACCAGGACGGTGTCCGGACCGGAACGCTTGCTGTACGCGATCAGCGCCTCGTTGTCCACCGGGTGGAAGTGGACGTCGCGCAGTTGCTGGAGCGCCGGATGGCGACGCCGGATCCGGTTGAGGGAGGTGATCAGGGGGGCGAGCGAGCGGCCCTCACGTTCCGCCGATTCCCAGTCCCTGGGCCTGAGTTGGTATTTCTCGGAGTCCTGGTACTCCTCGCTCCCGGGACGCACCGGGGTGTTCTCGCACAGCTCGAAGCCCGCGTACACGCCCCAGGAGGGGGACAGCGTCGCGGCCAGCACGGCCCGGGCCTCGAAGGCGGGACGGCCGCCCTCCTGGAGGTACCCGGGAAGGATGTCGGGCGTGTTCACGAAGAAGTTGGGCCGCATGTACGAGGAACTCTCGCCCGAAAGCTCGGTGACGTACTCGGTGAGTTCCTGCTTCGTGTTACGCCAGGTGAAGTACGTGTACGACTGCTGGAAGCCGACCGAGGCCAGCGTCCGCATCATCGCGGGACGGGTGAAGGCCTCCGCCAGGAAGATCACGTCCGGGTCGGTGCGGTTGATGTCGGCGATCACCTTCTCCCAGAAGACCACCGGCTTGGTGTGCGGATTGTCGACACGGAAGATCCGTACGCCGTGCTCCATCCAGAACCGCAGGATGCGCACGGTCTCCGTGACGATCCCGGGCATGTCCGAGTCGAACGCGATCGGATAGATGTCCTGGTACTTCTTGGGCGGGTTCTCGGCGTAGGCGATGCTTCCGTCCGGGCGGTGGTGGAACCACTCCGGATGTTCCGTCACCCAGGGGTGGTCCGGGGAGCACTGGAGGGCGAAGTCCAGCGCGATCTCCATCCGCAGCGTGCGGGCCGTCGCGACGAAGTGGTCGAAGTCCTCCAGGGTGCCGAGATCGGGATGGACGGCGTCGTGGCCGCCCTCGGCCGAACCGATCGCCCAGGGCACGCCCGGGTCGCCCGCCTCGGGGCTGAGGCTGTTGTTGGGGCCCTTGCGGTGCGTGGTGCCGATGGGGTGGATCGGCGGGAGATAGACGACGTCGAAGCCCATCGCGGCGACGGCGGGAAGGCGCTCGGCGGCGGTCCGGAAGGTACCGCTGATCATCCCGGGAGCGGGAGCGGGGGCGGGAGCGGGAGCAGGTGCGGGGAGCTCCGCGGTCACCGACGGAGCCTTCTTCCGCGCGGCGGCGGTGGTCCTGGCGGTCTTCGTGGCCCGCGGTTTCCGGGCCGGCTTCGGGGGCTCCACCGGCGCCGGCCGCGCGCCCTCGGAGCGCGGGAACAGTTCGTACCAGGAGCCGTACAGCGCGCGCCGGCGCTCGACGGTGAGCGGCAGCGGCCGGGACGCGGTCACCAGTTCGCGCAGGGGATGACGGCCGAGCGCCTCGTCCACCTCGGCGGCCAGCGCGGCCGCGAGCCGGGAGGCCGCCGGGCGGCCCGTGTCGCGCAGGGCGTCGACGGCGGCGAGCACGGCCTCGCGCCCGTCCTTCTTGGGCACGCCCTCGGCGGCGCGGGCGTACAGCTCGGCGCCCTCCTCGAAGACCAGTTCGGTGTCGATGCCCGCCGGGACCTTGATCCGCGCGTGTGCGCGCCAGGTGGTGACCGGATCGCTCCACGCCTCGACGGTGTACGTCCAGGGCCCCTCCGACTCCGGGGTGACGTCGGCGCCCCACCGGTCCGTGCCCGGCGCGAGCTCGCGCATCGGCGTCCAGGGGCCCGGCCGTCCGTTCGGGTCGCACAGGACGACGTTGGCGGCCACCGCGTCGTGCCCCTCACGGAACACGGTGGCGCTGACCTCGAAGGTCTCGCCGGCGACGGCTTTGGCGGGGCGTCTGCCGCAGTCGACGAGCGGACGGACGTCCAGGACGGGAATGCGACCGATCATGGAATCACCTGGGGGTCGGAGCTCGGCATGCACGGCGTGGGACGTGGGTGTGAGGGGCTGACCGCGCGCGCCGCGATGGTGGGGTTGCGTCCTTTGTAGCTGCTCGGTCGTCCGCTGGCGGGCTGTGGGCATGGCCGCTCCTGTCCGCGTTCACTCGAATGGCAGTCGAATGGCAGGTGCGCGGGTGGTTCGTGCTCGGACCGGAACACCTGGGATGTGCAGCGCGGGGGTGCTACCGGGGGAGCCTTCCCACCGCTTTCGGGCGGCCAACCCGATGGCGTGTCAACTCCTGGGTGCAACCGGTGCACGCGCTGTGGGCCGCGCGCCGGTCCCCCGGCCGTCACACGGGCACCTCCGAAGCCTTCCCCGTGGTGCGGGGTGTCACAAGTCCGCGTGAGGAGGGGAAATCAGCCATATCGCCCGTGACGAACAGGGGCGTAACTGGCGCATCTGATTCATGAGGCGCCAGGGACCCGCCGTACGGGTGAGGCGGTGGTGACCGACGTGACCCAGGAGCCGTCAGAGGGAGGGCGCACGCGGTGCGGTGCCGCGAGGGGGGCGGGCGGACCGTGCCGGGCCGGGCGCACTGAGCCGGCCGCGCGCCGTGGCCGCGTACGGCGGCACACCACTACCGTCGAGGGTGACGGAGCGGGCGCCCGCCGTCGTGCGTCCCCTCGGATCCGTACGTCCCCTGTAAAGGTGGGATACGTGAAGGCCATTCGTCGATTCACCGTGCGTCCCGTCCTCCCCGAACCCCTGCGACCGCTCAGCGACCTCGCCCACAACCTGCGCTGGTCCTGGCACACCGAGACCCAACAGATCTTCGAGGCGACCGACCCGGAGGGCTGGCGCCCCGCGGACGCCGACCCCGTGCGTCTGCTCGGCGCCGTCTCCGCGGCACGCCTCGCCGAGCTGGCCGGGGACCAGCACTTCATGAACCGGCTCACCGAGGTGTCCGAGGACCTCCGGGAGTACCTCGGCGGCCCGAGGTGGTACCAGGACCAGCTCTCCCGGGGCGCGGAGCTCCCCGCCGCCGTCGCCTACTTCTCACCCGAATTCGGGGTCACCGCCGCCCTGCCCCAGTACTCGGGCGGGCTGGGCATCCTGGCCGGTGACCACCTGAAGGCGGCCAGCGACCTCGGTGTGCCGCTCATCGGGGTCGGCCTGCTCTACCGGCACGGCTACTTCCGCCAGAGCCTGTCCCGCGACGGCTGGCAGCAGGAGCACTACCCCGTCCTGGACCCCAACGAGCTGCCGCTCACCCTGCTGAGGGAGCCCGACGGCACCCCCAGCAGGGTGGTGCTCGCCCTGCCCGGCGGCCGCTCGCTGTACGCCTGCGTCTGGCAGGCCCAGGTCGGGCGCGTCCCTCTGCTGCTCCTCGACTCCGACGTCGAGGAGAACGCCCCGGGCGAGCGCGATGTCACCGACCGGCTCTACGGCGGCGGCAGCGACCACCGGCTGCTGCAGGAGATGCTGCTCGGCATCGGCGGTGTGCGCGCCGTACGCACCTACTGCCGGCTGACCGGCCACGCGGCCCCCGAGGTGTTCCACACCAACGAGGGGCACGCCGGGTTCCTCGGCCTGGAGCGCATCCGGGAGCTCTCCGAGCAGGGCCTCGACTTCGACGCCGCACTGGAGGTCGTGAGGGCCGGCACGGTCTTCACGACGCACACCCCGGTGCCCGCCGGGATAGACCGTTTCGAACGCCAGCTCGTGGCCCGCCATTTCGGTGACGACGGCGAGCTGCCCGGGGTCGGCGTGGACCGGATCCTGCGCCTCGGGATGGAGACCTACCCCGGCGGTGCGCCCGACCTCTTCAACATGGCGGTGATGGGGCTGCGGCTCGCCCAGCGCGCCAACGGGGTCTCCACCCTGCACGGAGCCGTCAGCCGGGAGATGTTCTCCGGGCTGTGGCCGGGATTCGACCCTTCCGAGGTGCCGATCACCTCGGTGACCAACGGGGTGCACGCCCCGACCTGGGTCGCGCCCGAAGTCCTCCGGCTCGGCGCCCGCGCGTCCGGCTCCGGACGCGCCGAGAACGCCCTCACCGGAGGCGGAGGCGGAGCCGGGACCGGCCGGGAGACCGGCGCGGACGACGGGGCCGCAGGCATCCCCGGGCGCGGGGACACCGTGGCCGCCGTCCCCGACCGGGAGATCTGGGAGCTGCGCAGGGGGCTGCGCGAACAGCTCGTCACCGAGGTGCGCCAACGGCTCCACGCCTCCTGGCGCAGGCGCGGCGCGGGCACCGCCGAACTGGGCTGGATCGACGGTGTGCTCGATCCGGACGTGCTGACCATCGGCTTCGCCCGCCGCGTGCCCTCGTACAAGCGCCTCACGCTCATGCTGCACGACCGCGACCGGCTGCGGGAGCTGCTGCTCCACCCGACGCACCCGATCCAGATCGTCGTCGCCGGCAAGGCCCACCCCGCCGACGACGGCGGCAAGCGGCTGGTCCAGGAGCTGGTGCGCTTCGCGGACGACCCGCGGGTACGCCACCGCATCGTCTTCCTGCCGGACTACGGCATGGGGATGGCGCAGAAGCTCTACCCGGGCTGCGACGTCTGGCTCAACAATCCGCTGCGCCCCCTGGAGGCCTGCGGCACCAGCGGCATGAAGGCGGCGCTCAACGGCTGCCTCAACCTCTCCGTGCGCGACGGCTGGTGGGACGAGTGGTTCGAGCCCGACTTCGGCTGGGCGATCCCCACCGCCGACGGCTCGGCCACCGGCGAGGAGCGGCGCGACGAGCTGGAGGCGGGCGCCCTCTACGCGCTGATCGAGGACCGGGTGGCCCCCCGCTTCTACGACCGCAACGCCGAGGACCTGCCCGAGCGGTGGATCGAGATGGTCCGCCGCACCCTGGTCACCCTGGGCCCCAAGGTCCTCGCGGGCCGCATGGTGCGTGAGTACGTCGAAAGGCTCTACGCTCCCGCCGCGCTGTCCCGCAGGGCGCTGGAGCCCGCCGCCGCCCGTGAGCTCGCCTCCTGGAAGGCCAGGGTCCGCACGGCCTGGCCGAAGGTGGCGGTCGACCATGTGGAGGCCTCCGCCGGCACGGTCGTCGGCGGTTCCGCCGAGCTGGGGTCCACCCTGGCGCTGCGGGTCCGGATCGCCCTGGGCGGCCTCGACCCGGAGGACGTGGAGGTGCAGGTGGTCGCCGGGCGGGTCGACTCCGGGGACGCGATCGCCGGGGCCCGGACGTTCCCGCTGAAACCGGCCGGCGGTCACGACCTGGAGGACCGCTGGCTCTACGAGGGCCCGCTCGCCCTGGACCGTACGGGCCCCTACGGCTACACCGTGCGCGTCCTGCCCGCGCATCCGCTGCTCGCCTCGGGTGCCGAACTCGGCCTGGTCGCGGTGCCGAACGCGGCCACGGGCGACGGCGGCGGGATGCTCCTGCGCTGACGCCCCGCACACGGTGGGCCCGGCGCGGCGCCGCGCCGGGCCCACTCCTGTGTCCGCCGGCCCGTCGGCCGGTCCGCGGGTCAGCCGGCCCGCCGACCCGCCGGTCCGCCGGAAACCGGCAGGGGTGTTTTCGCCGTGGTCTCGCTAACATGACAGCCCTGCCGAGGTGGCCCCGCAGCCACCGGTGTGACAGCGAGGCGCCCCACAGGGCGCGAGTGGAGGTCAGCACGGTGAACGGGGGCGGAGGCCGAGCGAGACGCCTGACCCGTCGGCTGGCCGCGCAGAACGGCACCTCGCGGCAGCTGCACATCCGCCGGCCGGAACCCGCCGGCCCGCCCAGGGGCGACCGCTTCACCACCGCGGCCCGGATGCGCTGGCTCAACGAGGCGGGCACCCGGATCGGCACGACGCTGGACCTGGAGCGGACGGCCCAGGAGCTGGCCGGCTACAGCGTCCCGCGACTGGCCGACGGCGCCGCCGTCGATCTGCTGGAGTCCGTGCTGCGCGGCGAGGAGGGCGAGCGCGTCACGGGCGCGGCGGTGCCCGTCACCCGGGCCATGGCGGTGCGGGCCATCGACGCGCTGGAGGGGCTCGAACCCTCCCCGGTGGGGGAGGTGGTCGACCGCCGGGAGCGCCGGGAGACGCTGCTGACCACCGAGTGCCTGCGCAACGGCCGGTCCGTGCTGGTCAGCCGCATGCTCCTGGAGGACTACGAGCGCGTCGCGCCGACGCCGAGCGCTGCGGTGGCGATGCGCCGTCAGGGCGTCCACAGCTACATGGCCGTGCCGCTGATCGCCCGTGGTGTCCTGCTGGGCTCCGCCGACTTCGTACGCGCCGGCGACAGCCCGCCCTTCAGCCGCGCCGACCTGGAGCTGGCGAGCCAACTCGCCTCCATGGCCGCGGTGTTCATGGACAACGCCCGGCTCTACGGGCGCGAGCGCGAGCACGTCGTCTCGCTCCAGCGCTCCCTGCTCCCGCGTGTCACCCCGCACACCCCCGGCCTGCGGGTGCACGCCCACTACGCGCCGGCCGTCGACGCGCACGGGGTGGGCGGCGACTGGTACGACGTGGTGGCGCTCCCCAGCGGGCGTACGGCCCTGGTGGTCGGCGACGTCACCGGCCACGGGCTGCCCGCGGCCGCCACGATGGGCCGGCTGCGGGCCGTCGCCCGTACGCTCATGATGCTGGACATCGCCCCCGACCGGCTGCTCGCCCGGCTCGACATGGCCACCCGCGACCTGGAGGACGACCAGGTCGCCACGTGTCTGTGCGCGGTCTACGACCCGGCGGACTCCAGCTACACGATCGCCAGTGCCGGCCATCCGCCGCCGCTGCTGGTGGACGCGGGCGGGACCGCCCGCTACCTCGACGTACCGGCCGGGGCGCCGCTGGGCGCGGGGGTCGTCCCCTACGACCCGCTGCGGGTGCGCGGCCCGGCGGGAGGGCGGCTCGTCTTCTACACGGACGGCCTGATCAAGACGCGCGCCGACGACGTGGACGTCCAGCTGGAGGGTCTGCGCGCGTCCGTGGCGGCGATGGCGCCCGAACAGCTCGACGCCGGCGGTCCGCTCACCTCCCCACGGGCGGACGACGGCCGCTTCGACGAGGCGGTGCTGCTGGTCGCGGGGGGCCACGAGCTGTCCCCCGGGGTGCGGCTGCGGGAGTGGGACCTGCCGGCGGAGGGCAACCCCGCCTCCACCGCGCGCAAGCTGGTCACCGAGCAGCTCGCGCGGTGGGACCTGGCCGAACTCGCCGACGTGACGGAACTGGTGGTCAGTGAACTGGTGGGCAACGCCCTGCGCTACGGCGGCGGTCCCGGCAGGCTCCGGCTGCTGTGCGGTGAGCGGCTCCAGGTGGAGCTCGCCGACACCGGGCCCGACCTGCCGCAGATCCAGCACGCCGGTGTCAGCGACGAGGGCGGCCGGGGGCTCCAGCTCATCAACCTGCTGTGCCGCAGGTGGGGTTCGTGCCGCACGGCGACCGGGAAGATCGTCTGGGCCGAGCAGAACGTTCCCGGCCGGGGCGCCGGCTCCCCCGGCTGACGGCCGCGACGGCGACAGCCGCAACGGCCCCGGGGAGCACGCTCCCCGGGGCCGTCCCGCTGACCGGCGGGTGTTCCGCGGCGACGCCTGCTCAGCGCCTCCGCACGGTGCTCAGAAGGTCAGCTTGACGCTGTTGAAGGTGCCGGTGTCACCCGAGTAGGCGTCCTGGACCCTCAGGTTCCACGTGCCGTTGGCCACCTCGGAGGAGGCGTTGACCGTGTAGGTCGCCACCACGTTGTCCGCGGAGTCGCTCGACGAGGAGTTCTTCAGGCGGTACGCCGTCCCGTCCGGGGCGACCAGGTCGAGGACGAGGTCACCGCGGTAGGTGTGGGTGATGTCGACCGCCACCGACAGGTCGCTGGGCGCGTTGCCGGTGACCCCGCTGACGACCACCGGGAAGCTGGTGGTGCTCCGGTCGGCGAGTGCCTTGACGGTCGTGTTCTGGAAGACCTTGCCACCCGGGTCGGGGTCGGTGCCGCCACCGGGACGGGCGCCCACCGCGATGCCGGCCCAGGCGTGGGCGACCGCGGCGTACTCGGGGCTCGTGGTGCCGTACAGCTCGCCGGCGACGGCGAGGGTGCCGGTGCGGGCCGCAGCGTAGTTCGTGGTGGAGGTGAACTTCGTGGTGAGCGCCTTGTACCAGATCTGCAGCGCCTTGTCCCGGCCGATGCCGGTCACCGGAAGTCCGTCGGACGTCGGGGAGTTGTAGGAGACCCCGTTGACGGTCCTGGCCCCGCTGCCCTCGGAGAGCAGGTAGAAGAAGTGGTTCGCCGGGCCCGAGGAGTAGTGGACGTCGACCGAGCCGATGCCCGAGTACCAGTAGTCCTTGGACGCGCCGTCCTGGCTCGGCTTGTCCATGTGACGCAGCGGTGTGCCGTCGCCGTTGATGTCGATCTTCTCGCCGACGAGGTAGTCGCCCGGGTCCTCGGCGGTGTCGGAGTAGAACTCCACACCCGCGGCGAAGATGTCCGACGTGGCCTCGTTGAGGCCGCCGGACTCGCCGCTGTAGTTGAGACCGGCGGTGTTGGAGGTGACGCCGTGCGTCATCTCGTGGGCCGCCACGTCCAGCGAGGTCAGGGGCTTGGCGTTGCCGCTGCCGTCGCCGTAGGTCATGCAGAAGCAGCTGTCGGACCAGAAGGCGTTGACGTAGTTGTTGCCGTAGTGGACGCGGGAGTACGCGCCGACGCCGTCGCCCCTGATGCCGCTGCGCCCCATGACGTTCTTGAAGAAGTCCCAGGTCTCCGCGGCCCCGTAGTGCGCGTCGGCCGCTGCGGTCTCCAGGTTCGACGGACTGCCGTTGCCCCAGACGTCGTCGGGCCCGGAGAACAGCGTCCCCGTACCGGACGTGCCGCGGTTGAGGTTGTACGTCCTGTGGTTGCCGCGCGCGGCGTCCGTCAGGTTGTACGAGCCCGAGGAGCCGGAGGTGCCCAGCGTCACCGTGCCGTTGTACTGGGTGTTTCCGGTGCCGTTCTCGATGGCCTGCCACTCGTAGAGCTTGGCGCCGGAGGAGGCGTCCGTGATGACGTGCAGTTCGTTCGGGGTGCCGTCGTGCTGGAGGCCGCCGACCACGGTCTCGTACGCGAGCCGCGGGGTCCCGCTCGCCGCCCAGACGACCTTGCGCGGGGCCTTGCTCGCCGCGGTGCTCTTCGAGCCGTCGGCCCGGGCCGCGGTGAGGGCCTGCTTCTCGGCGGCCGCCGGCGCGACCTCCGCGGCGGTGCCGACCGCCTTGAGCTGCGCCCCGGTCACCCTGGACGCCTTGGTGACGCCCTCGGTGGCCCCGGACTCCGACTCGGCCACGACCAGATCGCCGCCGAGGACGGGAAGGCCGCCCAGCGTGCGCTCGTAGCGGGTGTGGGTGGTGCCGTCGACATCCTTGACGACATCACGGACCACGAGCTTCTCCGTGGCGCCGAGCCCGAGTTCCTCGGCGGTGGCCGCCTTGGTGGAGTCGGCCTCCCGGAGGAGTTCGGCACGCTGGGCGGGGGAGAGCTTCGCGGGGAGCGCGCCGGGATCGGCGCCCTTCGCCGCGGCGGCGGGCGCCGCTGTCGCGCTTTCGGGGGCGGCCGTTGCGGCACCGCCCTGCATTCCGACGGCGAGGAGGGCGGCTGCGGCTATCAGAGCGCCGGTCGCGGTGGTGCGACGGCTGTGCGTGGGTCTCACGCGGACTCCTTCTGCGAGGGGGCGGCGGCCGGCTGGGTGGGCGGCCGGGCAGAGCAGGCGGTGCGTGGAACGGGGGAAGAGTGCCAGCCGGAACAGGGGCGTGTCAGGACCGCGTCAACACATTGGCCGGAAGTCGTCCGTTGCCAGAAATGCCGTGTTCGTTAACCGGACGTTTCGCCGTGTGTCATCCAGGTGGCCCGGCGGATGCGCCGTGGGGCCGTGAAGCCTTGCGCCGCAGGGTGAGTCGAGGTTCCGTTCGCATGTGCGTGGTGTGAACGGTGCCGTGCGCACCGGGCGGTGACCACCTGCTGAGACGGCGCGGAAGTGTGGCCAGTTCCGCGCCGTCCCGGCCCACGGCGCCGGGCGCCGTCAGGCCAGGCTCTCCCGCCACGCCCGGTGCAGGCCCGCGAACCTTCCCCTACCGCCGATGAGTTCGGCCGGGGCGCCGTCCTCCACGATCCGGCCGTGCTCCATCACCAGGACACGGTCCGCGATCTCCACCGTCGACAGACGGTGCGCGATCACGACCGCGGTGCGCCCGTGCAGCACGGTGCCCATCGCCCGCTGCACCGCCCGCTCGCCGGGGACGTCCAGCGAGCTCGTGGCCTCGTCGAGGATCAGCACGGCGGGGTCCGCGAGCAGGGCGCGGGCGAACGCCACGAGCTGTCGCTGGCCCGCCGAGATCCGCCCGCCCCGCTTACGCACATCCGTGTCGTACCCCTCGGGCAGGGCGCTGATGAAGTCGTGCGCCCCGATGGCCTTGGCCGCGTGCTCGATCTCCCCGGGCGTCGCCTCCGGGCGGCCGATCGCGATGTTCTCGGCGATCGTCCCGGAGAACAGGAACGCCTCCTGGGTCACCATCACCACGCCCCGCCGCAGCTCGGGTGTCGCCAGATCGCGCAGATCCGTGCCGTCCAGCAGGATCCGGCCCTCCGTCGGGTCGTAGAAGCGCGCCAGCAGCTTCGCCAGCGTCGACTTGCCCGCCCCCGTCGACCCGACCACGGCCACGGTCTGACCCGCCGGGATCGTCAGACCGAAGCGCGGCAGGACCTCACCCCCCGTGCGGTAGGCGAACCGCACCCCGTCGAACGTGACCTCGCGGCCCGGATGCTCACCGGCGGGGGCGGGCAGCGCCTTGGGCGCCACGGGCTCGGGCACCGCGGGCGTCTGCGCCAGCAGGCCCGCGATCTTCTCCAGCGAAGCGGCGGCCGACTGGTAGGAGTTGAGGAACATCGCGAGCCGGTCGATCGGGTCGTACAGCCGCCGCAGGTACAGCACCGCCGCGGCCAGCACGCCGAGCGCCAGCGTGCCCGACGCCACCCGGTGGGCACCCCACAGGACCATCGCGGCGACCGCCGTGTTGGCGACGAGCCGGGAGCCGACGACGTAACGGGCCATCTCCAGCAGCGCGTCGCCGTTCCTCCGCTCGTGCCGGCGGTTGAACACCGCGAAGGCCTCGTCGTTGGCGCGCTCCCTGCGGAAGGCCTGCACGGGACGGATGCCGTTCATCGTCTCGGCGAACTTCACGATGACCGCGGCGATCGCCGAGGAACGCGCCGAGTAGGCCTTGGCCGCCCGCCGCCGGTAGGACCGCACCAGCACGTAGAGGGGGGCGAAGGAGGCGACAGCGATGGCGCCGATGCCGAGGTCGAGCCAGAGCAGCATCAGGGAGATCGAGACGAACGACAGGACCACGCCGATGAGCTCCTGCAGACCCTCGCTCAGCAGCTCACGCAGGGACTCCACATCCGTGGTCGAGCGGGAGATCAGCCGGCCCGAGGTGTAGCGCTCGTGGAAGTCCACGCTCAGCGCCTGCGCGTGCCGGAAGATCCGGCCGCGCAGATCGAGCAGCACGTCCTGGTTGATCCGCGCGGCCGCCCGGATGAAGGCGTACTGGAGCAGCGCCGCACCGGCCGAGCACACCGCGTAGCCGATGCCCACGGCGGCCAGCGGGCCGTAGTCGTGGTCCCGGAACGCGGGGACACCGCTGTCGATGGCGTACGCGACCAGCAGCGGCCCCGCCTGCACGGCGGCCTGCTGGACGACCAGCAGGAGACAGACCACGGCCAGCCGGGCCCGCATCGGTGCGAGCAGGGAGAACAGCAGCGCCCGGGTGGCACCCCGAGGTGCGGGCAGGGCGTCCGCGTCGAACGCGTCCCCGCCCCCTCGCGCCCGGCCGGACGTCCCCCCGGGCAGGTCCTCGTCCGCGAGGGCGGGTCCGTCGGCAGTCGTACTGGTCATCGGGTGCTGCCCTCCTCGGGAACGGGAACACCGGCGTCCTGGGCACCGGACATCAGACGGGCGTACTCGGCGTTGCCGCGCAGGAGTTCCTGATGGGTCCCCACCGCGCTGATCCGGCCCCCGGACAGCAGGGCCACCCGGTCCGCCAGCATCACCGTGGACGGCCGGTGGGCGACGACCAGGGCCGTCGTTCCCTCCAGCACGTGCCGCAGCGCGGCCTCCACCAGCGCCTCCGTATGCACGTCCAGGGCGGAGAGCGGGTCGTCGAGCACCAGGAAGCGCGGCCCGCCCACGACGGCGCGGGCCAGCGCGAGGCGCTGCCGCTGGCCGCCGGAGAGACTCAGCCCCTGCTCGCCGACCTGGGTGCCGATGCCCTGCGGAAGCCCGTACACGAAGTCGGCCTGCGCGACGGACAGCGCCCGGCGGAGCTCCTCCTCGCTCGCCCCCTCCGCGCCCATCAGCACGTTCTCCCCGACGGTCGCCGAGAAGAGGGTGGGTTCCTCGAAGGCCACGGACACCAGCTCGCGCAGCCGGGGCCGCTCCATGGCGGCGATGTCCTCGCCGTCCAGCAGGATCCGGCCCCCGGTGGCCTCGTGCAGCCGGGGGACGAGAGCGGTCAGTGTCGTCTTCCCGGAACCCGTGGCGCCCACCAGGGCCATCGTCTCGCCGGGCCGGATCCGCAGGTCGATCCGGGACAGCACCGGCGGTGAGCCGGGGGCGGCGTCCGGGTAGCGGAACTCCACCCCTTCGAAGACGATGCCCAGGGCGTCCGTCCCGGCCGCCCGCCCCCGTGTCCCGGGCTCCGGCTCCTCCGCGACGTCCATGACCTCGAAGAAGCGGTCGGCGGCCGTCGCCGACTCCTGGCTCATCGCCAGCAGGAAACCGATCGACTCCACCGGCCAGCGCAGCGCCAGGGCCGTCGAGAGGAACGCGACGAGCGTGCCCGCCGACAGAGCGCCGTCCGCGACCTGGACCGTGCCGAGCACCAGCGCGGCACCGATCGCCAGCTCCGGGACGACGGTGATGACCGCCCAGATCCCCGCCAGCAGCCGGGCCTTGCCCAGCTCCGTGGTGCGCAGCCGCTGCGCGAGCGCGCCGAAGGCCAGCGCCTGGCTGCGGTTGCGGCCGAAGCCCTTGACGACACGGATGCCCAGCACGCTCTCCTCGACGACCGTCGTCAGATCCCCGACCTGGTCCTGGGCCTTGCGCGCCACCAGCGAGTACTTCGTCTCGAAGAGCGAGCACAGGATCATCAGAGGCACGGCGGGCGCGAGCAGCACCAGCCCCAGCGACCACTCCTGGAGGAACAGGATGACGAAACCGACCAGGATCGTCGTGCTGTTGACCAGCAGGAACGTCAGCGGGAAGGCCAGGAACATCCGCAGCAGCATCAGGTCGGTGGTCCCGCGCGAGAGCAGCTGGCCCGAGGGCCAGCGGTCGTGGAACGCCACCGGGAGCCGCTGCAGATGACGGTAGAGGTCGGCGCGCATCGACGCCTCCACGCCGGCCAGCGGCCGGGCCACGAGCCATCGCCGGAGCCCGAACAGCCCTGCCTCGGCGATGCCCAGCAGCAGCAGCCAGAGGGCCCCCAGCCACACCCCGCCCGGGTCGCGGTCCGCGACGGGGCCGTCCACCATCCACTTGAGGACCAGCGGGATCACCAGGGCGAGGCAGGACGCGAGGACCGCCACGAGGGCGGCGCCGATCCAGCGCGCACGCACCGGTCTGACATAGGGCCACAGGCGCAGGAGGGAGCGCACGGCGGACCGGTCCGTGGGCTCTGCAGGTTTTCCGGGCATCAGGAGCGAGCCTATGGTTCACGACTGACATCGCTCACGTGGTTTTCCGGTCACGCGCCGCGGGTCGCAGGGACACCCGGCAGCTGATCGAGGAGCTCCGGGACCACGTACGGCACCGGCGCGGGCCCCCTGCCCGCGATCGAGGCGGGCGCCGCCGGACATCTGCTCAAGGACGCGCCCCGGGACGAGCTGTCCACCGCCGTACGCGCCGCCGACGGCCGTACGGTGCTGTCACCGGCCGTCGCCTCACGGCTCGTCACCCGGGTGCGCACCCCGGCCGCGCCCGCTGCCGAGTCGCTCTCCGTCCGCGCGTGCGAGGTGCTGCGGCTCGTGGCCGAGGGCACTTCGAACCGGGAGATCGCCGCCGAGCTGTTCATCAGCGAGGCGACCGTGAAGACCCACCTCACCCATGTGTTCGCCGAGCTGGGCGCCAAGGACCGCGCGGCGGCCGTCGCCGTCGGCTACGAGCGCGGCATCCTCGGCCGAGCCCGCCCCTCGGACCGCCCCGCGCGCGGGGGCGGCGCCGGTCTCACTCCGCCACCCGCAGCAGCATCACCGACCTGCCCTCCACCGGGAGCACCGTGCCGCCCCGGTGGAGGGTGCCGGGGGCGGTGGACTGCTCCTCGCGCGAGGTGTCCAGCACCAGCTCGTAGGCCTGCGCCCAGGGAGGGCCCGGGAGCA
>Ga0196960_10000326_pt1 | contig 18085 bp, 16 predicted proteins | sample S3v_5metaG_FD_183187 | JGI IMG/M metagenome (GOLD analysis project Ga0196960, IMG submission 183187) | Soil microbial communities from Anza Borrego desert, Southern California, United States - S3+v_5 | ecosystem: Environmental > Terrestrial > Soil > Desert | place: USA: California | collected... | reverse complement strand
AGCCCCACCGGTCACGCGTACCCCGCCGGGGGAGAGGGCCCGGTCAGGGGGAGCCGACGGGGCCTGCCACGGTCTCCACGGTGATCCCGGCGCGTGGCACGTCCTGTGCGTCCGCGTCGATCGAGCGCCGCAGGGCCTCGTGGAGGCGGGCCGGGGTGAGCACGCCCAGGAAGCGGCCGGTGCCCTCCTCGTCGATGACGGCGATCCAGCCCGCGTCGTGCTGCAGCATCGTGGCGAAGGCCTGCTTGAGCGGCGCGCCGAGCGGAAGCCACGCCTCCATGCGCCGGGCGTGCTCGCGGACCGTGCCCCCGGCCGCCGCCCCGTCACCGGCCGGGATCCAGCCGTGCAGATTGTCCTGGCCGTCCAGGACGACCGCCCAGTGTGCGCCGTCGGCCCGCAACCGCTCGGTCGCCTGTGCCAGCGGATCGTCGAGATGGACGACCGGCGGCTGGTCCAGGTCGCTCTCCTCGACGGGGGTGACCGAGAGCCGCTTCAGCCCGCGGTCGGCCCCGACGAAACCGGCGACGTACGGCGTGGAGGGAGCCCCGAGCACCGTGGCGGGGGTGTCGAACTGCTCGATGCGGCCGTGTCCGTACACCGCCATCCGGTCACCGAGCCGGACGGCTTCCTCGATGTCGTGGGTGACGAACAGCACGGTCTTGCGGACCTGGGCCTGCAGTTTCAGGAATTCGTTCTGAAGCCTTTCCCGCACCACCGGATCGACCGCTCCGAAAGGCTCGTCCATCAGCAGGACCGGCGGGTCGGCGGCCAGGGCCCGGGCCACACCGACCCGTTGGCGCTGGCCGCCGGAAAGCTGATCGGGATAGCGGCCGCCATGAACGGAAGGATCGAGTCCGACAAGATCGAGCAGTTCGGCGGCGCGCTTCCGGCCCTTTTCCCGGCTCCAGCCGAGGAGATGGGGAACGGTCGCCGTGTTCTCCAGGACCGTCTTGTGAGGGAAGAGACCGACCTGCTGGATCACATAGCCGATACGGCGGCGGAGCCGGACGGGGTCGATGGCGGATATGTCGTCCCCGTCGAGGAATATCCGGCCGTCGGTCGGTTCGGTCAGACGGTTCACCATTTTCATGGTGGTCGTCTTGCCGCAGCCGGAAGGCCCGACGAGCGTGACCAGTTCGCCCTCGGCGACCTCGAAGGAAAGGTCGTCGACGGCGGTGGTGCCGTCCGCGTACCGCTTGGTGACGTGCTCGAAACGGATCATGATTCCCCATTGTGACGCGGGTGCTGTGAAGGCCATGTTGCCGGAATACGGCAACCCGGGTGCTTGTCGGTGGTCGAGGATAGGCTCGTCCGGGACCGGACCCGGAGCGGCGACGCGAGGGTGAACAGGAGGTGGGGGCGGATGGCCGAGCAGAACTGCCTGGTGGCGAACGACTGGATCTGCGGAGAGTATCTGCGTTCCCGCAGCCAGGAGTTGGCCGAAGCGACCGTGCAGCACATCTGGATCACGGCGGTTTCCGTGCTGATAGGGCTCGCGGTGGCATTTCCGCTTGCGCTGCTCGCTCGCCGGGGCCGGCATTTCGCGGGCCCGGTGCTGGGCCTGACGACGGTGCTCTACACCGTGCCGTCACTGGCGATGTTCTCGCTGCTGCTGCCGCTCTTCGGACTGTCCGCGGCGCTCGTCGTCACCGGCCTGGTGCTCTATTCGCTGACCATTCTCGTACGCAACATCCTGGCCGGTCTCGAAGCTGTCCCGCAGGAGGCCAGGGAAGCGGCGAAGGGCATGGGGTACGGGCCCGCCCGGCTGCTCTGGGAGGTCGAACTCCCCCTCGCCCTCCCCGCCCTGATGGCCGGACTGCGGATCGCCACGGTGTCGACGGTGGCGCTGACCACGGTCGGTTCCCTCGTCGGCAAGGGCGGCCTCGGCAATCTCATCGAGGACGCGCTGCCCAGCTTCTTCAAGGCCCAGGTGCTCACCGCGTCCGTGCTCTGCGTGCTGCTCGCGGTGGCCGCGGACCTGCTGCTGCTCGGCGTGCAACGCCTGCTCACGCCCTGGACCCGGATACGGACGCCCGCCGTGGCGTCCGCCGGGGCGGGCATCGCGAAGACGGAGGCGGTCTGACCCATGGAAGTCGTCGGGGAGGCATGGGTCTGGCTCACCACCGGGGCCAACTGGTCGGGGGGCGACGGGGCGGCACACCGTCTGGCCGAGCATCTGTACGTCAGCGGGGCCGCCCTCGCGGCGGCCTGCCTCATCGCCCTGCCGGCGGCTCTGTATCTCGGACACGTGGGCAAGGGAGGCGCGCTCGCCGTCAACCTCTCCAACGTGGGCCGGGCGGTCCCGGTGTTCGCGGTGCTGGCCCTCTTCATGATGACGCCCCTGCGTAACTCCGGTTATCTGCCCACGGTCATCGCGCTGGTGCTGTTCGCCGTGCCCCCGCTGCTGACCAACGCCTATATCGGGATGACGGAGGTGGACCGGTCGGTGGTGGAGGCCGCGCGGGGCATGGGCATGTCCGGTGTGCAGCTCTTCCTGCGGGTCGAGCTCCCCCTCGCCCACCCGATGATCATGACCGGCCTCCGGTCCGCCGCCGTCCAGGTGATCGCCACCGCCTCGATCGCGGCGATGGTCGGCCTCGGCGGCCTGGGCCGGATCATCACCGCCGGATTCAACACCTACGACACCGCGCAGGTCTTCGCGGGCGCCGTGCTGGTCGCCCTCCTGGCCCTGGCGGTGGAGGGCGCCCTCATGGCACTGGACCGGCTGCTGTCGCCCCTGCGCCGACGCCGGACCGCATGAACGCGCGGACTTCCCGGACTGTGCACACCATTTCTTTCCCGGACGGAGAACGAACATGAGCAGGACCTCGCGCATAGCAGGCGCGGTCATCGGAGCGGTCGCGCTGGCAGGCACGCTCGCCGCGTGCGGCGGTGACAGCCTGGAGCAGGAGAAGAGCGGCCCGGACAAGGGTTCCGGCGCCGGTTCCGGGAAGGGCTCGCTCGTCGTGGGCGCCGCCGGCTTCACCGAGTCCAAGGTGCTCGCCGAGCTGTACGCCCAGGTCCTGGGTGACGCCGGATACGACACCACGGTCACCACGGTGAAGAACCGCGAACTGTACGAGCCCTCGCTGGAGAAGGGCGAGATCGACGTCGTCCCGGAATACGCCGCGACGCTCGCGGAATTCCTCAACGCCAAGGTCAACGGGGCGAAGGAGGCGGAGAAGAAGCCGGTCGCCTCGGGTGACGCGGCAGCCACCGTCGCCGCTCTGGAGAAGCTCGCCACCCCGCTCGGCCTGAAGGTCCTTCCGGCGGGCAAGGCGGTCGACCAGAACGCCTTCGCGGTGTCGAAGGAATTCGCCGACAAGAACAGCCTCAAGACGCTTTCCGACCTCGGCAGCTCGAAGATCAAGGTGAGGATCGCGGCGGGTGACGAGTGCGAGGTGCGGCCGTTCTGCGCGCCCGGACTGAAGAAGACGTACGGCATCGATGTCATCGGGATCGATCCCAAGGGGGTCGGCACACCGCAGTCCAAGCAGGCGGTCAAGGACGGCAAGGACCAGCTGGTCCTGACGACCACCACGGACGCGGTGCTCGACACCTACGGTCTGGTGTTCCTGGAGGACGACAAGAAGCTGCAGAACGCGGACAACGTCCTTCCGGTACTCAATGCCGAGGATGCGGGCGCGCCGGAGATCGCGGAAGCGCTCGGGAAGCTCACCGGCGTACTGACCACGGAGGACCTCGCGGAACTCAACCGCAAGGTCGACGCGGAGCGCGCCAAGCCCGCGGATGCGGCCGGGGACTATCTCCGGTCGAAGGGACTGATCCAGAAGTAAAAAGGCGTATCCGAGTGCCACATGAGAGGCCGCCAGGTAACCGGCGGGGAACAGATTGCCGGGCGGCCTCCCAAGTGACTCGTACGCACGGTAAATTTCGAGCCATGCCACGAGGACGCCACCGCCATTCGCCGCCCCTCCACAGAATCCTTCCTCCCGCCGTGGTGGCCGGAGTGCCGGTCGTCTGTGCCGCCGGAGCCTGGCTCCTCGCGGAACCCCTGGCACTGCGCGCCCTGGTCGCCGTGACAGCGGCTGCCGCGGTCACCGGTGCCTGCCTGATGCGCGGCTGGGACCGGGCCGCGGGGCTGCGGGTCGCGGAGCTGACCCGTGCCCGGGCCAGCGACGAGTGGAAGACCGAGGAGCGCCTGGCCGAACTGGAGGCGGACCTCGAGGAAGCACGGGAACTGCGCACCCGGCTGGAGACCAAGCTGCGCCGCAAGCGCGTGGAACTGGCCGGGCTGCGGGGTGAACACGCCGCACTGCTGCGCCGGTACGCCAACGCCGAGACGGAACGGGCCAGCGCGCTGGAGGGCCGCAGGCAGCTCGCCATCGAGGTGTCCGGACCGAGGGAGCTCCTGCCCGCGCGGTCCACGCCGACGCCCGGCGCGTATCTGCTCGCCGCGCAGGCCCTGCAGAACCTGACCCGCAACGCCGTGCTCCAGGAGGCGCGCCGCGCGGCCGGCCCGGCCCGGCCGCGCGACTTCCCCGAGCGGCCGGCGGAGCGGGGCACGGAGGGCGGCGACCGCCAGGGGGAGCACACGGCGGCAGCCGGAGCGGGCGACCTCCTCCGCCGCCGCCCCCAGGCCGGTCCCCCCGCACCTCAGGCCGGTCCTTCCGCACCCCAGCTGTCGCCCGCGGCCGTGCGCCCGCCCCGCGCCGTACCCGCGGCGTCCGCCGTCGTCCCGTACGCCGCGGCGCGCCGTCACCTCGTCCCGCAGGGCAGCTTCGACTTCTTCGGCACGCAGAAGGCGAACGCCGCGATCGAGTCCGTGCAGAACGAGGACCTCGCGGACGTGGTGGGGGAGGAGGCCCTGGCGGTGCACCGCACGGGCACGGCCGGGGACCGCGCCGTCGGCAAGGTCATCGACCTGACGGCGCACGACGAGACCGAGCAGCTGGACGTCGTCGAGCTGCGCAGCGCGGTCTCCTCGTAGCCCGCGCCGCCGCTCCCCGCCGGTGCGGGGGCCCTACTTGTCGATGTCCCCGACGACGAAGAACAGCGAGCCCAGGATCGCCACCATGTCGGCGACGAGCGTGCCGGGCAGCAGCTCGGTGAGTGCCTGGATGTTGTTGAACGAGGCGGAGCGCAGCTTCAGCCGGTACGGGGTCTTCTCGCCCGTGGACACCAGGTAGTAGCCGTTGATCCCCAGCGGGTTCTCGGTCCACGCGTAGGTGTGGCCCTCCGGTGCCTTCAGTACCTTGGGCAGCCGCTGGTTGATGGGCCCGGGCGGCAGGTCGGCCATCCGGTCCAGGCACGCGTCGGCGAGGTCCAGCGCGTTGTGCGTCTGCTCCAGGAGGCATTCGAAACGGGCCAGGCAGTCGCCCTCGGTCCGGGTGACGACCCTGAGCGTGTCCCGCAGCTCGCCGTACGCGAGATACGGCTCGTCGCGCCGCAGGTCGAAGTCGACCCCGGAGGCCCTGGCGATCGGCCCGGACACCCCGTACGCGTGCACGGCCTCGGGGGACAGCACGCCGACCCCCCGGGTGCGGCCCCGGAAGATCTCGTTGCCGAGGACCAGGCGGTCGTACACGTCCATCCGTGAGCGCACGGACGCCACGGCGTCCCTGGCCCGGCCGAGCCAGCCCGCGGGCAGGTCCTCCTTGAGGCCGCCGACCCGGTTGAACATGTAGTGCATCCGGCCGCCGGAGACCTCCTCCATCGCGGCCTGGAGCTCCTCACGCTCCCGGAACGCGTGGAACATCGGGGTGATCCCGCCGAGTTCGAGGGGGTAGGAGCCGAGGAACATCAGATGGTTGAGGACCCGGTTCAGCTCCGCCAGCAGCGTCCTCGTCCAGACGGCGCGCTCGGGGACCTCCATGCCCAGCATCCGCTCGACGGCCATGACGACGCCGAGTTCGTTGGAGAAGGCCGACAGCCAGTCGTGGCGGTTGGCGAGCATGATGATCTGCCGGTAGTCCCGGGCCTCGAAGAGCTTCTCGGCGCCCCGGTGCATGTAGCCGATGACGGGCTCGGCCTGCTGGATCCGCTCGCCGTCCAGGACGAGCCGCAGCCGGAGCACACCGTGGGTGGAGGGGTGCTGGGGACCGATGTTCAGCACCATGTCGGTGCTCTCCGCCGCGCCGCCGATGCCGATCGTCGTCTCCGTCATGCCGGACAGTATCCCTCCTCGCGCCCGGGGACCCGCTGCCGCAGCCAGCCGAAGTCGCCCAGCCCGCCCCGCGCCGTCAGCTCGGCCGCCTCCCCGGCCGAGGCGAGCGCCCGCACGTAGCCGGCGGGATCGGCCGACGCCTGCGCCAGCGGCGGGCGTTCACCGCTGATGCCCAGTTCCCGCAGCGCCGTCCGCTGGTCCAGGAGCTCGGCCGTGCCGCCCGCAGCCGCCGCACAGGCGTCCAGCGCCACGTGCGAGGTCAGATCGCAGCTCCCGTCGGGCACGGGCGGCACCTCGCGGCCTTCCCGGAACCCCGTGAGCGTCCCGAACGGCGGCCTCGACGCCCGTACGTGTGCGTAGTCCACGGCGACCGCGGTCCCGCCGGCCAGCGACCCGACGGCCCGGGCCCAGGCCTCGTCACGGGACCGGCCGATCTCCGCGCGGTCGCCGGGCCGCGACAGCGGCCACCAGCGGTCCAGCCACCGGGCGTCGGCTCCGGTCACCGGATCGCCGAGCCGTTCGGCGCCGTCGGCCCTGCGTACGAGGACATAGCGGGGGACCCCGTCGGCGTCGGCCTCCGCGATGTCGGCCGGGACGTTGTCCAGCCACTCGTTGGCGAACAGCAGTCCCCGCACCCCCTGCGGGAGTTGCGCGCTCCACTCGACGGCCGGGTCCAGGCCCGGCGGGCGCGGGGCGACCTCCACGGCGTACGCCCGGACGTCGAGACCGGGGGCCAGGTCCCCGTCGCGCAGCGCCGCCAGTACCCCGGTCAGCAGCTCGCCGCGGCCCGCCCCCACGTCCACCAGGCCGACCGAGTCCGTCCCCAGTTCCCGTGCCGTGGCGGCCAGCAGCCGGGCGACGGCGGTGGCGAACAAGGGGGAGGCGTGCACCGAGGTGCGGAAATGACCCGCGGGCCCCTCCGGGCGCCGGTAGAACCCCTCTTCCCCGTACAAAGCGGTCTCTGCGGCTTCCCGCCAGCGGCACCAGTCATACGTCACGTAGGCAAGTCTCCACCTTGGGGAGTACGGTCCCTGGACCCGGATCGGCCCTTCGGCTGACCCGGGCACCGATCACCTGTCCCTACGCTGGGTAACGTGCAGCACTTCTACGATTTCCTCCGCAGACACCCGACGGGCGTCGACATCCTCTGGGCTGTCCTCCTCCTCGGGTTCTCCGGTGTGTCCATCGTGGCCGATCAGGCCGGTACCGGCCGGGAGCGCGTGGCCGCCGTGCCGATCGCCGTGGGCCTGTGCGCCGTGGTCGCGCTGCGCCGGCGCGCGCCGGAGAAGATGCTGCTGCTCGCGATCCTGATGGGGCTCGCCCAGCTGGTGCTCGGGGTGCGGCCCGGCGCGGCCGACTTCGCCCTGCTGGTGATCACCTACACCGTGGCCACGGTCGGGGAGCGCTGGGCGTCCCGGCTCGCCCTCGGATGCAGCCTGACGGCGGCGGGGATCTCACGGCTGCGCTGGCCCGACGACGCCCCGTCGGGCGGCTGGGTGCAGACGGCCTTCTACATCGCCGTCATGACCGTGCCCTTCGTCCTGGCCTGGGTGCTCGGCGACTCGATACGCACCCGACGGGCCTACTTCGACCAGCTGGAGGAGCGGGCCGCCCGGCTGGAGCGCGAGCGGGAGGCGCAGTCGAAGGTCGCCGTGGCCGCCGAACGCGCCCGCATCGCCCGTGAACTGCACGACGTCGTCGCGCACAACGTCTCGGTGATGGTGGTCCAGGCCGACGGCGCCGCGTATGTCATGGACTCGTCCCCCGAGCAGGCCCGGCAGGCGCTGGAGACCATCTCCGGCACCGGCCGCCAGGCACTCGCCGAGATGCGGCGGCTGCTCGGAGTGCTCAGGACCGGCGATTCCCCGGAGAGCGGGGAGTACGTCCCGCAGCCCGATGTCGAGCAGATCGAGGAGCTCGTCGGCAAGGTCAGGGAGACGGGCCTCACAGTGGACTTCAAGATCGAGGGCACTCCGCGCCCGCTGCCGAGCGGGGTCGAGCTGACCGCGTACCGCATCGTCCAGGAGGCGCTCACCAACACCCGTAAGCACGGCGGTCCGGGCGCCGGGGCGAGCGTGCGGCTGGTCTACTTCGACGACGGGCTCGGCCTGCTCGTCGAGGACGACGGCCGCGGCGCCCCGCACGAGCTCTACCAGGACGGCGGGGCCGACGGTGCGGGCCAGGGAATGATCGGCATGCGCGAGCGGGTCGGCATGGTCGGCGGCACGCTGGACGCGGGACCGCGCCAGGGCGGCGGCTTCCGGATCAGCGCCCTGCTCCCGCTCAAGCCGGCCGACCAGTGACAGAAGGACAGGACAGCTCATGGCGATCCGAGTGATGCTCGTCGACGACCAGGCGCTGCTGCGCACCGGTTTCCGGATGGTGCTCGCCGCCCAGCCGGACATGGAGGTCGTCGCGGAGGCGGGCGACGGGGCCGAGGCGATCGAGGTGCTGCGGTCCACGGCCGTCGACGTGGTGCTCATGGATGTGCGCATGCCACGCCTGGACGGCGTCGAGGCGACCCGGCGCATCTGTGCGCGGACCGATCCGCCCAAGGTGCTGATCCTGACCACGTTCGACCTGGACGAGTACGCGTTCTCCGGGCTGAAGGCGGGCGCCAGCGGGTTCATGCTCAAGGACGTGCCGCCCGGTGAGCTGCTCTCCGCCATCCGTTCGGTGCACAGCGGCGACGCCGTCGTGGCCCCGTCCACGACCCGCAGGCTGCTCGACCGGTTCTCGCCGATGCTGCCGAGCGGCCGGAAGGAGCCTCAGCACAAGCACGTCGAGAAGCTGACCGAGCGTGAGCGCGAGGTGATGCTGCTGGTCGCCCAGGGCCTGTCGAACGGCGAGATCGCGGGCCGTCTGGTCCTGTCCGAAGCGACCGTGAAGACCCACGTGGGCCGCATCCTCACCAAGCTGGGCCTGCGCGACCGCGTCCAGGTGGTCGTCCTCGCGTACGAGACGGGCCTGGTCAGGGCGGGCGGCGGAACGGGCTGACCCCGCCCGGGGTCACCGCAGTACGCCCTCCAGGAAGTCGCTGCCCAGACGGGCCACGACCGTCAGGTCCAGCGAGTGCAGGACGTACCGCCCGCGCCGTCGCGTGGTGACCAGACCGGCCTTCTTGAGGAGCGCGAGGTGCCGGGACACCTCGGGAGGTGTGATGCCGTGCGAGTCGGCGAGTTCGCCCGTGGTGTACGGGGAACGGGCCAGGTTGCGGCAGATGCGCATCCGCATGGGGTGGGCCAGTGCCTCCATCCGGAGCTGGAGCAGCTCGACGGAGGCGGGGGAGGGCAGCTCGGGGCGGTGCACCGGGTAGTGGATCACCGGACGCCAGCCGGGGGCGTGCAGCACCGTCAGGTGCGGCCAGCCGAAGGCGGTCGGGACGAGGGTCAGCCCGGTGCCGGTGGCGTCGGTACGGCCCTCGGTCAGCTTGTCGGCACTGATCCGGCCGGCCTCCTCGTCCAGCGTCAGGGCCGCGGAGACCGCATCCATCGCCGCGGCGGCGCCCTTGTGCCGCAGCACCTCCGTCTTGTGCCGGGCGTCGGCCGCGAGCTGGATCCGGACCCGCTCCCAGGTGCCGGCGAAGAACGCCTGGTCGCAGTCCTCGAAGAGGCGCCTGACCCAGCCGCGTACGGAGTCGGGGTCGCCCAGGAGCTGCCGGCTGAACTTCACCTGCTTCGGGCCCCTGGCCGCCGCCATGTCCAGCGCGCGGGCCCGCGTCCGGGGGTCGGAGAGCGGGGACGGCGCCCCCGTCCCGTACATGCCCGTGCAGGTGAACTCCAGAGCGGCGGCGACGAACCGCTCGTCGTCCAGCCTGTCGAGGATGTCCAGGTCCTCGGCGAGGGTCGCTCCGGTCCTGCCGTCACCGCCGCGGACACCGGCGAACGGCAGGAAGACGTCGGAGAAGGTGTTCCGCCACAGGAACTCCGCCTCGCTCAGCCGGTCCGCGAGGTCCGGCTCCAGGGAGGCGGCCGTCGCCGTCACCCAGCCGTGCAGGCCGGGGTGGTGCCCCGGCTCGGAGAGCGCGTGGAGGGCGAGCCCCAGCTCGGCGAGGGGGGAGGTCTCGAAAACTATGCGCTCGGGAGGCAGGCCCGCGATGTCGATGTGCACACTCACCCCTCCATGGTGAGGGCTGCGGGGGCGGAGTCCGGCGCCACTTGACTGCGGCCGTCAATCCACGGGCGCGCCCGCCGGGCCGGAGCCAGGCTGGACCCATGGACATCGTTCAGCAGCACATGCTCGACAGCTGCCGCGCCGCGCAGCACGGTGAGGCGCAGCCCCCACTGCCCGGGACGCACGACCGGGACGTTCTGCGCATCATCCGCAGGCGCATCCGTGCCTGGACGTCGGCGCGCCTGCCACCTCTCCCCTGAACCGCCCGGGCCGGGCCTGAACCGCCCGGGCCGGGCCTGAACCGCCCGGGCCGGGCCTGAACCGTCGGGCCGGACCTGAACCGTCCGGCCGTCCGCGCCGGTCGTCTCGCGGAACTGAACCGCCTACGCCAGCCGCTCCACGAAGTCCGCCACCGCTTCCACCACGTCGCCGGCCGTCCACTCCAGCCCCGGCGCCGCCACCGTGACCTCGGTGAAAGAGACCCCGGGCGGACCGGCCGGAGCCGCGGACCAGCGGCGGAAGAGGGTCACGCCCGTCTCCTCGGCCTGCCGCACGGACGCCTCGTCCAGCACCTCTGCCGCGTACGGCAGCCAGACCTGGAACTGATGTGTGTGCGGTGGCTGCGGGTGCACCCGGGACCACGGCACCTCCGACTCCGCGAAGCCCTCCGCCAGGGCCCCGGCGACCACCTTCGCGTGCGCCACGTACGACGGCAGCCTCGGCAGCTCCCGCTCCAGGCCCAGCAGGGCGGAGAGGGCCGCCGGGTACTGCTGGAAGACCTGACCGCCGTAACGGTGGCGCCAGGTCCTCGCCTCCTCGATCAGCGACTCGGGGCCGGCGAGCACCGCTCCGGACAGTCCGTCCAGGGACTTGTAGAACGACACGTACACACTGTCGGCGAGGGCCGCTATCCCGGGCAGGCCACGCCCGAAGTGCGAGGTGCACTCCCAGAGGCGCGCCCCGTCCAGATGCACCACGGCGTCCCGCTCCCGCGCGGCGGCCACGACGGCCTCCAGCTCCTCCCAGGAGGGCAGGACGAAACCCGCGTCCCGCAGCGGCAGTTCCAGCATCAGCGTGCCGAACGGCTCGGCGAGGTCCCGGATCTCGTCCGCCGTGGCGTGCCGGGGCGCCGCCGTCGGATGCACCGTGCGCAGCCCGCTCACCGAGGCGAGTGCGCCCCGCTCGTGCACCTCCGGGTGGGAGAGCGGGTGCAGGGCCACGACCGGATCACCCGTACGTCCCGCCCAGCACCGCAGCGCGACCTGCTGGGCCATCGTCCCGGTCGGGAAGAACGCGGCGGCGTCCATGCCCAGCAGCTCCGCCGTGCGCCGTTCGACCTCGGCGACGACCCCGCCGCCGTACACATCCGTCCACTCGTCCAGGTCGTGGACCGTGCCGGCGTCGGAGGCCAGCGCGGCCAGCCGCTCGGCCAGCGTGCGGTCCGCGGACATCCGCGCCAGCACCTTCTCCGACCGCTGCCAGGCGGCCAGCCTGCGGTTCCGCTGTTGCTGCTCATCGGTGACTGCCATGGGACGATCATCACCCGGGCCGCTGGGACCGCTCACCGGGGGCTCCCCTGTCGCCCGAGGTTATCCACAGGGTGTGGACGTCCGGGTGGCGTGTCGAAACGCTGGCGTAGCATGCAGAGAAATCGTCCGGTACCCCCCGCGGACTGGAACGGAAGGCCATCGCCGCGTGAACGCATCAGTGTCCAAGGAAACCCTCGACGCGAGGGACCGCCCCGCCCGCCTCACCGTCGGCGTCGTCGGCGCGGGACGGGTCGGCCCGGCTCTCGCCGCCTCGCTCCAGCTCGCCGGGCACCGCCCGGTCGCGGTCTCGGGCGTGTCCGACGCCTCCGTGCGCCGGGCCGCCGCACTGCTCCCGGGCGTCCCCCTGGTGACGCCCGCCGAGGTCCTCGCGCGCGCCGATCTCGTGCTGCTGACCGTCCCCGACGACGCGTTGCCCGGGCTGGTGGAAGGCCTCGCCGAGACCGGTGCCGTACGACCGGGCCAGCTGCTCGTCCACACCTCCGGGCGGTACGGGACGAGGGTGCTGGACCCCGCGCTGCGGGCCGGCGCCCTCCCGCTCGCCCTGCATCCGGCGATGACCTTCACCGGCACCTCCGTCGACGTCCAGCGGCTGGCGGGCTGCTCCTTCGGAGTCACCGCCCCCGAGGAGCTCAGGCTCGCCGCGGAGGCGCTCGTCATCGAGATGGGCGGTGAGCCCGAACGGATCGCCGAGGAGTTCCGGCCGCTCTACCACGCGGCGCTCGCCCTCGGAGCGAATCACCTGGTCACCCTCGTCGCACAGTCCATGGAGCTGCTCCGCAAAGCCGGCGTGGGGGCGCCCGACAGGATGCTCGGACCCCTGCTCGGGGCCGCCCTCGACAACGCCCTGCGCTCCGGTGACGCGGCGCTGACCGGGCCCGTCGCCCGGGGCGACGCGGGGACGGTGTCCGCGCACATCCGCGAGCTGCGCGCCCACGCCCCGCAGACGGTGGCCGGGTACCTCGCCATGGCGCGCGCCACGGCCGACCGGGCGCTGGACCACGGCCTGCTCAAGGCGGAGCTGGCCGAGGACCTCCTCGGCGTCCTGTCGGACAGCAACGCCGCCGACGGAACGAACGGAACACACGGCCCGGACGGAACCGGACCGGGGGAGAAACGATGAACACCGCACCCGCCACCCTGCTGCGCTCCACCGAGGAACTGGACGCCCTGGGCCGGTCCGCCGGGGCACGCCGCGCCGTCGTGATGACGATGGGCGCGCTCCACGACGGCCACGCCACCCTGATCCGTGCGGCGCGGGCGGCCGTGGGACCCGGCGGCCAGGTCGTGGTCACCGTGTTCGTCAACCCGCTCCAGTTCGGCGAGGCCGCCGACCTCGACCGTTACCCCCGCACGCTGGAGGCCGACCTCGCCGTCGCCTCGGAAGCCGGCGCCGACGCGGTCTTCGCCCCCTCCGCCGACGAGGTCTACCCCGGTGGCGACCCCCAGGTCAGGATCACTGCGGGCCCCATGGGCGAGCGGCTGGAAGGCGCCTCCCGCCCCGGGCACTTCGACGGCATGCTCACCGTCGTCGCCAAGCTCCTCCACCTCACCCGGCCGGACGCGGCGTTCTTCGGACAGAAGGACGCCCAGCAGCTGGCACTGGTCCGCCGCATGGTGCGCGATCTCAACTTCGGCATCGACATCGTCGCGGTGCCGACCGTCCGCGACCCGGACGGTCTCGCGCTCTCCAGCCGCAACCGCTTCCTGTCCGCTCAGGAGCGCCGGACCGCGCTGGTCCTGCCCAGGGCCCTGTTCGCCGCGCGTGACCGGCTGGCCGCCCAGCAGACGCTGCACGCCCGCGCCCGGACGGCCCCGGCGGGCGAGGGCCGTGCCGCCGCCCTCACCCGGCTCGGGGAGGCCCGTGCGGCCGCCGACACGCAGGCCGTGGAGCTGGCCCGGCCGACCGTCACGCCCGCCGCGGTGCTGGCCGCAGCACGGGCCGTCCTGGACGAGGCGGCCGGGGAGGCGGTGCCCCTCGACCTGGACTACGTGGCGCTCGTGGACCCGGCGGACTTCACCGAGTTCCCCGACGACCGCGTCAGCGGCGAGGCGGTCCTCGCCGTCGCGGCGCGGGTGGGGGCCACCCGTCTGATCGACAACATCCCGCTGACCCTCGGAGCCCCCTCGTGACCGGAATACGGCTGACCGCCCCCGCCCCCGGCTGGGCCATCGACGCGGACGTCGTCGTGGTCGGCTCCGGCGTGGCCGGTCTCACCACCGCCCTGCGCTGTGCCGCGGCGGGCCTCTCGACCGTGGTCGTCACCAAGGCCCGCCTGGACGACGGCTCCACCCGCTGGGCGCAGGGCGGCATCGCCGCGGCGCTCGGCGAGGGCGACACCCCGGAGCAGCACCTCGACGACACCCTGGTCGCCGGGGCAGGCCTGTGCGACGAGACGGCGGTGCGTGCCCTCGTCACGGAGGGACCCGACGCCGTACGCCGGCTGATCGGCACCGGCGCGCACTTCGACACCACCGACACCGGGGCGATCGCCCTGACCCGTGAGGGCGGTCACCACCGCCGCCGCATCGCGCACGCCGGGGGCGACGCCACGGGCGCCGAGATCTCCCGGGCCCTGGTCGAGGCGGTCCGTTCGGCGGCCCTGCGCACCATCGAGAACGCCCTGGTCCTGGACCTGCTCCAGGACGCGGAAGGCCGTACCCGGGGCGTCACCCTGCACGTCATGGGTGAGGGCCAGCACGACGGGGTCGGCGCCGTCCACGCCCCGGCCGTGGTCCTCGCCACCGGCGGCATGGGCCAGGTCTTCTCCGCGACCACCAATCCGCCGGTCTCCACGGGCGACGGGGTGGCGCTGGCACTGCGGGCGGGGGCCGAGGTCTCCGATCTCGAATTCGTCCAGTTCCATCCGACCGTCCTGTTCCTCGGCGCCGATTCCGAGGGCCAGCAGCCGCTGGTGTCCGAAGCGGTACGCGGCGAGGGAGCCCATCTCGTCGACGCCTTCGGCACCCGCTTCATGCTCGGGCAGCACGAACTGGCCGAGCTGGCGCCCCGCGACATCGTCGCCAAGGCGATCACCCGCCAGATGCATCTGCGGGGCACCGAGCACATGTATCTCGACGCCCGCCACTTCGGCGCCGGGATGTGGGAGCGGCGCTTCCCGACGATCCTCGCCGCCTGCCGCGCCCACGGCATCGACCCCGTCACCCGGCCGATCCCGGTGGCCCCCGCCGCGCACTACGCCTCGGGCGGCATCCGTACGGACCTCCGCGGCCGTACGACGGTGCCCGGCCTGTACGCCTGCGGAGAGGTCGCCTGCACGGGCGTGCACGGTGCGAACCGACTGGCGTCCAACTCCCTCCTGGAGGGCCTGGTCTTCGCGGAACGCATCGCGGCCGACGTGGTGGAGGGGCCCCGGGCCGGTTCCACGGCCGCCCCCCGGCGCGCGGTGGCGGGGGAACCCGCCGGAACGCACACCGTCCCGCTGCTCACAGCGGAGTCCCGGACCACGATCCAGCGGATCATGACCAGGGGCGCCGGGGTCATCCGCTCCGCCGGCAGCCTCGCCACCGCGGCCGAGGAGCTGGAGGCGCTCCAGCAGGCCGCTGCCGACGGGGACGGCCCCAAGGACGCCGTGCCCGGGGTGGAGGCGTGGGAGGCCACGAATCTGCTCCTCGTCTCGCGGGTCCTGGTCGCCTCGGCCCGGGAACGCGAGGAGACCCGCGGCTGCCACTGGCGCGAGGACCGGCCCGACCGCGACGACGCCGCCTGGCGCCGCCACCTCGTCGTCCGTATCGCCCCGGACCGGCAGCCCGTCGTCCGCACGACGGACGGTGCCGCTTTCCCGCCCGTACGCCCCGGGTACCCGGCGGACCCCGCAGACACAGCACGGCCCGCCGGCCCCCGCAACCACCCCGCCGACGCCCCCGAGGAGCCGTAACCGTGAGCACGCCCGAAGAGAATCCGCGCCCCGCACCCGTGGACGTCCCGCTGATCCACATCGGCGCACCCGCCGAATCCGGGGGCGGCTGCGGCGACGGCTGCGGCTGCGGCGACGGCTACGACCCCGACGGCCTGGAGTGCGGCCTGGACCCCGCCCTGGCCCAGCTGCTGGCCGACGCCGGGCTGGACCCCGTCCAGGTCGAGGACATCGCCCACGTCGCCATCGAGGAGGACCTCGACGGAGGCGAGGACGTCACCACCGTGGCGACCGTCCCGGAGGACTCCGTGGCCACCGGGGACTTCACCGCGCGTGAGGCGGGCGTCGTCGCGGGCCTGCGCGTCGCCGAGGCGGTCCTGTCCATCGTCTGCACCGACGAGTTCGAGGTCGAGCGCCACGTCGAGGACGGCGACCGCGTCGTGGCCGGCCAGAAGCTGCTCACGGTCACGACCCGCACCCGTGACCTGCTCACCGGCGAGCGCAGCGCGCTCAACCTGCTCTGCAGGCTCTCCGGGATCGCGACCGCCACCCGCGCCTGGGCCGATGTGCTCGAAGGCACCAAGGCGGCGGTCCGCGACACCCGCAAGACCACTCCGGGACTGCGCGCGCTCGAGAAGTACGCGGTGCGCTGCGGCGGCGGGGTCAACCACCGCATGTCGCTGGTGGACGCGGCGCTGGTCAAGGACAACCACGTGATCGCGGCCGGCGGTGTCGCCGAGGCGTTCCAGCGGGTCAGGAAGGCGTTCCCCGACCTCGCGATCGAGGTCGAGGTCGACACCCTGGAGCAGGTCCGGGAGGTGCTGGACGCCGGTGCGGACCTGATCCTGCTGGACAACTTCACCCCGGCCGGGACCGCGGAAGCGGTCGCCCTCGTCGACGGCCGCGCGGTGCTGGAGTCCTCGGGCCGGCTCACCCTCGGCTCCGCCCGCGCCTACGCCGAGGCCGGCGTCGACTACCTGGCCGTCGGCGCGCTCACGCACTCCTCGCCGATCCTCGACATCGGCCTGGACTTCCGTGACGCCGCAGCGACCGACGGGACCGACGCCTGATGCTGCTCACCATCGACGTCGGCAACTCCCACACCGTCCTCGGCCTGTTCGACGGGGAGGAGATCGTCGAACACTGGCGGATCTCCACCGACGCCCGCCGCACCGCCGACGAGCTGGCCGTCCTGCTCCAGGGCCTGATGGGCATGCACCCGCTGCTCGGTGTCGAACTGGGTGACGGCATCGAGGGCATCGCGATCTGCTCCACCGTCCCCGCCGTTCTGCACGAGCTCCGTGAGGTCACCCGCCGCTACTACGGCGATGTCCCGGCGGTCCTCGTGGAGCCGGGCGTCAAGACGGGCGTGCCGGTCCTCACGGACAATCCGAAGGAGGTCGGCGCGGACCGCATCATCAACGCGGTCGCCGCCGTCGAGCTCTACGGCGGCCCGGCCATCGTCGTCGACCTCGGCACGGCCACGACCTTCGACGCGGTCTCCGCCCGGGGCGAGTACACCGGCGGGGTGATCGCGCCGGGCATCGAGATCTCCGTGGAGGCCCTGGGTGTGAAGGGCGCCCAGCTCCGCAAGATCGAGCTGGCGCGGCCCCGCAGCGTGATCGGCAAGAACACCGTCGAGGCCATGCAGTCCGGCATCGTGTACGGCTTCGCCGGCCAGATCGACGGGGTGGTGGAGCGCATGAAGAAGGAGCTGGCGGCCGACCCCGACGAGGTCACCGTGATCGCGACCGGCGGCCTTGCTCCGATGGTGTTGGGCGAGTCCTCCGTCATCGACGAGCACGAGCCCTGGCTGACACTCATCGGGCTGCGCCTCGTGTACGAGCGCAACATCGCCCGGATGTAGGGCACGCCCGCGGTCACCTGCGGGAACGGCTCGGCGGCGTGGTGTTCCGCGCCGCGCCGCCGAGCGATTGATTAAGCGGATTTTGTCCATTTAGCACGTATTGTCGCGTCATGCCCACGCCCTACGGATCACGCGGCGGCATGGCGTTCAGCGCGGACGAACTCCGGGTGCTCCGACGCGCTCTCGCCAACGCCCTCCACCCCACGCCCCTGCCGGATGAGGATGTCCAGGACTGCCTGCGGCTCGCGGGTGCCGTGGACGAGGCGGTGAGCGAGGCCGGCCGGCTGCGCTCCTTCCTTCTCGCCGACCTCGCCCGTTACCGCGAGGCGCTCCCCGGCTCGCTCAGCGGCTATCTGGAGCTCCTCCAGGACGCTCTCGCGGCCGGTTACGACCCTCGCCCCGACGACCTCGCGGCGCTTCGCGCCCTGCGTGCCGGACCGGTCGCCGCAGCCCTGCTGGAGCGCTGTCAGGTGCTTGCCGAGCGTTCGGTGAGGGCGCGCCTCGCCGGTCGCGCGGTGCCCGCCACGGCGCCCGCACCGCGCAGGAGGCTGCT
>Ga0196960_10000325_pt1 | contig 18102 bp, 19 predicted proteins | sample S3v_5metaG_FD_183187 | JGI IMG/M metagenome (GOLD analysis project Ga0196960, IMG submission 183187) | Soil microbial communities from Anza Borrego desert, Southern California, United States - S3+v_5 | ecosystem: Environmental > Terrestrial > Soil > Desert | place: USA: California | collected... | reverse complement strand
GGCCTCGGTCAGCCCGTCGGTGTACAGCAGCAGTCCCTCGCCGGGTGCCAGGTGCAGGGTGCGTGAGGCGAAGACGGCTTCGGCGAACGCGCCGACCAGCATGCCGCCCTTGGCGCGAACCGCTTCGACCCGCACCCCGCCGCCCTCGGTGGGGCGCAGGTGGTAGGCGGGCGGGTGGCCGCCGGTGGCCAGCGTGACCGTGAAACCGCCGTCCCCGGCGGGATCCAGCAGGCCGAAGACGGCGGTGCAGAAGCGGGTACCGACCGCCGCGTCCAGCAGCAGCGCGGTGTTCAGTGCCTTCAGCGCGGCTGTGGGATCCGCGTCGACGAGGGCTGCAGCCCGCAGTGTGTAGCGGGTCAGTGAGGTGACCGAGGCGGCTTCAGCGCCTTTCCCGCACACATCGCCCAGGAAGAAAGCCCACCGGCCCCCGTCGACGGGGAAGACGTCGTAGAAGTCGCCGCCCACTTCCTGAGGGGAGGCGGTCTTGTAATGGCAGGCCAGCTCCAGCCCCGGTACCGCGGGCAGTACGGGAGGCACCAGGGTGCGCTGCAGGGTCGAGGCGAACGCGGCTATGGCCGCCCTGTCCCGCTCGGCACGCTGCCTGGCCTCTTCCTCCGCCTGGCGTTTGTCCTGCTCGACCCTGCGGCGCTCCTGCTCGACGCGCACCACGTGCAACGCCGAGAGCCTCAACTCCAGTTGGTCACACACCACGGCGGCCAGGTCCCCGAGGACGGAGGCATCGGCCTCACTGATCTCGCGGGGGCGGGTGTCGAGGATGTTGACCGTGCCCAGCCGGTACCCGTCCGCGGTGATGATGGGAGCGGCGGCGTAGAACCGCACCCCCATCGGGCCGGCGACCAGCGGATTGGAGCAGGCGACCGGATCCAGCAACGTGTCAGGGATGACGGTGGTGTCATCGGTCAGCACCGCCGAGGCGCACAGCCCGGGATCGCGGCCGATCTCGGTGACGCCTTCCAGGCCGTGGGTGGCCTTGAACCAGATCCGGTCCTCGTCCACGATCGTCACCGTGGCCACCGGCACCTCGAACAGCCGCGCGGCCAGAGCCGCGACTCGGTCGTACGCGCCGTCCGGTGGGGTGTCGAGGATGTCGTAACGGCGCACCGCCGCCATCCGCGCCGCCTCGACCGATGCGACCAGGGGATCGTTCGGTGCTATCACAGGCGGGCTCGCTTGTTCCGGCATGTTCCTCGTCTCGCTCATCCCCCCAGGAAGGCGCCGACCGGACAGCCAGCACCCCGGCACTCTACCGACCGCCCCCGCGTCACCCGATTTCGCGCCGAGATTCATGGAACAGTGACCCACGCACCGACCCCACAACTGAGCACCCGACGTCGACCAGGAGCAGCCGCACGCGGTGGAGGTACGCCGCCAACACCGGATCTACGATCTGACCCGTCTGCTCCACCTGCAGATCGTCCTGGACGAATCGGCACCGCACCGCGTCGTCGGCAGCCCGGATGTCATGCGCGAACAACTGGAACGCCTGAACGTGCTCGGCGCCGAGCCGCACATCACGATGCAGGTCCTCCCCTGCACCGCGGACGCCCACCCGGGCCTGTCGGGACCGTTCTCCATCCTGCAGTTCGCCGACAGTCCTCAGGCGCAGTCGGCGCCCCTCCGGCGGTTCCCCTGGGCCGACGCCTGGCCATGGCCGAGAAGGTGTTCGGGATCAGTGGCGCCTACGACGAGGGGGTCCGGGCGTTGTTCCGCTGTGACGGAGGAGTGGTCGGCGCAAGCCCTGGCCGACCACCTCGTCGTCCGTCAGGATCTCATCGGAATCAGAACCGAAGTCAATGTCGATGTCGAAGCCGACGTCGCCTGGGTGACGGAACCACCGGTGAAAGATCTCGACCTGTACAACCATGTCGTGGAAGCGAGCATGGAGATCGCCTCCGGGCTCGCGGTCGTCATGGGCTGTTCCGATTATCTTGACGACGCACCGCGGATCCATGTCGAGCCCGGCTGGGTGCGGCTTCGGGTACAGAAATCAAATCTGGCCGCAGCGGCAGTCGCCGGGATCTCTTCCGACGAATCACCGGACACCGTTGAGCGCGTCAAGATCGAGATGTGGCCCCAAGGGCCCTCCGCTCCGTCCGTACTCAAGCGGTGGCACTGACAGGAAAGCGTAGGCGCCACGCCGGCCGGCACGGGGCAGAGCCCCATCCAACTGCCCTGGGCACGGGTGACCGCCCTTTCCCCCCAGCGCCCGGAGGGAAAGTGCGCGTACCGGACGGCCGCGAACGCCTCACCGTACGGGATCTGCGCGGAGAAGGGGAGCGCCCCGCCCGGCGTACGGAAGACGCGGCAGGATGGACTGGGATTGTAAAACGCTCGGTGTAACTCCCGATCATGGAAGATGCATCGATGACCAGCAACAACGTGACCGAGACCGAGCCCGTGGAGCTGTTTGAGGGGGTGCCGGCGAAATCTGTGGACGGCCGGCTGATTGATGAGCTGGTGGGCCGGGCTCAGGCCGAGGACCTTCAGCTGACCAGTGAGGGCGGGCTGCTGCAGCAGCTGACCAAGCGGCTCCTGGAGTCCGCTCTCGAGGGCGAGAACACCGACCGCCTCGGCTACTATGACAAGCATGATCCCGCCGGGAAGAACGGCGGAAAAAGCGCAACGGAACCCGCGGCAGGACCGTGCTCACCGACATCGGCCCGGTGGAGCTAAACGTGCCCCGCGACCGCGAGGGCTCCTTCGAGCCGAAGAGCGTCAAGAAACGGCAGAAGCGTCTGCCCGGTGTGGACCAGATGGTCATCTCGCTTTCGGCGAAGGGCCTGACGACCGGGTGGGGTCCAAGCTCACCTGTCCGAGGTCCATGGGGGCCGAAGGCCCGCGTCGTCCTCGACATGGCGAAGGCTGATCTCCGGACGAGTGGCATCCTGGTCACGGCCCGCACGGCCCGCACGGCCCGCACGGCCCGCACGGCCCGCACGGCCCGCACGGCCCCTGGCCGGACGCCTCTGTTCGTCGGAATCAGGGGCCTGGTGACGGAGGTGGGCGGCCTGATGATCCATGGCGCGGTCACCGCCCGGGAGCACGGTGTGCCGGTCATCGCGGGAGTGGAGCGGGCCCCCCGACTGATCCCGGACGGTCAGCGCATCCGCGTCCACGGAACCGACGGATATGTCGAGATCCTGCTGTGACGCCCCCACCGGGAGGCCGTCGAAGGCCCGGCCGACCGCGGGTGTCGCCCCTGTGAACGAACCACCTGCTTCATCCCACCCAACTCGTCTTCACTCTTTCAGGTGAATTAATCGAATGCCTGACTGTGGCTTCTTTGTTCTAGATAACGTGCGTACCGGACGGCCCGGCGGAGCCGGTCCGTAACACTCGGGGACAGGGGTGCGGGGATGACGGACGATTCTTCGATCCGGGGCGGCGGGCTGTCGCGGCGCAGGCTGCTCGCATCGTCGGCCGCCGCGGGCGGTGCGGTCTGGTTGCTGCGCGGGCTCATCCGGCCGGGCGACGCCCACGCGGCCTCGGCGCCGCCGGGCTTCCCGGCGGGGGTCGACCTCCATCTGCGCGTCTACGAGAACTGGGCCGGTGAGATCCGTACCGACCCGCTGTGGACGTGCGTGCCGCGCGGTCCTCAGGAGGTGCTCGATGTCGTCAACTGGGCTCATGGCGCCGGTTGGACGGTGCGCCCGCAGGGGCGGCGGCACGGCTGGGCGCCCCTGACGGTGGCCGACGGCACACCGGCGGCGGCCCGGGTCGTGCTGCTGGACACCACCGCACACCTGACCGCCATGTCGCTGGAGCGGGAGGCCGGTGACGGGTCGGCCGAGGTCCGGGTCCAGGCCGGTGCCTCGCTCGAGACGCTGCTCGCGTTCGCCGGCGCGAGGGGATACGGGGTGGTCTCCGCGCCGGCACCCGGCGAGCTCTCGGTCGGCGGTGCGCTCGCCATCGGGGCGCACGGCACAGCCGTCCCCGCCGTCGGCGAGAGCCCGTCGCCCGGCCAGGGTCACGGCTCGCTGAGCAGCCTGGTCACCGAGGTGACCGCGGTCGTCTGGGACGACGCTGCCGGCCGCTATGTCCTGCGGACCGTCGGCCGGGCGGAGCCGGACTGCGGGGCGCTCCTGACCCACCTCGGCCGCTCGCTCGTCACCGAGGCCGTCCTGCGGATGGGCACCGACCACAACCTGCGCTGCCAGTCCTTCGTGGACATCCCCGCCACCGAACTGTTCGCCGCCCCCGGTGCTCCGGCCGGTACGCGGACGCTGGCCGGTTTCGTGGACCGTACCGGCCGGGCGGAGGCGATCTGGTTCGCCTTCACCGATCGCCCTTGGCTGAAGGTCTGGAGTGTCAGCCCGCGTCGGCCCTTCGCGTCCCGTGAGGTCCATGAGCCGTACAACTACCCGTTCTCCGACTCCCTCCCCGAGCCGGTGGCCCGGCTGGCCGGTGACCTGGTCTCCGGGGCCTGGGCGAGCGCCCCACTCTTCGGGCAGGTCCAGTACCTGCTGACCAAGGTCGCGCTGACCGGCGACATCAGCGACGTCCTGCTCTCGGGGACGCTCGTGCGGGACGTGCTGACCGGCGACGTCCTCACCCACCTGCTGGCAGGCGGCCTGCGCTCGGACCTGTGGGGCGCCTCCCGCAACCTGTTGCAGTACGTGCAGCCCACCACGCTGCGCGAGAGTGCCAACGGATACGCCGTCCTCACCCGCCGCGCCGATCTGCAGTGGGTGGTCAGCCGGTTCGCCGACTTCTACCGCACGCTGCTCGCCCAGTACGCGGCACGCGGCGAGTACCCGGTCAACGGCCAGGTGGAGATCCGTGTGACCGGCCTGGAGGATCCGTCCGCGAGCGGCGTTCCCGGCGCGCGACCCCCGCTGCTGTCCGCCCTGCGACCGCGCGCGGACCGGCCGGACTTCGACACCGCCGTATGGATCGACGTCCTGTCCCTGCCGGACACACCGGCCCTGCACCGCTTCTACCGCGACATCGAGCAGTTCCTCCTGAGCCTGGACGGCGACCGGGCGACGGTCCGCGTCGAATGGTCCAAGGGCTGGGCGTACACCGACACCGCCGCCTGGTCCGACCCGGACGTCCTCACCCGCCACGTCCCCGCCAGCCACCGCGCCGGAGGCGGACCGGGCTGGGACGACGCGGTGGCGGTACTCGACCGGCTCGACCCCCACCGCGTACTGTCCAGCCCTTTCCTGGACACACTGCTGCGCTGAGCCCGCGCACCGGTGGACGACTGCGCTCCGACCGGACGCGGGCCCTCCGGGATCACGGCGCTCGACCGGCTCGACGTCCCGGTCACCACCGGCACGAGCGCCTTCGGTCCCGGCCCGGCACCCTCACCGGCCTCCCGGCAGGCACCGCCCCGGCCCCCGGAATACGAGCCTCACGCTGATGTGCCGGGGTCAGGACCGGCGTCCACGCAACCGCTCGACCAGCCCGCGCGCCTGGTTGCGCTTGCGCGGGTCGGCGGCGGCCCGCCGGGCCGACGCGATCGTCCGCTGTCCCTGCGGGCTGCGGGTGAACTGCTTGATACGGCTGATCAGTCCGGACATTTTTTTCCTCCGTCAGGTCGTCTGCCGTCCGCTTGCCCGCAAATACCGCGACGATGTCCGGGACACTTCATCCTTGGGCCTGCACCACAGGCGGGCGAGGAGTCTCCCTCCGGACCGGGACCCGCGCGAGCGCGGTCGGCGCCTCCCGGCCACCGCCCGGAGCCGGCGCCGAAACCTCCGTGACCATCCCGTCGGAACGGCTCCTTCGACTCATCCGGCACCAACCGCTCAACGACCGGAGGGGGCCGGGACGTGCCTGCCCGCGTGCGAGGAGGCCCAGGCCCTGGAATGACCACCCCGGCCCGACGCTCGGACTGATCGCAGCGCCCCGGGACACAGCGGTAGCCCAGCCAGGACGTGGCCTTCAGCGTCCGGTGGTCTGGTGGGTGAGTTGGCTGGGGTCGGTGTTGGCTCCGCAGAGGACGACGGCGACTTTCTCGCCGCTGGCGGGTCGGTAGTTGCGGGACGGCGTGGTGGGCAGGTCTCGGTCGGGGACGTGGTGGGGCGCGGCGGTGAGGGCGGCCAGTGCGGTTGCCGCCCCGTGTTCCACTGCGATACGGCGGTGGTCCCACAGTGCCTGGCGGGCCCGGAGGATTTCGCTGTCCGGCACGAGTACGGAGTGGACGCGGTCCCGCTGGGCTGTGTGCAGAGCCATGGCGGAGGTGCGGCGTGCGCCGAGGGAGTCGGCGGCGACCGAGTCCACGGTGACGTCGACGAGGTGGCCGACATCGAGGGCGGCGTTCAGGGCGCGGCAGTTGTCCGGCTCGACGGCGATGGTACGGATGTTGTGGTGCTGGGCGGCGGTGGCGATGCCGGCGAACAGGCCGCCGCCGCCGACGGCGACCACCACGGTGTCCAGGCCCGGTATCTGGGTGCGGATTTCCTCCAGCAGGGTGCCGGCCCCGGCGGCGATCAGGGGGTGGTCGTAGGCGTGGGAGGGGAGCGCACCGGTTGCGGCTGTGAAGTTCTCGCAGGCGGCGAGTGCTTCGGCGTACTCCGAGCCCACCAGGCGCACATCCGCCTCGTAGCCGCGGAGCTTGGCTACCTTGACCTCCGGGGCGGTGGCCGGAAGGAACACCGTGGCTCGCACGCCCTGCTGCTGGGCCGCCCACGCGCACGCGAGTCCGGCGTTGCCGCCCGAGGCGATGGTCACCCCCGCATCCGGGAGGGTGCCTGCCTCGCGGTGGGCCTGGATGAAGTTCTGGGCGCCGCGGGCTTTGAAGGAGCCGGTGTGCTGCATGTACTCCAGCGCCAGCCACACCTCACAGGGCTCGGGCTCACGGTCGTCCAGGGGGTCGCGGTGGGCGGTGCGGATCGCCCCGGGATCGACCGGGGCGATGGTGACGGGGCGGACACGCCCGGAGATCCGGTCGGCGGCCTGCTTGATGTCACCGTAGGTGAGGTGGTGCACGGGGTTTACTCCCTTGGCTGTGCGGCGGTCAGGACCAGGCGATGAGCTGCCCGGTGGTGATGAGGGCGAGGAAGAACGCAAACGCGATCCGGCGTCGGCCCGGGTTCGGCTCCACCGTGGGGAAGTTGAGGGGGGTTGAACAGCAGCGCGTCACCGAGCTCGGGCCGCAGACCGACCTGCTGGAAATCCTCGACGGTCTCGGGCCGGTAGCCCTACGCCTCGCGGAGCATCTCGTCGGCCGGCTCCCAGCGGCGGCGCCACACCGTCGCCGCCCTGCCGCTTCCGGGCACGGCCACCCACACGTTGAACGCGAGCTGCGCGACGCCTTCCTGGTCGAGGAGCCCGAGCGGGAACTCCCGGGTGATGGAGTCGTAGTGGACCAGTGCGCCCGCTTTGATCTCGCGCAGGGTACCGCCGAAGACTGGATGCCCGCCGATGGCGGCGGGAGCGACCGCTGCACCCCAGGCGGAGCCGAGCCGGGCCAGGGAGACGGCGATCGGATCGGGGCGCATCCCCGCCCGGTGCCAGGCGGCCCGGGCGGTGCCGACGTCATGCCAGTACCCTCTCGCGTCCAGTGCGCCGTCCGGAGCGCGGTAGTCGTGGAGGGCCGGGCCGGGCCGGGCCGAACCGGACGATCGGGGGCGGTACCCTGACCGGATCGTAGTCGGCGGTGGGCACCCGTTCCAGCCCTGACAGCACGTTCGTACACACCGGGCTGTCGAGGAAGCGGGGAACGCGGACGGCGGCGAGGGTGCCGGACGCGAGATGGGCCAGGTGCCGGTCGGTGAAGCCGGTCGAGGCGTCCGTGGCGGTGAACAAGGGATCGAGCGCCGTGCGGGGCATGTCGCCTCCGAGTGAGGAGCCTTGAGCCTACCGTGACGATACGCTGTACCGTACGCTGGCTCGCATGCCAAGGCGATCCGCTTCCCTGGACCTCGCGACCCCCGAACGCATCGCCGGGACCGCCCTGTTGATTGTGGACCAGGAAGGCTCGGCTGCACTCAGCTTCCGGACCCTGGCCGCCCGGCTCGGTATCTCCCACGCGACCCTCCAGCGCCGCTGCACCGACCTGGCCGGCCTGCTCGACCTATGTGCTGACCACCTCGCCGCCGACCTGCCGGACTACGAGCCCGCAACGGACTGGGCCATCGCCACAGAGATCCGTTTCCGCAGGCTCTACGAACTGCTGACAGACCATCCGGGCCTGGTGGCCCTGCGCGGCGGCCGCCCCTGGCTCGGCACCCAGCTACTCCGACGCCTGGTGGAGCCACAGCTCGCCGACAGCCTCGCCGCCGGCATGACACCCCGGGAAGCGATCACCGTCTACCGGCGCCTCTACCTGCTCACCCTCGGCAGCGCGAGCTTCGTCGACCACCGCGACCCGAAAACCGCGCAAGCCGCCACCCGGACCGCGCTGGCCGCGCTCGACCCCGAGCAATTCCCAGCGCTGACCGGGAACCTCGACACCATCCTGCCCGCCGTCATCGACCACGAGGTCTACTACGGGGCACTGCGCCAGCTCATCCACGCCGCCGACCCCGCCCGGACCGACAAGGACCACGACTCCACGGGCCTCGAACCGACCCGCGAAGCGAAGTAGCCGACGATGGGCGGCAGCCCCAGCCCCATCGGCCGAAGAGGGAGACCCCCTCGTACACACACCAGCTCCGCCGCCCCGGCTCCGGACGCCTACCGCCACCAGTCCCCGGCCTACAACATTCCTTCCCCTGCCCTGCCGGCCCGGGCGAACCGTGGCTTCGCCCGCTTTCTCGCCCGGCGGACCCAGGGACAGGGCGAGCGGGCCGATGATCGTAAGGACACACCACAGTGACCGCCGGTCGCCCTCGCGGCGACGCCCCAGCAGCAGGACCGGCCGCACCCCCCCCAGCACGCACACGGCCCTGTACGACCCCGACGGACTGCTCGGGACGGAGCTCCCGCTGGACCGCGCACCGTATGAGTGCCTCGTCAAAGCCGTGCTCGCGTGGACCGGCGAGGACACGCTCACCACCCGCGACTTGGAGCAGACTGCCCTCCCGCTCACCGGCCACGTCCGCGCCGTCGCCGCTGACCTCCGCCTCACGTCGGCCAGCTGCCGAAGAACAGCGCACCCAAGGCACTCGCGGACGTCGTCCTACGCGAGGCGGAAGAACGGCTGCCCGTGACGATCGAGGGCACCGTGCGCTGTGCCCAGAACCCCGCCCCGTCTCGTCCGCGCCCTCTATGAACGCCTGGACTGCCTGGAGACGGCCGCCACCCATGGTCCTCTGAGCTGACGAGGGTGCCGACTCGCCGACCGACAGGGGCGGAGCCTGTCGGTGCCGCTTTTTATACAGGTCAGGGCAGCCTTTCAGCCCCTCAACAGAACTCACCACCAGGCGATGCCGGCGATCGGCAGAGGCTGGTCCATAGAGGCTGGTCCATAGAGGCTGATCCATTTCCTGTGCCCGGAAGGGGGAGGTGGCGCTGCCGGCAGGAAGGCCGGCCGGGTCCTCCGGATCGACGTAGCGACTCGTGGTGAGGGACCAGCCGTAGTCGGCGCGGATCCAGGAGTCACAGTCCGCGGTTTCCATGGCTGGTCATTGGAACCGTCGGGCGCCTGCAGGGTGGTCAACAGGGCGTCGTACACCACTTGCACGTCGACCGGGCGCTCAAGGTCCAGACACCGGCGTACCGACCGGGTCGTCGTCAGCAGTTCCTCGCCGCTCAGCTGCCCGTCGCCGAGGCGGCCGCGCCTCGCTCTCGCGCCGCGTTCTTCTCGTCCTGCACGTATTCCTTCTTTCTTCGGCTGGACCGGACCGTTCGCAGTGGTCCGCCGATGCACGGCCGTGCCAGGCGCGCTTCGCCCTGGAGCGGGTCACAGTCCATGGTCCTTGCGAGTCCAGCGGATGGAGAAAGGCATGTGGTGCGAGAGTGAGCTTGATTCGGCCGTCGCGTCCGGAGCTCTGACAGCAGCTCAGGCCAACCGAAGCACGTGAGGCTCCAGGCAGACATGGATGAGCTTGGTCGACGCTCCGCCACCAGGAGCTTCGTCACGGCACAGCACTGACCAACTCGCGGTCAGTGCTGGCCGCCATCTTGTTCGTAGCCGCCTGTGGCTGTACCTGGCGGCACACGCCCGATTCGCTCCAGTCGGGGGCCACGCGCCGCAGACCCGCCAAACTCCACGCGGACAAGCAATATGACCACGGCCGCCTGCGACAATGGATCCGCACCCGTGACAGCACGCCCTGTACCGCCCGCCGCGGAGTCGAAACCTCTACCTGCCTTGGACGGCACCGGTGAGCTGTCGAACGGACCGTGAGCTGGCTGGGCGGCTTCCGCCGCCTGCACCGCCGCTGCGAGCGCAAGGCTGAGCACTTCCTGGCCTTCGTCGGCATCGCTGCTGCCCTTATCTGCTACCGGCGACTCACGACGTGAAGCCATGACCGGCCGTCCGGATCAGCGCCACTGCAGCGGAATGTCCTCCCTCTGCGTCAGTAGATCCCAGCCCTGGCGCTTGCGCTCCTCCGACGGGCTGAGCCACGGGGCGCCGTGCCCGACCGAGTATCCGCGGTAGTTGCGAAGGCTCATGACGCTGGCGTCTCCGACATCGGGCTCATTGCCGCAGCAGGGACAGATAGCAGCCTCATTCGGCCAGCCACCCTCCCAGAACGCCTCACCGTCGAAACCACAGACCCGGCAGACAGTCTCCGTTTCATCCTCTGTGTTCGCCACGTCCGCAGTGTAATGATCATCGCCCACTACAACGACTTCTCAGACCTGTGAGCGGCCCCAGAAGCGGAGGGGAACAGACGACTGGGTCCCTTCTCACTGTGATGTCCCCCAAGGCGGAACCTGAGCGGTATTTCTCGGCACAGGGTCCAGTGACCATGCCCGGCGCACCCGGGTCATCGATGCTCATGCCGGCCCTGGCTGAGCGCTGCACTGCCGCGACTGCCTGCCATTGGCCCGAAGCCGCCCGCTCCCGGGAGCCTGCCCCCTACGATGGACGCCTCCGTTCCCGCCGGGAGGCCGCTGTGTCGCCACACCGCCCCGACTATCCGCCGACGACTCCACCACCACCCAAGAGGCCCGTAGCACCACCCCGCCCTGAGCAGCAGGCCCCTGCGCCATACGTTCCGCTCACTATCCGCGGCCGCAGCGTACGCAACTGGGCCTTCGCTCCGAGCCCGGCCGCCGCTGCCCGCGCGGGGCGCCAGGTCGCGGAGACACTGCGCCGGTGGGGCTACCGGCCGAAGGACGACAGCCCCCAGCAGGTGGTTGAGCTCTTGTTCCGCTCGGCGGCGCAGGACGGCGGCCGGCGCATCTCACTGCACCTGGCCGACGACGAGGCACGCAACCAGGTGATGGTCCTGGCGCTCAGCCACCGGCAGGACATGCCGCCCGGCGATGACGGCCAAGTGCTCCGGGACGCCGAGTACATGCGAAACCTCGTCGCTCTCGGCCCTCGTGATGTCGGTGTCGAGACCACACCGGACGGGCGCCGCTGGTGGGCAGGGCTCGACCTGCCGCGCCCGCGCCACGTTCCCGGGCTGGAACAGCGCCGGCCACGTGCGCTCGCCGACGGCCCCGGAAAGCTGGAAGGGCCGCCACTTCCCGCATAACACAAGACGACACAATCCCGGCCGCAATCGCAATCGCAACCGCTTCTAGTGCTGTGACTGAAGTTTCCCCGTGATCCTGGACACTCGATCTTTATGCTGCGAAGTCGTGTTGGTGCCGCTGTCGGGTCTCGGCCGGGGTGAGGTAGCCGAAGACCTTGTGCTTGCGCAGGCGGCGGCGGTTGTAGAACGTCTCGATGAAGTCGAAGACCTCGGCGCGAGCGGTGGCCCGGTCGGGCCAGAGCAGGGTGCCGATCTCTTCTTTGAGCAGGGCCCAGAAACTCTCCGCGGCGGCATTGTTGAAAGAAGATCCGGTGTGTCCGCAGCTCTGTCGGAGGCCCAGCTCGTTTATGTAGTGGCGGAAGAGGCTGCTGGTGTATTCGCTGCCGCGGTCCGAATGCGCTATGCAACCGGGCTGTAGGCGACCGCGTCCGGCTGCCTTTTTCAGCGCGTCGATGACGAGGTCGGCGCGGTGGTGGCCGGCCATCGGATAGCCGACGGCCTCGCGGGTGGCCAGGTCGAGCCGGCAGGCGAGGTAGAGCCAGCCCTCGCCGGTGGGCAGGGCGGTGATGTCGCCGACCAGCTGCGTGCCGGGCGTCTCGGCGTAAAAGTCGCGGCCGATCAGATCGGGGGCCGGCTTCGCCTTCTTGTCCGACTGGGTCAGCGACCGTCGCCTGCGGCGGTGGGCTCTCTGGATGCCGTGCTCGCGCATCAGGCGGGCGACCCGTTTGCGGTTCACGCATCGTCCCGGACGCCGCAGCTCGGCATGGATGCGAGGGACCCCGTAGGTGTGGCGGGAGGCGACGTGGATGACGGTGATCTCGTGGGCCAGGGCCTCGTCGGCGGCCTTGCGGGCCGCGCGGTTCGTAGCCGCGGCGAGCCAGGCACAGAAGGAGGAGCGGGCCACCTTGAGCGGCCGGCAAAGGAAAGCGACGCCGTGGGTGGTCTTCTCCGCCTCGGTGAACGCATACGTCTCGTTCACCGATCGCTTTCCTTCGCGAAGAAGACCGCGGCTTTTCGCAGCACCCCGATCGTCCTGGCCTGCTCGGCGTTCTGCCGACGCAACCGCTTGAGCTCTTCGCGTTCGGCCGTCGTGAGCTCGCCCGGCGCACCCTCGCCCCGGTCCGCCCTTGCCCGGCGGTACCAGCCGCGCAGGGACTCCGAGCTGATGCCCAGCTCCCGGGCGACGGCGGTGACCGTCTTGCCCGAGGAGTCGACGAACGCGATCGCGTCCCGCTTGAACTCCTCGGTGTACCGCTTCGTGTACTTGCTTCCCACCTGGCGCTACTTCCTCTGGAACCTCAGGTCCCAGTCTCCAGGTCTCCACGATCAAGGGGAAGCTTCACCAGGTCATCTGCCCCGATGGCGAGACCAGCCACATCTGGCTCGAGCCACCGGCCATGGCCCCCTACGCCGTGGCCCGGTTCCGCCCACACCAGTGCAACCCGTGCCCCGACCGGCCCGCTTGCGCCCGCGGCACCGCCGCGAGCACCGTGAACTTCCTCCCACAGCATCTGCATGAACTCCAGGCCTAGAACCGCGCGAACCAGCAAGACTCCCAATGGAGAAGGCTCTACGCCACCCGGTCCGGAGTCGAAGGCACCATCTGCGAGTTCATCAACGGACACCGGGCCCGCCGCAGCCGCTACCACGGCCACCGCAAGACACACGTGCAGCACGTTCTGACCGGCATCGCCATCAACATCGAACGCCTCGCCTCGCGCACAACTCGCCACCCCCACCGCCCCCGACGCCCCAGGACCTTCCAGCAGTACCTCGATGCCTGCGGCCTGACCTGGGAATGCTGGTGGCGGCAAGGCAAATGAGCCGCGCGCACAAGATCCCCGACAGAGTCGCTCAAGGAGTGAGGAGGTGGACGGCGGGGAGATTCCCGGCCTGTGCGGCATCCTGGTCGATGCTCAGCCCCGTGTACGCGCCCAGCGCGGTGAACACCAGGGTGGGCAGACGCGCGCCGTGCTGTTCGTAGTAGGCGGTCACCTCGTCGGCGGTGGCGTCGGGGATGGAGGGGAAGACGGCACCGGCGGCGGTGAGCGCCGCATCCAATGCCGACTCGTGGCCGGTGGTGGTGCCGAACTCTGCGCGCCGTATCACCTCGTCGCCTTCGACGTGCAGGATCGCGGCGGGCGGGCTGTACAGGTTCCGGCTGGCGCACAGGATGTCTTCACCTGGGCCGGGCCTCATCGAGGGGACACGGCGGAAGCCGGTTGCCCAGGTCGCGGCGTGGTCGTTCTCCAGCACGTACGTCCACTCACCCTCGCTGCCGTACATCGCGTAGGCGTAGCGGGTGGGGTCGTGGCCGGGCGGGGTGGGCTGGCTACGCAGTTCGGCCAGTGGGGTGCGGGCGGCGAGCTGATCGAGGTCGGCCCCGAGGTTGATGAGGAACTCGTCAGGGTCGATGCCTCGGGCGAGGGTGAGGGAGATGCCGCCGCGCATTCCGGGGACGGGCGTGGCGGTGTGGGCGTGGGCGCCTATCCAGGTGAGGCCATTGGTCATGGAGGGGGTCTGTTCGCTGGTGGGGTGGGGTCGAGCTTAGCCTCGCGCTTTCATGAAGCGAGCTGTCCGACGGGTGGTCAGGTAAGCGAAAAGTGCCTCTGAGCAGCAAGAATGAGGATTTTCGAGGTCCTTGTTCCTATCACCGCCGGAGGCACTTCCCAGGTGAAGAAACGTATCGGGTCCTACCTACGCGTCCGCATCTAGGGCGGTGGCCGTGGGGTGGTGTCCCAGGCTGGGGCCGTACTGCTGGTCTAGACCGTCCGCAAGACCGGGCTGGGCCAGGCGATATCGGCGGTGCTTGCGCCGTGGCAACGGCCGCGGGCGGTGCTCGATCCGGGGAAAATTCTCCTGGACGTGGCCCTCGCGGTTGCGCTGGGCGGGGACTGCCTCGCGGATGTCGGGAGGCTGCGGGCCGAGCCCGGCGTGTTCGGGCCCGTGGCCTCCGACCCGACGGTCTCCCGGCTCGTCGACGCCCTCGCCGCAGCTGGACCGAGGCCCTGTCCGCGATAAGGGCCGCTCGGGCTGAAGCGCGTGAGCGCGTCTGGAAGCTGGCCGGCACCGCCGCGCCGGATGCCGCGGGGCAGGTGATCGTGGACCTGGACGGGGTTCTCGTGCTAGCCCACTCCGAGAAGCAGGACGCCACCGCGACCTGGAAGAAGACCTTCGGCCACCATCCTCTGATGGCCTTCGTCGATCAGGGAAGCGGCGGGAGCGGTGGGCCGGTGGCCGGCCTGCTCAGGCCAGGCAGCGCGGGCAGCAATACCGCCGCCGACCACATCACCACGGCTGGGCTCGCCTTGGCGTAACTGCCGAAGAAGTACCGGCGCGGACGCCGGACGCTGATCCGTACCGACTCCGGCGGCGGCACCCACGAGTTCGTGGCCTGGCTCGCCCAGCGTGGCCGGTGGCTCTGTCGTACTCGGTCGGCATGACCATCACCGAGCAATCCACCAGGCCGTCCTCAAGGTTCCCGCCACGGCCTGGACGGCAGCGATCGAGCCCGGCGGCGCGATCCGGGACGGCGCCTGGGTCGCCGAACTGTCCGGCGGCTGACGGTATCGCTGCCCTGTGGGCTTCCCCTGGTCCTGGGGCCGTGTTGCGGGTTCCCGGCGAGGGCGGGGTACGGGTGCGGGTGTGGGCGGATCTCACTCCTGGTCCGCCGTCAGTTCGGGAAGAGATCTGAAGGCCCTCTCGCACGAGCCGTACGTCGGCGGCTCGTGCGAGAAGGCAAGGGCTGGAGCCTTTGGCGACACTCCGCCAGACGGCCAGGACATCGACGTCAGCAAAAGGTCACCGGCCGCAAGCTCCGTTGAGAGCACCGTTTAGGCGGTGGGCGGCTGGATGTCGTGCTGGTGCTGGCGGCGTTTGATGAGGGGGCGGTTGAGGAGGAGGGTCAGGACGTGGCGGGCGTCGGTGCGACGGGCGGGATCGTGGGCCAGGACCGCGACGGCGGTCGCCAGCAGGGGGCCGATCACGCTCAGGACGAGGGCGGCCAGGGGAAGAATCAGCAACGTCACGGTGGTGCCTCCCGGTGACTGGTTGGGTGGTCGTGACTCATTGAGACACCTGAGAGCGGTTCGGTGGGGTGTTCCGAACGGCGGCGAACGACAGCGAACACCCAGGCCACGGACACCGAGGCCACAGACGACAAGAGAGAAGAAGGGGTGCCGGGGGTGGGGGCGGATGTGGATCCGGTGGAGGAGTTCGCCGCGTGGCTGCGCGCGCTGCACCGTGAGGCGAGAAAGCCCAGCTACGCCGAGATCGTGCGTCGTATCCGTGCCGCGGATCCGAGTGCGAGCATCGTGGTGAGCACGATCTCCGAGACCCTCAACGGCAAGCGCCTGCCCCGCTGGACGACGGTCGAGCCCATCGCCCGCGCCCTGGGCGGCCCGGCGGCGGTCCAGGAGTGTCTGCACCGCTGGAAGCGGGCCGATGCCGCCCGCACCACCACCACCGCCCCACCCGCACCCGAAACCCCAGGGCCCGTATCCGGCAACCCTCCGCCCAGGCAGCAGACCACCGGGTCCGGCGCCGAAGTGAGGACGCAACCACCCAACTCGTCCCGATCCGGCAGGCCGGTACCCCGCAGGAAGCCGCTTCTGGTGGGGGTGGTGAGCACGGCTGCCGCCGCGGGACTGGCTCTGGCGATATGGCTGGCTCTTCCCCTGCTTGACGCACAGCACGAAACTCCCACCGGTCGCGCGCCGAAAGACACAGCCTCCACCAGCTCCCCCGCTGCACCCGGCTCAGGCCCTGCCGACAGGACGCCGACCGCTGGCGCATCATCGGGTGCTTCGGAGGAGGAGGAAGCGGTGCTGCGGCCCTTCAAGCCCGGTACGCACGAGGCGGAGGTCATCGCGACGTCGGGGAAGCCCTGGTCGACTCCTGACGGCAGGGTCTCCATCACCGTGCTTGGTGCCTCCACCGTGGGAGACATCCAGGTGTTCGCCACCACGCCCACGACGTCATGCCCGGAAACCAGCCTGGCCATCGGCGAGGCCCTGATCATCCCCGAAGCCTCCAGCACCTCCTGGACACGGATCACCCCGCTGCGAGCCTGGACCAAGGAACCCCCCGAAGAAGTCGAATTCCCCGACATCCACGTCAAACTCCAAGTCGACCAGGGCACAGGACCCACCCCCCGCGGCAAACGCTGCGGCCCATGAACCCGGCACCCCGTACCGCTCGCCCCTCACCCGCAAGACCGCTCAGGTCAGGGACCAGCCAGGATGCTGTGGGTCCCGATCCGGTGCCACACGATGTGGGGAAGCCCAGCGACTATCTCCCCGCCGTATGACCACGTTGCGCGTCCGTCCGGCGCCCAGGTGAGTTCGTAGACGCCCGGTGCGCAGCGCACGCCCTTGATGCGGAGGCCGGCGCGGAATCGCCCGCCGGTGCAGGTCCTCGACGAAGGCCGCCACGGTCCGGCGGAAGCGATAGCGCTGTTCTGGGGTGAGGCGGTCCAGATCGGTGGTGAAGCGGGACGTGGTCTCGTAGGTCGGCACGTCAGTCCTCCAGGCAGCAAGAAGCCCCCGGCGATGCCGGGGGCGGAGAGTCGGTGACGTGGTGCAGGGCGCGGTGTCTTCGGCCGGTTGGTGGGGGAGCGGTACGTAGGAGTACGCGTTGTGGCGATAGCGGCGTCTGCTGGCGGTTTTCGGGGCGGGTGAGGCGTGTGTGACCGGGTGCCGCGCAGTATTTGCATGGGCCTCGTGGGTGTCCGCAGGGCGGGCGCGACGTTGTCGCCGGCGCCCGCTGTGCGGGATCGGCCGTGAAGTTCCGGTGCACCCTCCCGCCCCACGGGATCGCTCTTTTGTGCAGGTCGGAGCCGGTGTCTCCTGCGGGAATGATCAGTGTTGCGAAGGTGCAGCGGCGCAATGCCTGGCGGTACTACGTGCGCGGGGTCGCGTTCGGGGACGGGCACCGCCCTGTCGGCCAGTCGTTGAAGGACGCCCAGGAGGGGGCCGGGCTTCCGCCCCGGGTGTGGAGGGGCCGCGGCCTGGCCGCACTGGGCCTCACAGACGGGCAGGTGGTGACGGAACGGCAGATGAAGCGGTTGTTCGGCGAGGGCCGGCACCCGGACGCCGACCGCCTGGAGCGCGAGCTCCTGGACGACGGCGTCGACCCGGCCACGGCCAGGCGGGCCACCGTCCTGGGTCAGCCGATCGAGGAGATCGAGCAGCGCAAGCAGACCCCGCTGCTCGCCCTGGACTTCGTGTTCCGGCCGCAGGCGTCACTGGTCGTGCTGTGGGCCTTGGGGGACGAGCGGACGCGCCGGGTCATCGAGCGGGCGCACGAGCGGGCCGTCGCCGTGACCCTTCGCTGGCTGGAGGATGAGGTCGCACAGACCCGGTGGGCGTCCGGCCGGGGGCGCGCGAAGGCCCCGGCTCTGGTCGTCGCGGCGTTTAGGCACTACGACAACAGGAACGGGTTCCCCCTCCTGTTCTTGGGGCGTTTCAGATCTGTCTCATTACCCATCCCTCGGGACAGTGAAGATCAGCTCTGCGGACGGCCAGCGCCTGGTACATCT
>Ga0196960_10000324_pt1 | contig 18145 bp, 15 predicted proteins | sample S3v_5metaG_FD_183187 | JGI IMG/M metagenome (GOLD analysis project Ga0196960, IMG submission 183187) | Soil microbial communities from Anza Borrego desert, Southern California, United States - S3+v_5 | ecosystem: Environmental > Terrestrial > Soil > Desert | place: USA: California | collected... | reverse complement strand
GGGCGGCACCGGCGCGTGGCGCAGCCGGGCCCAGGCCGCCGCGGCGGAGCGGGGCTCCCCGAGCCGCCCTTCGTGGCCGAGCAGCAGGAGCTCGGCGCACTCGATGTCGTAACACCGCTCGACCCGCACGCCTGCCGCGAGCAGCCGGGGATAGATCGCGGCGGTCGAGCGCCAGACCCAGCGGGCCACTTCGGGGCGGGAACGGACGGCCTCGACGAGGTCGGGCTCGGCCAGGACGGGACCGGCGGGCAGGCCGTCGCGTGTCAACGGCGCGAGGAACGCGCCGCCTTCCTCCGCGCTGGCCAAAGCCCAACGTTCGGTCATGTGCCGAGTCTTGCACCCGGCACTGACAGCAGCCGGGAGGTGCGGGGTGCGGGGTGCACCGGGGATCCGGCAGGCGGTGGCGGTGGCGGTGGAGGAAGTGGTGGAGGAAGCGGTCGTGTACGAGGAGTCCGGTGCCCCGAGGCCCTGCGCCGGGCCCAGGCCGAGGGCCTCCACGCCGGCCCCGGCAGATCAGGATGGAGGTCAGGGCCCCCGGGGGTGGTCCGGCCGCAGGGCCCTCAGCCCGGCGAGGCCGGACATGTACGCGGCAAGCGCGTCCCTGCTCCCCGGGGAACGCTGGAGACCCTGCCGCCGCCTACCCTGGCCCGATGGAATCGGTGATCGACCGGGCATGCGCCGCAGCCCTGTACTCGGACGGCGACGCGGGCCTGGACACCGGCGCCTCCCTCCTCGCCGCGGACCCGTCCGCCGACGAGGAGCTGCACCGCCGGGGCGAGGAGTTCGTCCGGCGGGCCTGGGCGCGCGGCTGGCAGCCCGCCGACGTCGTACGGACCGTCCGCCGCGAGCTGGACGAGACCGGGGCGGCGCTCGCCGCCGCACTGATCACGACGGAGACCTCGGCCTACGGACAACTGCCTCCGCGCTGGGCGGACCAGCTCGCCGCGATGCCCGCACCGCCGCCCCGCAACCGGCCCGACCGCTTCACGTACGCCTCCGCGCTCCTGGAGCTGTACCGGCTGCTGCTGCGGCTCCCGGCCATCGAGCCGGCCGGGCCGCCGCCCGGTACGGCGGCCGATGCTCCGTACCGGCCGCCGGCCCACGGTGAGCCCCGCATGCTCACCAGGATCCGGGCGCTGCTCGCCAAGGCGGAGGCGACCGGTTTCCCGGAGGAGGCCGAGGCGTTGACCACGAAGGCGCAGGAGCTGATGGCCCGGCACAGCATCGACGAGGCGCTCCTCGCCGCCCGTACGCACAGCGCCGATGTGCCGGGGGCTCTCCGGATCGGGGTCGACGCACCGTACGAGAGTGCGAAAGCCGTCCTGCTCGACTCCGTCGCCTCGGCGAACCGCTGCCGTGCCGTGTGGAACAGCGACCTCGGTTTCACCACCGTCGTGGGCTTCGAGCCGGACCTGGAGGCCGTGGAGCTGCTGTTCACCTCCCTGCTGGTGCAGGGCACGGCCGCGATGACGAAGGCGGAGGCCGGGCAGCGGGCCGGCGGACGCAAGCGGACCAAGACCTTCCGGCAGTCCTTCCTGATGGCGTACGCCCAGCGCCTGGGCAGCCGTCTCGCGGCGGACACCGCGCGGGTCACCGCCGCGGCCGGCTCGGAGGCCGGCACCGAAGGCCGCGAGGATGGCGCCGGGGCCCTGCTGCCGGTCCTGGCTGCCCGGGACGTCGCCGTCACCGGCGCAGCGGAGCGGATGTTCCCGAAAACCACCACGGCCCGGCTGCGGGGGGCGACGGACGCCGAGGGCTGGACCCACGGCACGGCCGCTGCCGACCGGGCCAGGATGGGTGGAGGAGAGCCGGAAATCCGCCGTCAGTCCGGCGGAGCGGCATAAGCCGGGATTGCCGGGTGAATCCCGCTACGCTCGGTCCATGAGCTGGCTCCGGGCGCTGAAGGAGACCGCCCGCTCGGGGCTGACGATCGAGCGGCGGCGTCTCGAACCGCTCATCGCGGTGCGCGGCGCGGCGGGTCTCGCCCTCGTCGTCGGGGGGAGCCTGGCGCTCTTCGGCCCGGTGATCGCCGCGAGTTCGGCGTTCGGCGCGTTCCAGGCGGCCATCGCCACCTTCCAGCGCAGCTGGCGGCCCCGGCCCGTGCTCGCCCTGGTCTCCGGGGCCAGTCTGGCCGTGTCGACCTTCGTCGGCTACCTCACCGTGACCCACACCCTGCTGTTCCTGGCCCTCCTGGTCCTCTGGACGTTCGCCGCCGGGATGACCTGGGCGGCCGGTCCGACGGGCGGCATCATCGCGGGCTCCAACGTCGCGATCATGCTGGTCACGATCACTCTGCCCACCTCCGTCGCCGACGCCGCGGCCCATGCCGCGATGATGGCGCTCGGCGGGCTCGTCCAGGCGGCGCTGATCGTGCTGTTCCCGGTCCGCAGATGGGGCGCCCAGCGCGACGCGCTCGCCGACGCCCTGGCCGGCGAGGCCGACTACGCCCGCAGGCTCCGGCACGACCCGGTCGCGCCCTTCGACCCCGTACCGCTGATGACCGCGCGCAACGCGGCCGCCGTCACCCCCCGCCAGGCCCGGCACCGCCCCGCCGACCTGCACGGCGCGCGCGGGGTCGCCGAACGGCTGCGCCCGGTCCTGGCGTCACTGGCGGATCCCGCCCTCGGGGTCCCGGCCGAGGGTCCCGAACGCTACTGGGCGCGGGAGATCCTCGGCGCCGCCGGGTCCCTGCTCGACTCCGCGGCCCGGGCGGTACGCCACGGCGACCCGGTACGGCTGGACGAGACGGCACTCTCCGTGCTGAAGTCCCCCGACACCGAGGTCATCCTCACCGGACCGCCCCGCCGGGCCGCCGACCGGCTCGTCTCCCTGCTCGCGGATGTCGTCGAGATCGCCGAGGGGACCGGTACGGACGACAGGACGCCCGGTGAACCCCTCGTCCCGCACCGCCGCCGTCCCACCCTGCTGCGGCTGGTCCCCGTCATCCACCGCTCCATGCGCCGCGAACTGCGCCGCGGATCGACGATCCTGCGCCATGCCGTCCGGGTGTCGGCGGTGGCCGCGGCGGGCTACCTCCTGGGGGCGGTGCTACCGTTCGGCCACGGCTACTGGGCGCCGATGACCGCCGTGATGGTGATGCGCCCGGAATTCACCCAGACGTATTCGCGGTCCGTGGCCCGCTTCCTGGGCACCGTGCTCGGCGTCGCCGTCGCCACCGGCATCGTGCAGGGCGCCCATCCGAACGCGGAGCTCTCCGCCGTGCTCGCGGTCGTCAGCGCCGCGCTGATGTACCTGCTGATGCGCACCGGATACGCGGTCAGCCAGGTCTGCGTCTCCGCCTACGTCGTCTTCCTGCTCGGCATGGCGGGTGACGACTGGTCGCAGACCGTGCCGGAACGGGTGGTGCTGACCCTCCTCGGCGGGATCATCGCGATGGTGGCGTACGCCCTCTACCCGGCCTGGGAGACCCCGCGGCTGCGCGACCGGCTCGCCGACTGGGTGATCACGGACGGGCGTTACGCGGCCACGGTCCTCGACCGGTACGCCGATCCCGCCTCCAGGAGCCTGGAGGACGTGCGCGCCGCCCTCCTCACCACCCGGGAGGCCCGCGTCGCCTGGCAGGAGGCGCTGGAGACGGCCCGGCACGAGCCCGTACGCCACCGGGGCATCGCCCGGACCTCCGCCGCGGACGCCCAGGACGCGCTCGCCCAGTTCGGCCGGGTCGCGATGCTCATGGAGGCCCACCTCCCCGCCGCGTCCGCCACGCCGGTGCCCGAGGCCGCCGGGCTGGCCGACGCGCTGCGCCGGGCCACCGAGGAGGGCGCGAAAGCGGTGCGGGAGCGCCGCGTCCCGGACTGGGAGCAGGTGAGGGAGGCACTGGCGCGCGGGAACCCGGCCCCGGGACCCCCGCCCGACCCCTTCGTGCGGAACGGAGCCACCCTGCTGCTGCGCGCGCTGGAGGACTTCTCGCGGGCACTGGAGATCAGCAGCGGGCGGGCTTAGAGGCGTCGGCGCATTTCTGCCCGTGACGTGAAAGACCGCACCGGGACGTCGGCACCGGATGAAACAACTCCCGGAAGCGGGAGCCAAATTGGCGTGCCGTTCGTCTCTTCCTCATGGAGAGTGGGGGAAGGGCGGACGGAACACGGGCAAAGCTGTAATCGGGTGCGCACCGCCCGTGCACGTGCATCTGCTCATGCATTGGCATATGAACACAGCTATGATCCGAGCTCGTTGACATTTGCACCTTGCAACTCGGGGAGCGTCCTGTGCACCACGTGTACAACGGCATGGCGGCCACAGAGCTTCGCGGGGTCGTCTGGCAGAAGAGCAGACACAGCAACTCCCAAGGATCATGCGTGGAGTTCGCGAAACTGCCCGGCGGAAATGTGGCGATGCGGAACTCGCGCCACCCCGACGGGCCCGCCCTGGTCTACACACCGGCCGAGATCGAGGCGCTGCTGCTCGGCGTCAAGGACGGGGAGTTCGACCATCTGGCCGCAGGCGCCTGACCGCCCGGGGCTCATGGCGGTCCGCGCGGGCCGGGCCGCGCGTCATGGCGCGCCCGGGTGCGGCGCACGGCGGCGCCCGTAAGGCCTACAGGGCGTCAGGGAAGGCGTCGAGCGGAACGGAGCGCTCCGGAGCCGCGTGGTCCGTCAGCCGGAAGAGAGCCCAGACCACCTTGCCGAAACCCCCGTCGGGCGGTGTGTCCCCGGCCGGTACGGGAGAGGGGTGCCAGCCCCAGCCGTCGCTGAACGACTCGACGAGGAACAGGCCCCGGCCGGACTCGGCCGAATCCGGCGCCTCGCCGACGACCGGCCCCTTCTCGCTGGGATCGCGCACCGCGCACACCAGCCGCGAGGTCCAGCGCATCAGATGCAGTCGTACGGAACAGTCCTGCCGCTCCCGCGCCACGTCGGCCGGAAGGGCGTGCCTCAGCGCGTTGGTGACCAGCTCGGACACGACCAGGGCGACGTCGTCGAAGCGGTCGCCCAGGTCCCAGGAGGTCAGCGTCGTGCGGGTGAACCGCCTCGCCCCGCCCACTGCTTCGTACCGGGCCGGCAGCGTGCAGGACGCCGAGCCCGCGACCGCCGAGAGGTCGATGGGGGGAAGCCCCTGCCGTAACGGCTCGAGCATCGTCGATCCATTCGTCCCCATGCGAGGCACTCCCGGGATTCGCGGCTGTAGCGGCACTGCTTCTGGCGGGCACTGCGGGTACAGCGGCACAACACGAACGAGCACGCAGGTGCGCGAGGACCATGGTTCCGAATGCGCAGAGCAGATGCAAGGGCAGATGCACGTGCACGCGCAGGTTCTGCCCGATAGCGTGCCGGTTCGGGCTCATTTCTTCCGCTTCCCAGTTTTGGAGCTTTCGGAAAGTCTTGCCATTTCTGTAATCGAATGAGTACGGGCTGAAGCGTTTTGGTGGCAGAATCCGCCTCCGGGGTTCGGGGGAGCTCCGGAGCAAGGGAAGCGATGGGGAGGCTGGGGAGCCGGTGTCGGCAGGCGAGTCGAGTGGTTCTGTGGTGCGGCGCATCCTGCTGGGCTCACAGCTCAGGCGCCTGCGCGAGTCGCGCGGCATCACCCGTGAGGCGGCCGGCTACTCCATCCGTGCCTCCGAATCGAAGATCAGCCGCATGGAGTTGGGACGGGTGAGCTTCAAGGCCAGGGACGTCGAGGACCTGCTCACGCTGTACGGAGTCACGGACGAGGCGGAGCGGGATTCGCTCCTGGGCCTGGCCCGTGAAGCCAATGTGGCGGGCTGGTGGCACAGCTACGGCGATGTGCTGCCCGGCTGGTTCCAGACGTATATCGGTCTGGAGGGAGCGGCCTCGCTCATCCGGATCTACGAAGTCCAGTTCGTCCACGGTCTGTTGCAGACCGAGGAGTACGCCCATGCCGTCGTCGCGCGGGGCATGCCCGGCGCGCCGGCCGCCGAGATCGACCGCAGGGTCGCGCTGCGGCTGGCGCGGCAGAAGGCGCTCGTCTCCGAGCGCGCCCCCCGCTTCCATGCCGTGCTCGACGAGGCGGCGCTGCGCCGTCCGTACGGCGGGCGTGAGGTGATGCGTGCGCAACTGCGGCATCTGATCGATATGTCGGAGCAGCCGAATATCACTCTCCAGGTGATGCCCTTCAGCTTCGGCGGCCACGCCGGCGAGAGCGGGGCATTCACCATGCTGCGTTTTCCGGAATCCGATCTGTCGGACATCGTCTATCTGGAGCAGCTGACGAGCGCGCTCTATCTGGACAAGGCCGAAGAAGTCGCCCAGTACGAAAAGGCGATGACCCGGCTCCACGAGGACAGCCCGGGGCCCGAGGAGAGCCGGGATCTTCTTCGAGGGCTCCTTCAACTGGCTTGATTCGCCAGTACGATGACAGGCCGACAGGAGTCTGTGCCTGCAGTAAGGGATTGCATGTCCTTCCCCAGTGAACTGGCCCGCCAGTACATCGACGGTGAGTGGCTGACCGGCAGCGGTGCGTGGGACATCATTGATTTCAATCCCGGCAACGGCGAAAAACTCTGCTCCGTCACCGTGGCCACCGCGGAGGAAGTCGATCTCGCCTACCGGGCTGCCGAACGCGCGCAGCGGGAATGGGCGGCCGTCAGTCCTTATGAGCGCCGTGCGGTCCTCGACAACGCGGTGCGGCTCGTCGGGGAACGCAGCGGCGAAATCACCGAGCTGATCATCGAAGAGCTCGGCGGTACCCGGGAGAGGGCCGCATACGAGGTGGAGGCCGCGCAGGAGCTCCTGCGTGAGGCCGCCGGGCAGGCGATGTCCCCGGTGGCCGGGCTGCTGCCGTCGGCCGCCGGCGGCAGGGAGGACCGGGTCTACCGGCTGCCCGTCGGGGTCGTCGGAGTGATCGGTGCCTTCGATTTCCCCCTCCTGGTGACGATGAGGACCGTCGCCCCCGCGCTCGCACTCGGCAACGCGGTCGTGGTGAAACCCCATCAGCACGCCCCGGTCACCGGTGGTGGACTGGTGGCCCGGGTGTTCGAGGACGCCGGGCTGCCCGCAGGGCTCCTCAACGTCCTCATCACCGACAGCGCCGAGATCGGCGACTCGTTCATCCAGCACCCCGTGCCCGAGGTGATCTCGTTCACCGGCTCGGCCCGGGTCGGCCGCCATGTCGCCGCCGTGGCCGCCGGGCTCCTCAAGCGGACCGTCCTCGAACTGAGCGGCAGCAGCGCCCTGGTCGTGCTGGAGGACGCCGATCTCGACCATGCGGTGCGGGACGTCGTCCACAGCCGCTTCCTGTTCCAGGGGCAGGCCGGCGTGGCCGCCCGCCGCATCCTGGTGGCCCGGTCGGTGGAGAAGGAGTTCACCGAACGGCTGACCGCCGCGGTGTCCACCCTCCCGCCAGGAGATACGGGCGACCCGGACGCCCGTATCGGGCCGGCCCTCAGCGCGTTCCAGGCCGAGGCGCTCACCGCGCTGGTCGACGGGGCGATCGAGGCCGGTGCCACCGCGCTCGTCCGGGGCCGCGCACGGGGGAACCGCGTCGGTCCGACCGTGCTGTCCGGGCTGCCGGAGGGGTCCCCGCTGCTGGAGCAGGAGATCTTCGGTCCCGTGACGCTGCTGGTGCCGTTCGACGGTGAGGGCGAGGCCGTCCGCATCGTCAACGGCACCCCCTGCGGGCTGAGCGGTGCCGTTCACACGGCGGACGTCGAACGCGGAGTGCGGTTCGCGCGGCGGATCACCGGCGGCACCTTCCACGTCGGCGGCGCGGCCGTGCAGGGAGGCCCGGTGGCCGCGTCCGGGTGGGAGGAGAGGCCCGGCACGGGACGGCTGAACGGTGCGGCCGCCGTGGAGGCGTTCACCACCCGGAAGTGGATCTCGGTGCAGCACGGGCGAACGGTCTTTCCCTTCTGAGCGGGCGGACCGAGGCCAGGACCCGGCCTCGTCCTGGCGCCGAAGAGGCGGGCCACGCCGGTCAGAGCCGCATACGAAGGGCGGGCGCTGTGGCGGCGGGCTCACCGGCCACTGCACGCCGCCGGACGGTCCGGAACCGTCCGGGCACCTCGGCGAGGTCATGAACACGTGGGTGCACCCGGCGGCTGCGGGCGCCGAGTGGACCCGCGGCCTGATCGCACGGATCGAAGCGGGGGCCTACACCTTCGCGGGAGAGGGCGAACCGTTCGTCGGAGTGCTCTCCGAGGGGCAGGAGGGCCCGTTCGCCACCGGTCTCCCCGATCCGGACGGCGCCGGACCGCTGTGGAGGCACGTGGCTCAGCGCCGGCCGCCGCCCTGGGGCCGGGGGCAGAGGGCAGAGGGCAGAGGGCCGGGGCGTCAGTGGTGGAAGGCCGTCTGAGCCCCCCGGTCCCGGTGCAGCGGATGCGCCTGACCGCGTAGTTCGGGCAGGAGCCGGCGCAGGTCGTCCATCAGCAGCTCCGCGAGATCCGAGGAGAAGCCGTTGCGGCAGACGACACGCAGCACCGAGAGATCCTGGCGGTTGGCGGGGAAGGTGTACGCGGGCACCAGCCAGCCGCGCTCCCTGAGCCGCCTCGACACGTCGAAGACGTCGTACGCCTCCACCTCGGGCTTCGTCGTCACGGCGAACACCGGGAGTTCGTCGCCCCGGGTGAGGAGCCTGAAGTCGTCCAGGGTCTCGAATTCCGCGGCGAGGCGCCGCGCGATGTCCCGGGAGGCCTGCTGAACGGCCCGGTAGCCCTCCCGTCCCAGCCGCAGGAACGTGTAGTACTGCGCGACCACCTGCGCGCCGGGCCGGGAGAAGTTCAGTGCGAAGGTCGGCATGTCGCCGCCCAGGTAGTTGACCCGGAAGACCAGTTCCTCCGGCAGCTCGGCCGGTGAACGCCACAGCGCCCAGCCCACACCCGGATAGACCAGGCCGTACTTGTGCCCGGAGGTGTTGATCGAGGAGACCCTCGGGAGCCGGAAGTCCCACACCACGTCCTCGTCGAGGAAGGGGGCCACCATCGCGCCGGACGCCCCGTCCACGTGGACCGGGATGTCGAGGCCGGTGCGCTCCTGGAGGTCGTCCAGCGCCGCGCACAGCTCCGCGACCGGCTCGTAGGAACCGTCGAAGGTGGAGCCGAGGATCCCGACCACGCCGATCGTGTTCTCGTCGCACAGCTCGGCGGCCGCCTGCGGGTCCAGACGGAAGCGCTCGCCCTCCATCGGGACCTGGCGTGGCTCCACCTCCCAGAAGGTGCAGAACTTCTCCCAGCAGACCTGCACATTGACGCCCATCACCAGATTGGGGCGGGCGGTCGCGGGATACCGGCCGGCGTTCCTGGCGGACCAGCGGCGCTTGAGCGCCATTCCCGCCAGCATGCAGGCCTCGCTGGAGCCCGTGGTCGAACAGCCCACCGCGGTCGCCGGATCGGGGGCGTTCCAGAGGTCGGCGAGCATCGCCACACAGCGCCGCTCCAGTTCGGCGGTGCGCGGGTACTCGTCCCTGTCGATCATGTTCTTGTCCCGGCACTCGCCCATCAGCACACCGGCCTGGGGCTCCATCCAGGTGGTGACGAAGGTCGCGAGATTGAGCCGGGAGTTCCCGTCGAGCATCAGCTCGTCGTGGACGAGCCGGTAGGCGGTCGACGGGGGCAGCGGGCCGTCGGGGAGGCGGTGCGCCGGCGGCGCCGCGACCATCGGAGCGGTCGGATCGGCCTCCCCGAAGAACGGGTTGAGGGCGAGTCTGCGGTGTTCGTCGGACGGTACGGGCCTGCCGTGGGATCCCTGGTGGAGCGGCATGGACGCTCCCTCTCAGCCCTCGGCGGCGAGTCCGGCCTTCAGGGCCCGGGTGAATTTCACGACGCGTTCGGTCTGGACCCGCGCGGCGGTCAGGGTCTGCTCGGTGACCGGGAGGTCGCCCTGACCCGAGACGTGGGAGGTGCCGTACGGGTTGCCGTCGGCGAACTTCGAGGGGTCCGTGTATCCAGGAGGGACCAGGATGCCGCCGAAGTGGTGGACCGTGTTGTACAGCGCCAGCAGGGTGGACTCCTGACCGCCGTGGGTGGTGCTGCTGGAGGTGAAGCCGCTGTAGACCTTGTCGGCGAGCTGCCCCGCCTGCCAGAGGCCTCCCAGCGTGTCGAGGAACTGCTTCAGCTGGGCGGCGACATTGCCGTACCGGGTGGGCGTGCCGAGGAGCACCGCGTCCGCCCAGACCATGTCGTCCGGCGAGACCTCGGGGATGCCGGCGGTCGCTCTCGCGTGCTCGGCCCAGGCCGGATTGGAGTCGATGGCCGCCTGCGGGGCGAGCTCGGCGGCCTTGCGCAGGCGTACCTGCGCGCCGGCGTTCTCGGCGTCCTTCGCCATGGCCCTGGCGATCGTGGAAATGGTGCCGGTGGAGGAGTAGTAGATGACGGCGACGTTGACGGACACGGGCATGAGGGAACCTCCTGGAGCGGGATCGGGGGATCGGGGGATCGGGGGATCGGGGGAGCGGGAAGCGCCGGTCAGGTCTTGCTGATCACGGCCGCCGTGCCGTAGGCACAGACCTCGGTACCCACGTCGGCCGCCTCGCTCACGTCGAAGCGCATCATCAGCACCGCGTTCGCACCGCGAGCCCTGGCCTGGTCCACGAGCCGCTCCATCGCCTGGCTGCGGGCCTCGACGAGCGTCTTGGTGAGTCCCTTCAGCTCACCGCCGATCATCGACTTCAGGCCGGCGCCGATCTGGCTGCCGAGGTGCCGGGAGCGGACCGTGAGCCCGAACACCTCCCCGATGATCTGCGTCACCTGGTGGCCGGGCACGTCGTTCGTGGTGACGACCAGGACATCCGCCTGGGGTGTCTGTCCACCGCCGTAGTCCTCAATGCCCATGGTGTGGCACCTCCTGGACACAGTTTTGCCCCGGTTCGTCCCGCACGCATCCTTGCCTACGCCAGTGGAACCCAGGCGTCCGCCACAGCGTTGATAGCTTGGGGCGGCCACGCAGCCGCGCACACACCGACCAACCCTGGAGCCCGGACCCTTGAATACGCTTGCGCTCGGCCCGAGCTGGCTGGACCCGGATTATCTGCTCAACACCTTCGGGCTTCCCGGCCTTCTGCTCATCGTGTTCGCCGAGTCCGGACTGCTGATCGGGTTCTTCCTGCCCGGCGACTCCCTGCTGTTCACCACGGGTCTTCTGGTGACCACGGGTGATCTGAAGTACCCGCTGTGGCTGGTCTGCGTCCTGGTGGCCCTGGCGGCGATCATCGGCGACCAGGTCGGTTACCTCTTCGGCCGCAAGGTGGGACCGGCTCTCTTCAAACGCCCGGACTCCCGTCTCTTCAAGCAGGAGAACGTCGAGAAGGCCCACGACTTCTTCGAGAAGTACGGCCCGAAGTCGCTGGTACTGGCCCGCTTCGTGCCCGTCGTCCGGACCTTCACGCCGATCATCGCCGGTGTGAGCCGGATGGACTACCGCTCGTTCATCACGTTCAACATCATCGGCGGCATTCTCTGGGGCGTCGGGGTGACGGTGCTCGGCGCGGCCCTCGGCAAGATCGACTTCGTGCACGAGAACATCGAGATGATCCTCATCCTGATCGTGCTGGTCTCGGTACTGCCGATCGTTTTCGAGTTCCTGCGGGCCCGCAGCAAGTCGAAGAAGGAAGGCGTCGCGCAGCAGGGCGACGACCAGGACCACTCGGACGGCTTCCACGAGGGAGCGGGACCCGACAGCCAGGTGCCGGCCGCCCACGCCTACCCCGGAGAGCGGACGGCCCCGTACGGCGGCGGTCAGACAGGTCAGTACGGCGGTCAAGGCACGCAGTACGGCCACGGTCAGGCGGGTCCGTACGGCGGCGGTCAGGCGGGTCAGTACGGCGCTGCTCAGGGCGGCCAGTACGGCGCTGCTCAGGGTCAGTACGGCACCGATCAGAGCGGTCAGTACGGCGGTGGCCAGTACACGCCCTCCCAGGATGGTCAGTACGGCGGTGGTCAGTACGGTGCCGCGAACCAGGGTGGTCAGTACGGTGCCGCGAACCAAGGTGGTCAGTACGGCGGTGGTCAGTACGGTGCCGCGGACCAGGGTGGCCAGTACGGCGGCGTGGACCAGGGTGGCCAGTACGGCGGTGGTCAGTACGGTGCCGCGAACCAGGGTGGCCAGTACGGCGGCGCAGATCAGAACGGCCAGTACGGCGGCGTGGACCAGAACGGCCAGTACGGCGGCGCAGATCAGAACGGCCAGTACGGCGCCGTGGACCAGAACGGCCAGTACGGCGGCGATCAGGCGGCCCCGTACTACGGCCAGGAGGACGACCCGGGCCAGCACGGGTGGCAGCAGCACAGGCGCTGACCCCTCCACGCACCCGACGAGTGGCGCCCCGGCCCCCCACAGGGGCCGGGGCGCCACTCGTCGCGGGAGTTGTCAGAAGCCGCGGGTCCGCTTGGCCGCACGGCGGGACGCGCCCTCGACCGCGCCCGGCACCCGCATGAACAGCCGCGAGATCTCGCTTCCCAGATTGACCCCGATGGCGATCGCCAGCGCCGTGGCGACAGCGGTGAAGAGCGAGGTGAGCCCGGAGTCCACCTCGTTCTGCGCGACGCCCAGCAGACCGAAGTAGGTCGCCGAACCGGGCAGCAGCGGCCCGATCGCCGCCGTGATGTAGGGCAGCGACGAGGTGTAGCGGTAGCGCGAGAACAACTGGCCGAAAAGCCCCACCAGACCGGCCGCCACCGCCGTCGCCGCCACCGGCGAGAAGCCGCCCTCGCGGGCCATAGCCCCGTAGATGACCCAGGCCACGCCTCCGTTGAGGGTCACGGCGAGGACCGTCGACCGCTCCTGCTGGAGCAGGATCGCGAAGGCCAGCGTGAGCGCCATCGAGGCCAGGATCTGGAGCACCGGCCTGTCATTGGGCTCGAACCGCGCCTCCGGGTTGAGCTCGGCCCCGAGCTGGACCCCCAGATAGAGCATCAGCAGCACGCCTGCCACGATGCCGATGAAGAAGTACATCACTTCCAGGAGCCGGGCACCCGCGGTGATGTAGTAGCCGGTCAGGCCGTCCTGCACACCGGCGACGAGGGCCCGCCCGGGCAGCAGCGCGAACAACCCACCGGTGATGACCGCGGACGGCCGCACATCCGTCGAATGGGTGAGGGTCAGCGCGATGCCCATGGCCGCCGGGGGCATGGCCGCGGCCATGAACTGGTAGAACTCGGGCAGCCCGCGACCGGCGCAGAGCCAGGCCAGCCGGTCGCCGAGCATCGCACCCGCCGCCGCCACGATGAAGACCAGCACACCACCGCCGACCAGCACCGATGCCGAGCCGGCGAGCAGACCGGCGGCGGCCGTCAGGACCCATCCCGGATACGGGTGCCGGTTACGGCGGATCTCGGCCAGGCGGCGGTAGGCCTCCTCCAGCGAGACCTCGACGTGTTCCGCCGTGGTGATGTCGTCGATCAGCCGGAACACGGCTGCCAGCCGCGTGTAGTCGGTGCCGCGGCGGCGTACGGTGCGGCTGGCCGTCACGGGGTCGTCGACCAGTGACGGCTGGTACGAGATGGACAGCAGGGTGAAGGTGACCGTCGGCTCGGAGCGGTCGAGTCCGTACGAGCGTGTCACCGCGAACATGGCCGCTTCGACGTCCTCGGCGCCCTCGCCGCCCGCGAGCAGCAGTTCCCCGATACGCAGGGTCAGGTCGAGCACGCGCGGTACCGCAGGACCCGAGTCGTCGGTCCTCTGCACGCTCTCCGGCGCCGGACGCTCGGTCACCGGCATCCGCAGCATGGTGCGCATCCGGTCCTGCCAAGGAGCTTCCTTGGTCAGCCGGACCATCGGGATGCCGTGCGCGGGAGTGAACGTGGGCGGCTGGTGCTGGGCGCTGTATCCGCTCGGCGGGACGAAGGCGCTGCGCGTCTCGTCGGGCCCCGGACCGCTGCCCCCCGGCCCGGAAGCGGAACCCGGGCCGGACCCGGGCGACGCCGACGGATCGGTGTGCAGACCGGCCGGAAGGGCGAATTCCGATGTCGGATGGTCGTCCTCGGACGGGCCCGTCGGCTGCTCCACACCGGCCGGCGGGACGAAGGCACTGCGCGCCTCGTCGGACTGGGGCTTCTGGTCCTCGGGACCGCCCTGTTCCGCCACCACTCGACCTCGTTCCTGCTCGACCGCTCGTTCCGGGAGCGCTTCTGCCCAGTATGGGCACGGGCATGGGCCGCCACACGCAACGGGCGGCGCACCGGTGAAGGTGCGCCGCCCGTCGTCCGTACGGTCAGCCGGGCCGATGGGCCCTGTGTGCCGCGATCCGCGCCCTCCCGCTGTCAAGCGGAAGCCGGAGGGGTGGCGTCAGTGCGCGCCGCCCTGCGCCTCGAGGCGCTTGTAGGAAGCCTCGATCTCGGCCTCGGCCTCGGCGCGGCCGACCCAGTCGGCGCCCTCGACGGACTTGCCCGGCTCCAGGTCCTTGTAGACCTCGAAGAAGTGCTGGATCTCCAGGCGGTCGAACTCCGACACGTGGTGGATGTCGCGCAGGTGCTCCACCCGGGGGTCGGACGCCGGGACGCACAGCAGCTTGTCGTCGCCGCCGGCCTCGTCGGTCATCCGGAACATGCCGATGGCGCGGCACTTGATGAGGCAGCCGGGGAAGGTCGGCTCGTCCAGGATGACCAGCGCGTCCAGCGGGTCGCCGTCCTCGCCGAGGGTGTTCTCCACGAAGCCGTAGTCGGCCGGGTAGCTGGTCGAGGTGAAGAGTCGACGGTCAAGGCGGATCCGACCGGTCTCGTGGTCCACCTCGTACTTGTTCCGCGAACCCTTCGGGATCTCGATGGTGACGTCGAACTCCACGGGTGGCTCCTCCATGATCAACACATACGACTGGTGGTTAAGTGTCCCTCACGCAGATGAGTGCTCGCGAAAGGGGCTGGTCAACGGTGGCCGAGCCGGTGGACAGACCGACGGACGAACCGTTGAACAGGCGGGGCAGGTGGAACACCCCGAAGTACCTGAGGCGTGGGAGCGGACCGCGTGACCTCCGGCTCGTCGCAGGATCCGCGCTGCTCGGCCTGGTGGTCGCCGCCGGTGCCGTCCTTGCCGCCGGTCCCTGGGACTCCGGTCAGCGTAAGGCCGAGCGGGACCGAGCAGTCGCCCAGCAGCGCGCAGGTGGCGCACATCACGAAGGGACCGGGCCCGAGCCCGCCCCCAGCGCGCCCGCCGTCCTGGGCGTCCTCGGTGCCACGGCCGGCCTCACGGCCCCGGCGGGCGCGAGCGGCCTGGAGGCCGCGCTCACGCCCCTGCTGGACGCGCCCGCCCTCGGCTCCGTGCGCACCGCCGTGGTCGTCGACACGGCCACCGGCAAGCAGCTGTACGCGCGCGGCGCGGCGACTCCCATGACCCCCGCGTCCACGGTGAAGATCGCCACGACAGCGGCCGCGCTCTCCGCGCTGGGCCCCGCCCACCGCATCGCGACGACGGTGGCGCTCTCCCCGGACTCCCGGACGCTCACCCTCGTCGGCGGCGGCGACCCCACCCTGGACAAGGCGGCCCTGCGCGCCCTGGCCGCCGGCGCCGCGCGTTCCCTGCGCGGCGGCGACGCCGGCCCGGTGCGGCTGACGTACGACACCTCGCTCTACTCCGGACCGGCCCTCCACCCCATCGGCCCCAACGAGAACATCACGCCTGTCAGCGCGCTCATGGTCGACGAGGGCCGCCTCGACAAGAGCGTCCGGGGGCCGGCGCCCCGTACCGACGACCCCGCCGGCGACGCCGCACGCGCCTTCGCGGACCTCCTCGACGACGCCGGTGTCGCCACCTCGGCCGCCCCCAGGTCCGGGCGGGCCGCGGCCGGCTCCCGGACGGTGGCCACGCACCTGTCGAAACCGCTCTCCGCCCTGGTCGAACGGGCCCTGACCAACAGCGACAACGACATCGCGGAGGCCCTGGTCCGGCAGACCGCGCTGAAGGCCGGGGAGCCCGCCTCCTTCGCCGGGAGCCGGCGCGCCGTCACCGCCAGGCTGAAGGCGCTCGGACTGCCGATGGCCGGGGCCCGGCTCGCGGACGGCAGCGGTCTCGACCGCGCGGACAGGGTGACGGCAGGGCTCCTGGCCCGGCTGCTCGCGCTCGCCGCCGGACCGGACCACCCCGAACTCCGCCCGGTCCTCACCGGACTCCCGGTCGCCGGATTCAGCGGCACGCTCGGCGACCGCTACACAGCGACCTCCCCGGCGACCGGGCTGGTCAGGGCCAAGACGGGCACCCTCACCGGGGTGAACAGCCTCGCCGGCACCGCGGTCGACGGCCGGGGCCGGCTGCTCGCCTTCGCCTTCCTGGCCTCGGGCAGCACGTCACCGGGCGAGGCGGAGGCCGCACTGGACGCCTTGGCCACCGCGCTCACCAAGGGCACCCGGTGAACGGGGCTCGCGGAAGGGGCCGGGCGAACGGGCCTCGCGGAAGGGGCCGGGCGAACGGGGCTCGCGGAAGGTGCCGGGTGAGCCGCGCTCGGCGAAGGCGCCCGGTGAGCGGCTGACACCCCACCACGGAGCGACCACCTCACGTACGGTTGACGCATGACGCGCATCGGTGGTGCCGAGATGGTCGACTGGAATCTCGCGGTCGCGACAGCGACCCGGTTCGTGCGACCGGGTCCCGAGATCAGCCGCGAGGAGGCCCGCGCCGTCGTCGCGGAACTCCGTCGGCATGCCAAGGCCTCGGAGGAGCACGTCCGTTCGTTCACCCGGATGATCCCGGACGGGCACGAACCCGAGGACACCCCGGTCCTGGTCGTCGACCGGGCCGGCTGGATCAGGGCCAATGTCGCCGGCTTCCGTGAGCTGCTGCGTCCCCTGCTCGGGAAGATGCAGGACCGCCGCGGCAGCGGCCCGGGCAACGCCGTGCTCGGCGCGGTCGGCGGCAAGGTGACCGGCGTCGAACTGGGCATGCTGCTGTCGTTCCTGGCCTCCCGGGTCCTCGGGCAGTACGAGACCTTCGCACCCGCCACCCGGGAGCTCCCCGCGGCCTCGAAGGGGGGCGGCAGGCTGCTGCTGGTCGCCCCCAACATCGTCCATGTGGAGCGTGAACTGGAGGTCGACCCGCACGACTTCAGGCTCTGGGTCGCCCTCCACGAGGAGACGCACCGCACCCAGTTCACCGGGGTCCCCTGGCTCCGCGACCATCTGCAGGGCGAAATCCAGTCTTTCCTCGACGAGACCGACGTCGACCCGATGACCGTGCTCGAACGCCTCCGTGAGGCCGCGCAGGCCTTCTCGGGAGGCAGCCGTCCCGAAGGCGAACGGGGGGAGGAGGGCGAGGACCGCGGGCGGAGCCTCGTCGAGATCGTCCAGACGCCCTCCCAGCGCGAGATCCTGGGCCGTCTCACCGCCGTGATGTCCCTGCTCGAAGGGCACGCCGACTTCGTGATGGACGGGGTGGGGCCCGATGTGGTGGCCTCCGTCGCCGAGATCCGGGAGAAGTTCCAGCAGCGCAGGGCGCGCGGTGCGAGCCGGCTGGACCTGGCGCTGCGCAAGCTCCTGGGGCTCGACGCCAAGCTGCAGCAGTACCGCGACGGCGAGAAGTTCGTCCGGGCCGTGGTGGACGAGGTCGGCATGGACGGCTTCAACCGGGTGTGGACCTCCCCCAACACCCTTCCGACCAAGGCCGAGATCGCCGCACCGGCGGACTGGGTGGCACGGGTGCACCGTAAGACAGATTCGTGAAGACGGATTCGTGATCCCGGTCGGGCCGGTGGCAGGAGATTGCCTCTCCAATCACCCATCCGAGGGACCATGAGGGCATGGGAAGGCGTGCAATGCTCGGTGGACAGCTTGTCTCTGTCACCATCGACGCACTCTGAGTGACGGGACTTCGTCCCGCGCGCTCCGAGGCACCCCCCCCAAAAAACTTCACCCGAAGGGCACCGGACATGGGTCCCCATCCTGCGGTCGCGGCGATACGCCTGGCGGTCCGCCGCGTACTCCACGACGTCGTCACCGAACACAACCGCCACACCGAACAGGCCGCACACGCCGAGTTCGCCGAAGCCGGCGCGGGCGGGCGGCGCTCCGCGCTCCCCGAACGGCCGGACACCCCGCTGGTGCTCGTCGCCTGCTCCGGGGGCGCCGACTCCATGGCTCTCGCCTCCGCCCTCGCCTTCGAGTCACGCAAGCTGCCCGTCCGCGCCGGCGGCATCACCGTCGACCACAATCTTCAGCCCGGCTCCGGGCTCCGCGCCGACGAGGTCGTCGCCCGCCTCGCCGAGATGCGCCTCGACCCGGTCGAGGCCGTCGCCGTGCACGTGGGCCGCGACG